>ENA-OUVC01001861-OUVC01001861.1-marine-metagenome-genome-assembly--contig:-NODE-1861-length-12170-cov-2.909948_pt1 | contig 12170 bp, 2 predicted proteins | sample MGYA00248622_ERZ508571 | MGnify/ENA primary metagenome ERZ508571 (study PRJEB26236, sample SAMN06267175) | marine metagenome | isolation source: Columbia River Estuary | place: USA:Columbia River Estuary... | reverse complement strand
GGTCGTATTGCAACAGCATCTGTTACCGCACAAGAACAACTTAAATCTCTTTCTAAAAAAGAACAGAAGAAAGTTATTGCAAGAGAGTTAGCTAGAGTAGAACTTCTACATCCTGGAACAGCGTTTAGCGATGAGAGACTTCAAAAACTTTTTGCTATAGAGTTTACTCCAGAAGAAAAGTCTGAGCTTATCAGAGAGACTGCGGTAACTATAGCTAGAGAAAAAGAAAAGATTCAAGATGAAGATATCTTCCAACCTACAGAGAAAGATACTGTAATTGATTCTTTAATCAAGTCTTTTGAGTCTCAGCCTTTAGAAGTTCAAGTAGAGAACGAACAAGGTAACTTAGAGACAGTAAGAAACGAAGAAAGAAAGACTAGGGAGATGAGAGCAATCTTTGCCATTCCTAGATCTAAATCTAAAGAACAAGCTAAGAATAGAATTAAATCTATTTTTAAAGCTATTGGATATAGTGCAGAGGATATTAACAAAGCACTAGAAGATCTTAACCAAGTGTTTGATAACCAAGAGGTTACAAATCCTGGTGACATTTATACTTCATACTTAAGATTCTTAAATCCTACTTTACTTAAAGGTTTACCTGATAAGGTTGTTCCACAAGAAGACATTCTAGCAGAAGAAGCTCCTACAGAAGTAGCAGCAACTCCTACAGAAGTAACTCCCGTTGTTGAAGTTACTCCTTCTACCTTAGAAGAAGACGAACTATTTGGAACTAACGAAGAGATTGATGCAGCAAGAGAAAAGAAACTAGAGATTCCTGAAGTAGATCCAGCTGACGAAGTTGTAGAAGTTACAGTAGAAGCACCCGTAGTAGAAGATGAGTTTGATGGCTTAGAGGTAGTTCCTGTAAGTAAAATAGAATCTCCTGACCTAGTAACAACTACTCCTACTGTTTTTACAAGTAGTAATGCAACAGTACAGGGTTCTATTATGAAGACCATAAGCAACTCTGTAGAATCGTTTAACTTAAAGTTGGTAGATATGTTCTCTTTCATTAGAGAGACTTTAGGAGAGTCATCTATGTCTACCCTAGAGAGCATCTATAATAACGTAACAGAGGCGCTTAAAATAAACGATACAGAAGCTATTGCTAGACTTAAGGAAGACTATTTAGCTGTGTTTAGTGGAAGTACATTTGCTAATGAGCAGTTAGAGTATATTTGGAACGAACAGTATGTAAAAGGAAAACCTGATGCTTCTATTCCTTTCCAAGAAGCTGCCTATGTAACTAACCCTCAGTTTGCTTTAGCCTATCAAGGAGAACCAGTAATTGTTACTGGAGTAAATAAGCAAACAGAAGAGATGTTTACTTACAAAGCAACTGTAACAGGTACTGTAAACGAAGCTAATCAGATTGAAGTTAAGACTGCAAAAGGTGCCTTAGTTTATATTAAGAAAAGTAACCTCCAAACAACTACAACTAAACCTGTCAACGTAAGAACAACCTTCAATCAAACTAACTCTGTAATGATTACTGCAGTAGATAGAACTAGTGGAGAGATTGCTAAGTTTAATTCTAACGGAGAAAGAGACGCTCAAGGAGATACTCAGTTAAATGTGTTTGCTCCTAGAGAAAACGATACAATGAAAGAAGTAAGAAAGAGTCTTGCTTCAGGTCAGCCTATTTCTCACACTCTTCCTATTCACACAGGAGCTAGAATTAATAGTGCACCTGCTTATAGAAAAGGAAAGAACTCTGTTTACTTAACTGCTTCAGTTGCAGGTATAGATACAAGTATTCAAACAGTAGAATCTATACAAGAGGAAGTATTATCAGAGCAGGTTACCGAACCAGAAGTAACTACTAACTTAAGTAAAGATGAGTTAGATATTCTTTCTTTTGATGTTAGTTCTATTGAAGGACTTGAAGGAGCTACTGAGTCTTTAGACCAGAATACTAGCAAAGAGATAGACGATGCAGGTAGCTGTAAGATTAATTAATAAGAGTTAAAAGTACTAAACTAAAGTATATTTGTAAAGATGGCAAAAATAATCTGCCCTACCAGGGAAAATAAAGACTTTTCAAACTTAAGCAATGCTATAGGTAGTGATGCCTTAGCAAGATATGTATGGCTTCAACACGGTAATCTTCCTTTAAATGTAACTGAAGATGCTGAAGGAAAAGTTATTCCTAATGAGACATATGAAAGAATCTTAAACGAGGTTGCAGACGGTAATGAAAATCTTGCCTTAGGTATTACTTCTTTGATGTACTATCCTAGCTTTAGAGAGAAGTATGCTGAAGAAGATCCTGCTTTTATTGTAGATTACATTAAACAGGAAGTACAAGACAAACAAGAGAAAGCAGCTAGAAGACAGGCTCAGATCGAAGAAGAGAAAATTATTCCTGGAACAAAAACTCTTTACATTCAATCACCTGAAGGAGACGTTGTATATACCCAAGAAGAAGGAAAAGAAATCTTTGATAGCTTAGAGTACTTAGCGTCTACTAAAAAAGGTTGGAAGGGTGTAGTCGAATCATTGAAAGAAAGACTTACAGACATTCAAACAAGAATTAAGAATGGTGCAAGCGATCCTGAAGTAACTGTTACTCCTCAAGAACTTTTAATTGGTAAGAACTTAGTCAACCTTCTTAAGCATTGGCCTCAAGTAAAAGCTTGGTATCTTAGTCAAGATACAAACTTTGGCTTAGAGTTACTTGAAGATGAAGTAGATCAAGAGACAGGAGGAAGTGTATACAATAAGAATGCACATGAACGCAGTCAGATGGATTTAGCATCTGCTGAAGTTATCAAATTAGTACAGTCTCTTCCTAGGTATAATAAACTTACTACACAAGATCGTAAGGACGTTAAAGAAGGCAAGAAGAGTATTACAGACTTTCAAGTAATCAGTAACCTAACAGGCTTTCCTGTAGTGGGAACCTTCTCTACTAACTGGAACGTACTTACCTCTAGTTTGTCTGGTATTACTAAGTATGATAAAATCTTACAAGAGTTAGAAGTAGTTGCTCAAGAATATCCTCAGTTTAGAGACTTAGCTAACATGCTTCCTAAGGAAGATATACAAGATGCAGATCTAAAGACTGCAAACTTTGTAGCTTCTTTTGTACAGACTGTATCCTTGCCAGAGATTGCTGCTTTTCAATTATCTATAGGTAAGAAGAACGTAGGAAAAGAAACTAAGACTGTTACTAAAGTATTCCAACTAGGTACTAGAACTGTAGACAACTTAATCAGATACTTCGATGAAGATTACTTTAAGTCTAATCCAAAGTATGGTATTGCTAACGCAGAAGGTAAGACTGTTTTAAACATTCCTAAACTGCTAGAAGACTTTGCAAGTATCAAAGACATAAGAAGATTCTTTGCAGAACGTGGAGACATAACTTCGCCTGAAGGAAGAAAAGTGCTTCAGAACATTCATAAGTTCTATACTGCTTTAGGTATTATCCCTAGTAACGCACTCTATCAAAAAGATAAAAAAGCTCTATATGCATTCTTAGCTGATACTACATTTGAAGTTAGAGAACTGTATGATAAATTAGACGCTAGCATAGATGACACTACAGTTACTCAGCCTTTGCAGTTCTTAGCAAGACCACAAGGTAAAGGAAAAGAACTAGGTCCTAAGTTTGATATCATTAATAAGGTAGTAGGATACTACGGTAAGTTTGAGAGAGAGTTCGCTTCAGGTTCTTACTATAACCCCGAAGATAAACTTCAGTACAATCGTGTACAATACTTCTACCTAACTCAGGTAACTAACGCTATCAATAGTGTTAATAGCTATAAAGAGTTAATTGCTATGCCTGAGTTTGCTCATTTAGACTTTAGATTAAATCCTAACATCTTAGGATCTCTTTGGATGGAAAGAATGTTTGGTCTAAGTATTAAAGACAAGACAATAGCTCAGCTTAAAAAAGAATTAGATGGAGGCAAAGAGTTTTCTAGACTTAAAACTAGATTTAGTAAAGAGCCTTTCAAGATCAACATAGTAAACTACTCTGGATTAAGTATTGATGCAGATGTAAAAGATGGAGTTACTACCACAGAACTTACAGCTGAGGATAAGATTACACAGGACTTCTTGTCTTTCTTTACCTCAGGTTTAGTAGAGAATATTCGTTTTGGTGATAAAGGAACTTCTTATGCAACTCAAACTTCAGGTAAGATAGAAGAAAGAATCTATATTCCTTTGAACGGTGAGGTTATGTCATCGACTGAAAAACCTATTTCTGTAGTAGAGAAGACTTTAGTAGACCAATTCAAATCATACCTTGCTTCAGAAGTATACCGTGTTTTAGCGATTAACAAAGATACTAAGAAGCACACTTACAATAAGAACGGAAGACAGTTGTTCTTATTTAAAGATATCATTTCTAAAGAAGACTACGATGCACTAACTAGTGAAGATAGTAACGTAGTCAAAGAAGCTTTCACAAGAGTATCTAATGAACTGCCTACATACTTAGGTAACTACTTTTCTCAACAGACTCAAGCATATAAGAGTCGGTTATTGGATTCTGTAGTAGGAGACACTACTGCTATTAAGACAACCTCAGAAGAGGTTAGAGAAGATCAACTAATCAACTCTCTTAATGCATTAGGGTTTATGGACCCTGCATTATCTAAAGTAGCGCTGAATAAACAAAACTTAGATTACGTTATTGCAAACTACTTAAAGAATGACTTTATTCATAAGGCAGAGTTTATGAAAGTGTTTGTGGGAGATATCGCTAACTTCCAAGTTAAGGGTGACTTCCGTGAGGTATTTAAGCGTATTCCTCTTACTTCTTCTCCTGGATTTATTTTCCAAGACAATGCAATAGTAATGGCACACTTAAATAATAGTAGTGCTACTAATGGTTTGTACAAAGCCCTTAGAGGGGGTGTAAGAAAGTTTGGTAAGACTGTACGTACTGTAGTCTTTAATGATGTTAATACATTCAAGAAAGAAGATTGGCCTATTTACAGAGCAGCTTTAGGACTTCCTGATACTATGGAGTACCAAGAGTATGTAAACTCTCCTAAGGAAGCAGATGCACAAGGTCTAGTTAGTTTAGATTTTTATCGTAACTATCTTATTGGTCTAGGACAGTGGTCTCAGGAGCAAGAAAATGCTTACTTGAGTGAAATTGAAATCTTCAAGATTCTTAATAAGAAAGAAAAGACTGAGGAAGACTATGCTAAGATGCAAGAGTTAAAGGCTTCTATGAATTACGTAGGTTTCCCTCCACTTAAGTTGGGACACTATGGACCTATTGTAGAAGATCCTAAACTTACAGCCTTACACAAGTATTCTTTAGCTCCTATGATTCCTTCTATGATTGCAGGAACACAGTTAGAAGAGTTAAACAAACAAATGATAGCTAAGCAAATTGACTATGCTACATTTAACTCAGGATCTAAAGCCTCTAACTACGGAGATGCTCTAGACTTTTATGTTCCAGATGCAGACAATCAAGGAACTCTTAAAGTTAACCCAGGAATTAAAGGTAACAACGTTACTACTCTACACTTAACTAATCTTAAACAACAACAGTACATTGCTCCTAAGTTTAAGAACGAGGCTACTTTAGCTACTCAGATGGTTAAGCTTATCTTTGGTGACTTCTTTGCTCAAGGTAAACTAACTGACTTAAATGCAAGTACTGCACAGAACATTTCTAACCTTTATAAAGAATATACAAATGTACTAGGAAATATTATCGGAGCAGAAGAAGCCAATCTGTTTAACAAACTAGGCATTAGCAAAGACTCTAGTGGTAATATTGTAGGTTTTGATAACAAGAAGTTTTATAACTTCCTAAAAGGAGAGTTAGAAAAGAGAGATACAAGTGCTTCTCTTAAAAGATATATTCAATTAGATGCAGCTGGTAATATCAAATATCCTTTAGATGCTACTAAGAACAGAGCAGAGATAGAAAACATCTTACTCTCTATTATCAATAACAAGATTATCTCTCAGAAGATCCACGGAGAATCTTATGTACAGATGGCTTCTACAGCTCAAGGTACCACAAGATTTGCTAAACCTACTGAAGAACAAATTAAGAAGTACGGTATTAACGGATTACGATTCTACCGTAAGGGACCTGATGGTACAGAACCTGCAGATGTTAAAATTGCATTCAATCCTAAGAAGCATATAGGTTTACTTAATCTTACATTTAAAGGTAAGAAGATTGGAACTATAGAAAACCTTAACAAGATTCTTAAGTCTGATAACAGAGAAGCTATTGATTGGGTAAACCAACACACTAAGAAACTTAGCTTAGTAGGTGTGCGTATTCCAGTACAAGGATTAAACTCTATGGAGTACTTTAGAGTAAGAGAGTTCTTACCTACTAGTGCAGGTCCTGTTATTGTAGTTCCTTCTCAGATTGTAGTTAAGTCTGGTTCTGACTTTGACATAGACAAGTTGACTATGTTTGAACCTAAGTTGAATCCTAACGGAGAGTTAGTAGATGATGGAGGATTTACATTAGACATATACAAAGAGAACCTTCCTAGTCAGAAGGAAGCTATGAGAATGCTTAAGACTCTTACTGAAGCTAAACAAGCTTTAACAGAAGTGTTGGCAGCAACTCCTGCTTATGTAAACAAAAAGCAATTAGAGAAAGAAATCAAAGAGCTAACTGAGTCTATCTCTACGACAGAAGAAGAGATTGGTAAGTTCTCTAACAAGAAAATGAATCTAGAAGAACTACAGGCACTTATGTCTGAGGGATCTAGCGAGAAAGAAAACTTAATTAAAGCTAAGATAGAAGAAGCAAAAGCACTTGCTAAGTCAGGTGAGCTAGCTGCGTCTCTTCCAGTACTTAAAGCACTTAAGTCTGAGATTAACAACTACGTACAGTCAGTTAATGGTGTTCAGAACTTTAAACAAGCTAACATCAACAAGTTGATTGATGTATTTAGTTCTGTTCTTTCTATGAAAGAAAACTACGATAAGCTAGTTCTTCCTAACACTAACACTGTACTTACAGAAATATCTGATAAGCTAGATGCTAATCCTATCACTTCTACTGAACTCTTTAGTCCTCTAACATCTAATCGTGTATACGGAGACAATATCGAGTCTAAGAAAGCCCTAGGAATTGACGCTAAGCTGAACACTATGCAGAAGGAATTCCAGATTGCAGGTCTTGTTTATACAAACGAGTATAGTTCTATGTATACTTTTCCTGCAAATTACTCAGAAGGAGGAATTAGTTTAGGAGAAAAGACTCTTACAGACGGAACTTCTATTTCTCGTGTAATAAGTGAAACTATTAATGGTCACGTAGATATTGCAAAAGAAGATTGGATTATCTTGTTAGGATTAGATAAAGCTAAGACTCCTTTATTTCATGCTATGATTCTTGCAGGTACCCCTGTGAAGACTGCCTTAGATTTCTTGAATAAGCCTTTAGTAAAACACGTTCTTAAAGAATCTACTAGAGGACCTTTGTTCAAACAATTAGGGGTCAGAAGAGGAAGACCTGTCAAACAAACTTTCAAAGAAGTGTTAGTGGATACTTTTAAGAGTTTAAATGTATCTAACGAGTCAATGGGAGTTATTAATGACATCATCAAGACTAATACTAGTGCAGCAGGTGCTAACGTAAAGAAAATCATCCAAGCTCTGAGTGAAAGTTCAGCATTTCAAGAAAATGAACAGGATAAAGGACAGGTAAATGATTTGATTAACTTGTTTGTTGTTAAGGAGTTACAAGGTTCTATTCAACAATTAACTAGTCTTGTAGATTACAATACAAAAAGATTTCAAAACTCTTACCAAGTTAAATCTGACAAGATTACTGCAGCTAAACTTAGAGATAGCTTCAACGCCAAAGGAATATATAACCTAACTAAAAAATCTGCTTTGTCTAAGTTTAATCAGTCTAATACTATTGAGTCTTTGATGCCTCAAGTATTTGATGTATCTAATCACCCTAGCGTGCTAGATGCTATCGGAATTTACTCTAGTTTTGCAGGATTATTTACCGAAGAAGACTTAGTTAAAGCTTCTAGAAAAGTTAAAGATAACTATTTAGTGGCTATGGTACAACTCTTTGGAGTAGATAACACAGGTACTAAGTTGCAAGATAAGTTTTTCTCTCAAGCAGGATTACTTAATAAGACCAATCCTAATAACCTAGCTAAGCGTATTGCAGACATTACAGAAAAGTACAGTGACCTGTCTAAGAATCAGATTTTAGCAAATCTTTACACAGCTGAAACTAACTCTAACAATATCATTTTTAAACTTAGAAATGCTAACTTAGATAATTACCTTATTGGAGAATACGAGAAAGCATTTATTGAAGGACTTAATGACGTACGTGAAGACGTACGTGAAGTATTTCAGAATTTAGGTTTAGGAACATTTCTTCAATTTGGATTTGCTAAAAACTCTTATGGGTTGTCTCAGGTAATTCCTTATGAAACTTACGTAACTCACACTACCCAAGCAGTTGCTAGACTTAAAGAAGGATTAAATGATCCTATGTTTGCAGAGTCTATGTCTAGATATATAGGGTTAATGACTAATTTTAATGATAGTAAGAATGTTTCTACCTTAGTTTTAAATTCTAGAGTAGCTGATAGTTTATATCCAGGAGACTTTGAAGCTAATTTTATAGATAAAATTAAAACAGTAATAGAATCATCCCTTAAAAACATTGCTAACTTTAATAGTAAGTCTTATACTAACTTTGAGAACATTAAATCTAAAGGTAAGTTTAGAACCTTGCCTATAGAGTTAGTAGATGTTATTCCTACTAAGAAGACTACTCCTGTAGCTATGAGAAATAGAGAGGGTACTATTCTTATTGATGAGAAAGTGTTCATCAAGAAGTTTAACGACAAAGCTTGGACTCAGCCTGTTAAACAATTAGATGATACTTTTGCTACTCCGTTAGCTTTAGATGAATTTCAATCTATGGAAGAGTTTTTGACGTTTGCTCTTATTCATGAAACAAAGCATAACACAGTCAAGAGAGTAGACGGAGAGACTGAGGGACAATACGAAGACAGAGTTAATCAAGCTGCTTTACAAGACTTACGTTACAGTTACCGTAAAGGAGAATCAAGCAGTGTAGTAGATCCATTTAAATGTTAAACACATGGCAAGTTGCGACTTAAAAACAACAAACAGAGAATACATGATATCTACGGGAGCCTTAGAACAAGGTTCTCGTAAGATAAAAAACGAAGGTCTCTTTGATGTAAAGAATGCAGAGATTAGAGATGCTGCTAATCAACGTTACAATCTAAACACTCAAGAACTTCCTTTCAGTAAAACAGAAAGAACTATTTCTAGAAGTGAGTATCTTAAAAGAGGGTCTGACTATTTTGTAGAATGGAACTTTAATGATAAGTTCTTTGATGAAGTAACTCCCACAGTAGAGTTTTATAAGTCTATGGAAGAAAATGAAATAGAAGATGAGATCCTACCTACTTATGATCAGTTGCAGATTCCATTCGAAGAGTTAATAGATGAAGATGTGATTGTTAAAGACAGTCCTACTAGATCTACCTTTCCTTTTGAAGCTGAAGACTATCTGGAAGATGTTAAGCCAGAAACTAAAGCTAATTTAAATAAACTCCAATTCAAAGAACAACAGTGTGGTCTTTGATTATATTTGTATATATTCTAACTTAAGATAAAATAATGTCCTGTAAAGCAACTATAAAATCTCCTATTACTGGTAAGACAGTTATGTCTACTACCTACTTTCAGTTAACTAATGTGTTTGACAAAGAGAAGGCTGTAGATATTTATAACAGTATGTATACTCCAGCATTCCAAGACTTACTTGGATTTGATTGGACTACTAATAAACAGTATAGAGAAGAGCTTAACTTAAACGGAGAGCCTAAGATTGAGTACCTTAATAAGATACTTGATTTGGAAATGTCTGATTATCAGATAGATGCGATCAACTCTCAAGAGGATATCTTGACTCAGTTAGATCCTATGCAGAACTTTCCTAGCTATGAAGAAGCTCAAGTTGTTGCAGCTCAATTTAACTTAAACCCAAGATACAAGAATGTATCTGCAGAAGTATTAAGAACAGATGATGGATTTAGAGTAGGAGTAGGTGTTTACAGTATAGCTAAACCAGAAACTAAAGAAACTTTAAGTGCTCTTAACTTTGGAGAGATTATCTCTCAGTTCTTTCCTAGTAGCGATACTAATTGGAATGATGTAGTATCAGGATTACTTACTAGTGATCGTATCTCCGATACTCAAAAGACTATTTTATCTAAATTACAAGAACTACAAAACATCAACCCTAGTATCAAGCTAGTAGTTTTTGATGATACAGACTCTATGGATGCAGGTCAAGTAGCATTCTATGATAACAACTCACGTACGATCTACATAGGTAAGACTGTAAGTGAGAGTATGGATGATTCTAAGCTCATTAGAGACATTATCCACGAGTCTATGCATGCTTACACCATTAAAGCTTTGAATGAACCTGTAACAGATCAAGAGAAAGCATTTAAGGCAGAGATGGAAAAGGCTTACAACTCTTACTTGAAGAAGTTTCCTAACTTAGTTGTTAATTACGGATTTAACAATGTAGAAGAGTTTGTAAGTGAGGTAGTATCCAACCCCGATTTTAGAGCAGCTTTAATCACACAACAAGAGTCGCTTAAAGAAGATAAGAACTTCTTAAGAAACATGATAGAGAAAATTACAAACTTCTTAAAGGGTTTGTATATTGACGTTCCTAGTTTAGAGGAGATTGATTCTATCATCAACAATTATCTAGATCACTTAGTCGAGACTAGAGATATGCCTGTTACTCAGGGAGAGTATGACTTAAGATTCAGAAATGAAAAGTTTAACCCCAACGGAGTTACAGACTTAGAAAGATTTCCAGAGTTACAGAAGTTTGTAAACTTCATTAATAAGAACTCTTCTACTAAGATGTGGGGACAGATCACACAATCCCTTAAAGAGATTGATTCTTCTCTTAGAAACACTGGTAGACTACAAGAACGTTTCACTAGTATTAATGCTACTAATGCTAAAGATATCTTAGCTAATACTGTTAGTTATTTAAATTCAGCTTTATCTACTCTTTCAACTGTACAGAATCAACTAGAACTTTATAAGAAGAATGCTTCTGAGTTTGAAGACTTTGCAATCATTAAAACTTTTAACTACGCTAAGAACTTAAGTGGAGTAATTAAAGACCAGCTTAATGAGTTTGAAAAAGAGTTTAACTCTATCTTTAACGTAGAGGATATAACAGACATGCAAGAGAGAGCTAGCACTATTGAGGCTTTTGAAATGTCTGTACCTAACTACGAAGAAGTAGTTAGAGAGATTTTAAGCAGTATAGAAGGTACTCGTAAGTTAGCGGACTCTATTGACAGTAACTATAATAATGCAGTAATTGCTCCTATTGCTAGAGAGTTGTCTAGTTCTTTTGGAGAGAGTGCAACAATTGAGGGTAAGAAAAAAGTACAAGAACAACTTGCAGCATTAGTTGCAGCTAAAGCCAAAGCAGACTCTACAGGTAAAACAGCTTTATCTAAAGTTTTAGCTAGAGAGATTGAAGACTTAAGACAGTTAGAGAAGTTTATTCCTACAGCTAAAAACATTGAAGAGCTTCTTAAGAACGATAAGAAGAACGGAAGAGAGACTAGTTTGTTAGGTATGTGGATTAACAATGCAGTTCAAGGTAAGAATCCTACTGTCCAAATTGTTAAACAGTTTATTGATAAGGCTACTGCAGAAGCTCAGGTAAACTCTGGTAAGTTTAGTAAGCGTGCTCAAGACATTTTTGATAGACTACGTGCCCTTAGAGGTAAGTTAGCTACTGAGGTAATGACTTACCAAACCTTATATAAAGGTTTTACTAGAGAGGTAGAAGTTTTACATAAACAACCAGATGGTTCTTTCAAGAAAGTAAAACAAGCAATCTTAAACACTAAGTTAAAAGAAGAGGAGTTCCAAAATGATCTTAAGCTTCTTTTACAAAGAGAAGACGATGCTTTAAAGACAGGTAATCAATCTGCTATTGACTCTACCAAAGAAGCTACTAATAAGTTCTTAGAAGAGTATGCTATGCGTCCTTACACAGACGAGTACTACAAGATTCAAGAATTACTTACAGAGGAAGCTAAGCAAGCAAGAGAAGAAATCTTATCAGAGATTAGTTTCTTATCAGAAGATCCTAA
>ENA-OUVC01001856-OUVC01001856.1-marine-metagenome-genome-assembly--contig:-NODE-1856-length-12192-cov-6.379942_pt1 | contig 12192 bp, 9 predicted proteins | sample MGYA00248622_ERZ508571 | MGnify/ENA primary metagenome ERZ508571 (study PRJEB26236, sample SAMN06267175) | marine metagenome | isolation source: Columbia River Estuary | place: USA:Columbia River Estuary... | reverse complement strand
GGAATCATCGAGGTGCTTCAGCAGGCGGCCCACGGAGTCGTCGAGGCTCTTCACCATCGCGGCGTAGAGCGGGTTCTTCTGCGGATCAGCAGGGTCGGTCTTCTGCTTGAAGTGTTCGATGTAATCTTTGCGGGCGTTCCAGGGAGAATGCACGGAGAAGAGCCAGAAGTTCACGAAAAACGGCCGGCCTTTGCTGGCGCGGATGAACTTGCCGGCCTCGTCGGCCATGCGTTCGTCGACGTGCCGGCCAGCTTCATCCTTGATCGCAGGGTCGGCGATGAACTGCCAAGGCGCCAGATAGCCGCCGCCGGGTCCGGGGGCCTTGGGTGTGTGGGGCCAATCCAAGTCGAAGCCTTGGTCGCGCGGTTCGTAGGCGTCGCCCGCTTTCAGGTTATGACCGAGATGCCACTTGCCGAAGTGCGCCGTCGCATAACCGGAAGCTTTGAGCGCTTCGGCGAGCGTGTGGTAGTCGGGCTGGAGGCGCGTGATCGATTGGGCGATGAGCGTCCGGCTATTGGGATTGCCGGGCTCGAGTTTCTTCTCGAGCTGCACTGTCGGGAGGTGGCAGACGGGCGCGGTGATACCGGTACGGGCCGGGTATTGGCCGGTCAGGATGCTCGAGCGCGTCGGCGAACAGAGCGGGCTCGCGGAATAGGCCTGGGTCAGGCGCACGCCACGCTGTGCCAGCCGGTCGAGGTTGGGTGTCTCGTGATACTTGCTGCCGAAGCAGGCAAGGTCGCGCCCGCCGAGGTCGTCGGCCAGGATCAGGATGATGTTCGGTTTATCCGCGGCGACGAGCGCGAGCGGAGCGAGGAGGAGGGCGAGTGGGCGCATCAGTAGAGGGGTGGGTGATTTACTTGGCGGCTTTCTGCTTGGCACCCTTTTTCTTCGCCGCCTGCGGAGCGCTCTTGGTGTTGCCGTCATTCCAGCGCGGATCTTCCCAGCGCGGGGGAATGTTATGGGCGTTCCAGGCGTCCCAGAGGGCTTGCAGGGCTTTCACTTTCTCGGGTTGCTTCGCGGCGAGGTCGAACTTCTCGTGGCGATCCGCCCGGAGGTCGAAGAGCTGCACGGGTTGGACGAGGCCGGCTTTCACGAGCTTCCAATCGCCTTGGCGGACGGCGTATTGGACGCCGAAACGCCAGTAGAGCGTATCACGGTCGAGTTTGTCCGCCTTGCCTTCGAGCAAGGGCAGCAGATTCGCGCCGTCGAGTTTCCACTCCGGTTGCGGCGTGCCGCCGGCGGCGGCGAGGGCGGTGGGCAGGATATCCAGCTGGATGACCGGCGTCTCGAGCACGCGCCCGGCGGGGATGCGGCCTTTCCATTGGGCGAGCCACGAGACGCGGATTCCGCCCTCCCAGAGCATCCATTTGCGTCCGCGGAGGCCGTCCATCTCCGCGAGCGGGGAGGCGCCGCCGTTGTCGCTGACGAGGAAGATGAGCGTGTTCTCTTCGAGCTTCAGTTCGCGGAGCTTGGCGAGGATCGCGCCTACGGCGTCGTCGGCCTCGCTGATCAGCGCGGCATAATCCTGCTCGCGCTTGGGCAACTGGGCGAAGCGCGCCTTGATCTCGGGGCTGGCGACCACCGGGGAATGGACGGCGTTGAAGGGTACGTAAAGGAACCAAGGTTCGCCGCGGTGGCGTTCCATGAACGCGTTCGCTTCACGGGCATAGATCGGCGAGGTGACCGGGGCGCCGGCCGGATCGGGGATGAATTCCTTGCCTCGATAGAAGCCCAGCTTGTCGCCGAGGTTGCCTGTCGTGCCGAAGGATTCGTCGAATCCTCGGTTGGCGGGCAGGTATTCCGCGCTGGTCGCGCCGACGTGCCACTTGCCGTAGATGCCGGTGACGTAGCCTAGCGCCTTGAGGCGCTGGGCGATGGTGGTCTCGCTGAGGAGCAGGTTCTTGCTCTCGGGGGTCTTGCCTTCGTTGGAGTTCGCGTCGTGGCCCGTGCGGGCCTGATAGCGGCCGGTGAGCAGGCCGACGCGGCTGGGCGAGCAGATGCAGGCGCCGACGTAGCCGTCGGTGAAGCGGACGCCGTTCCGGGCGAGCGAATCGATGTGCGGGGTGGGCGCGAGCTTGCCGCCGTAGCAGCCCGGCTGGGCCCAGCCCATGTCGTCCATGTACAGGACCAGGACGTTCGGCTTATCGGCGGCCGAGGTCGCAAGCGGGGCGAGCAGGGCGAGGAGGAGCGAGAGGGCGAGGGGTCGCATGGCATTCTTACACCGTGAAGTCAGGTTGGTTTCAACGACCCGTCACTTTGGTCCACTCGAGGGACTTGGTCAGCGGGCTACCGCTCAGCGGCAAGGGGCGGCCCTGTTCGATGATCTCCAGCGACAGGGTGGAGATATTGGCCCAGTCCTTCATGGGCGATTTTTCACCGTCCTTGCCGCCGTGGAAGTCGGCGACGGTGAAGGTCACCTCGGCTTGTCCGGGTTGGGTGAGCACGTTGGCGACATAATCCTCCCCGGGAGCGCGTACGCCGGTGAGGAATCGGTTCTTGGATACGCGCAGCCGCACGCCGAAACGTTTGTCCGTCGGCGTCAGCTTGAGGCGGAGGGCTTGGTCGGCGCCTGGCAGTCGCATCTCCGGATCCCGGAATTTGTAAGTGGTCAGGCCGCCGCTGGGCGAGATCCCCCAGTCGCGACTGAAGTCCGGGCTGAATTCGTCCCGCGTGGCGAGCGCCCGGAGGCGGCTGGTGTCCCAGGTCTTCGGGAGATGCACGGCTTCTTCCGAGGCGAGGGTGAAGCCGTCGGCGCTTCCTTCGAAGGCCTGGCGGACGCCTTCGAGGCCATAGGCGCAATCGGCGAAGGCGAACAGGGGAAGGCCCTCATGGGCGGGCAGCCGGGCGGACCATGTGTCTCCTGCTCGCACGGCGTCGGCCTGCTTCCAGAATCGCGACTGCGGATTGGGGTCGTGGCTGTAGAGGATGCGTACCGAGCGCAGCCGCGCCGGTTGGTCGGGAGTGACGACGAAGGCCGCCGATTTCCCGTCCGCCGCCAGGGTGAGGCTGGTCGGCGCCGTCTTGGGGATTTCGATGGGCTGACCTTTGAGGTGGCGGTCAAACCAGAGGTTGAGGAGCAACCATTGCTCGGGTCCGAGGGAATGGTTGTAATGCAGCTTGAGGCTGATGCGCCAGTCTGGGTGCGGCAGACGCGCCAGGCACGTGAACGCGCGGTCGACGGTGCCGTGGAAGTCATTGGTCGCGGTGAGGAGAAGTACGGGGCACTTCACGTGCGGGTAGTACGATTGCGATTCCATCGTCGCCGCGAAGAGGTCGGCATGGCCGCGGTAATGTCCGGCGGGAACGGGGTCAGGGATGCCGGGGAAGGGGCTGGTGACGAAGCCCGTCCCCCCTACCATGGGCGCGACGGCGCGCAGGCGCGGATCGATGGCGGCGAAGGAGGTGATGTTGCCGCCCATCGAGTAGCCCGTGAAGCCGAGCCGGGAGGGGTCCACCTCCGGCTGGTTCTCCAGGAAGGTGATCGCCCGCCGCCCGGCATAGGTGAGCAGGTACCAGTTGCCGTTGCGCGGGCTGAGCACGGGGTCGATGGTGTGCGGGTCCGGCAGGAAGTCCTGCTTCACGCTGCGGAAGGCTTTCGGGTAGAACAGCGGACCTTGCGTCGGGTCCACCTTGCCCCAGTCGGTGTTCTCCGTCTCTCCGGGTTCGATCTCCCTGCCGCCCCAGTTGATGTCGATCGTGGCGAAGCCCTGTTTCGCGAAATAGGCGCCGCGCCGCCGCTCGGCCCGCTGGCCGCCGCCATGGGCCCACACGAAGGCCGGCGCGTTTTTGGCGCCTTCCGGGAACGTGTAGAAGGCCGCGATCCGGGAAGGGGCTCCTTTGAAGTTGCCGACCAGGAAGGTGACGTGGCGGCAGACGATGCCGTCTTCTTTCCATTCTTTCAACACGCGCACATCGAGGGGGTCGCGGCGGAAGTCGACGTCCCGCCAGAGCGAGACGACGTCGCGCGGCACGTCGGCCTCGCTGGCGTAGGGCTGCAATGAGTCAGCGGCGGACAGCAGGGCGGCCGCCGCGGTCAGGAGGGCGGAGAGGAGGCGCATGATCAGTGAGGCAGGCCTTTGAGGTCGGCCGGCATGACTTTGTCATCCTTGGCCAGCTGAGCCTCGAGCAGGCTGAGCATCTCCTTGAGCTTGTCGGCGCGGGTGGCGGCGAGGTCGGTCTTCTCGAAGGGATCTTGGCCTAGGTCAAAGAGCTGCGGGGCGCCCTTCTTCATGCGGATGACCTTCCAGTCTCCGTGGAGCATAGCCTGGCCTTGGGAGTGGGCGATGTAGACCGTGCGGGCGGCCGGCGAGGCTTCATCGCCGGAGATGACCTTCCAGCGGTCGAGTCCGTCCCACTGCGGATCTTTCTCTGGGCGGAAGCCGGCGAGCCTGGCGAGGGTCGGCAGCCAGTCGCCGACATAAAGCGGGGCGGAGACTTTGCCGGGCTTCAGCGTGCCGGGCTGGTTGGCGAAGGCGCACACGCGGATGCCGCCCTCGAAGAGCGTGTTCTTCTGGCCGCGGAGCGGGTCGTTTTCGCTGTTGAAGGGCGAGTCGGCGACCGTGCCGGCGTAGGCGTTCTGGAGGCCTTCGATGCCCCCGTTGTCGGACGTGAAGATCACGAGGGTCTTCTCGCGCTGGCCGGTGCGCTCGAGCGCATCGATGAACGCGCCGACCTTGGCGTCAAGCTGCGAGACCATCGCGGCCATGCGGAGGCGCGACTCATGCTTCACGGGGTCTTCGTGGAACTTAATGCCGTCATAGAGCTTCTTGAACCGATCGGGAGCGTCGACGGGCGTGTGCACGGCGTGGAAGGGCACGTACATGAACCAGGGCTGGTCGCCGCCTTGGGCGATCCGCTTCAAGGCTTCGGCGGCGATGAGCTCGGTGGCGTTGCCTTCTTCGCGGAAGATTTTGCCGTCGCGGTGCCAGGTGTCCTCGTAGGGATTACCTTTACGATATTTGTGCGTCCACGGATCCGCCGCGCCCGTGAGCGTGCCGTAGCTGGTGTCGAAGCCGTAGGCGTTCGGGATCCATTCCGGTTGCGCGCCGAGGTGCCACTTGCCGCTCAGGTGAGTGCGATAGCCGGCGGCCTTGAGGGCCGAGGCGAGGGTGGTCGTGCCGAGGGGCAGCGCGCGCAGGTTGCTCGGGCTGAGCGCCTGCGGGCCGAAGCGGCCGGGGCAACGCCCGCTCATGAGCGCGGCGCGGGTGGGCGTACAGACGGGCTGGACGTAATGGCGATCGAGCTCGCGTCCCTCGCGCACGAGCTTGTCCATGTGCGGGGTCTTGCCGAAGCCCCCGTGCCAGCCGACGTCGGACCAACCGAGGTCATCGGCGACGATGAGCAAGATGTTCGGGCGCTCCGCGGCGGCCAGGGGCGACAGCGCGAGGAGGCAGGCGAGGAGGGCGCGCGCATTCATGGGGTAGCCCGAAACTACCCTCGCGGAGTAGGGTGGACAGCCAAATGTGCTTAACGAGGGACTTTGGCTCAGCGGGCGGCCGTGCTGAAATCGCTCAGGTCAGGCGTTCCCTTGGCGGGGCGGAATTCGATGGAGCGGAGGCGCAGGCCTTCGGCTTGGTCCCCGAGATTGAGGCGGACGTGGATGGCCTGGCCTTCGACGGGCAGGGTGATGCTCCGTTCGGAGGCGCCGGCGGGAATCTCGAACCGCACGAGGTTCGCGGGCAGGAAGTCGGGCTGGTCCTTGGTGCGCCAGCTGAGCGAGCCGTTCGACGCGACCTTGGCGTCGGCCTTGATGACGGCGGTCACCGGGCCGTTGAGCGTGATGCCGGTCTTGGCGAGGAAGGGCTTGGCGTTCTTCGCGGCCTTAGGATCGGCGGTGAGGGTCAGGGCGCCGTCCTTGGCGGCGATCGTTCCATTACGGCAGACCCAACCTTGGATCCCGTCGGCAGGTTCGTTCTTGCGTCGCGCGACGGCGGCGGAAGCCGTGATGACGCCGTGTTCCGCGAACATGCCTTCATGATGCGGGTCCAGGCTCGTGGGGAGGCCGGGGGGCATGAGCGTATCGCTCCAGGCTTTGAGCGCCTGACGCAGGCGTGCCACGATCTCCGGGTGGGCCTTGGCCTGATTCTTGGCGAGGTTCTCGCCTTCGGCCAGCGTCACGTCGAAAAGCATTTCCTCGCGGTCGCCGAGGCGGACGAGTTTCCACGGGTGCTCCAGTACCGCGGCCTGCGAGCCCCAGCGCCAGAAGAGACGCTCATGCGGCGCGCCGGGATTCTGTCCGCTGACGAAGGGCGTCAGGTCCGTGCCGTCGAGTTCCGGGGCTTTCGGCAGACCCGCGGCGGCCACGGCCGTGGCGGCGACGTCGAGGCTGCTGACAGGCTGATCGTAGACCTTGCCGGCGGGCAGGCGGGCGGGCCAGGTGGCCAAGAACGGCGTACGGATGCCGCCTTCGCTGAGCATGCCTTTCTGGCCGATGAGCGGCGTGTTGAGCGAGCCATCCCAGGCTTTGCCGAGGGGCGCACCGTTGTCGCCGATGAACACGATGAGCGTGTTCTGATCTTGGCCGGTAGCCTTGAGCTTCGCGCGCAGCTGGCCGATGCCTTCGTCCATGGCCGCCATCATCGCCAAAGCCTGGCGTCGTTCCTTGGGCAGATGAGCGGGCGTCTTCGAGAACCAAGGTTCCGGGGACTCCAGCGGGACGTGCGGGGCGTAATAGGCGAGGTAGAGGAAGAACGGCTGGGCCGGCTGGGCGGCGCGGCGGTCCAGGAAGGACAGGGCGGCTTCGGTCTGCACGACCACGCGGAAACGATTGTCGGCCACGAGGTGTGGAGCGTCGGCGAAAGGCTTCCCCGATAGATCATGCGAGGCCAGATACTGACGGAGTTCGCCGCGGAAGTATTCATCGAAGCCCTGGGCGTGGGGCATGAATTCCTTGGACGAGCGCAGGAGCTTGTCGCCCTTCTTGCCGCCGACGAGGTCGAGGTGCCATTTGCCGACCTGGCCGGTGACGTAGCCGGCCGACTTGAGGCGTTCGGCGATGGTCAGTTCGGCGAGCGGTAGCGGACCCTTGTTATTGTCCTCCACGCCGAAGCGCTGCTGATAGCGGCCGGTGAGGACGCCGGCCCGCGAGGGGACGCACTGGGGTGCGGAGACGTAGCCGCGGGTGAAGCGGACGCCGTCGCGCGCCATCGCGTCGAGGTGCGGCGTACGGATGTCCTGGTCCGAGCCTTGGACGCCGAGGTCGGCCCAGCCGTGGTCGTCCGAGTAAATCAGGATGATGTTCGGCTTATCCGCGGCGATGAGCGCAAGCGGGAAGAGCAGGAGGGTGAGGAGGCGGTGAGGCATGATGGAAAGGAGATTCAAGGAGAGGTCGACGTGACGCGCAGCCGGCGGAATTCGAGGGCGCCGGCTTTCTCGCCGGTCGGGCCGCCGGAATCGCCGCCGAGTCCGAAAGTGAGTTTCTCTTCGGCTATGCAGGGAGCCGCGGCGCGGATGACATGATCGTCGACCGTGGCTTCCAGTTTGTCGCCGCTGAAGACGATGCGCACGTGATGCCAGGTCTCCGCGGACAGCCGGACGGGCACCTTGGCGAGTTCCTTATTCTCGCCCTTCTTAGGGTGGGCGAGGATACGGAGCTCTTTCGTTGTCATCACGAGATGACAGAGGTGTCCTCTTTCCTGGCTGCCGTTGAAGATGATGCCGGCGAAGCTGGCCTTACCGATGAGGCGAAAGTCGCATTCGATGATGCCGTCCTTCAGGGGCAGCTTGTGCATCTTGACCGGACCATGGCGGCGGGCGCCCGATTCGAAGCCGCGCAGTACGCCGTCTTTGGCGCTCCAGGTGCCCAGCCCCCAGAACCAATCCTTGGAGAGTTCCGCGTCGAACTTCTCTTCAAGGATGACCTTAGGCTCGGCGGCGTGCGCCGAGAGCGCTGTCAGTAGCAGTGCGAGGAGGGTTCTCACTGCGGTACTCCTTTGATGACGAGATTGCGGACTTCGGCGGACTTGCCGCCGGCGATCCAGCTGCGGGTCTTGGGCGTGGCGAGGAAGGGGTGCTGGGCGCTCAGCTCCTGACCGTCGATACGGACGGCCATGCGGTCGCCGGTCCACTCGACGCGCACGTGACGCCACTGGCCTTTGACGGGCTGGAGCGGGAGGCGGGCGAGGATGTGCGACGGCTTGACCGAGTCTTCGGCGATATGGACCGAGCCGGGGGAGATGACGACGCGGCCGACGTGCTTTTCGGCGTCGCACCCGATGTAGAAGATCGCGGGCACGTCCTGCCGGTATTCGAGCTCGATCACGGCGGTCTTCAGGCCGACCCAGTGCTGGAGGACGGGCACGTGCTTGCGCGCGGGGATCTCGGTCATGCGCAGGACGCCATCGACGGGCTTCCATTCGCCATGGGGAATCTTCCACGGTTCGGCGAAGGCCGACTTGAGGGCGGGCGCGACGATCACGGGCGGTTCGGCTTCGACCAGCAGGGGGCCCGAGGCGCAGCCGACGAGCAGCAGGGCGGAGGCGAGGAGGGGAAGGAGGGTGGTTCGCATGTCAGGAGTCAGGGAAAACGGCGGGCTGGTCCGACGGCGTCGGGACGAACGCTGCCGTCCGCGGCGATGATCGGTTTCGGGTCGGCGACGCGCCCGAGCGGCCGGACGCCGGGCCCCGCCTCGAGGAGGCCAAGGTCGGCATCGGCGGCGGCGACGCGGACCAAAAGCTGCCGGACGATGTCTGGGTGGCTGGCGGCGACGTCGGTGGATTCGGCGATGTCCGCCTCGAGGTCGTAGAGGCGCTGTGGGGCTTCCTTCTTGGGTTGCTTGGCGCGGAAGGGCGCGTTGGCGCCTTCGAGCATCAGTTTCCAGCGCCCGACCCGGACGGCCTCGAGGGTCATGCCGCGGTAGTAAAGGAACTCCTCATGGCCCTTGGCTCCGTCGACCCCGAGCAGCAAAGGAGAGAGGTCGAGCCCGTCGAGTTTTCGGTCAGGCAGTTTCGCGCCGGCGAATTGAGCGAAAGTCGGATGGAGGTCGAACATGCCCGTAATGGCGGCGTTGCTCGTCCCGGCGGGGATGCGTCCCGGCCACCAGGCGATGGTGGGAGCGCGCACGCCACCTTCCCAGGTGCTTCCCTTGTGACCCTTGAGCGGTGCATTGCTGCCGCGGGCCGTGCCTCCGTTGTCCGAGGTGAACACGACCAGGGTCCGGCGGTCGAGGCCGAGCTCACGCAAAGTGTCGAGGATGCGGCCGACCGACCAGTCGGTCTCTTCCACCCAATCAGCGTAGAGGCCGTGTGGGGATTTGCCCGCCCAAGCTTCGCCGGGGTAGAGCGGGAAGTGAACCGAGCTGTGGGGCAGGTAGAGGAAGAACGGACGATCTTTGCTCCGGCGGATGAAGCCTTCGGCCTCTTGCGTGTAGTCGGCCACGAGCCGTTGTTGTTCGGCTTGCCGGATTCGCGCGACCGCCTTGCCGTCGCGCAGCATCGGCAGCGGCGGCTGCGCGTTGCCGCGCAGGCCGGTCTCCGGCGGGTTCATCTTGCCGGTCGCCGGTACCGGCTCGTCCTTGGGGGTGGGTTTGCCGAGGTCGCTCTTGGAGCCTTCGGGAGCGGTGCCCATGTCGTTCGAATACGGGATGCCGAAGGAGAAGTCGAAGCCCTGCGCGTTGGGCAGGAAGGCGGCTTGGTCGCCGAGGTGCCACTTGCCCACGCAGGCGGTCACATAGCCGGCGGCCTTGAGCGTCTCGGCGATGGTTGTCTCCTCCGGGTTCAGTCCCACTTCGGCCATCGGGAACAGCACATGCGGGGTCGGGAGTACGCGCTTCGGGTAGCACCCGGTCATGAGCATCGCGCGCGAAGGCGAACAGACCGGCGCGGCGTAAAAGGAGGTCAGGCGCATGCCCTCCTTGGCCATGCGGTCGAGGTTCGGGGTGCGGTTGAGTTTGGACCCGAACGGTCCGATGTCGGCGTAGCCGAGGTCATCGATATTGATGATGATGAGGTTCGGTCGGGGTTCTTCGGCCGCGCCGAGGACGGCGGCGAGCAGCAAGAGGAGGAAGGTGGGTCGCATGAGAGTAGGCGTATCGAGTATGGACTATAGGGGAAGGGCGGACTCAGGGGGTCGGGGTCACGACCACGTCGTCGATCTCGATGCCGGCGGCTTTCGGCCTGCGGAGATCGGCGGACAGTTTCTCTCCTTCGTCGCCGTTGTCGTAGGCGCGCCGCGGTTTGTCGCGCATCAGCGCCCTAGGGTGGGTGAGGAGGAGCCGTGGGTGTGTCATGGTCATTCAGCGCTGGGCTGTAGCCGGTGGATTGACGGCGGTGTCGGCAGTGTCGCGGACCCACTGCCGGAGCGCGGCATACAGACGGTCGCGCTGGGCGGCGTGCTCGGGGCGGGAGGCGAGGTCGTGCAGTTCGTCAGGGTCGGACTGGAGGTCGTAGAGTTCGAGCGCCGGGACGTTGCCGCCGAGGTTCTGCGGGTCCAGGCCGGTAAGGACGCGGAAGGCCTCAGGGAATTGCTCCTTCACGCGCACGGTCTCGGCGTAGGTGCGGTTACCCCATGTGGGCCATTGCTTGCTGTCGGCATTCACCTGGCGCCAGGGTGGATCGGTCTTCTCGCGGTAGATCAATTTCCATCGCGCATCGAAGATCGCGCGTTCCTGCATGCCGTCGTTCGGCAGGTTGCCGCGATGGGAAATCTCGGCGACGATGAAATCGTGCCGCGGCGGGTTTGCCCGGCCTTCCAGCACGCCGCGCAGGGAGATGCCGTGCAGTCCGCGCGGCACCTCGGCTCCGGCGAGATCGAGCAACGTGGGCATCAGGTCCAGTTCGCTGGCGAGCGCCTCGGTGCGTCCCGCTTGGATGCCAGGCCCGGCGATGATGAGCGGCGTGCGCAAGCCGAGGTCGTAGGGCGTCATTTTGCCATGCTGGAAGGTGGGGCCGTGATCTCCGAGGAAGACGATGATCGTGCGGTCCAACTGGCCCGAGGCGCGCAGCGTGTCCATCGCCTGTCCGACGAGCGCATCGGCTTGCTCGATGCCTGCGAGGTATTCCGCCCAATCCTGGCGCACCACCGGCGTATCGGGCAGGAAGGCCGGCAGTTTCACCACGCTTGGCTGTACGCGGATTTTGACCTTGTCGCTGTTCGGGTAGGGGCGGTGCGTGTTCGGGATGTTGTAGAGGAGAAACCACGGCTTGGCTTTCGCGGCGGCGCGCTGGAGGAAGCGCTGCATCACCTGGCCGTCCGGGTTGGGCAGGAACTCGTCATACGGGAACTTCTCCACGGGCGCGACATGCAGCTTGTGCGTGACGGCCTGATGGTAGCCGAGGTCGCGCAGCCGCTCCGTCAGCGTCGGGATGTCCGCCGCGATGCGGTTGCGGAGATAGAGCGGGTTCTGGCGTTGCGCAGGCGTCAGCTTCGAGGCGGTGATGTGATAGTTGACGGTGTTGTTGAGGATGCCGGAGCGATGGTTGTGCAATCCGGTGTAGATGGAGGCTTTCGAGGGCGAGCACACCGGATAGGCCACGAAGGCATTACGGAAGAGCGTGCCCGTCTTCGCCAGCGCGTCCATGTGCGGCGTCTGCAATCCCGCCGTGCCGAGACAGCCGAGGTGCGCTCCTTGGTCCTCGGTCAGAATGAAAAGGATGTTAGGCTTTGGCTTCGGTGTGTCGGCGGCCGGTAGCGCCGCCAGCGGCGTGAGCAGGGCGGCGATGAGAAGGGTGGCGTGCCACATGGGAGTATAGAGTATAGGGGAAGGACGGACTCAGGGGGTCGGGGTCACGACCACGTCGTCGATCTCGATGCCGGCCGCGCCGCCGTTCTGCATCCAGAGGAGCTTGCGCTTGGTGGCGTCGAAGTTCGGGCGCTGGAGCGTGCGGGTCCACTGGCCGTCGACGGACATGGCCACGGTGTCGCCCTTGAAGGCGAGCCTCACCGTGCGCCATTCGTTCGCCGAGAGGTCGACCTTCTCGGCGGGGAAGTGTTCGTTGGTGCGGTAGGCCTTGCTGACCGGATCGGGCGCGCGGGTGTTCTGGCGCAGCGGGTGCTTGGGGTCGAGGCTGTGGGCGTCGACTTCGAGCACGACGCTGTCGCGGTTGAGGCGGACGCGGAGCATGTGGTCGACCGAGCCGTAGCCATCGTCGCCGTCGACGAAAAGCCAGAGCATACCGCTTTTCTCGAGGTGACGGTAGCGGAAGGACATCGTCAGGTCCTTGCCGGCGAGCGCGAGGTAGACCATCGGCGGGTATT
>ENA-OUVC01001852-OUVC01001852.1-marine-metagenome-genome-assembly--contig:-NODE-1852-length-12210-cov-2.859474_pt1 | contig 12210 bp, 9 predicted proteins | sample MGYA00248622_ERZ508571 | MGnify/ENA primary metagenome ERZ508571 (study PRJEB26236, sample SAMN06267175) | marine metagenome | isolation source: Columbia River Estuary | place: USA:Columbia River Estuary... | reverse complement strand
CTGGTCGAAATAATGGATTGTTTCCAAAACGTGTTGCAACTGTAGATGTTAAATGTCCGCCCGCCGAAAAGCCCATCATGCCTATGTCTTGTGGGTTAATGTCAAACTCCGCCGCTTTTGATCTTACAAGCGTTAATGCTTGTTGCGCATCTTCCAATGCCACCAACTCTTTATTGATAACGCAAGCCGAATCGATAGGATTTCTATATTTTAATACAAATGCAGCAATGCCTTTTTTATTCAAACCTTCTGCAACTTTAAATCCTTCATGATCAATTGCCAATCGGCTGTAACCGCCACCCGGACAAATTATTACGGCTGTTTTTAATGAATCTTTTTTCAACGGTAAATAAGCAAATAGCATCGGTTTTGTAATGCCGGCCACACGACCTTCTGCCGGAATTTTTTCCTGCACTGCACAAGGTTTGCTATTGGCAATATTGCCTGCATACAAAGGAATCATTGTTTGTGCATAACTAAAATGAATAAGCGATGAGAGAACAATCAGCAAAAAAAAATTTTTCATAAAATTGATTGATTGCATAAAAATAGAGGGCTTACCGTATTATACAATATTTTCGCAGTCTAAATATTTTCTTTTGCCTGCAACCGTTTATTTAATAACGCCACCTTTTACACAATTGAATACGCCCTACCCCGGAACGGCTTATTTAAAAGGATTTCTTAATACAAAAAATATTTCTTCATTTCAAAGTGATTTAGGAATTGAAGTGATGCTGAAATTATTTTGTAAAGAAGGTTTGCAAAATATTTTTGAACAATGTGCATCTCTTGATAAACAATCGATTTCGCTATCAGACAATGCAAAAAGAATGATTGCTTTGAAAGATGCATATATCCATGAGATAGATGCGGTGATTGAATTTTTGCAAGGCAACAATCCTACACTGGCACATTTAATTTGCAGTAGAAATTTTTTACCAGAAGCATCAAGGTTTGCGCAGATTGATGATTTGCAATGGGCTTTCGGAAACATGGGCGTTCAGGATAAAGCAAAATATTTGGCAACGATGTTTTTAGAAGACATCAGCGATTTAATTAAAGAATGTGTAGATGATAAATTCGGGTTCAGCCGATATGCAGAACGACTTGGGAGAAGTGCCAATAGCTTTGATGAATTATATGAAGCATTGCATCAGCCTTATAGCCACATTGATGATTTGTTGATTGAAATATTGGAACAAAGAATACAAGAAATGCAGCCAAAAATTGTGGCATTGTCTGTTCCTTTTCCCGGTAATTTATATACTTCGTTTCGTTGTGCACAATATATCAAAAAAAATTATTCAACGATTAAAACCTTTATGGGTGGTGGCTTTCCGAATACTGAGCTTCGTTCATTAAAAGATGAGCGGGTATTTGATTTTTTTGATTTTATTACGTTGGATGATGGCGAAGCACCAATAGAAAATTTAATTGGTTTTATTGAAGGAAAGAAAACTCAGGAGGAATTAAAACGAACGTATTTATTGCTAAACGGCAAAGTGCATTACCAAAACAATACTTCTTGTAAAGACTATAAACAAGGCGAAGTTGGCACGCCGGATTACAGCGATTTTTTCTTGCATAAATATATTCAAGCCATTGAGATTATTAACCCCATGCATAGTTTATGGAGCAATGGACGATGGAATAAATTAACAATGGCACATGGTTGTTACTGGGGAAAATGTACTTTTTGTGATATAAGCTTACCTTATATTAGTCAATACGAGCCTATAAGCGCCAGTTTATTATGCGATAGAATGGAAAGCATTATAGCACAAACAGGCAATAATGGTTTTCACTTTGTAGACGAAGCTGCACCGCCTTCTTTAATGCAAGCATTGGCTATTGAAATCATTAAACGTAAACTCGTTGTTTCGTGGTGGACCAATATTCGTTTCGAGAAAAAATTTACTAGAGATTTATGTTTGCTCTTAAAGCAATCGGGATGCATCGGTGTTTCGGGCGGACTAGAAGTAGCATCGGATCGATTACTGGAGCTCATACAAAAAGGCATTACTGTTGCTCAAGTAGCAAAAGTAAATCAGCATTTTTGCGATGCTGGTATCATGGTTCATGCTTATTTGATGTATGGTTTCCCTACACAAACGGCACAAGAAACTATAGATTCTTTGGAGATGGTGCGACAATTATTTGAAGCTGAAATTTTGCATTCCGCATTTTGGCATCAATTTACAATGACCGTTCATAGTCCGGTTGGCACTAAGCCTGAGGCCTTTCAAGTGCAAATTGCTGAACCATCAAAAGGTCGATTTGCCAATAATGATTTAGTGCATATCGATGAAACAGGTACTGATCATGAAGCATTTAGCTATGGCTTAAAAAAATCCTTATTCAATTACATGCATAAAGCCTGCTTTGATTTTCCTTTGCAAAAATGGTTTGATTTCAAAGTGCCTAAAACCAGTGTTCCAAATGACTTTATTCGCAAAGCATTAGAAGACACGGAACTCTATACGCCTAATCCGCATGCCAAAGTAATCTATTTTGGAGCACCCCCTGTTAAAACGATTCAAAGTAAATCTAAAAAAGGTGCCACTTGGGAAGTAGCCAATTTGAAATTTGAAACCGCTCAAGCCAGTATCGATATTAAAATAGCACCTGAACAAGCTGCTTGGTTAGAATATATATTACAAGCCATTCATTATAGCCAAGAAAAAACTTGGACTCTAAAAGCAATTAAAGAAAATTACGAACAGAATGGATTGGAAGATTTTGAATTGTTTTGGGACAATAAACCTATTAGTTCACTCTACAAAGTAGGTTTATACCATTTATAATTGGAAGCCCATCGCTATTTTATAATCAACAAACCTCGAGGCATGCTATCGCAATTTAAAAGCGATGGAGATGCTGTTTTATTGGGTGATTTATCTTATACCTTTCCCGAAGGCACCAATGCAGTTGGTCGATTAGATAAAGACTCTGAAGGTTTATTGTTACTCACCAATAATAAAAAAATAGTGCGATTGCTTTTTCAAAGTAAAACGCCACATTACCGTGTTTATGCCGTTTTGGTTGCGGGTATTGTATCTGACGAAACGATTGAAGCTTGGCGTGCAGGTGTTCCTATTCGGATTGGAATAAGCACGCATTTCACCACTACGCCTTGCAAGGTGCAACGAATACTAGATCCAGAAAAAACAATTTACGATTATCATATTACCAATACGAGAATTCCCGAAACTTGGTTAGCATTTACTTTACAAGAAGGTCGTTTTCATCAAGTACGAAAAATGGTATTTAGTAAAGGGCATCGTTGCAAACGATTAATCAGAACTTCTATTGAACAAATTGAATTGAATCCCTTATTACCAGGCGATGTCAAAGAATTAAGCGAAGCTGATTTTTTTAGCCGATTAAATTTAAAGCAAGCTTAAGCTTATCGCTTTTTAGGTCGACTTTTAGGCTTACCATATTTTTTTTGCATCTTATCTTTATGACTAACTTTTTTGTTGGTCTTAGAATTTTTTGCCGACTTTTCATGGAAGGCACTACCTGCATCAGGCGCGCGTTTTATCGGTTTTATATAATCCGTTTTCATACGAATAACCGGCATTTCTTCCGTAATCAATTGATCGGAAATAGCCACTGTTTCCGGCATAGCTTGAAGCGCTATTTTTTGTTGCATCAATTGTTCAATGGCTTCCACAAAAGGCATTTCTTTTTCGGTAGCAAAGCTAATGGCAATCCCTTTTTTATCGGCCCTACCCGTTCTTCCAATTCTATGTATGTAATTTTCTGGTGTATCGGGAATATCAAAATTAATAACATGAGTTACTTCCGCTACATCCAAACCACGAGCAATAATATCGGTAGCAATTAAACAGGTATAATCTCCCTTTTCAAATTTTTGCACCGTAGCAAAACGATTGTTTTGTGCTTTATTAGAGTGGATAACACCAACTTGCTCTCCCAATACAGGCGTTAAGGATTCAAATACTTTATCTGCAAATTTCTTTGTGCTCACAAAAACCAACACTTTCGTCATGCTCTCGTCGGCCTTTAATAAATCACTTAAGTAGTTTATTTTAGTATTAAAATTAGGCACCGCCGTAAGCGATTGTTCAATTTGCAACAAAGGGGTTCCAGTTGGTGCGGCAGTAACTTGTTCTGGATTTTTAAAATAAACCTGCAATAGTTTTTCTACATCATCGGTGATGGTAGCTGAGAATAAAAGATTTTGTCTTTTCACGGGTAAATTATCTAAGATACGTTCGATCTGAACTCTAAATCCTAAATTCAACATCTCATCCATTTCATCGATCACTAATTTCTTTACGGCTTTTAATTTTAATGAACCGCTCAAAAACAAATCGTATAATCTACCGGGTGTACCGATGACAATATTGCAACCTTGTTCTAAAGCATTCATTTGATTGCGCATATTAACTCCGCCATATACACCTTGTATTTCTATACTCATGGAGGCACTAAGCACTTTAGCTGCTTTTAATACTTGCAAAACCAATTCTCTAGTAGGCACTAAAATGATAACTGTAGGTGTTTTGTCATTCGTGAAAACAAATTGCCTTAAGATAGGTAGTAAATAGGCAAAGGTTTTACCCGTTCCCGTTTGCGCTATACCGCAAACATCTTTACCCGACATGATGGTATTGAATGATTTATATTGAATGGGCGTTGGTTTTTGCAAACCCATTTTTTTCAAAGCAAGTAAGAGGGGCTTATTTAAATTTAAATCATCAAAAGTCATAGTAAAGATTTTGCTTAGTAATAAAAATATGGATGCCTGTTGGCATCCATATTATAAAGAGAAGGTGGCTTAGAGATTGAACTTAATACCTTGAGCTAAAGGTAAGCTATCACTCCAATTAATTGTATTCGTTTGTCGACGCATATATACTTTCCAGCTATCAGAGCCACTTTCGCGACCACCGCCGGTTTCTTTTTCACCACCAAAAGCGCCTCCAATTTCAGCACCACTAGTGCCGATATTTACATTGGCAATACCGCAGTCACTTCCTTTGTGCGACAAGAACGTCTCTGCTTCGCGCATATTTAGTGTCATGATTGCAGATGATAAACCTTGCGGTACAGCATTCTGCAAGGCTATTGCTTGCTCTAATGTTTTATACGGCATGATGTATAAAATAGGTGCAAAAGTTTCGTGTTGCACGATTTCCCAAGCATTATCTACTTCAAAAATACACGGCTTCACATAACATGCACTTTCAAATCCTTTACCACTTAAAACGCCAGCTTTCACTACTTCTTTACCACCCATTTTCTTAACGGTAGCCACCGTTTTCAAATACGCATTCACGGCATCTTGATCAATCAATGGACCTACATGATTAGTAGCGTCTAATGGATTACCAATTTTAATTTGTTTATAAGCTACTACTAATTTCTTCTTGAACGCATCATAAATAGATTCGTGAATAATTAAACGACGTGTAGTTGTACAACGTTGACCGGCAGTACCTACCGCACCAAACACAGCACCTATAAGCGACATGTTTAAGTCGGCATGTTGAGAAATAATGATGGCGTTATTACCCCCTAATTCTAATAATGATTTTCCTAAACGACCCGCAACGGTTGCCGCAACTGCTTTACCCATTCTGGTAGAACCTGTTGCCGACACTAAAGGCACTCGAGCATCTTTAGACATTAAAACGCCCATATCTGCAGCACCATTGATTAAGCAAGAAACACCTTCTGGAACTCCATTTGCTTTAAATACTTTTTCTGTAATCTTCTGGCATGCAATAGCCGTAAGCGGTGTTTTTTCACTTGGTTTCCAAACACAAGTATTACCACAAACCCAAGCTAAAAAGCTATTCCAGCTCCATACTGCTACAGGAAAATTAAACGCAGATATAATACCTACTACGCCCAATGGATGCCATTGTTCGTACATTCTATGCATAGGTCTTTCGCTATGAATGGTTAATCCATATAATTGTCGAGAAAGCCCCACTGCAAAATCTGCGATATCGATCATTTCTTGAACTTCGCCCAAACCTTCTTGTAAGCTTTTGCCCATTTCATAACTCACTAAAGTACCTAAGGCTTCTTTATGCTTACGCAATTCATTACCAATTTGTCTTACCACTTCTCCACGTTTAGGAGCAGGCCACATGCGCCAATCATTAAAAGCACTAGCGGCTTTGTCAATAACTAGGTTATAGGTTTTTTCATCAGCTGTAGTAGCGGTTGCTATTTTCTTTCCATCTACAGGAGAATGAGAAGTTAAAACAGGTGCATTGGTTTTAATCCATTTAGCGCCTGTGGAAACACCGATATTGGTTTTATCGATAGATAAGGACTTAAGTACTTTTTGAATATTCATAGGGTATTGGTTATTAATTAGAAAGGTGATTGAAATACGTTAATTGCAGGAAAAGATTGATCTCGTGTAGAAACTATTGGATCTGCACAATCCCAATCAAATCCAAAGGATTGATAATGAATGCCGGCATCAGCTGAAGCATCATATGCACTCGAAACAAAATAATTGGTTATGGTATGATCTGCTAAAGATTTAAAACCATGGGCGCATCCTGCGGGTATGAATAATGCTTGTGGTTTTGTAGCATGCAACTCGATACTTACGAATTGCAAATAAGTTGGCGAAGATTTTCTCAAATCAAGTACAACATCTAAAATAGCACCTTGCGAACAAAAAACAAGTTTGTCGTGCGCACTTGGTGGCAATTGAAAATGCATACCGCGAATAACATTTTTATGAGAAACAGAGTAATAAGATTCTTTAATTTCAAAACCCAAGTTCATTTTCTGAAAATCTGCTGCATGATAAGTTTTCACAAAATCACCACGATCATCTGCACTGTGAAACAAGTGCAAAAGCTGCAAACCAGGAATTGAAAGTGCTTCTATATTCATATTAATGTGCTAAATTATTAAGGTATGCTTCCCACTTATCTTTTGCATTTCCTTTGAGTACTCTAGGGAATTTATTCATAGCTCCATCTTTACCCAAAGATTTCATGTAGTCGTAAAATGTTTTATTGGGTACTAAGGTAACATAAATTGATTTTAGAGCCGAAGTTCTTTCTACTTCATAATCATCATTCAATTCGCATAGCGCTTTATCAATACTAGCTGCAATTTCTTGTTCACTGATTGATTTGTCATCGCAACCGATATACCATCTGTGTGCAAAATAATTAGCTTCTGAAAAACCAATCACGGTAAATTCATTAATAGCGATCTGATATTGTTTAGCCACTACTTCAATGGCTTTATTCATATTATCTACCGATAAATGCTCGCCGCATAAACTTAAAAACTGTTTCGTTCTGCCTACAATCATCATCTCATGTTCTTTAGCATTGGTAAAACGAATAACATCACCAATAATATAGCGCCATGCACCAGAGCAGGTGGAGAGCATCACAGCATATTCTGTTTGCTCATCTACTTCATTAATCAATACCGACTGAACTTTTGAATATGGGTTTCCTTCTTCATCAAAATTGGATGCATTAAAGGGAACAAATTCATAAAAAATACCCGCATTCAATACTAACTTAATGCCAGAATCATTGGGATGTGCTTTAAAACCAAAAGAACCTTCAGAAGCCATGTAAGTTTCAACAAAAGATATAGGTTTTGCCAATAATTTAGAGAAGCTGTCTTTATAAGGCTCAAAGGAAACACCACCATGAATATAAATATTCAAATTAGGCCAAATATCATGGATGGTATTAAGTTTGTGATATTTGATAATTTCTTCAAATACTATTTGCACCCATGCAGGTACGCCACATACAGTGCCTACATCCCATTTTTTGGCATTTCTAACAATGAGCTTAATACGATCTTCCCACTTAGGTTTTTTAGCAATTTTCTTACCTGGTTTATATAGCAAAGCCGACATCCAACGGGGCATATTTTTTGCACTAATGCCGCTCATATCGCCTTCATAATACTCCCCTTTTTCGAATAAGCTCGTGGTACCGCCCAACATCAAAACTCCTTTTTGGAAAGTAGCTGAGGGAATATCAAAATTTGTAAGGCTACATAATTGCTTAAACCCAACGCGTTTGATAGATTTAATCATGTCTTGGGTAACGGGAATATGCTTACTTGCCGACTCCGAGGTGCCAGAACTTAATGCAAAATATTTTACTTTCCCTGGCCAACTTACATCGGCTATTCCTTCTTGGCATTTATGCCACCACTGATCATACATTTCATTATAAGTGTGAACAGGGACCTTATTTCTAAAATGATCAATGAAAGAATCAGAACTTAATAATTCGGAAAATTGATAGTGCTTACCAAACAAGGTTTGCTCACTTTTAGTAAGGAGCTTTTTCAAAGTGGTAGTTTGATATTTAATAGGTGTTGCCACCTTTGGAGTCATGCGCTTTCTAATATATAACGACCGAGCAATTAGATGACCTAATATTGCCATATTAAGATAAAATTTATTAATTTAATTACACAAATTTAACTTAAAATAACTGTTTAAAGAATAAGACTTGTTAATTCAACATTAAAATTGACTAAAATGGGCTCATTTAGCCTACTTTAAAGTTCCATTTTTTAAAATGAAAGAGTACATTTGTAAAGCTTTATATAGTATGAAAACACGCGTAAAGATTATCAACAAATCCAATCATCCCCTACCTTCTTACCAAACATCTGGTTCGGCAGGAATGGACTTGCGTGCTAACCTAATTGACCCTGTTGAATTAAAGCCTTTGGAACGCAAACTAATCCCAACAGGGCTATTTATTGCGTTACCAGACATGCACGAAGCACAAATTAGACCAAGAAGTGGCTTGGCAATAAAAAAAGGATTAACCCTTATAAATACTCCAGGAACCATAGACGCAGATTATAGAGGTGAATTAATGATACCCATGATTAATCTATCGAATGAAGCACAGATTATAGAAGACGGCGATCGAATCGCACAGATGATAATAGCAAAATATGAATCAATAGCTTGGGAGCTCAGTGAAACCCTCGATGATACCACGCGTGGCACAGGCGGATTTGGGCATACCGGTAAAAATTAAATTAAACTTATGAACATTATTATTCCAATGGCAGGCATGGGCAAACGCATGAGACCCCATACGCTTACAACACCAAAACCTTTAATACCTATAGCTGGAAAACCAATAGTGCAGCGTATAGTAGAAGATATTATAGCTACTTGCTCAGAAAAAATTGAACACATAGCTTTTGTAATTGGTCCAAATTTTGGCAAAGAAGTAGAAGTTCATTTACTTGCCGTAGCCAATACCTTAGGCGCTACTGGTCATATTTGTGTGCAAGAAGAACCTAAAGGAACAGCACATGCCATTTTATGTGCAGAGAAAATTCTTGATGGCAATACCTTCATTGCTTTTGCTGATACGCTTTTCAATGCCACATTCAGTATAGACACTCAAAAAGATGCTATTATCTGGACTCAAAAAATTGAAGACCCTAGTAATTTTGGAGTAGTTAAATTAAGTGAAGGAAACAAAATTGAAGCATTTGTTGAAAAGCCTCAAGAATTTGTATCCGACTTAGCAATTATTGGTGTCTATTATTTTAAAGATGGGGCAAATCTTAAAAAAGAATTGCAACGCTTAATTGATCAAAACATCCAACAAAAAGGAGAATATCAAATTACAGATGCCATGGAGCACATGTTGCAAAATGGATTAAACTTCTATACCGACCAAGTAAGTGAATGGCTAGATTGTGGCAATAAAGATGCTACCGTATATACCAACCAACGTATTCTTTCTATAAAATATCAAAACGAATCGAGCATAGACCCATCAGCAACTATTAAAAATACCACTATCATTCACCCTTGTTATATCGGCGCAAACGTACATATTGAAAATTCGGTAATTGGTCCTCACGTTTCCTTAGAAAAAGGTGCAAGTGCAAAACAATCTATCATTAGCAATAGTATTATTCAAGAAAAAGCAAGTATTGATAGCGCTAACTTAAATAATTCGCTTATTGGTAAAGAGTGTAAACTAAAAGGCAAAACTGAATCTTTTAGTATTGGTGACTACTCAACTCAAGAATCGTAAATGCATACCCCTCACAAGCGTTTTATTTGCTGCTTTTTTATGTTCTCCTTGCTTTTCGTAAAGATAGGTAAGGCACAAGAAAGTAATAGCACAGATAAAGCATCTTTTTATGAGGGCCTTAGATTAAAGTATCTGAATCGCCTTAGCGAAGCCGAAGAACAAATGCAGCAATTTGCGAACGCGCATCCAAAGGAAAGTGTTGGCTATTTTGAATTAGCTAAAATCGCCATTCAAAACAAGAATTTACCAAAAGCTAATTTGCAAATAAAAAAAGCTATCGCTATTGATTCTAGCAACCAATGGTATCAAAACCTATTAGGCGATATTTTGATAGAACAAGGAAGCTATTTGGAAGCTGCTAAATTATATGCCAGCTTAGCCAAAAAAATCAAATACAATGATCAGTACTTAATGCAGGCAAGCCGATTATATCAAATAGAAAAGAAATATGATTTGGCCCTGGATCAACTTCGTATTCTTATCGATCAAAATAAGGAAGATAATGAAGACTTGCTACTTCAAAAACAAGAGCTTTTTATAAAAAACAATCAAATAGATAGTGCTATTGTTTTAAGCGAACAATTAGTAGCACAACATAAAGAGGAACCAAGATATTATCTACTATTGAGTGAGTTATATGGCGTCAATAAAAAGACCTCTGAAAAAAATAAAATAGATGAGCTTATTACCAAAAAATTCCCAGAGAATGGAATGGTATTGTTGAATAAAATAAGCACCTCTTTATATAATCATGATACCCTATCCTATATTGCACAAATAGAAAAAATTATTACCAATAAAACTATAGCCATTGAGGATAAAATTGCAGTGCTAGTCCCTTATTTAGAAATAAGTAAAGATAGCGCAAGTAATATCCGATATACCCAATTACTATGCAATGCAAACTCAAATAACTATACCGTATATCAACTTTTAGGTGATTTATATGCTATGTATAGCAATACTGAGGAAGCAACAAAAGCATACAAAAAGTCGATACAATTAAATCCAAGCAATTATAAAGCTTGGGAGCAATTAGTTATCAATACCATTAGTAAAGAAACGGCAGACAGTTTAGTAATCTTTGCCGAGAGAGCTATTCGCCTATTTCCCAACCAAGCAGACCTTTATTATTTTGCCGGAATAGGTTATGCTTTTTTAGACCTTCATGCCAATGCCATTAGAAATTACAACCGTTGCTTAGATCTAATTGATGAAAATAAAAAAGCTATGCTTTCAGAAGTGAACGCTTCCTTAGCGGAATCGTATCACGAATTAAAAGAATTTGAGAAATCAGATGTTCATTTCGAAGAGTCCTTAAAATGGAATGACAAGAATGCAAATGCATTAAACAATTATAGTTATTATCTGTCTATTAGAAAAGATCGACTAGCTTATGCTGAAAAAATGGCTAAGAAAGCTATAGAATTAAGTCCCACTGTTGGTTCATACCAAGACACTTATGGATGGATTATGTATCAGTTAAAAAATTATGCTAAAGCAAAACAATTTGTAATGAAAGCAATTGAGTTAAATTCACCAAACGCAGATGCTACATTATATGACCATTTAGGTGATATTGAATTTCAACTCGGTAATTTAAAGGAAGCAGAAGAAAATTGGAAGAAAGCAAAAGAAAAAGGCATGCAAAGCGAAGAGCTCAATTATAAATTAAAAAACAAAAGCATTAATGAATAAAGTAAGCGCCTATATTTTCTTATTGATTACAAGTGCACTTTTAATAAGCAGTTGTAAAATAAGTAAACATGCTATCAGGAAAAAAGCTATTGTGGATTCTAGCGCATTAGTGCATAAGCAATTCTTACTAGACAGCATGGCCAACCAAGCGCTTGTAGATCAATACAAGCCTATTTGGGAGCCCCGAAATGATTTTGAAACTTTCAATTGTAAAACAAAAATGCGTTATGACGGGAAAAATGAAAAACAAACCTTCAGCGCAAGCATTCGCATTGTAAAAGACAAACAAATTTGGGTACACATTAGTGCCTTAGACATCTTTAATGTAGCTCGGGTATTAATTACTCCCGACACGCTTAAAATGTTATTGTATACAAAAAACGAAGCCTATATTCTACCTTATTCAGAATTGAATAATTACATACCTGTATCTTTAGGTTTTAAAGAT
>ENA-OUVC01001848-OUVC01001848.1-marine-metagenome-genome-assembly--contig:-NODE-1848-length-12223-cov-4.203277_pt1 | contig 12223 bp, 10 predicted proteins | sample MGYA00248622_ERZ508571 | MGnify/ENA primary metagenome ERZ508571 (study PRJEB26236, sample SAMN06267175) | marine metagenome | isolation source: Columbia River Estuary | place: USA:Columbia River... | reverse complement strand
CGGGGTGGAGCAGCTCGGTAGCTCGCTGGGCTCATAACCCAGAGGTCGTAGGTTCAAATCCTGCCCCCGCTACCAATCTTTATCGAATACGTAAGCTATTTAAAACAACAAATAATGATGAGAGCGACATCGCTCCTGCTGCATACATGGGTGAGAGATTTCCACTTGCTGCTACTGGAATAAAGGCTAAGTTATAGAAAAACGCCCAACCTAAATTTGATTTAATAATTCTTACACTCTTTTGTGAAATTGCCAGTGCATCTAAAACTGCAATCAAAGATGGTCGAATTAAGGTGATATCAGCTGCAGCAATGGCTGTATCAGTTCCTGAGCCCATGGCCATACTTAAATCTGATTTAGCGATGGCAGCAGCATCATTTATGCCATCACCGATCATTAGTACTTTGCCCTTTTGTTGCAGGTTTTCAACGAAAACTAATTTATCTTCAGGAGTTGCGGTGGCAAATATGTGGTCAATTGGTATTCCAACTGATGCCCCCATCGAAATTCCAGCACTCTCACTATCGCCAGTGACTAGCCAAGTGTTGATACCAGCCTTATGTAATCTTTCTATTGCCAACTTACTCTCTGGCTTAATTTGATCTCCAATTTCAAAAACACCGTATGCCAAACCATCAATAGCAAGTACTGCAACCGAGTTCGCTCTTTGAGTTGCAGCGTTAATTGCATCAGTAAGTTTTGGTGAGAACTCAGTAGTTGCTCGGGCAATTGAAAGTGGTGATCCAATTAAAACCGCCTTTGAGGTGTCTGTGCTTTTTGATTTAACGCGGGCAGCAACCCCTACGCCAGTTGAGTGCTCAAAATCTGAAACTTCAAATTTTGCAACGCCTTGTTTTTGAAGTGCTGCAGCTAAAGCAACTGCGATCGGATGTGAATCCATACTTTCAATTGATAAAGCGTAGGAGAGTAACTCAGAGGTAGAAATAGCTGTACTGCTGCTAGTTAGCGGATTGTTAATCAAAGTCATCTCAAGCAATACCATTTGGCCCGTTGTAATAGTGCCAGTTTTGTCAAAAACTGCGTCCGTTATACCAACTGCTTTTTCAATTGATCTAGGTGATCTAATGACGATGCCAGATTTTGCTGCCTTGCCAGATGCAACCATTAAAGCAATAGGTGTTGCTAATCCAAGTGCACAAGGGCAGGCAATCACTAATACTGCAACTGCGGTAGTAATTGATTTTGCTAAGTCTGCTTGAGTTAAATACCACGCGGTGAAAGTAGCGATTGAAAGTAGCAATACAACTGGTACAAATACTCGGCTGATTTTATCTGCTAACTGTTGAGCAGGTGCTTTCTCGGATTGAGCAGCCAATATCATTCTAGTAATCCTGGCTAATTCAGTATCAGAGCCAATTCGCGTGGCCTTAACTAAAATGTTGCCATTATTATTAATTGATCCTGCAAAAACTAAGTCATTAACGTTGATTTCAATTGGAGTCACTTCGCCAGTTAAAAATGCGTTATTAATGGTTGTATAACCGGAAATGACCTGGCCATCAGTAGCAATTCGATCTCCCGGCTTAACTACAAAAATATCTCCAACTTGTAGTTGATCGATTGGAATAGTGATATTTCCACCCGCTGCTTGTACCTCTACCTCGCTGGCGGATAGCTTGAATAACTCCGCTAAAGCTGAGCCAGCTTTTCGTTTAGCTCGGTGCTCTAAATATCGGCCAAGCATTACAAAGAATACAACTGATGCTGAAACCTCCGCATAAATATTTGGCATGCCATCCACACCTTGATATGTGATGAGTGAATAAATACTCCAACCAAGTGAAATCAAGGCACCGAGTGAGACCAAGGTATCCATCGTCGGATTTAATAGGTTTTTAAATGCTGCGCGATGAATTGGCCATGCTAAAAACAAGACTACGAAAACTGACAGGGTCAGAACAAGCCAGATTGAAATAGGCGCAATTGGATAACTCATTACTAAATCTAAATTGCTATCAGCAAAAAACTGATTTATTTTATCAAGGCCAGAGGTTAAAAAATTATCTATATCTTTGTGCCAACTATGCACCATTGAAATTAGAATTATGGGAATTGTCATTAGAAAAGTGATCAACAATCTAATTCCTAAGCGATTGGATTTCTCAAAGGATTCTCGCTCACCTTTAAAAGCCGATGCTTTATAGCCAGATGACTCAACTGCAGCAATTAAGACTTTCTCAGAAATATTAAGTGGAGCAACTATGTGTGCAGATTCCATAGCCAAATTGACCGCGGCCTGTACTCCAGGGATTTTGTTTAGTGATTTTTCAATTGTGCTCACACATGAGGAGCAGGTCATGCCAGTCAGCGATAAATTAACTTGTCTGGTTTTTAGATCACTTTTTCCAAGAGTTTCGGCCATAGGGAACAGATTACTCGCACTTTTACTAGCCGATTGATAAAACTCTTCGAAGGCTTGCAAGTCTTGCTAAATGTTGGTCAGTCAGCGTTGGCCAATTATTTAAAGCACAACCTTGTTCATTATGGGTGCAATTTTTTTGGCAATTGGCAATAGCTTCACTGAATTCGGGAAAGGAAGAGATAACTCTCGCGGCTTGGATATGTGCGATTCCAAATGAGCGAACACCTGGTGTATCAATAATCCAGCCGAAATCAGCTCCATCAAATGATGATGAAAGTGGAAGGGCAATGGCACTTGATGTGGTGTGGCGTCCACGACCAGTAACCTCATTTACATCACCAGTAACTCGTTCGCCATTTTCAATTCCAAACTCTGCAACTTTGTTTACTGAACTAGCTAGCAAATTATTTACCAGCGTTGATTTTCCAACACCAGAATGTCCAAGTAGAACAGTAATTTTGCCAGCCAACTCTTCTTGTAAAGTAGATAGATCTGAAGCTTTATCAGTTTTAAACACTGAAATATCTAAATCCTTGTAAATTTGAAGAAACTCATCACCACTTGCTAAATCCTTCTTGGTCATAATAATTATTGGTTTTATGCCTTGGTCATATGCAACCACTAAAGCTCTATCTACTAGGCCAACTTTTGGCTCAGGATTAGCGGCTGAAATTACAATCGCCATTTGATCAACATTAGCCACAATTACTCGCTCATCATTTGCATGATCTTCAATGCTTCTTGTAAGTGAATTTTTTCTAGTTAAAACTGTAACCACACGTGCCAGAGATCCTTCATCTCCTGAGATGTCACCAACTATTGATACAAGATCTCCAACTACAACTGATTTCTTACCCAACTCTCTAGCTTTCATAGCTGTAATAATTTTTTTACCAGCTGGTGTTTGAATTAAACATTTAACGCGTCCTCGGTCTACCTCAATGATGGTTGCAGTTTGTGCTGATGAATAATCTGGTCGATCTTTAGTTCTAGGACGTGTTTTGTTACTGGCACCGAATTGGCGTGATTTATTAATTCGGACATCATCTTCATCCCAATTACTTTTTGATCTAACCATTAAGCATTGCCGCCCACATGCCAGGAAAATCAGGCAAGGTTTTTCTCGTAGTTTCTATGTTTTCAACAGTAATTGCCTCAACAGCTAAACCAATTATTGCTCCTGCCGTAGCCATTCGGTGGTCTTCATAACTTTTGAAGATTTGAGTTGATTTCATCACGGTTGGCTTAATTAGTAGTTCACCTGGACCTTCAGTAACAGATCCACCAAGATTATTAATTTCATTAGCTAATGCAGCAAGTCGATCAGTTTCATGCATGCGAAGATGGGCAATGCCGCGCAGAGTTGATTGTGTTGTTGCAAGGGATGCAACTGCTGCAATGCTTGGGGTTAATTCTCCGACATTACCTAAGTCGATATCGATGCCAGTAATTTGACCAGTACCGGAAATGGTTAATTGTTTTTCATTTAACTCAATTTTTGCCCCCATGCTGCTAAAAATGGCGCGAAGTTGATCACCGGGCTGGGCTGTTTTTGTTGGCCAATCTTTTATTGAAACACTGCCACCACAGATCATCGCTGCTGCCATAAAGGGCGCGGCATTTGAAAGATCTGGCTCAATTACTAAATCTTGGCCAATTAATTCACAAGGCTTAATGCTCCAACTATTTGAAGTAACTTCAACTTTAGCTCCAAATTTTTCTAGCATTTGAATAGTCATTTCAATATGGGGTAGTGAAGGCAATGAGGCACCAATATTTTTGATGGTGATTCCCTCTTGAGTTGCCGGAGCTAGTAACATTAAAGCGGAAACAAATTGGCTAGACGCGCTTGCATCTATTTCAACATTGCCACCTTTAACTTTGCCAGCACCATTAATCGTAATTGGCATCTTGTATTTACCATTATGTTCAATGGAAATTCCTAACTGCTCTAAGGCCTTTATGACTGGAGCGATTGGTCGCTCATGAGATCTTGCATCACCATCAAAGTGAATTAATCCAGATGCCAATGCTGCAATTGGCGGTAAAAATCGCATAACAGTTCCAGCGTTACCAACTTCAATTTGGGTTGGTCCCATTAATTTTTTTGGTTTTACTAAATAATCAAAGCCATCATCAGTTTTAATCTGATCAATTACGCAACCTAAACTTTGTAATCCTTTAACCATTAAATCGGTGTCACGAGAGGAGAGAGGTTTTCGAATAGTTGAAGGAGTTGTGGCGATTGCAGCCAATATCAAGGCTCGATTTGTTGCTGATTTTGACCCTGGAATATCAATAGTTGCCTTTATTGGTTTGCTGGCAGCAGTTAAGCCACCGCGAAAAGGTGCATTCCAATTAGTCATATGTCCCAGTCTACCTTCCACCGTTTTAGGTAGTTTTAGGTTTGTTCGCGCTCAGCGCCTATTACTACGGGGAATAAACCACAGCCAACCGAGGTTCTACCTTTATGAATGCTGTGCGAGATCAACTGGGTAAGAGTAAGAAATATTCTGAGGTTCTAAAAACTCCCTTCGAGGTAGCCTTAGCCCAAATGAGTAACGAAGATTTACTGCCAGCAGTTATAGATCGCAATAAAGAAACACTGGCACAGCGCAAAGCTAGATTCGAAAAAGATGCGTTGGTGTTTACATCACAACTTTATGGAGCAGCTCTTCGCTATACAAAGAATTCTCATGATGCTCAAGATTTAGTACAAGACACTTATGCAAAGGCGTTTACAAGTTTTCATCAGTTTGAACCGGGTACTAACTTAAAAGCTTGGTTGTATCGAATTTTAACGACCACTTTCATTAACAATTATCGAAAAGATCAACGACGTCCGCAAATTTCAGCTGGTGAAATCGAAGATTGGCAGATTGCAGATGCCTCATCTCATACAAGCGATCAAGGTAAATCTGCCGAAGATGAAGTTCTAGAAAACATTGCAGATAAAGATATTAAGGAAGCTCTCGCTGCAATGCCAGATGAGTTTCGAATGGCAGTTTATCTCTCAGATGTTGAAGGGTTTTCCTACAAAGAGATTGCAGAAATTACAGAAGTTCCTACCGGCACTGTGATGTCAAGGCTTCACCGGGGCAGAAAACTACTTAGGAGCTCATTAGCTGCCTATGCAAAAGAGCGTGGCTTTAAAGATAAAAAAGCTGGTGATGACAAATGAGTAATTTGAATAATTTCATTTCCTGCGAGCAGGTAATTCCTAATATCGTTCTTTATATAGATCATGAAATTTTTGATGATCAAGAGTTAAGCGCAGTTGAAATCCATTTTGGTGATTGTCCGAATTGCCGGTCCCAAATGGAGCAGGAAAATGCTGCACTAGTTATGATGCGAAATCTTTTGTGCAATGCATTGGCTGAAGAAGCGCCAGAGGAGTTGTGTGGTCGGATAAATCAACAAACTGAGGATTTATATGATCAAATGATGCAGGGTGTAACTTCACAGAGTGTTACTGAGATTACCTATACCCAAACAACTTATACGGAAATAACCTCTGAAGGTGCGACACAAATTGAAATAACTAGCGAAATTCGCAGGGAGTTCCCGCAAGAGTAATTACTTAATCACTAATGTTGTGATTATGAAAGCTGAGCAAGTTATTGGCGCCGTAGGTATGTCGAGTATGGCCATTCGCCCAGGAGACACATCTGTTGCGCAAGGAGTAAATGATTTACCAGTTGTTGGCTCCAATCAAATACTTTCACTAATGGAAAGTGCCTGTAGCGCTGCAATTATTGAGTTCTTAGATTTCGGCGAAACAAGCGTCACATTTAATACACAACTAGATGTATTAGGAGCTGCAGGGGTTGGTAGTGAAATTCACGCCACTGCAAGATGCTTGGGATTTATAGAAAACATTTTAAAATTTGAGGTGGAAGTTCATCAAAGCGCGAGATTAATCGCAAGTGGCATTATTTCTCGAAAGTTTGTTGAAAGAGTTTCATTTATGGCCAGAGTTGCAGCGGAAACGATGGTTGCAGGAAAAGAGAGTAATTCAAGGGATGAAAAAATCGCTAGCAGCTTAAGAATCTAAGCCACTAGCGATTAAATTAACTTATTATTTTTTAGTTGCCCAAAAAATTTCCGCAATTTCATCAATCTTGGCAATTAACTTATCGGCAACTGCAACATCATTGCTACCTTTACTGCCACCGGCGCCAGCTAATTTAGTAGCCTCATTAAATAGTGTGTGAAGTTGTGGGTAAGCCTCAAAGTGATTTGGCTTGAAATAATCTGTCCATAACACCCATAGGTGATGCTTAACTAGTTCAGAGCGTTCCTCTTTGATTGCAACTGCACGTGATTTAAAGTCTGGATCACTGCTAGCAGCATATTTTTCCATAGATGCTTTCACGGACTGTGCTTCAATTTTGGCTTGCGCTGGATCGTAAACCCCGCACGGCAGATCACAGTGAGCAAAGACAGTTTGCTTTGGCTTGATAATTTCAATTAAAGATTTAAGCATTTCTCTCCTTGGTTTATTTAAAACTTTTTACTTAGTGGGAGAATACTCCCATGTTTGGATTGAGCAGGGTAGTAGTAGAAGGAAATTCAATGGCCCCTGCCTATAACCAGGGCGATTGGTTAATAGTCCGCGGATTAAGTGGCCAGGAACACAGATTAAAAATTGGAAAGCTCTACCTAATTTCCGATCCAATAAGACCTGGAGTTAAGTTACTAAAGCGATTGACCCAAACTCGAATCGAGCATGGTGTGATTAGATTTTGGGTTGAAGGCGATAACCCAGGCAGTACAGATTCTAGAAGTTGGGGTTGGCTTGATTCTTCGCAAATTTTAGGAAAAGTATTGCTGCGTTATAAAAAAGGTGGTTAACGCGTAAAGGCTTCAGTCATTAAAGCCTTCTCTTCCTCTTCATGTAGATGGTGATTTCCAGTAGCAGGGCTTGCAGTTGCTCTCCTAGAAACTCTTCGCAAATTTCTGCCAGCTAATTCATCATGTGCAACAAAGGCTTCTGCCACAGCTAAGGCAACAAATGGCCAAGGACCTTGGTTTGCTGGCTCATCTTGCACCCATAACAACGTTGCTTTTGGATGAAGTTTCACTTGTGCAATTATTTCATCAACTGGCAACGGATATAACTGTTCAATTCTGACAATTGCAGTTGAGAACTCATTTAATTTTTCCCGCTCTGCAATTAGGTCGTAGTAAACCTTTCCGGAGGTGAAAATTAAACGAGTTGCATTCTGCACTTTCTCATCTGCAATTAAAGGTTTAAATGTGCCGGTTGTGAAATCAGTTAATCCGCTTGCAGCAGCTTTTAAGCGCAGCATTGATTTTGGTTCAAAAACAATTAGAGGTCTTCGTGCTGGATTTTTCATGTGCCATCTAAGTAGATGAAAATATGAAGCAGGAGTTGATGGCTGAGCTACTGTCATGTTTTGCTCGGCACATAATGTTAAAAATCTTTCTATTCGACCAGATGAATGATCAGGTCCTTGGCCTTCATATCCATGTGGTAACAAGAGCACTATTGAAGTTCGCTCACCCCATTTTTGAAGAGCAGATGAGATAAATTCATCAACAATAGTTTGTGCACCATTTGCGAAATCTCCAAATTGCGCTTCCCAAATAACTAGGGCGTTATCGCGCTCAACAGAATAGCCATACTCAAATCCCATCACCGCATACTCAGATAGGAAGGAGTCATAGATATGGAATTGATTTGGATCTTTAACCAATGATCTAAGTGGGAAAAGATCTGCGCCACTTTCCTTATCAACTACTACTGCATGACGATTACTAAATGTTCCTCGTCTAACATCTTGACCGCTCATTCTGATTGGGTGGCCTTCAAGAAGTAATGAACCAAATGCAAACATCTCACCGGCTGCCCAATCAACTGTGCCATCGGCAAGCATCTCGGTGCGCTTTAATAGTTGAGGCAATAATTTTGGATGAACTGTGAACTCTTTTGGAAAGTCAGATTGGGTTGCGGCAATCTTCTTTAGATCTGATTCACTTACTGCAGTGTTTACACTCTCTGGTGCTGGAACAACTGGTGCTTTCCAATTTGGATCACTAGCTGGTTCAGTATTGTGAACTGAGCTAAATACACCTTCTAGTTGTTGCTGGTAATCACGCAACACCTCTTCAGCCTCTTCAACAGTGATATCCCCGCGGCCAATTAAAGCTTCGGTGTAGAGCTTTCTAGTGGATCGCTTTGCATCAACTAATTTATACATCAATGGTTGAGTAAAGCTTGGTTCATCACCCTCATTATGGCCACGTCTGCGGTAGCAGATCAGGTCAATGACAACATCTTTATTAAATTCTTGTCGGTATTCAAATGCCAATCTTGCAACTCGAACACATGCTTCAGGATCATCACCATTAACATGAAAGACTGGAGCCTGAATCATCTTGGCAATATCTGTTGAATAAGTTGATGATCGCGCTGCATGTGGTGAGGTAGTAAATCCAACTTGATTATTAACTACGATATGAATTGTGCCACCGGTGCGATAACCCTTTAGTAGTGAAAGTGAGAGAGTTTCAGAGACCACGCCTTGACCAGCAAATGCAGCATCACCATGTAAAAGAATTGGTAGAACTGGGTAGGAAGTTTGTTCATCAACTGAAAAATCACCAGCAGCAGCTCTTAATTTATCCTGCTTGGCTCGAACAATTCCTTCAAGTACTGGATTAACCGCTTCAAGGTGAGAAGGGTTAGCGGCTAAGTAAATCTTGGTTGTCGCTCCACCTTCTGCAGTGAATACTCCTTTAGTTCCAAGGTGATACTTAACATCACCTGAGCCATGCACTTCATTGTCATGATAATTTCCTTCAAACTCCTGAAATATCTGGCCATATGATTTACCTGCAATATTTGCTAAAACATTTAAGCGACCACGATGTGGCATGCCAATACAAACCTCATCTAATTTACTCTCAGCAGCTGATGAAATCATTGCATCTAGAAGTGGGATCACTGACTCCCCACCTTCTAGTGAGAATCGCTTTTGACCAACATACTTAGTTTGTAAAAATGATTCAAAAGCCTCTGCTGAATTTAATTTTCTTAAGATCCTAAGTTGTTCTTCCCGTGCTGTTCTAGGGGCGCCAACTTCAATCCGCTCTTGCATCCACTTTCGCTCTAATGGATTGGCAATATACATATATTCAACGCCGATGGTTCGACAGTATGAATCACGAAGTATTCCTAGGATCCTGCGAAGCTTCATTGTTGGCTTGCCACCAAAACCATCAGTTGCAAACTCGCGATCAAGATCCCAGAGTGAAAGACCGTGGTTTACTACATCTAAATCTGGGTGTGATCTTTGAACGTAAGCTAATGGCTCAACATCTGCCATTAAATGCCCAGTTGTTCGATAGGCATCGATTAATTTTTGAACTCTAGCGGTTTTGCTTGCCTCATCAGCCTTTGCATCTTGCATATCAACAACCCAGCGAATTGGCACATAAGGAATTCGAAGTGCTTCAAAAATTTCATCATAGAAGTTTTCTTCACCAAGTAATATCTGATGAATTCGGCGTAAAAAGTCGCCAGATTGTGCGCCTTGAATAATTCGATGATCGTATGTACTAGTTAATGTAACAACCTTGCTAATTCCTAGATCAGCCAGAGTTTGTTCATTTGCGCCATGAAATTCTGCAGGGTAATCCAGCGCACCAACTCCAAGAATTGTGCCTTGGCCTTGCACTAATCGCGGAACCGAATGAACGGTGCCAATTGTTCCTGGATTAGTAAGTGAAATAGTTGTACCGGCAAAATCCTCAACTGTTAAGGAGCCACCACGTGCTTTTCTAACAGTCTCTTCATAAGCTGACCAGAATTGCGCAAAATCTAAATCTTCACAGCCCTTAATTGATGGCACAAGTAATTGGCGAGATCCATCTGGTTTGGCTAGATCAATTGCAATACCTAAATTAATATGTTCAGGGTGTCCAATTGCTGGCTTACCTTCTAACTCTGTGAAAAATGCATTCATCTCAGGCATAGCCCGGATTGCCTTGATCATGGCATAACCAATTAGGTGGGTAAATGAAACTTTGCCACCACGTCCTCGTTTTAAATGATTATTAATTACAGTGCGATTATCAATCATAAGTTTTGCTGGAATCACGCGCACACTAGTTGCAGTTGGAACAGTTAATGAACCTTCCATTGATTGCACAACTCTGGCTGCCACACCACGTAATGGCTCAACGGAGGAAGCACCTGGTGTAACTAAGGTTGGAATTGGTTTAACAATTGGATCGGCTGGCTTAAATGTTGTAGTTGCAACAACAACTGGCTCAACTTTTTCAACTACAACTGGGGCAACAACAACTGGCGGTGTTACAACCGCTGCAGCTGGAGTTGATTTAGCTAATTGTGATTTTGGAATAGGCGGTGTTCCTGGTTTCGTTAATGGCGTCGATGAAATTACTGTGCCATTTAAAGATGAATTGCCTTTGAAATCTGCAAAGAAATCCCACCAGGCTTTATCTACAGAAGATGGATCACTCTGGTAGCGCTCATACATTTCTTGCACTAACCACTCATTAGGTCCAAAGGAGCCACCAAAGTGATTAGCGGGCGTATTTGCTCCTACTTCACTCACCTATGCACTCCCTATATTTCACCAGATTGAGATTGCTCACCTTTAGGTCAATCTTAACTGCAAGCCAGCACTGGCTAAACCCGCTGGCCCTAATAACTTAAGTGAAAGTGGCCACCAGCACATGAATAAGGGTGGCGAGTAGGTGTAAATAACGGCAAGGTTGCACCCATGAGTAATCAAGGCAAATGGGCAATAGTTACAGGTGGCTCACGTGGGCTTGGCTTTGAAACTGCCAAAGGATTAATTGCTGCTGGCATATTTGTTTACATAATTGGCAAAGATGAAAATCGAGTGAAAGAAAGTGGCGCCAAACTAGGTTGCGAGTATCGAGCTGTTGATGTTGCAGATAGTGAAAAATTTCGTAAAACATTAATTGAGATTACCCAAGATGCAAGTGGTAGAGGTTTTGATATTTTAGATGTGTTAGTGCTTGCGCACGGTGTAATGAGTGAAAAAATGTCAAAGACTTTAAAAACAACAGATGAAGAGTGGCGCAGAGTTTTAGCAATAAATTTAGATGCAGTCTTTACTGCGATTAATCAATTAGCTCCTGCTATGGCGGAGGCACGTAAAGGAAGAGTTGTTGTTTACTCAGCCTGCTTGGGCAGAATGTCAGGCCCTGGAACTCATGGTGGATTAGCGCCATACCGAATCAGCAAAGCTGGCGTTAACGCATTAGTTAAAAATCTTTCATATGAAACCGGGTTGGGCGCTCGCGGTTTTCTGGTAGATGCAATCTGTCCAAATCACTCACGAACAGATATGGGTGGGCCAGATGCCCCACGTAGTGCACAAGAGGGTGCCGAAACTGCTATCTGGTTAGCTACGAGAGATTTTGATCCAACAAAAGATAAGACTGGATTACTTTGGGAGGATCGACAAATAGTTGATTGGTAATTATTCGGAATAGCCAAGTGCGGCTGAAATCAAAGTGATTACCGCCAAAATTGCTAACGGGATTCCAATTAACAAAAAATTTCCAGAGATCATGTAATAGGAAACACCAAGGGCGATTAAATTTGCTAAAACTGCAGGAGCTCGACCAAAGGAACGCTTCTTCTTAAAACCTACTGCTGAAAACCAAAGGCCAATAGATGCAACAAGAGCAAAAATAATCTCAGCTGACAACGCAGCCGGAGCGCTGACATCGGAAATAAAGGGTGCAATCAATAGGTAAAGCACAACGGCGAAAATAATCAGTGATTCGAATTTGAGCAGAAAAATCGCCCGGATT
>ENA-OUVC01001846-OUVC01001846.1-marine-metagenome-genome-assembly--contig:-NODE-1846-length-12227-cov-3.794979_pt1 | contig 12227 bp, 1 predicted proteins | sample MGYA00248622_ERZ508571 | MGnify/ENA primary metagenome ERZ508571 (study PRJEB26236, sample SAMN06267175) | marine metagenome | isolation source: Columbia River Estuary | place: USA:Columbia River Estuary... | reverse complement strand
GCCCGAGCATTGGCGCGTGGGTAAAGGTCTTGAGGTGTTGCTGCGCAGCCACAAGCGCACCAATTGGCATGCCGCCCCCCAGCGCCTTGCCTAAAGTAAGTACATCGGGTACGATGTCAAATTGTTCAAAGGCAAACATACTGCCAGCGCGGCCCATTCCGCATTGAATTTCGTCGAGGATCAGCAAGGCGCCAACTTCGGTGCAACGGGCTCTCAAGGCTTGTAGGTAGGAGGAATCTGGGATTCGAACACCGGCATCTCCTTGAATGGTTTCTAAAATAACGCCTGCGGTAGCTGTAGTGATCTGTTCTAACTCTTGCACTTGATTGAGTGTAATGAAGCGAATCCCAGGAACAAGTGGACGATATTTCGTTTTTTTAAGCTCATTGTAAGAGATGCTCATCGAACCATGGGTACTTCCGTGATACGATCCTTTGAATGCGATGATTTCGCTTCTACCTGTGACGCGTTTCACCAATTTCATCGCAGCTTCATTTGCTTCGGTTCCAGAATTCACTGGATAAACGGCCTGTAAAGAATCAGGAAGAATCTTATTAAGTTCCCGCGCAAATTCCATTTGGGCATCTTGAATGAATTCTCCATACACCATAACATGAAGATGACGTTCAATTTGATCGTGAATTGCTTTTTTGATGGTTGGATGACCATGGCCCATGGAACTTACGGCAATCCCTGAAATTAAATCGGCATAAGCATTCCCTTTTTTATCGTATATGAAAATCCCTTCTGCGCGATCTACCTCAATGAGTAAGGGATAGGGTGAAGTTTGACCGAGATTGGTTAAAAAATCCATGAAACAAAATTAATGAAATATGGAGATTAAGACGACGGGAGGTTGAGACATTGGGACATTCGGACGTCATATTTCGTTCCAAATCAATTTAATCTATTATTTAATAACTAAAACGCACATAGTCTAATCAAGCGTCTATCGAATTACCTCTTTCAATACTTCCGTTGCGCGTTCACCATTCACGATTTGAATGTAATAAATTCCGGGTGCTAAGTTCAAGTCTGTTACACTGAACATATTGATTCCAGGTTTCACTTCAATCCTTCGGTTCAACAATTCAGAGCCCTTTGTGTCTTTTACGCTTAAGATTCCGGACCCTACCAAATTTTTATCATTTAAAATTACTTGGAATGAGCCGGTACTTGGGTTGGGATAGGCAGTGAAATACGAATTCATTCTTCGATCGCATCGTATATTCGTTACATTGAGAATCTCTTTCGTACCATCGATATCTACTTGAATTAAGCGGTAATAGTTGTTCACTTCCATCGCATTCGCATCTATCGCTTCATAGTTCAACAACTGTGTACTGTTTCCAGCCGCATTTATTGTAGTTAATACCTGCCAGTTCATGCCATCGCGAGATTTCTCTACTTCAAAGTAGTCGCTGTTGTGCTCTGTGGCTGTTTGCCAACTTAGGCTTACTTGCCCCTCGTTGCACTCACCATTAAAACTTAACAACTCTACCGGTAAGGCTTGACTGTTTGGCGTTCCGATGTTAAACCAACTAAAGCCTTGCGTTGCGGTACTTGTAATCAAGAATGCTTGTGGATTTGCTGCTCCATTGATTGGGGTATGCGTTCCACATGCTTGCCATGCCACGTGGTGTTGACCCGCGTTGTTGGACCCTGCACTCTTAATAATTCGACACACTTGTGGACTTTGCATTCCCGTTAAGTTATTCGCAAACAAGGTCACTCCATAGTTCACTGAAGTGATTGGCGCCGTATAGTTGTTATTTGTAGGGATTACACTCCAATATCCATCTGCTGAATAATTCTGAATCATTGAACCAGAAGCCATCAACGGTAACCCATTATATAGCGGAATACCTCCTTGTAGCGGTGCGCCCGTTTTGTATTCTACCGTTAAAAACTGATCTACACCTGGTCCAGACCCAAAGCTAAAGTCTGCATAGCGATTGTATACCGCCGTTCCAACAGGGAATAAGCCTGCTGTTCCAGCACTTGCTGCATTCGCGAAGTAGCGCTTGAATGGTCCAACAATTGTCCCTGCATTATACGTCAAACTTCCTGGAGCAGCACTCGAGGTACCTAAGGTTAATAAGTTTGTGCTGCTTGTAAACACGTTCCCTTGAACCATGTTGAGGATGTTTGTAACTAATACTGGCTGCTGCAAGGTTAAGGTAGCTCCAGCAGATTTATTCACACGCATGTTGAATAACTGCGTAATACCCGAACCACTGATTGTTGAGTTACTACTGCCTGTAAAGTTGACCGTTCCGGTAGATGTCGTAATGTTACCTTGGTTAATTAAGTTCTGTGCAATGTTAATGCTATCATTGGACAGATTAAGAGTTACCCCTGCACCAACATACACGTCCTCTGCATTACTATTAACACTTATGGAAGGGGTATTATTTCCAATACACATACCCCCATTGGCCATACTGACAGTAAACACCTCATTTCCTAAACTAGGGACTGCACTTGACATTCTTACATAATGTCCAGCCGCTTGTTTTTGATACCAGTTGGAAGCAGTAGACCAATCGGTGTCCGTTAATCCACACCACAACAAGTCTCCGGTTCCAACTAGACCACTGATGGTGGCATCAGTTGGCTGATTGAACGTAACCGTCATTTGATCTGTTCCCGTACATCCATTTGAACTAACAGCCCATTGAAGTACATAGGTACCCCCATAAGAACCCGTGAACGTTGATGTACTCGAAGCAGGATTATTGAAAACAACCGTATTATTAGTACCGCTACTTAAAGTCCAATTGCCAGATTGTCCCGCTGAAAGTGCGGCAGCAGATAGGGTAACATTATCTTTCCCACAAGTGCTGGCATCCGTTATATCCAACCCTGCATTTGCAACGGGATTTGCATAAACAGTTAAAACTCCATTTACATTTGATGAGCCGTTCCAAAAACCACCTCCACTGGCATTATATCCACCATATTGATATGCACAATTATTCGATAATTTGTATCTATACGTGTAGTAATAGGTCCCAGGCGATAAATTATTAATAGTGTAGCTAAACTCATCATTATTCCCTACTTGTGTATTGAACGCTGCCGGATACCATGCAGATGCATTCCAAGTTGAAGGATTAGTATTTTGACTGTTAATTCCAAATTCCGCAATTAAACCTGGAGTTGCTCCGGATGAATTGGTATAAGACGCGGCATAAACTTGACCATAGGTAGTAAAAGACCCATTAGCACAGATTGAACCACTTGTTGGGAACTGCAAATTTGCCCAATCTATTGCTGCTACCGTCAAGACACCCGATATACTCCCTACCCCATCCCAAAAACCTGTTGTACCTACATACTTATAGCAATCAGATCCATTAATTGAATAACGAAATGTGTAATAATATGTCCCCAAACCAAGTCCATTGCCCAGATTAGCCATATATTCGTCATCATTGCCATATTGTACGTTGTAGGTTGCATTTGACCATGCGCTAGAAGGCCAAGTAGAAGGATTTGTATTTTGATTATGGATTCCTATTTCTGCAGTTATATTATTACTTGGACCATTAGCTGGTGTCAAGGATGCCTCATACACACGGCCATAAACTGTAAATGGATTACCGCATGTTATACTACCAGAAGAAGGAAAATGTAAATTACCCCAGGCAACATTCCCATTTACATTAATTTGAATATTTCTTGAAATCGAAGTAGATGTACTAACCTCAAGTTGAATATAGTTTAATGCAAAACCATCTGTTCCCGTATTACCCCCCGAAGATTTAAATAGTCGTACTCTATGGGTTCCAGCTGGTAAAGAATATCCACCGAGCGCGACTGTATGCGAGCTAATAGTCGATAAATTGCTCCAAATCATTGGCGATCCTATATTAACATAAGATGACCAACTTCCATTAACAAAACTTGAAACTTGTACTTGAACATTGTAAGGACCTGTATTACCACAACAAGGATTATGTTGATGCCAAGCCTCCAATGATAAATTACTCAAATTAGTTTGGTTATTACTGGTTGTAAATTCGATATACGTAAATTGATTACCGAATTGAGTTTGGTGAGCAACATTACCAAAAGAAGGACTCCAATTTAAATTGTAATTAGCATTACCAGTATTCCGATAAGAACCAGAAATAACCGTAGCATTTGATGATGCCATATTAAAATAAAAAATCCCTGTACTAGGGTTATAATCATAGTTATTAAAGTCCTCAAACAATGTATAATTGGTAGGAGCTGTTGAAGTTGAATACGAGATTGAGGTTGTTCCTGGTGCGTTAGCCGTGATTAAACCGGATTGATTTACCGAAGCTATTGAACTATTTGCAGATGACCATGTTAATGATGGAATACTAGGATTTATCTGAGTAAGCGATCCAATACATACATTCGTTTTGAGTGGTAGAATTTCAATATCATCAATACCTAAAGCTTGACCGTTGGTGGAACCACCATTACCAGTAAGTGTCCATTTTAAATAATACACTGATCCTGGTGCAATAGATAAGCCCGTAATTTCAATATGTTTAGTTACGCTTTGTGCTGGTGCATAAATAGTGGTGTTATCTGCATCGGCAGGATAGCTCATGGAACCACCTGTTACTTGTATACTTGGGGCTGAGGTACTTCCATGAAAAAATGTCCAATCCCAAGCCCTTACTCCACTTCTGTATTTTTCATATACCCAAGAAATATTCAACTGATTGATCGTTGATCCCGTATTATTCGTAAACGCGTATACGATACTTCTAGGCGTTGTATAGGACCCTGAATTTAAAAAACCAAGTGACCTTTCTACACTTGATCCTGTTATTCCTTCTGCAAAGTTGAATACTCCACCAGAGCTAGATCCATTTAACATACCAGTACCTGAATTACCCGCAGCTTGGGTCGTTTGAGATAATCCAGAATTCCAATCAGTACCAATTCTCCAACCAGCAGGTAAATTTGAAACCGCTGCCGTAGACATCGAGGAGAAATTTTGAAAAACAGAGCTATTGATTCCTGTAATAGATTGTTGAGCAACAATTTGAATTAATGAAAAGCACAATCCTATGAATAAAACAAATAGGCGAATAAAGTTGTACATAAAAAATAATTAGACAATTTCAACCCTATAAAAGTACTTAATTATAAGTTTATTTCTATCTCCTTAATTTAGATTTAATATCCTCAGAAATTCATTGCATCCCATTGAAGAATATTTTTCCATAACAAACTCCTGCTGTCTTTCCTTAAGTTCAATTTTCAAAACGGGTACAGTAATCCAAAACCACCTTGTAAAATAAAAAAATCCCCGCTCTTTCGAACGGGAATTTACGCGAGTTTATATGTATTCCCTTAGCGAATTACTTCTTTCAACACTTCCGTTGCTCGTTCACCATTCACGATTTGAATGTAGTATACTCCTGGCGCTAAGTTCAAGTCGGTTACACTGAACATATTGATCCCAGGTTTAACTTCAATCGTTCGGTTAAGCAATTCAGAACCTTTCGTATCTTTTACACTTAAAATTCCTGATCCTACCAAATTCTTATCATTCAAAATCACTTGGAATGACCCTGTACTTGGGTTGGGATATGCTGAGAAATAACCTTTTACTGCACCCGAACAACTCACATTGATCACATCATAAGTTTTTGTTGTACCATCGATGTCCACTTGCGTTAAGCGGTAGTAGTTATTACCCTCCATCGCATTCGCATCTATCGCTTCATAGTTCAACAACTGCGTGCTGTTTCCAGCAGCATTTACTGTTGTTAACACCTGCCAGTTCATGCCGTCGCGAGATTTCTCTACTTCAAAGTAGTCGCTGTTGTGCTCTGTGGCTGTTTGCCAACTTAGGCTTACTTGCCCCTCGTTGCACTCACCATTAAAACTTAACAACTCTACCGGTAAGGCTTGACTGTTTGGCGTTCCGATGTTAAACCAACTAAAGCCTTGCGTTGCGGTACTTGTAATCAAGAATGCTTGTGGATTTGCTGCTCCATTGATTGGGGTATGCGTTCCACATGCTTGCCATGCCACGTGGTGTTGACCCGCGTTGTTGGACCCTGCACTCTTAATAATTCGACACACTTGTGGACTTTGCATTCCCGTTAAGTTATTCGCAAACAAGGTCACTCCATAGTTCACTGAAGTGATTGGCGCCGTATAGTTGTTATTTGTAGGGATTACACTCCAATATCCATCTGCTGAATAATTCTGAATCATTGAACCAGAAGCCATCAACGGTAACCCATTATATAGCGGAATACCTCCTTGTAGCGGTGCGCCCGTTTTGTATTCTACCGTTAAAAACTGATCTACACCTGGTCCAGACCCAAAGCTAAAGTCTGCATAGCGATTGTATACCGCCGTTCCAACAGGGAATAAGCCTGCTGTTCCAGCACTTGCTGCATTCGCGAAGTAGCGCTTGAATGGTCCAACAATTGTCCCTGCATTATACGTCAAACTTCCTGGAGCAGCACTCGAGGTACCTAAGGTTAATAAGTTTGTGCTGCTTGTAAACACGTTCCCTTGAACCATGTTGAGGATGTTTGTAACCAATACTGGCTGCTGTAAAGTCAAGGTAGCTCCAGCAGATTTATTCACACGCATGTTGAATAATTGCGTATTACCCGAACCACTAATTATTGAATTACTGCTGCCTGTAAAGTTTGTAATACCTGTTGATGCAATGATGGTTCCATTATTGACTAAATTTTGTGCAATGTTTATGCTATCATTAGACAAATTCCATGTAATACCAGGCCCAACGTATACATCCTCCGCATTACTATTAATACTTAAGGTTGGATTATTACTACCAATACACATTCCTCCATTTGCCATACTCACAGTAAATACCTCGTTATTGATGGCTGGCTGCACAGTCCCAGACATGCGCTGGTAATAACCATTCGGATATAAACCAGACGTTGCTTGTTTTTGATACCAATTGGTAGAAGTTGACCAATCCGTTCCTGTTAAACCACACCAAAGTAAATCACTCGTTCCAATTAATCCATTGATTACCGCATCAACTGGTTGATTAAATGTAACAACAAGGGTATCATTCGCAGTACATCCGCTACTTTGGTTCGATACCGACCATTGTAAAACATATGAACCACCGTAAGTTCCGGTAAATTGTGTAGATGATGCTGTTGGCAACGAGAAAATTCCGTTCGCATTGGTTCCAGATAAAAGTGTCCATGTACCAGACTCTCCAGCGGCTAAAGTATTTGCACCTAAATTAACAGTGTTTTTACCACACGTGGATGCATCCACCACACTTGCTCCAGCATTCGTTGCAGGTGCTACACCTACGGATACTGTAACCGGTGTTACAGATGAAACGCAACCTGTACCTGACCAAGAAAGGGTAACCTGACCATTACCAGTTCGGACTCCAGCTGTGGTTGTTCCTCCAGTTATTCCTCCAATAAATGAAGAACCTCCACCACCTCCAACGCCACCGCCGCAGTTTCCTCCACCTCCACCTCCGAAGTAACCGCCGCCGCCGCCGCCGCCCCAACCGTCTGTATATGCACCACAACCTGAGGCACCATTTCCTCCATTTCCTCCGATTCCAAGAGTTCCCGCAGTACCGCTACCACAACATCCTGTTGACGCTCCTCCGGCAGCTTGTGTCCCACCACCACCTAATCCACCACCACCACTACTTGCTGTACTTGAACTACCTGTAGTACCACCACCACTTGCACCGTTGCTTCCTGAATATCCAGAAGATGTCAATCCACCACCTCCACCACCGGCAGCAACAACCACACGGTTATTTAACGCTGTACCTCCAACTCGAATGTCAGAAGCACCACCTCCACCTCGGCCATTTCCGCCGCTATTTCCTCCGCCGTTCCATCCACCAGCTGTGGTTGAAGGTTGACCACCTACATATATATTTATGGTTTGACCTGCTGTTAAATTAATCGTTCCTTGAGAACGACCACCTAGTCCACCTGTATATTGAGACGTAGATCCACCTTGAGCGCCATACAAATCAATAGTATAATTTCCAGTTATGGGTGCCGTAAATGTTTGAACACCTCCTGTATAAGAAAATGTCTGTGAACCAGACTGAGGGGTTGATGATTGAACATAATACGTAGTTGTCGTACTTAAGTTCGGTGTTGTAAATGCCGCATTTGTCCCTAATTGCCCTGTGGCATTTGCATTTGCATACCACACATATCCACTCGGACTTCCAGAAGCGGTTAAGGTTGTTGTTCCTGATCCATTTACACATAAATTAGTAGTACCTGAAACTACAGGTGCTGCAAGTGCATTTACGGTTACTGGCACGGCAACTATTGAAGACGCGCAAGCTCCTGTACCTGCTTGAACATAATAAGTTGTTGAAGAGGTTAACCCAACTGCATTAAAGGTTGTTCCCGTAGCGATTTGACCTGTTCCATTACTGCTGGTATACCATGTAATTGCCCCGTTGGATGAAGCAGTAAGTGCTGCTGTTTGACCACAGTTAATAGAAGCTCCATTCACACTTGGTGTGGTAGCTGCATTCACCGTTACGGTTACTGGAGTCAATGAAGATTGACATAGATTTGCAGCATTAAATGTATGCGTACCATTTGCATATCCAGCAGTTTCTGAAGAACCACCAAATTGCGACCCCCCTTCATGATGGAAATACCATCTGTTATACCAAGGTGCGTAAGTAATACAAGCCATATCAGACAAAGTAGAAAAGGATTGAACAGTAGAAACCGCGCCATTTGCTAAATTTAATCTGCTTATGGTAGATGCATTTTGTACATAAACAACACGATGGTCTGTCCCGTCAAATTCAGCGATTCCCCATCGCGCCCAGTTCTCTGAACCTGCAGCGTTCAACGTGTAGGAACCGAGATTGGTAACTGTTCCTGAAGGTAATGATATTTTAAAATAGGTATTAGCTGGAGTACCTCCTGTACCAGTATACAATACAACGAAGCCATGACCACTGAAAACCGCCGCGTTATTACACGTACCCATCGTGAAACTTTGAGAAGTTGCTATAGTTGTTCCTCCTAAAGAACAATCTGCATTCAAAGAGCGAATAGCATTTACAGTAAACGAAGTACACGTTCCTACAGGCTCAGAATTCGAAGATGAATTCCATAGCGTGTATAAACTTCCAGATCCACTGATGTCACTAAAAATTCCATCACGTCGTGTGTAACTTACAGGGTTACTCAAGCCCGGCATGTCATAACGCACAGTATTGTTATCCCCGACATAATAATAGTATTGTTGTGTTACCGCAATTCCTCCACGGTCATCGCCTGTTTGCGCGTTATGATCCGTAACAAAAGAACCGGCCGTTGAAAGGCTATTTACATAAAACTGAGTGGTTGGATTTCCAGTCCAATTTTGAACATAATAGGTACTGGTACCCGTTAAGCTAGGCGTAGTATAAGAAGAACCTGTTCCAAGTTGGGTTGAACCTTGCGCATTGGAGTACCATATATAGTTAGTACCACCTGTAGCAGCTAAAACCGTTGACTGACCACAACCTACAGTAGCACTCGCAACAACAGGAGCCGCCATACTGATAGTAGCTGTTACTGGTATGATTTGAGAAGCACATCCGCCAATTCCCGCTTGTACATAATAAGTGGTGGTTCCATTTAATACTGGCGTAGTAAACGTAGCCCCTGTAGCAACTTGTCCTGTACCGTTGCTATTGGTATACCAAACAAGCGAACCATTCGAAGACGCAGACAAGGAAGCGGTTTGCCCGCAATTAACCGTAGCTGCCGTTACAGTTGGAGTTGATGCCGCATTAACTGTTACTACAACAGGGACTAAGGATGAAGAACATCCGGTTCCAACCCAAGAAATTGTTACTTGACCATGACCAGTGCGCACACCAGCTGTTGTTGTTCCTCCGGTAATTCCTCCAATGAATGAAGAACCTCCACCACCACCAACGCCACCGCCGCAGTTTCCACCGCCGCCACCGCCGTAGTATCCGCCTCCGCCGCCGCCGCCCCATCCGTCAGAATAACCTGAACATCCTGACATACCATTGGCACCATTCCCTCCGATCCCCAGAGTTCCAGCAGTACCAACACCACAACAGCCTGTTGACGTTCCACCGGCAGATTGTGTACCCGCACCACCTGAACTAGTTCCCCCACTACTTCCTGTACTTGCATTTCCATTCGTTCCACCACCAATCGCACCATTACTTCCTGTATATCCTGTAGAGGTTAATCCACCAGCGCCACCACCAGCAGCAACAACCACTCGATTGTTCAGGGCTGTTCCACCTACACGAATGTCAGAAGCACCGCCACCTCCGCGACCATTTCCTCCACTATTTCCACCGCCGTTCCAGCCTCCTGTAGTTGTTGATGGTTGCTCACCCACGTAAATATTTATAGTTTGACCGGCTGTTAAATTGATTGTTCCTTGAGCTTGACCTCCTAATCCACCTGTAAATTGAGAAGTTGTTCCCCCTTGAGCTCCATATAAATCTAATGTATATGTTCCAGAAACTGGCGCAGTAAAGGTTTGAACTGCACCTGTATAGCTAAAGGTTTGCGAGCCATTGCCTGGTGTTCCTTGCGCTACATAATACGTAGTGTTTGCGGTAAGGGCAGGCGAGGTATAGGTAGCACCTGAACCAATAAGTGAGCCCCCTCCTGAATTATTATACCATAAATACGTGTAAGGTGAGTTGGCTCCACTTGCTGTAATCGCGGCTGTTTGCCCACACCCTACCGTCAGATTATTTACCGTTGGAGATGCAATATTTGATGATACTGTAACCGGTACCGCTACAAGTGCAGTTCCACATGACCCACCACCTGCTTGAACATAATATGTTGTGGAAGATGTCAATGAAGGGGTCGTAAATGTAGTTCCTGTACCTAATTGACCTGTTCCGTTGCTGTTTGCATACCACGTAAGGGTAGCATTTGAAGAAGCCGAAAGTGTTGCAGTTTGACCGCAAGTTATCGATGTGCCAGAAGCTGTTGGTGTGGTTGCCGGATCTACTGTTACAACAACCGGTATAACGCTTGATTGACACCCGATTCCTGACCAAGAAAATGTAAATGAACCATTTCCACTAACAATATTAGCCGTATGAACAGGAGAAGGAACACTGGTAGCATTTACCCAAGATGATCCACCACCACCACCACCATACGAAGCACCACCACCACCGAAGTATCCACCGCCGCCACCGCCGCCATAGGTAGTATTTCCATTACCTCCTTGTCCTAATGTTCCAGTACCACCACCTCCACCAAGGCTACCACCACCAGCAGAAGGTGTTCCTCCAAGACCCACCCAAGAAGTTTGCGCATTACATTGGTATCCAGTAATTCCCGTGGTACCACCGCCACCGCCACCATGGTTTCCACTTCCACAGTTATAACCTGCACCACCACCACCGGCGGCTACTAATACACGATCATTTAATGAGGTACCGCCAATTCTTACATCGGTAGCGCCACCGCCACCGCCACCCCATGTAGGGTATGATGTGGGGCCATTTCCTCCGCCATTCCATCCGCCTGTAGTACCAGATGCGGTACCCCCAACATAGATATTTAATACCTGACCTGGGGTAACATTTAATGTGCCTTGTACACGACCACCTAATCCACCAGTTCCATAACCAGCAGAACTATTTCCTCCGCTAGCACCATTTGCCGTAAAGGTAATTGATGTAACACCCGCTGGAACAGTCCATGTTTGAACACCGCCAGTAAAATTCAAGGTTTGTGAACCTGAAACGGAATTAGCCGCAGAAACATAATAGGTTGTAGACGTTGAAAGGGTTGGTGTGGTATATGAAGCCGCAGATCCTACTTGACCTGTAGCATTTGAATTGGTATACCATGCATAGCCACTCCCTCCGCCTCCAGTTGCTGTCAAGGTTACTGTAGATCCGCAACCAACGGTTGCATTTGTGGATGTTGGAGCAGCCATAGTGCTTACCGAAACTACCGCTGGAACGGTGCTTGATTGACAACCAATTCCTGTCCAAGAAAAAGTTAATGTGCCATTCCCACTAACCACATTCGATGTGTAAGAAGGAGAAGGAACATTGGTTGTATTAACCCATGATGAACCACCGCCACCACCGCCGTAGCTTCCTCCGCCGCCGCCATAATAACCGCCGCCGCCGCCGCCGCCATAAATAGTGTACCCATTGCCACCTTGACCTAGTGTTCCTGCAGTACCTAAACCTCCTGATGAGGCACCTC
>ENA-OUVC01001845-OUVC01001845.1-marine-metagenome-genome-assembly--contig:-NODE-1845-length-12241-cov-3.517511_pt1 | contig 12241 bp, 16 predicted proteins | sample MGYA00248622_ERZ508571 | MGnify/ENA primary metagenome ERZ508571 (study PRJEB26236, sample SAMN06267175) | marine metagenome | isolation source: Columbia River Estuary | place: USA:Columbia River... | reverse complement strand
CTATCCGAGTTCTTTTTTAAGGGTCGCCTCATCCAGCTGTTTATCCCATCGAGCAACCACAATCGTTGCGACCGCATTCCCAATAAAATTGGTTAATGCCCTACACTCTGACATAAATTTATCAACGCCTAAAATCAAGGCAATTCCTTGCACCGGAAACCCTTTCACTACCGCTAAGGTTGCCGCCAAGGTAATAAAGCCAGCACCGGTTACTCCTGCGGAACCCTTTGAACTGAGCATTGCAATCAATAAAATAAGAATTTGTTGGTTGAGTGAAATTGGAAAATTACAGGCTTGTGCAATAAATAGCGCTGCCAAGGTCATATAAATATTTGTACCATCCAGGTTAAAAGAATAACCGGTTGGAACCACCAAACCAACTACCTGCTTTGTACATCCTAACTTTTCTAGTTTCCGCATCAAATTTGGTAAAGCTGATTCAGAAGAGCTAGTTGCTAACACTAAGAAAAGCTCATCCTTTATATATCTCAATAATTTAAAAATTGAAAATTTGTTATACCAGGCTACCAAGCCAAGGATTACTACAACAAAAAATATGGCTGTCGCGTAAAATGTCGCTACTAATCCGATCAGGTTCCATAATACACCTAAACCATATTTACCGACCGTAAAAGCCATAGCACCAAACGCACCAATTGGTGCTAATTTCATTAAAATCTCCACAATTTTAAAAATTGGATGCGCTAATCCATGCAAAAAATCGATTACCGGCTTACTCTTTTCTTGCGTCATCGAGAGCCCAATACCGAACATAATAGAAACAAACAATACTTGAAGAATGCTATCCCCAGTAAGTGAACTCAACAAGGAGGTTGGAATAATTCCAAGAATAAAAGAAGTTAGGGAATGTTCTTTCGATGCATCCACATAGTCTTGGATTGACTTTGGATCCAAGGTACTCGGATCGATGTTCATGCCATGCCCGGGTTGAACCAAATTAGCAATTACCATTCCGATAACTAGTGCCAAGGTAGAAAATGTCAGGAAATAAAGCATAGCTTTACCTGTGACTCGTCCCACTGTACTTAGGTTATTCATAGAGGCAAGCCCGGTTGAAACCGTAACAAAAATTACAGGGGCTATAATCATTTTAACCAAGGCGATAAAGCCGTCGCCTAAAACTTTCAATCCAATGGAGGGTTCAGGCCAGTACTTTCCCATTATTACTCCGATGGCAATGGCAAAAATTACTTGAACATACAACAAGCGATACCATGGTTTTTTAGCTGCGATCGTTTGAGATTCTTTAATTTCCATAAGTTAACGTTGAGTGATACAAAGAAACAAATCTTTCTGAGATCAATTTAATAATTTCTGGGATTAGATTTTCTGAACCGAAAAAATAAAAATATCCTTACCTTGGACTCATGGAAAACCATGCATTTAATCAAAAATCCTTACTGCTAATTGTTGTTGCCTCGTTGGGTTATTTCGTAGACATCTATGATTTGGTGCTTTTTGGTGTGGTTAAAGCAGAAAGCTTACTCAGTATTATGCCCCATGTCAGTGAGCAAGTGCGTGCAGCAACAGGAAAAACACTGTTTAATTATCAGATGATTGGCATGTTCATCGGAGGTCTTTTATGGGGTGTACTCGGAGACAAAAAAGGAAGAGTAAAAGTGCTTTTTGGCTCCATACTATTGTATTCCATCGCGAACATAGCAAATGCGTTTGTCACAGACATCCCAAGCTACAGCGTTATCCGTATCATTGCTGGAATTGGGCTTGCCGGTGAATTAGGCGCGGGGATTACGTTAGTATCTGAATTAATGCCAAAAGAAAAGCGTGGATACGGCACCATGATTATTGTGTGTTTTGGGGCCTTAGGCGCTGTGTTTGCCACCTTAATTGGAGCCAAAGGCGATGCGATTGGAGGCTTACTTTCGGAACTCATTGGGATCAATTTCCAAAACTGGCAAATCGCCTACCTTGTTGGGGGAATGCTCGGATTATTATTGCTAATTATCCGAATGGGAAGTTTGGAATCAAGCATGTTTCAACAAATGCACCAAGAAGGAACAACGCGCGGCAATCTAAAACTAATTTTTGGCAACCGAAAAAACTTAATCAAATACATTCAATGTATTTCGGTAGGTATACCAATATGGTTTGTTATTGGATTATTAATCATGAATTCAAAAGATGATTTTGGCCCCTTGTTGGGATTAAAAAACATCAATAATGGCATGGCGGTAATGTACGCGTATATTGGGCTTTCCATAGGGGATTTAGTTGCCGGACTATTAAGCCAGTGGTTAAAAAGTCGTAGAAAAGTGGTGATGATTTTCTTGCTAATGACGCTCATCGTTACGAGTAGCTTTCTATTCGGGTACAAGACCATGAGCGAGGAAACCTACTACTTTTATTGCTTTCTACTTGGTGCATCTACAGGGTACTGGGCTATTTTTGTTACGATTGCTGCAGAACAATTCGGTACAAATATCCGATCAACTGCCGCCAACACCGTCCCAAATTTCGTGCGAGGAAGTGTATTTTTAATCGTTTCACTTTTTGTTCTGTTTACCTCCTTTCTTAGCATTGGAATTTCCGCCATGTTAGTTGGATTATTGAGTGTTGGGTGTGCGTTTTGGGGAATTTATAATCTGAAGGAAACATTTTCTAAGGATTTAAATTATCACGAAGAATTCATATAACCTATTACCCTAGCCTGCGCTGATCTTTTCGTTTCGCTTTACGCATCCGACGTATGTCTTTTTTCATTAGTTTGCGCATGGGCTTCGATTGATTTTTTAAATGCGTTTTATAGGCCTTTTCATGCATTTTCTTCTTTTTCTTTTGTGACTTCTGATATTTCCTCCAATCTGAAGCCCTTTTTGACTCGAAGGAACTGTTTGCTCCACTCTTACATGCCAACATAAGCAACAGTAAGAAACATAGAAAATAGCTGAACGTGAAGCGGGTTAATCGCATTATTACTACCTTTGGGCTATGTTCAAACGATGGATTTTAATTTTAGTTACCTCACTGTCAGTGCTTTCCTGCGGGAAGAATAATCAGAATCCAGTACCCAATGTACCGGTAGATGTAACTATTGACCTAAGTTTTCCAAGTTATAGTGCCTTACAGGGTGTAAGTGGATACACCTATGTCAATGGCGGATCCCGAGGTATCATTGTATACCGTAAATCATTAAATGAATTTGTGGCGTTTGATCGGCATTCACCTGCTGATATTGAAGGAACCTGCCTAGAACCACTTTACCCGGATGCAAATAACTTTCTGGAATTAATCGATTCGTGCAACAACGCCCGTTTTTCTTTATATGACGGATCGCCTATCAGTAATTCAGAATATGGCCTAAGACAATACGCCACGCAATATAACGGATCAAACATACTTCGAATATATAACTAACATGAACGAAATTAAGGTAACCATTATTGATCGTGAAGGCCAAGCGCATGAATTAGTTGGCCCAACGGATATGAACATGAATATCATGGAATTATGCAAGGCCTATGAATTACCAGTATTAGGTGAATGTGGCGGAATGGCCATGTGCGCCACGTGTCAGGTGTATTTAGAATCGGAAACTGACTTAGCTGAACAAAGCGATGCAGAATTAGATATGCTAGACCAAGCATTCTACGTGAAATCTAATAGCCGTTTAGGATGTCAAATCCATTTAGATGAATCTATAGACGGAATTGTTTTGCGATTAGCTCCTGAGGCTACAACCTAAGCTCTTAATTTTTCTGGGATGATGCAAACTGGAATCGGTTGCATTTTGTGTTGATTGACTGCATTAAATCGCCGATAAATTGCAAGCACCTCGCGTTGACGGTCACTCAAGCCAGATTCATTTCCTTGAAATTCCATTGCCCACTCTAATTCAGGATAACTCGCACCAAGTTGGTCTTCATCGGTGCGGTCCTCTCCCCACAAGCCATCCGTTGGCTTAGCATTGGTTATCACCGCTGAAACTCCCAGGTGCTTTGCTAAAGCCCACACCTCAGATTTCGTTAAATCGGCAATTGGACTGAGGTCCACTCCCCCATCACCATACTTTGTATAAAACCCAACCCCGAAATCTTCAATTTTATTTCCAGTTCCCGCAACTAAACATGTGTTCGTTTGACCAATAGCATAAAGTGTGGTCATACGCAAACGTGCGCGGGTGTTGGCCATGCTCAATTCATGACCTGAAACCTCGGTTGGTAGCGATGAACGGAGCGTTTCAAAACTATCAGTCAAATCAACTTCCACCGAAGAAACATTAGAATAGGTATCAGTTAACCAGTGCATGTGATCATGAGCACGCTTTAATTGATCAGGATGTTGATGTATCGGCATACTTACCAACATAGTTTTCATCCCGGTTTTGGCACACAAGGTAGAAGTTAGTGCTGAATCAACGCCGCCGGAAATACCAATAATAAATCCATCTTGTTTTGCCTTATGACCATAGTCACGCAACCAATCAACAATGTATTCTGCGAGGAGATTCAAATTAAAAAAGAAGAGAAACTTTTAAAATCAATTGGTTTTGACGTGCTTTTTGATAAAAATACGTTCCAGTAGCATCTGAAAATGTGAAATTATCCTCAATGGCTCTAAAATGCAAAGGTGTTAAGCCATAGAAAAATCCAAGTTCAGGAACCAAGGAGGTAGATCCAACAAAATTCCATTCTACTCCAGCAGATAAGCCTACCGATCCCTTATAAAAAAACTGATCTCCAAATGACTTAAGGTTGGCATTTTCTTTAGCTGTATACGTTATCCCGCCAGCACCATCGGTACCAACATCAAATCCACGGTCATTGATGCGCTGAGAAACCATAAAGCTGTTGCGTATACCAAACTTTGCAAAAATCTTCCAATCCCCAATCGGATCCATTCGAAACAACATCATTAACGGTACAGCGACACCGACATTACTATATTGGCGATCGGTTAATAGATACCCCGTTCCACCTAATTCATCTTGATGTAAAATATTAGCACCAGCATACCGATAAAAAACTGAATCAATCGCTTCGTAATTTAGTTTAGTAAATTCAAATTCAAAACCCGTTGAAATCCCTAAATTCGGGGCATTCTTGAAACTGGTATTAAAAATCATTCCTACCGAAAGGTCATGATTAAATGGCGTAGCTTTAAAGTACGAATCCGTAGGTTTTACCATGTTGATTCCAAAATTCCCGGTCATGCCCGCCTGTAATCTACGTGGTGCTGAATCCTGAGCAAACAACCTACTGGAGATTGATACAGAGGCTAAAAGGAATAAACAAATTGTGGCTACTTTTTTCATGCGTTTTTATTTGTAGTATTTTTGACAAAATTAAAAATAATACTATTCCATGGGTTTCTTTCGAAAATCCCTCCTTTTATTTTCACTATTATTCATATTGCTTGCATGCAACAGCAATTCATATGATATTGATGTTAGTGATGTCACGTTACCCCTAACCTTTCACCACAGTGACTCCATCCTATCAAAACCAAATCCAAGGACATTAATCTCCCATAGAAATGAACTCATTCAAATCGACAAAGACATTGCGGGCTACCTATTTGGCTATTGCTATGGCATCCGCATCAACCCCGATACAAGTTTTCTAAACGGAATGAGTCGTTACAACAACAACCCGTTTGTTGTGCGCTTAGAATTACGAATTAATCAGCAATTTGAGAAAAAAATACCCCAGCATCGTGCTTCATTAACTGCTGCCTTCAAACGAATGAAATATCATTTTAAGGACGCACCCCTTCCGCAGCACATCTTTTGGGTTAACTCAGGTTTTACGAGCTCCGTTTTTTGTTCAGAAAAATCCATTGCCTTGGGCCTCGAACGGTATTTAGGTGAAAAAACTGATGTAATCAAAGAACTACCGAATGACCGGTTCTTTTCATGGATCAAAGAAGGCATGGCTCCCCAATACCTTGAGCGCGACGCGGTCATTGGTTGGTTAAGTACGCACCACATCGAAGAAACGAAGGAAAACTATGCTACAGAAATGATTCGATGGGGTAAACTCTTATTTATTACTTCCGCATGCCTACCTCAGGAAAAAGAATCAATCATCCTGCGCTACTCACCAAAAGATTACGACTGGGCATTGGCTAGCGAAGGCGCCCTATGGAAATATATCGTAGATGAACAGTTGCTTTACAATACTGGAGAAGACGCCAAACAAAGTTTGTTGCATGAAGGTCCATTTACCCGCGGCTTACCCCAAGAAAGTCCGGATCGAATGGGACAATTTTTAGGCTACCGCATGGTAAAACAATATATGGAAACACACGATTTAAGCCTCAACGAATTAAAAAATACCCCATACTTGAAGATTCTTCAAGCGTATGAAGCACCCGAAAAAAAATAACATGAAAAAAAATTCCACCATCGAACTTTCAGTGGCCTTGAATGAAAACAATGTCCCAGAATCCATCCAATGGTCAGCCGCCGATAGCGGACAAAAAGATGCACCAACCAAAGCATTTTTCTTGTCGCTTTGGGACCCCAGAGAAAACAATACCTTGCGTATAGACTTATGGACCGAAGACATGACCGTGGATGAAATGAAGCAGTTCTTCCATCAAACCTTATTAACGATGGCTGATAGTTTTGAAAAAGCTACGGGTGAGGGAAATATTTGTGAAGATTTGCGCGACTATTGTTATCATTTTGCCGACAAAATGAATATCCTTCCGCAGGAATGATCCTAGAAAAATTACATACAACACACGAAGAACCCATTCAATACGCGTTTGCAGACGGGACCTCATTGAATGAACGCATTGGTACCGAGATTTTACTTCAATATACCGGTAACATCGTGTGCAGAAAATGCGCCAAATCAACGAATAAATCATTCGGTGAAGGCTTTTGTTATCCCTGTTTCCTATCGGCGCCGGAGGCCAGTCCATGCATCTTGCACCCGGAATTATGTGAAGCGCATTTGGGCAAAGGACGTGATTTAGCCTACGAAGAAAAAAACCACAACCAACCCCATTATGTATACCTCGCTGCAACCGACCAGGTAAAAGTGGGCGTAACGCGCGTAACACAAATGCCAACCCGATGGATTGACCAAGGGGCAAGGGAAGCGATTATATTGGCAGAAACACCCAATCGGTATTTGGCGGGCGTACTTGAAGTGGCCTTGAAAGAAATGTATAGCGACAAAACCAACTGGCAAAATATGTTGCGCGACATAAAAAATGAATCGGTAGACTTGGCCCAAGAAAAATGGGAATTATTAGAACAACTCCCGGCAGACCTTGGTCAGTATTTTACAGAAGATGAAATGGTGTATACGTTTAATTATCCGGTGTTGGCTTATCCTGAAAAAGTAGCTTCGCTAACGCTCGACAAAGAACCTCGCATACAAGGAAAACTTACAGGAATTCGTGGACAATACCTCTACATTGACCACTATTTAGTATTGAATATCCGCCGACATACCGGCTATGAAGTAGAATGGAAATAATATGATTCGGATAATACGCGCTTTCCTTGATTTTTTCTACCCAATCGTTTCGCGAATCTTCGACAAAACGACTTATTACTATGCGGTGGCAGGATCAACGAATTTGGTACTGGGCTGGGTATTGTTTTGGGTATTAGATCATTGGGTGATTCATAGTAAAACGGTTAAACTTCCGCTAATCGAACATCCCGTGCACAGTTACACAGTAATAGCTGCGGCTTGTGGGGTGTTTAGCTTTTTATTTGGCTTTATGATGATGCGCTATGTGGTATTTACGGAAAGTCAGCTCAAAGGCCGCGTACAGTTTTTTCGGTATGGATTAAGTGCCTTGATCTCTGCTACCGTTAATTGGATCCTCATTAAACTCATGGTAGATACCTTCGCATGGAATGCTTCCCTTTGCAACGTGTTTGCCTCGGTGGTAGTGGTTACCATTAGTTATTTTTTACAGCGAAAGTTTTCATTTAAATAACTCCCGTTCCTCGGGATTTGAAATCCCGAGGAACGATTCGACAAACCGCTATCGCGCTACAGTCGCCTTTGGCAACCCATCGATAAACAGAAATACCAATATATTACTATAATTTGCTGCTTGTATTTTCTAGCGACTGTTTTTCTAGCAAGTGGAGCGCCCTTCGACAAGCTCAGGAAACGCTTTAATTTATATGCAATACATCAGGTGCTGTCCCAGAGTTTTCCATCATGTCGGACGTATCGAAGGGCGCACCAATATAAAACTCGTCGCGGTTGATTTTTTGTTTCATTTTTACTTGTGTTGAGGAACTCGAAACATCAAGACAAAAGAAAGGTAAAGAGCGTATCTACTTTATTACGTATTCTACCTTTTACTTATACGAATGAGAACAAAGCAATGGGAGAAGCTATTCTCACCGCTATCTCGATTAGCTGGATAATTCGAACAGAAGACGACTTAATATGCTCGATAACTAATAATCTCGCCGCGATGAAAGTAATAACTGGTACTTTTCTTCCTTCTCGTTAACCAACTGGCGAAGCAATTCATTTTCTTTCTCGCATTGAGTTAAGCGTGAATCCTTTGTATCGAGCGTAAACCGGCTGGCGTAAACGGAAAAGAAATTATAATCTAATGCGACACAGATTTTCTCTAACAATTCGGTATCAATCGAACTGCGCAAATAAATCTTATACACATTCGGCTCAGAGACATTTAGCCGCTCAGAAAGTTGAGAAACCCTTAGGCGCTTGCGCTTTACTTGTTCCTTGATCAACTGACCGATGTGAATGGAGGACATGCGACAAAGCTAACACTCAAAGAACTAAAAAGGTGAGCTAAAATATTTTATTACTATATCATTTATATAGTTTTATAATTTATATATTTGTATACATTATAAATCATACTATATGAAAAATATAATTAAAATTATTACTGTTTTTATTGGACTCACCTGCTGTGGGGAAGTCATGAGCCAAAACCAGGTGTATGTGAATGGCTACTATAAATCGAACGGTACCTATGTGGCACCGCATAATCGCACCGCCCCGAACAATACCGTGTACGACAACTGGAGTACCTCCCCAAATTACAACCCGTACACCGGAAAACAAGGTACCAAGACCTACTCCAATTCGTACTACAATAATTCGTATTACAACAATTCATATTACCGTCAACCGACGTATTATCAGCAGACATATAACTATAACACCTATTACTATAATCCTTATTAATCACTTTTTATTTATAACCCTTAATCTTTAATTCCTATGAAAAAGTTAATGTTACTTATTTTGCCCTTCACCCTTTGCCTAAATGCTGTAAAAGCACAAGAATTTAGTGAAGGTGACAATTATTTACAAGTTGGTTACGGCTTTGGTTTGGGCTATGGTCGCTTATTAAATGCCTACCAAGTATATGATGGCTACAAATTCTCTGGTTTTGGCCCAGTTAATTTAAGCTTTGAACGTGCTGTAACAGATCACATTGGTATTGGTGCTAGCCTTTCCTATTCCACCTATGGTGCCACTTGGATTCAAAACGATTTCTTGGGCCAAACCTACGATTATTCGTACCGTTGGAATACCCTAGCCATCATGGCGCGCGGGGCCTACCATTTCTCTGTAAGAAATGACAAAATCGATCCATACATTGGGATTGGATTAGGTTTCTTAAAATATGGCTACAAATGGACCTCAAGCGATCCTGCATTCAATGAAACCAACAACTCAATTGCCTTAGGTACACCGCTAGGTTACCAGTTCTTGGGTGGTATTCGCTTCATGTTCTCTGATAATGTGGGTGGTTTTGCGGAAGTCGGTTATGGTCTTGCCGTTGGAAATATCGGACTAACCATGAAGTTTTAAGGATGAAGAAGCTGCTATTACTAGCTGGTATTTCTGTGTTATTCTGGGGTTGCGACGACGAAACGCAACCCTCGGGAGGCGGACAAGCGCGGATTATAATTAATTGCCCTACGCCTGCGCAAGGAGAAACTTTTGGCGCAAACACGAATGCAGGTTACCTATATACACCTGGGTCAACGGATTTATTCAGCGTAACAAAAGGTCAAAACGTATTTTGCTATATGGGGTATACAACATATGGTGCCTGCAAAAATGTGGAAGTGAAATTTGAATTGAATGGTACTATTGTAGAAACAAGAAATTTCAATATGGGTGGATTCGATGCAACTTCTACTTGCCCAGATGGTTACTCAAAATCCATAAATTTCATTGTGCCGTGAGGATGAATATACTTGAGTTGATCAATGTTAAAGTAATTTTTATGTTACTGTTTTGTTTCAAGGGCTTTGCCGGTGAATGGAGGAATGACTTTTACGAGAGAACAAGGTTCAATCAATCTTTATTAGATACCTCGCGAAAAAAGGACAAAATAATAATGCCATCTAACTTCATGGGAAATCAGTTTGGGTGGGTTCAACCCAGTATTGGGATTTTCTACGAGCATGTATTTCACCGAGTAATTTCCTTAGAAGGAAGCCTTGGTTTAGTTGGCTCATCAATAGGTACCAAAGTTTATTTACCCCCTCAAAAACCAGGGCGGTTAACATTGTATAGCGGTTTTTCAGCGATACTAGAATTTGAAAATGATGAACCGAATTACTATGTCCCTTTTGGGGTGAACTATTCCTTCAAAAATGGATTCAGACTTTCTTTTGATGCTGGACCTCTATATTGGTACTATAACTATGGAAAATCAAATGAATTAGGCCGGAAAACTGGCTTTTCATTTCGGTGGTACAGCCCTCTTGTACGAAGGAAATCAAAAAACTAAATGAACTCATTCACATGAAACTGACAACTAACCTTAGTTTTCTTCTAATTCTATTTAACGTTACGATTACCTTGTCTCAATCAAATAAGGCTTTAAAACCTATTAATGAAACAATAAGCTTCGAAGAAAACAAAGGTCAAATGAAAGACCAGCACTGGAAAGCCAGGCCCGATGTATTATATTATGGAGTCAGCGAAGGGATGAATTTTTATATTAAGAATTCAGGAATGAGTTACCAACTTTCCCGAGTAGAAAGCTGGAAAGAAGAAGATAAAGACATGTTTCGTGCTTCTCTTGGTTCAGATGATAAAAAACGACAGGTTCCGGATCAGATTGGCACGTACCGGGTAGATGCTGAATGGCTAAATGCAAATAAATATTTTACTATAAATCGAGGCAATGCATTGGAAGGGTATAACAACTATTACAATGTACCAGAAGGAGTTGAACCAGCCTTGTTTGTTAAGAAATATGAAACACTTACGCTCCTTAATGTTTGGAATGGAGTAGACATCCATTACTATGGCAACGAAGGATTTCTTGAAACCGATTACATCGTGGCTCCGGGTGCAGATTACCGTCAAATTCAAATTGACATAAAAGGAGCTGAATTGAGCACCGATGATCAAGGCAATCTAATCATAAAAACACCTTTTGGTGAAATACGTGAAGGACAGTTGAAAGTTTATCAGAATGATGTATTGATTGAGGCTTCTTGGAAAATAAAAGGTAATAGGGTGAGCTTCGATATCCCTAATTACAACCCAAATATTGCAATGATAATTGACCCGTTAACCAGAGTTTGGGGAACGTATTATGGGGGGGAGGGTATCGAATTTGGCAAATCGAGTACCATGGATTCAAATGGAAATATTTATTTATCCGGAAAAACACAAAGCACCATAGGAATTGCATCCGGAGGCCATCTAAATACATTGGCTGGAGGAACTGATGCATTCTTAGTTAAGTTCAATAGTTCAGGTAATCTTCTTTGGGCTACCTATTATGGTGGAGAGGGTTCTGATGCGAGTAATTCAGCAATAACTGATGGTCTGGGAAATATATTTCTAACAGGAACCACTACGAGTAACACAGGAATTGCTTCAGGAGGGCATCAAAACACATTTGGCGGTGGGTTTGATGATGTGTTTCTAGTTAAATTCAATGCTTCAGGTGTGAGGCTTTGGGGAACTTATTATGGAGGAACCGGAAGCGATTTTGGATTAGGTTCAACTTGTGATGTCAATGGAAATGTGTATTTATGTGGGCGCACAGGAAGTACAACGAGCATTGCCTCAGGAGGTCACCAAAACATAATTGGTGGCGGGAATTATGATGCATTTCTAGTTAAGTTTAATAACTCTGGTGTCCGGCAGTGGGGAACATATTATGGCGGAACAGGTAACGAAGTTGGACAAACTAATTTAAACGGAACTTCAGTAAAAACTGACGATATTGGTAATATCTATTTATCGGGATACACTGAGAGCAC
>ENA-OUVC01001843-OUVC01001843.1-marine-metagenome-genome-assembly--contig:-NODE-1843-length-12245-cov-11.218524_pt1 | contig 12245 bp, 10 predicted proteins | sample MGYA00248622_ERZ508571 | MGnify/ENA primary metagenome ERZ508571 (study PRJEB26236, sample SAMN06267175) | marine metagenome | isolation source: Columbia River Estuary | place: USA:Columbia River... | reverse complement strand
GGGGCACAAAGCGCTTCAGCTTCGCTAATCCGACTGCGCATCTTCATCGCCTCAAGATCAGGCCTTGCCGCATTGGCCTGCCAATACGCCTTACCTTGCTCGACCAACTCGCCAATGCCAAAACGATGAAGCCAATCTGCTTGCGACGAAACACGAGTGGGCTGACAAACCAAATCAAGTTGATCAACCATGACGTGGCAAGTTATATCTTGTGAGCCAGGGTGGCGAAGATAGTGCTCGCCAACCTCATGTTGCCTGTATGTTCTTAGCCAATCACGCCAAGGCTTGTGAACAGCGTCTATAGAAGTAGTGCAATAGTCAAACACGATTATTGCCCCGCGCTGAACTAAAGACAAAGAGTTTGCGAGCCAACTTTGTGCCTGAGATTGAACTGCGATTCGCGAACCATGGCGCACATCATGAGGCAACCAAGCAGGAGCGTCTTCAACTTTGCGCAAAATTTCAAGAAAAGTCGCGTCTTGTTCGACAACAAATGCTTCTTGCCACTGACCATCAAAGACAAACAATCGAAATGGCAAATTATCAAGTAGTTCATTTGCGAGAATCACACCCACAAACGGCTCGCTCGGCATCGTGGCTAGAGAAGTCACACCCTCTGGATGCATCGCCAACTGTGAAGCTGACTTCTCAACTGCGATGTAAGACAACGCATCGCGACACGCTAAATCTGAAGTCAAAATGCTTCGCGCGAGCGTCCCAGGACCTGCACCAACTTCAACCAATGTGAACTCTGTTGGCGATCCCAAGGCTTTCCATTGCGCATCAATTGCGTTGCTAACAACAGATCCGAATAGTGGACCGACCTCAGGCGAGGTGATGAAGTCGCCACGCCGCCCCGCTCGACCATCTGTCGAATAAAAACCATTTGGCGAGTAAAGCGCCAGCTCCATGAATTTTTCGAACGAAACTGCGCCGCCGGCCGCAACAATTGCGGCAGAAATTTCTTTAGCGGATGATTGCACCGGCGATTTCAGCCAAGTCGGCAAAATATAAACCGACGCCCGGCAGAACACCAAATACCAAAGTCGCACCCGCTGTAATCACGAGTGCCAAACGCAGAGAACCAGGAATCGTGATCGGCGTGACGTCGCCATCTGGTACTGGTCGCATCCAAATTTCGCGCATCACGTTGCCGTAATAGCCGAACGCAACAACCGAGTTGACCGCACCAATAATCGCAAGCGCGTAACCCCACGCTGATTGCGACTGAATTAATGACTGAAACGCAACAAACTTGGCGATCCATCCACCAAGTGGTGGGATGCCGGCCAAAGATGCCAAGAATAAAGTCATCAACACTCCCAGTGCTGGGGCGTATGAGAAAAGTCCACCGAAACTAGAAACGTCACCACTGCGAGTCTTGTTCGACACCGCCAAAATAACGGCGAAGATGCCGAGGTTTGTCGCCGCATAAACAATCATGTAGAGGACAACTGATCTAAGCGCAGTGCTGCCAGAGCCAACCAGGCCGGCAACAGCAAGTGGCATTAATACGAAACCACCTTGGCTGATTGATGAGTAGGCAATCATGCGCACGATGTTTTTCTGCTTCAATGCCAAGACATTGCCGATCGTCATCGTCAGCGCTGAAAGCACCCAAATGAACGGCTGCCAAATCGCCTCTGAAAGCGGAAATGCAGTGTAGATAAGCACCACAAGTGCAACGAAGCCAGCCGCTTTTGATGCAACTGACAAAAATGCAGTTACTGGAGCTGGTGCACCTTCATATGTATCTGGCGCCCATGTATGAAATGGAACTGCTGAAACTTTGAACGCAAACCCAACAACCACAAAAACAACACCGAGAGTATGCACCGCCGAGAAATCGCCAGTTGCGGTGAGTTTTGGCGCAATATCAACTAGCAAAGTCGAATTGGCGACACCGTACATAAGCGACATGCCGTAAAGCATCACGGCAGAAGCAAAAACGCCAAGCATGAAATATTTGACGCCTGCCTCATTGCTCTTTGGATCTCGTTTGCGCCACGCTGCCAACATGTAAGCAGGAATTGAAAGAAATTCGAGTGCAACAAAAATACTCACGAGATCGCGAGATGAGGTCATCATCAACATTCCGAGCAAACTTGAGAGCAACAAGAACCAGTATTCACCTCGCCAGTACTCGCCTTGTTCAATGTGTGAGCTGGAGAGAAGCACAACGACATAACCGGCAAGAAGAAATACGCCTTTCATCACGAGACTGAAATTGTCGACCACATATCGTCCGTCGAACATTGACCTGACTGAAGTTTCAGAAAGTGCAAGCGTCAACACTGGAATCATCGCCGCAAGCAAAGTAAACGAAGAAATCACCGACAGTAACCACTTTTTACGCTCGTCAATGAATAAATCAAGCAACAACACCACGCAAAGACCAGCTGCCAGCACTAACTCAGGTGCAAGGCCGTGATAGTCAATTGTCGGCGCAACCCATTGCGCAGCGAGGATGTTAAGTGTCTGCAAGTTATCCCCCGAAGACACTCAACGTTGCTTGCACTGCGGGATCAAACACGCTGAACAAAATGTTCGGCAAAATGCCAAGCACCAGAATGCCGATCAATAGCGGCGTCCAGGCGATCCACTCATAAGTCGTGACGTCATGCAGTTCATCGTCGCTTGAATGTCCGTGACTTGAGTTGTTTTTAGCTGCACCAAACGCAATGCGTTGAAACATCCACAACAAATAGGCGGCGGCAAGCACTGTGCCAAGCGCGGCGATCACCATAAATATGCGAAAGACAGTTTCGTTCAATCCTTCTGCAGGGTTGTAAGCCGAAAGGATTGCAGGAAACTCGCCCCAGAAACCAGCCAAACCTGGAAGGCCAAGCGATGCCATTGCACAGAAACCAAAAATCCACCCAAGGCGTGGCATCTGCGTGAGCATGCCGCCAAGTTTTGCGATTTCAAGTGTGTGGTATCGCTCTTTGACGCTTCCCGCAATGAAGAACAACATTCCGGTTATCAAACCGTGAGCGACCATTCCGAACATCGCGGCGTTGATACCGAAACTTGTCAGCGTTGAAATGCCGAGCATCACAAAGCCCATGTGCGCAACTGAAGAAAACGCAATCAAGCGCTTCATGTCGGTTTGTGCAAGACAACCAAGCGCACCATAAATGATGCCGATCACGGCCAAGCCTCCGATGTACGGAGCCCACTCACGTGCGGCGTCAGGCAAAATCGGCAAAGCGATTCGAACAAATCCATAGGTACCGAGCTTGAGCAAGATCGCCGCGAGAATTACAGAACCTTGAGTTGGTGCTTGGGTGTGAGCGTCTGGCAACCAAGTATGAAATGGAAACATCGGAACTTTCACTGCAAAGCCAACGAACATTCCTGCGAAAATCCAAATCTGAATATTCTTGGCAATACTTCCGCCGTTTTCTACGAGATACGGAATACTGAAGCTTTCAGCACCTGTCTTGAAGAACAGAGCCAAGAATGCGACGAGCATCAAAGCAGAACCGAACATTGTGTAAAGGAAGAATTTGATCGACGCATATTGACGCTGCTCTCCACCCCAAACGCCGATCAAGAAAAACATCGGCAGCAATACGAGCTCAAAGAACACGAAGAACAAAATCAGGTCTTGAGCAATGAATGTTCCGGCCATACCGGTCTGTAGAACTAGCAACAGCGAGAAAAATGCTTTTGGTTTGCCTGGGCTTGGAACATGATCAAGCGAATAAATCACGACGAGCAGAGTGATCACCATGCTCAACAGGTAAAGCGGAAAGCTGATGCCGTCAACGCCGATCAGATACGAACTCTTTATCACCGAGATCCACTCGACATCAGCAACAAATTGCATTTTTTCTGCCTGGCCAAAATCAAATTTCAAAGCAGTGAAGATGCCGACCGCCAAAGTCGCAACCGAAGTAGCAAGTGCAACAAGTTTGACGCTCTGATCAGATGCCTTCGGTATGAGCATCATCACGACCACACCAAGCATTGGCAGGAATGTGCCGACGCTCAGCAACCAGTTGTTCTCCTGCAGCATGTTCATATTTAATTTCCCCTTTTCCGACTAGTTAAGTATTAATAATTACGAGAACGAGCGCCGCTACGGCCGCAGCGCTAAACAACAACGCACCATATTGGCTGACCTTGCCAGACTGCGATGGCTGAGCGGCAGTGCCGACCGACTTTGTGAAAGTTGCCGAGTTGTTGACTGTGCCATCCACAACTCGCTGATCAACGTTCTTATAGACCCAGCCTGAAATTTTGCGCGTGTTGTTGGCAAAACCATGCAGAATTCCATCCAAAATATTTTGATTAAACCAATACGCTGCTCGAGAGATGGGATAGGCAACGGTGCGAACAATTACCTTCTCGTAAAAATCGTCGAGGTAATACTTATTGACCAGAAGTTTGTGCCCGAAGCCTAAAACTTTTACCCGCTGAGTCAAGCCGACAAGACGAGGGTCACGCTTTGTGAACAGAAGCGTGCTGAGAATCCACGAAATTGCAATGCCTAAAAACACGATGACCATTGAAATCATCGCCTTTGACCACTTAAATGGTGCGTGTTTCAACTTTGGTGCGTAGCAAACGCCGCTCTCTGGTTGAGCCGAACCACAAACTGTCTTTGCGGCGCCCTCCTCTGCGCTCGGCAGATTAATAATCAGCGACTCGCCTGGCCCACCCGAATGAGTTTCTTCAATAACTTCTGCTGGCCGTGGTTCGACCCAAAGTTTCATTCGCTCCCAACTCTCACCGAACGGAGTTGCGTTCAAGAATCCAGAGCTCATCGCAAGCACTGCCAAAATCATCAATGGGACTGTGATCAACAAACCTGACTCGTGTGGAGTTGAGGCACTATGCCCATCGTGCGAGTCGTGATTATCGTGCGCGTCATGCGAAGCGTGTGCGTCGCCGTGATCTGCATGACCAGCCGATGCACCACGAGGCTCACCAAAGAAAGTTAAGTATGTCGCACGAGTCATGTATGCGGCAGTCATAAACGCACCAACGAGACCGATGATCATGAACGTGTTGTAGCCGTTGTAACCAACATTGTCGATGATTTCATCTTTAGAGAAGAAACCAGAGAATGGAAAGACGCCACAAAGCGCGAGTGTCGAAACAATCCAAGTGACAAAAGTAATCGGCATCACTTTACGCAAGCCACCCATGTCTTTTTTCATGTCAAACGAGTGGTGCGACGCGCTGTGGCTAATTGATCCAGCGCCCAAAAACAAACAGGCTTTGAAAAACGCGTGTGTGAAAATATGGAAAACCGCTGGTAGCCATGCCCCGGCGCCGAGACCAAGCATCATGTAGCCGAGTTGCGAGACTGTCGAATAAGCAAGCACTCGCTTGATGTCGTTTTGCACGAATGCGAGCGCCGCCGAAATTACGATTGTGATGCCGCCAATGATGACAATCAGATTGCCGCCACCGCCCGGAATATCTAGACCGACATAAAACACTGGATACAGACGCGCCACCAAGAACACACCCGCAACAACCATGGTCGATGAGTGCAATAGCGAACTCACTGGCGTTGGGCCAGCCATCGCGTCGGGCAACCAAGTGTGCAATGGGAACTGACCGCTCTTGCCGATACAAGCAATGAACAAAGCGATTGCCGCAATCATGATCACCGTGCTGTTGGGTTCACCAGAAAGAGCCCAGGCCGAAATTCCGCGAATTGAAAATCCTGAAAGTCCGAGATTTTCTTGAGTCCAATCATTGGCAGCGAAGTACAACATGCTGATGCCAACCAAGAGCCCCATGTCGCCAGTTCGCACGGTGAAAAATGCTTTGAGTGCAGCGCGACTGTTGGCGTCTTCTTCCCACCAGTGGCCAATCAACATGAAGCTGCAAAGACCCATGATCTCCCAGCCCAGCAAAAACAAAATCGTGTTGTCGGCTAGAACCATGGCCAACATGCCGCCCGAGAAGAGTGTCAGTGCGGCGAAGAAGTGCGTGTATCTACGGTCACCACGCAAATATTCAAGTGAGTAAACCTGCACGAGCGTCGAGATAAATGCGACGACGAACAAAACCAAAACCGAGAGTCCATCAATGTGCTGACCAATGCCGAATTCGAACCCACCGCTCTGCCACCAGTTCCAAGATTTGATGACTGGCGCAACGAATTGTTCTTCGGTCGCGCTATTCGTGCGCTGAATCCACTGGTATCCGGCACCTGCAGACAAAACTAATGAGCCGAACATCGACAAAACGCCAAGTTCACTGCCCTTCATCGGCAGTCGCTTGCCGATCAAAATTATTAGTGCGAAAGCAATCGCTGGGATTACCGGTATCAGCCAAGCGTTTTCAAGGAACCAGCCAGTTGCAAGCGGCGCGAGCACTTCAGTTTCGCCAGAAAAAATGTTCATCCGCGCATCTCCGACAGATCGTCAAGTGAAATTGTTTTCTTGTTGCGATAGACCAACAACACCAAGCCGAGACCGACACCAACTTCGGCTGCTGCCACGGCGATGATGTAAAGCGCAAACGTGTGACCGTCTGGCGAACCGTTGCGTAAAGCAAAAGTCAGCAAGTTGATGTTCACAGAATTCAAGATCAGTTCAATTGACATCAACATCAGAACAGCATTCTTACGAGCGATGACACCGTAGACGCCGATGCAGAACAGCACTGCTGCGAGGAATAAAAACTGATTGACAAACATCTAGTCAGTCCTTTCTCGCCAAAACGATTGCGCCAACTACGGCAGCGAGCAAAACAAATGAGAGTGCCCAGAAAGGCAACAAGTAAGGACCAAAAATTTGGTCAGAGATTTCTTGCGTCGAAACAACCGTTGCCGATTCAGGCAACCTCTCATCACCAAAAGAGTCAGTTAGCGCAAGACCCATGGCCACCAGCATGATTAATCCCACTGGAATACCAAGTTTTTTGTATGAGTTGTTTAAATCTGACTCAGCACCAATGCGGGCGCGAGTGAGCATGGTGCCGAACAAGAACAGCACCATGACGGCACCTATATATACGAGCACTTGGGTGATCGCCACAAATTCTGCTGCAAGCAAAATGTATTGACCGGCTGCGCCAGACAAAACCACAACTAGCCACAGCGCAGCATGGACAACATTATTGGTAGTCACCACTCGCAAAGCGGCGCCGATCATCATCAACGCGATGATCCAAAAACCAATGTTCTGCGCAATCACTTTAAAGTCCCCTGTTTATCTCTCTACTACTATTTCTTCTTTTTGTCAGCGCCAGCCTCGAGAGCTGGTGCTTCTGGAACGGTTTCCATCCACTCGCTTAACTTCGTCTTGTCGTGCAACAAGTCAGCGATGTTCGGTTCAGAATATTCGTACTCAGGGCTCCAAAAGAGCGCATCAAACGGACAAACTTCAACACAAATTCCGCAATACATGCACAATGCGTAGTCGATATCAAACCTGTCAAGCAGATTGACTTGGCGAGGCTTGCCACCTTCACGACGCGGAGGAGCGAGTTCTTTGTGAGCCTCAATGTAAATACACCAGTCCGGACACGAGCGTGAGCACAACATGCATGAAGTGCAGTTGTCTTGATGCAAAGCAATGACGCCACGCGAACGAATTGGTGGTGTCTCTTTTTCGTGGGGATACTGAACCGTGTTCGCCCCCTTGGTCGCCGTGTTGAACAATGTCCCCAGCGTTACGCCGAGTCCTTTTACTAGTCCCGGAACTTTTGGCATTAGAAAACCACCTTCAAGATTGATGTGACTGCGATATTGCCTAACGCAACTGGAATCAAACCTTTCCAAGCGAAACGCTGCAATTGATCTTCACGCAAACGTGGATAACTGAAACGAATCCACATAATAATGAACACAAGCAACATCATTTTTGTGAACATAATCAACGGACCAGCAAAATTCATCCAATTATCAATGTCGTCGATTGATGTCCAGCCAAACCATGCGAACGGCACTCCCCAGCCTCCGAGAAACAAAACCGAAGCAATCATTGCAAACACGCCTGCAGTGGCGAATTCGCCGATAAAGAAAATCAAGAATCGAAAACCCGAATACTCGGTCATATAACCAGAAACAAGTTCGCTCTCGGCAATTGGCATGTCAAATGGCGCCTGTGTAAGTTCTGCCTGAATCGCGATCATAAAAATGATGAACCCAATGAACTGGCTGATTACATACGGATGACCAACTGCATCAATTCCAAACATTGATCCAGAATTTTGTGCAACCACAATTTTTTGCAGATTCATCGTGCCAGCCTGAATGACTACGCCGATGACGGCGAGGACCATTGGCAACTCATATGCAATTAGCTGACCTGCTGCGCGCAAGCCACCGAGCAACGAATATTTATTCGCGCTAGACCAACCTGCGATCAAAATTCCGAGAACTGAAATTGACGAAACTGCAAGGGCATAGAAAATGCCGGTTTCGAAATCGGTGAACCATGCGTCCGGCCCAAATGGCACAACCGCAACCAGCAAAAACGTGCTGACTAAAACAATGATCGGTGCCATTTTGAAAATTCGAGCATCGGCACGCTCTGGCACAATGTCTTCTTTTTGCAGCCACTTACCTACTTCGGCAAAGAGTTGCATCGAGCCGTATGGGCCGGCTTCCATTGGTCCAAGTCGGCTCTGCATGAACGACATCATCTTGAACAAAAATACGTAAACGATTGTTCCGGCAGGCAACAACACTGCGACAAGACCACCAAGTACGCGGAGTAACGACTGACCCCAATAAGGGATCTCAGCGAGTATTACTGTCACCGGTCAATGTCTCCAAGAATGAAATAAAGCGAGGCCAAGATCGTCACAATGTCTGGAACATAAACACCGCGCAACAACCACGGTGTGATCGAAATGTTGTTGAAGCTGGCCGAACGAATTTTTACTCTGAACGGACCAAGGTCTCCGCGCGATACTACGTAGTAGCCCATTTCACCGAGCGGATTTTCTGTCGAGACCCAGGCTTCGCCTTCTGGAACTTTGATAATTTTTGGAACCTTAGCCATGACTGGCCCTGCAGGAATTGAACCCAACAGCTGGTCAACAATCTTGGTTGACTCGCGGGTCTCTTGAAGACGAATCCAACAGCGCGCGAAACTGTCACCGTCCGGATGAGTCCAAACTTTCCAGTCGGCCTTGTTCCACGCCATCGGTAATTGGTGATCGCGACGCAAGTCCCAATCAACACCACTGGCGCGAAGATTTGCGCCCGAAAGTCCGTATTGCAAAGCGACGTCACGGGGAATCACACCGATTCCACGAGTTCGAGATTGGAAAATTTCGTTGCCAAACAGCAAGTCTTCAATTTGGTCGCAGAACCCACGCAATTTTTTCATTACGGCACGAGTTTCGTCAATCCAGCCGGCAGGAAGATCGTCTTTCAATCCGCCGATGCGATCGAAGTTTGGATGAAAGCGACCACCCGTGGCTGACTCAATCAAATTCAAAACATATTCACGATCACGGAATGCGAGAAAGACCGGCGTGATCGCACCTAGTTGAACGCCGAGATCACCCAAGAAGAGCGAAACATTTGCGATGCGTGAAAGTTCAAACAAAATCGTGCGGATGTGTTGAGCACGCGGTGGCGCTTCGACTTCCATCAACTTTTCGGCGGCCAAAATGAACGGCACTTCGTTGGCGAAACTACCGAGCCAGTCAATGCGATTGACGAGTGTCGTAACCTGCGGGTACGTGCGCACTTCCGTGAGTTTTTCGTAACCGCGATGCATATATCCACATGCAGGTTCAGCCCACACAACTTGCTCACCGTCGAGTCGCGCAATAATTCGCAAAGTGCCATGGGTTGCCGGATGTTGCGGTCCGATATTGAGCGTCATGCCCTCGGTTTCAAGTTCGAGATTTAAACGCGCATCAGCAGCCTGCGATGCGATATACGAAAGTTGCTGGCGATCACCGAGCATCGTCATGATTCTTCACCCTCACCAATTTCGCCACCTGGTAGTGGTTCAACATCGACAATGCCGGGCCATGGTTTCACCATGCGAGCAAGGAGCGGGAAATCTTTACGTAGCGGGAATCCTTCAAAGTCGATTGGAAGATACATATTGCGCAAGTCAGGATGTCCGTCAAACTTGATGCCGAACATTTCGTGAGTTTCTCGTTCATGCCAGTTGGCGCCCGCATACACATCGTGAATCGATTCGATGGTCAGTGAATCGTCTGGAACGTCAACTTTGACGACGACGCTCACGTGCGTAACCGGATTCGTCACTCGAGCGAACACCTGCATGCGAGTTTCTCCACCTGCGTAGCCCTGCCGAATAGTTGTGTCACGCTCGGGTGCTGGCTCGGTTGGGTCGTCTTCACCGCGACCGTACGGAGAAGGCATCCAGTCAATTGCCGAGAGAAAGCAGAAGTAATGGAATCCAACGGCGTCGCGCAAAGTTTGCATGGACGACTTCCATGCATCAGTGCGCACGCGTAGCCACAGGTCTTCTTTATGAAACGAGTCAACGAGTCGATCACCGAGTGCCGCCTTCACCTCTGCGACAGAAGTAATGCGCGGCTGGGTGTTGGATGCGGTACTCATAAGAAAAAATTAGTTGTTGACGACAACGGTCTCACCTTTGCGTTCGGCTAATTCAGCGCCATCTGAAATCGCATCCATTGACTTGGTTCCTTCGCCTCGCCAACGTGCGCCCATATCTTCGTTCTTAATGCGTTGTTGCAACAGCACGATGCCCTCGAGCAGCGCTTCAGGTCGCGGAGGACAACCAGGCACATAAACATCAACCGGAATAATTTGATCGACGCCTTTTGTCACCGAATAACTATCCCAATATGGGCCACCACAGTTGGCGCAACTGCCCATGCTGATTACATATTTTGGTTCTGGCATCTGTTCATAGAGACGGCGAATCACTGGCGCCATTTTGTCGGTGACGGTTCCTGAAATCACGACGAGGTCGGCTTGACGTGGACTCGCTGGCAACGGAATTACACCGAGTCGCATCACGTCGTATCGCGGTGAACCAAATGCCGCACCCATTTCAATCGCGCAACATGCAAGACCCCACTGATACACCCACAACGAATATGAACGACCTAAGTTGAACAACGAAGTGAGTGGCTTTGGCAATCTGCCACGATCAACTAAACCCATCGCAACACGCCCTTACGCCACGCGTAAATCAATCCCAATAACAAAATAAAGACGAACGCACCCATTTCGATCAAACCGAACGTGCCATAGCGCTCAAGTTGAGTCGCCCAAGGAAAAATAAAGACAGCTTCGACGTCGAACACAACAAACAAAAGTGCAAAAATGTAATAGCGAACTTGGCTTTGCGACCAGCCATGACCAACCGGGTCGACACCGCTTTCATAAGTCAACATCTTTTCTTTGTTCGGACGATTGGGTCGCAACAGCGACGAGATCCATAGAAGCAGTCCTGCGACCCCGACGGCGGCCAGACCAAACCAGACAACAGTTAAATACGACCGGAGAAAGGTTGACATACCCCTGTAAAACTAGTCTGCGAAGGCGTTACAGGTTTAACCACGCTCAACTTTGGGCGATTGTGAAACGCTCGCCCGCCTTGGTTTTATTTGGCTGATGACTCCATGAACCAGTCCACAAGGCGTGCTGCGGCTGGAGCGCTTTGCTCAATCTCTTTAATCGTTTGAGCGATCAAGTCGGTGGCGTTTAACCCTGCTTTTGCAAGCTCTTCTTCGCCTGATTCACTCGACCATCGACGAACAATCTCTTCTGTCACTTCAGGATGAAATTGCGTCGCAAAAGATCTTCCCGCGCGAATCGCTTGAGGTCCGGCTGGGCTCGTGGCAACAATTTCAAGCGACTTCGGTGCCGTGAATGTGTCGTAGTGCCACTGCAGCCAGTTTCCGGCAATCATTTCATACGGCGCTTGTGCATCAACTTTGTGCCAACCGATTTCATGTTGCTGTGCACGTTGTGCTGAACCACCAAACGCAGTCGCCATTATTTGAGCGCCAAAACAGATTCCGAACATTGGAATGCCGCGACGATGTGTCTCTTGAATCAACTCACACTCGGCGCGCACACTTTTTGCGATGTCTGGCCAATAGACCGACCACCAACTGCCGAGCAACAAAACTAAATCGGCACCGTCAAGTGAGGGCCATAGATCTGGGTTCTCACGTTCGCAGTGCTCAAACACACTGCCATGCTCTTTGAATCTTTCGCCAATAAAACCGTGCTCAGCAAAGCGCTGACCGATGAATCCAGGGTCTGCATCATTGGCATTGGCAACTAACAGCGCACGCATGAT
>ENA-OUVC01001842-OUVC01001842.1-marine-metagenome-genome-assembly--contig:-NODE-1842-length-12247-cov-3.599343_pt1 | contig 12247 bp, 12 predicted proteins | sample MGYA00248622_ERZ508571 | MGnify/ENA primary metagenome ERZ508571 (study PRJEB26236, sample SAMN06267175) | marine metagenome | isolation source: Columbia River Estuary | place: USA:Columbia River... | reverse complement strand
ATGGATTCTTCAAAATCACGGGTCTCAAAATTTCTACCAGATAACAAGCTTACAAGATCAGACATCTTTCCTCTCTTAAACTCTGAAGTGAAAGAAACCCTGAGCATATCGGTATAGCTGGGGTCATACAAATCATCTCTTTCATCTTTAGTTTCTCTCTTCTTATAGACAAACTCTAATAAAGAATATGCAACAGAGAAATAGATTGCTGTAAATACTAGGATCTCAATTACTATTCTAATTAAGCCATCCATTAAAACCAAACTATTATCATTGTTTTCATAAAAATATGGCATAAAAATAAATGCAAATGATATAGCAAAAATAATCTCTATTAAGATTGATATTTCTTTGTTGTAGAACAGCAGAGTTGCAATATTATTTTTGAATTATTCCCAATTCTTGTTAATGTTGTTATTATATTTTTCTTAACTAAGTTTTGAACTTCATCAACTATAATAATTGAATCATCTATACTTCTACCTCTAATATATGCTAGTGGTAAAACCTCTATCATTTTCATGTCTACCATTTTTTTTGTATTTTCTTCACCAATAAGTTTATGAAAATTGTCCAAAAAAAAGTAAATTGTAATTCATCTGCTTTATTTAAAATAGCTTCATTTTGAAAAACCATTTTTTACAAATAGTATTTACTTCGTTTTGTTTGTTTATTTTTTCCTTCACACAAGGACAACAAAAAATAACCAAGCCCAATATCATTTATATTTATGCGGATGATTTGGGGTATGGAGAATTAGGATCCTACGGACAAAAAAAAATAAAAACGCCTTACTTGGATCAAATGGCCCGAGAAGGGATGCGCTTTACGCAACATTATAGTAGTGCGCCAGTTTGTGCGCCGTCGCGTTGTATGCTGATGACGGGAAAAAATCCAGGACATACTTATATCAGAGGTAATTATGAATTAGGTGGATTTGCAGATAATGAAGAAGGTGGACAAATGCCTTTGCATGAAGGCGCTTATACCATGGCTAAAATGTTGAAAGAAAGAGGATATGCAACTGCATTGGTAGGAAAGTGGGGTATGGGTGTTACTGGAACTACAGGCACTCCATTAAAGCAAGGGTTTGATTATTATTATGGTTACTTGGATCAAAAGCAAGCGCATAATTATTATCCTACTCATTTATGGGAGAATGATCATTGGGATACATTAAACAATCCATTTATCAATGTGCATTCGTCTATCAATCCTGCCACTGCAACGGATGCTGATTTTGAAAAATATCGTGGCAAGGATTATGCACCAGCGAAAATGACTGAAAAGGCTTTAGGCTTTATTGAAAAAAATAAAAGCAACGCTTTTTTTCTTTACCTACCTTATACCATTCCGCATTTGTCATTACAAGCGCCAGCCGAATATGTGCAAAAGTATATTGGACAATTTGATGAGCAGCCTTATTATGGCGACAAGGGGTATGCGCCGAATAAATATCCATTAAGTACTTATGCAGCTATGATCAGTTTCTTGGACGAACAGGTGGGTATTATCATGCGTAAGATAAAGGCATTAGGATTGGATGAAAATACCATTATTATGTTTTCAAGCGATAATGGTGCCACTTTTTCAGCAGGGGTGGATACAAAGTTCTTTAATAGTGTAAGTGGCTTCAGAGGCCTTAAAATGGAAGTTTATGAGGGTGGTATTCGTGTTCCCTTCATTGCAAGATGGCCTGGTAAAATAAAAGAGAATACAACTTCCGATTTGTTGTCAGTACAATATGATATTATGCCCACCTTGGCCGATTTAACAGGGAAGCCATTGAAGGATATGGATGGGGTTTCTATATTGCCCACTTTATTAAGTAAGCAAGTGCCACAAACAAAACATGAATTCATGTATTTTGAATATCCAGAAAATGGGGGGCAAATTGCAGTGCGATTAGGCAATTGGAAGGGCGTTCAAATGAATGTTCGAAAAAATCCATTAGGAAATTGGGAGTTATATGATATCGCGAAGGATCCATTTGAAAAAAACAATATTGCATTAGCAAATCCCGCAATCATTTCGCAAATGAAATTAATTGCTAAGCAGCAACACATGCACCCACAAGTATTGGATTGGGAATTTATCGATCCTAAAATTAAAAAGGCAAATTCAAATTAAAAAAAACACCCTCCGCTTGCGCAAAGGGTGTTTGAAATATTGGTTTGTCAACAGAAACTTAGTAGCCTTAATTTCAAGCGTAACGTATCAAAACTTAATTAATCGTTTGCTCTGTAATTTTTCCGGTAGCTTTATTTTTTAATATTAATTTTTTAGCACCATAGTGGGTCATTTCTTCCTTCACTAAATAATGGTCAGCGTCGTATTCAACCAAATGACTTTCCTTGGTTAATCCAGTTTTACCTCTCCAAATATCTAATTGAACAGGCTCCCATAATTTTGTTTTGGCTGATTTGTAAGCGGCATCTAATATTGCATTCACCACATAACCATCATAAAAAGTTTCCTTTGGCGCAACGCCTTTTTCCATAGCGTTAAACATATCCATGAACATATGGTTGTAGCCTAATTCATTAAGCTCATCACCCACAGGGAATAACCAGCCACTATTGCTTTCAGACTTTTCTGAAATATAATCACCGCCTTTACCAGTAGTGAACATTTCAAATCCTGTTCTTAAAAAACTATTAATCCAAATAGTACCTTCTGTACCCATCACTTCATCTCTTAAGTCCAAGCCGCCTCTGAAAGTCCAGCTTACTTCAAATTGACCGATAGCACCGTTTTCATATTTCACCAAGCCAATCGCATGATCTTCGGCATCAATAGGTTTTACTTGCGTATCCGCCCAGCACATTACTTCAATAGGTTTGATATCCTTTCCAATATAACTGCGTGAAATTTCAACGCAATGACATCCTAAATCTAAAATACAACCACCACCTGCTTGCTCAATATCCCAAAACCAATCACTGTGCGGCCCAGGGTGGGTTTCACGTGACTTAGCCCATAATACACGACCAATAGCGCCTTCTTTAACACTTTGCTGTGCTTTAATAAATTTAGGCGTATACACTAAGTCCTCCAAGTAACCGTTAAAAATACCTGCTTCTTCCACTGCAATCAGCATACGTTTTGCCTCATCACTATTACGGCCTAGTGGCTTGGTGGTCATTACTGCTTTTTTATGTTTGCAACAAAGCATCACTGCAATTTCATGAATATTATTTGGAAGGGCAATACATACCACATCCACATCAGGATGGCTAATGGCTGCTTCCATATCGGTGGTCCAATGCGCACAGTTATAATCGGCAGCAAATTTTGTAGCCGACTCCTCGCGTCGCGCATAAATACTTACCACTTTGTCCTTACTACGGTAGCCTTGTAAAGCATCGGCATAAAACCTGCCAATAAATCCTGCTCCTAACATCGCAATTCTCATCTTAAATTGTTTTTATATTATTAATTTATTTTTCTTCTGTTATTTGTGGTTTTGAATCTTAGTTATCAATGCCATTTATTTTACACTAATTTAGTTAGTAGCGCTTGTTTCCTTTTTCTCATTAAAAAATAAAATAAAAGCAATTAATACCGCGCCAGCGATAGCGGCAGGGGTTAACCAAATGGTTGCCCAATTGTGTTGTACGGCTCCTGCAACTGCATCCGTTATTTTATTTTGATCCACCACGTAACCACTATATTTGGTTCCTATAAACATACCAACGCCATAGGTGGCAAAGGTAAATAATCCTTGTGCAGCGTTTTTAATTTTTTCTCCTGCTTTTTTCTCGGTATACATATAGCCTGTGACAAAAAAGAAATCATAACATATGCCGTGTAAAATAATACCTGCATATAACATCCAACTTGTATCCATATTGCCATAAGCAAAAAATACATAACGCAATAACCAAGCAGAAACACCTAATATCAACATATTTTTTACGCCAACACGATTAAACATAAATGGAATCGCTAAAATAAATAAGGCTTCAGATACCTGCCCCAAGGTCATTTTTCCTGCTGCATTTTGTAAACCAATTTCATTTAAAAACGGATTGGCAAATCCATAATAAAAGGACAATGGGATACATATTAAAATAGCAGAAATGAAAAAGATAAAGAAAGATCTTGTTTTAAATAACACAAAAGCATCGGTTCCTAAAATAGCTAAAGCATTTGCTTTTTCACCTTTCCCTTTGGGCGGGGTGTTGGGTAATGCAAAACTTAATAATCCAAGTACAATGGATACGCCAGCAGCCACTTGAAAAGTGCCAGCTGTTTTTTCAATACCTAATTGACTAATGATTAAACCTGCAGCAATCCAACCTAATGTTCCAAATACGCGAATCCAAGGAAATTGTTTTCCTGCATCCGTCATTTGTGCAAATGCCACACTATTACTTAAAGCGATGGTTGGCATATACAATAAGGAGTAAACCAGAATAACCCAATAAAAACTATCATTGTTTACTTGTGTTGCATAGTAGAGCAGGGCAGCACCTAATAAGTGTAATACACCCATAATTTTTTGTGCTGCAAAAAAACGATCTGCAATCATCCCAACAAAAAATGGACTTATGATAGTTGCAATCGCACCTGCGCTATAGGCAGCACCAATGTTCATTCCTGATGATTTTAATACCTCACCCATATAAGTTCCCATGGTTACATACCACGCGCCCCAGATATAATATTGTAAAAACATCATGGAAGATAATAAGACACTTATTTTTGTTTTCATTGGTTGGTTTTAAGCGAATTCAATATACAAAAATTTAGCAATTTAAGGAAGGGAAATGACCAAAAATAACTAACAAATAAGCCTACTCATGTGAATTGAGTAGGCTTATCGAATTAATTGGATAAATCAGAATGAATCTTCCGATTTTTATATGGAAATTAGGTTTAACAAGCTTCTAGTGCTTGTAATATATCTCCTAAAATATCTTCCCGATGTTCGAGTCCAGCGGATATACGAATCAATCCTGGTGTGATGCTTACTGCTTCGCGTTCTGCTGCTGATAATTTTGCATGCGTAGTACTTGCAGGATGAGATGCAATACTTCGTGTATCACCAAGGTTGGCGGTTAGTGATAACATTTTTAATGCGTTCAGAAATGTTTGGCCAGCTTCAATGCCTCCTTTTAATTCAAAACAAACAATACCCCCACCATTTTTCATTTGCTTTTTTGCAATAGCTACATGTGGGTGTGTGTTTAAGAAAGGGTACTTTACAAAATTTATTTTTTGATGTCCTTCCAATTTTTCAGCGATAAATAATGCGTTGTTACCATGTCTTTCCATTCTCACTTCCAAAGTTTCTAAACTCTTACTTAATACCCATGCATTAAAAGGAGAGAGGGAAGGTCCAGTAGATCGGCAAAATAAATAAATGTCATGAATTAAATCTTTTCGACCAACAACTGCACCGCCTAATACACGACCCTGTCCATCAATCCATTTGGTCGCAGAATGCACCACTAGGTCCGCGCCTAAATCCATGGGTGTTTGTCCAATAGGTGTTGCAAAACAATTATCTACATTTAAAATAACATTATGTTTTTTAGCAATCGCACTAATCATACTAATATCCAACACATCCAATCCCGGATTGGTAGGGGTTTCTAAATAAATCATTTTAGTTTGCGGCGTAATCGCTGCTTCCCACTCGGCTGCTGTAGCATTAGCGCCTACATAACTATAATCAATGCCATATTTGGGTAAATATTTTGAAATCACTGTATGCGTACTTCCGAAAATTGAATTGCAGGATAATAAATGATCTCCTTTTTTTAATAAGGCCATAAAAGAACCAAAAACCGCACTCATGCCACTCGCTGTTGCAAAGCCTGCTTCTGCATTTTCTAAAACACATAAACGATCTACAAATTCTTGCACACTTGGGTTGGAAAAACGGCTATAAATATTCGCATCCGTTTCATCCGCAAATGCAGCACGCATATCTTCCGCATTATCAAAAGTAAAACTGCTTGTTAAAAACAAGGGAGAGGAATGTTCATGCTCAGAAGTTTGAGGAACCCTGGTTCTGATTAATTTGGATTGATTATGTTTCATGCTGCTTATATTAAAATGTGATCTTGCTTAATTTGATTTTTGCTTGTTGAAAAATTGTATTACAACATTTCAACGGTCCATGTAATTTTCGCGCCAGCTGCGATTAAGGTAGCTGCTACGGAACAATATTTATCAATAGAAAGTGCGCAAGCTTTTTCGGCTCTTTCTTTTGTCATGGTCCCTTTAAATTTAAAAACAATGTGAATGGTTTCCCATAAAGCTGGTTCTTTGCCCACTTGACGTTCCCCATTGATCTCCATTTCTAAAACTTCAATCGTTTCTTTTTGTTTCTTTAATATCATCACAATATCAACCCCACTGCATCCGCCTAATGCACTTAATAAAGCTTGCATAGGTCTCACGCCATTGCCATGTCCACCTTGGTCCACAGGAATATCCAAAGTTAGGAGTTGTCCAGTTTCATCGGTCGTAACAAATTGATAGTCGTCGTCAATCCGCTTTAAATTTATAGTCGCCATAGGTGAATGCTTGTTAGTAGTTAAGAAGTATAAAATTTGTACCTTTGGCAAAGGTAATTCAAATAGATACTTACTTAGCAATAGAATTCGAAAAAATGGGTCCAACAATATATCAATATAATCAACCTTTTGCACTTGAATGTGGGGTCAGTTTGCCAAAGCTCAAAATAGCCTACCATACTTATGGGGAATATGCGCCTGGTAAAAAAGTAGCTTGGGTTTGCCATGCTTTAACGGCCAATTCAGAAGTAATAGATTGGTGGAAGGGTTTGATAGGTGAGGGGGCCTTAATAAATCCTAATGATTATTATATTATTTGTGCAAATATCATTGGTTCCTGTTATGGATCTACCGGGCCATTGAGTGTTGAGGATTTAGGCACAGAAATTAGTTTAAATAATTTTCCAACATTGACCATTCGTGATATGGTGCAAGCGCATATTTTACTGCGCCAACATTTAGCCATAGAAAGTATTGATTTATTATTAGGCGGAAGTATGGGTGGCTACCAAGCATTAGAGTGGGCCATCTTTGAACCGAGTGTAATAAAAAAAATGTTTTTGATAGCAACATCGCCTTCTGAAAGTGCATGGGGTGTGGCAGTGCATACGGCACAGCGTTTGGCCATTGAAGCAGATTGTACTTGGAAGGAAGCAACCCCTAATGCGGGTGCAAAGGGTTTAAAAGCTGCGCGCGCCATTGGTATGTTAACTTATCGCAACTATGGTATTTTTCAAGAAAAACAAACCGACGAGGATCCAGAAAAGATAGACAACTTTAAAGCATCTTCCTATATCGAATACCAAGGGGATAAATTAGTAAAACGTTTTAATGCTTATAGCTATTGGTTATTAACGAAGTCCATGGATAGTCATCACTTAGCACGTAAAAGAGGGGGAGATTTAATCAAAACCTTAGGAACCATTCAAATCCCTTCTTTTATTATGGGAATTAATAGCGATATTTTATGTCCATTGGATGAGCAGCGTTTTATGGAACAACATATGCCCAATGCTACATTAGTGGCCATTGATTCCTTATATGGACACGATGGTTTTATTATTGAATCAGCACAAATCACCAAGCATTTAAGTGCTTGGCTCAATACACATTCTTAATTTAAAATTAATTTTATGGGTATCTGGAATCAATTTGGGGAGTATTTATTTATCAAAAAAAGAGATCCAAATCAACAACGTACCAAATGGATGGGTTACATGCATGGTATGAATCGTATTTCTTTATTCATGTTCATTATCGGATTGCTAGTCATGCTATTTCGATTTGTGATTTTGCCCCTGTTTAAATAAAAATTATTTAAGCTCCTCCATTATAATTTGCGCAGCTACTTCACTTGCATTGTGACCAGTAGTTAATATATTTTTTAAACTAGTATAGTCGTTTTTAATTTGGGACTGCGCGGTTGCATTAGTTAACAATGTATTCAATTCCGCTACTAGGTTTTTTGTCGTCAAATTTTCCTGAATCAATTCCTTCACTACTTCTTTGTCCATAATTAAATTAACTAAGGCAATGAATTTAATTTTTACAAATCTTTTGGCGAGCATTAATGTAATACGGTTGCCTTTATAACAAACTACTTCGGGTACATTTAATAATGCTGTTTCAAGCGTCGCTGTTCCGCTGGTGACAAGTGCTGCTTTGCTATGGTTTAAAATAGCGTAGGTATTATTTTTAACAATATGGACATTGGGTAAATTAGGCATCAATGCATTGAACCAGTCATCTGCTAATCCTGGCGCTTGTGCAACTGCAAAATGTTCATGAGGGAAATGCGCAGCCACCGATAACATCATTGGAAGCATTTTTTCAATTTCTTGCTTTCTACTTCCAGGTAATAATGCAATCACAGCTTGCCCATTTAATTGGGGCAAAGGGTGGGGTAAATTTACTTGTGAAGCAAGTACCTGCATTAAAGGATGTCCTACATAATCGACCTCCCAATTCCAGCGATCCTTAAAATATTTTTTCTCAAAAGGTAGGATACATAATAATCGATCAATATTTGCGCGCATGGCAGGCACCCTATTTTCCTTCCAAGCCCAAACCTGCGGTGCAATAAAATAAATCACTTTTAAACCTTTTTGCTTCGCCCATTTGGCAATGCGTAAATTAAAGCCAGGGTAATCAATACAGATTAACACATCGGGGTTAAAATCAGTTATATCTTGTTTACAAAACTTTATATTCTTTACAATGGTAGATAAATTCATCACCACTTCCACTAATCCCATAAAGGCCAATGAACGGTAATGCTTTACCACATTTCCGCCTGCAGCTTGCATTAAATCACCACCCCAACATTGGATAACAGCAGCTGCATCCTTTGCTTTGATGGATTTAATTAAATTTGATCCATGTAAATCGCCGCTGGCTTCTCCAGCTATTATATAATATCGCATTTATAAAAACCATTTACATGCAATTGCAGCAATTGCATAAATACAAGTGGTGAAAAATATGCCCTTCGCAGTTTTATCTGCCTGTTTTTGAAAAAAGTAAGTGAGTACGCCTCCATTCAATAGTAAGGATACACTAATCATTGCCGACAAGATCGATTTTTGTTGAATAAGTAAATCGCTAAATTCCGTAAAGGAGAACACGCTAAACTTCCATTCGTAAAAAAGGTAAAATCCTAAAAATGGGAGCACTAGTCCAACCATCACACCTAATATATAATTGTCCTTTACCATTTCCATTTTTTACTTAGTTTTTCCTTGAGCAAATGATTGGTTAAATCAAATTGAACAGGAACCACGCTTACATAATTATTTTTTAAGGCCCATACATCCGTATCCTTTGACTTATCAAAGTTGACAAACTCACCCGTCAACCAATAATATTTTTTACCATGTGGGTCGGTACGCTCAATAAATTTTTCATCATACTTTGCATAGGACTGTTTGCAAATTTTAATCCCTTTAATCAAAGCGGTTTTCACATTCGGGATATTGACATTTAAGCAAAGGTGTTTATCTATATTTTTATCGGCTAGTAATTGCTTCACTATGATGCGCGCATAATGTTGCGCAGCGGTAAAATCGGCCCCATTGCTTAAATCCATTAAGCTAAATCCAATACTTGGGATACTTTCAATGGAAGCTTCCAATGCCGCTGACATGGTACCAGAATAAATGACATTGATAGAATGATTCGCGCCATGATTAATTCCACTCAAGCAAATGGATGGCTTGCGGTGTAACACTTTATCTACCGCTAATTTTACGCAATCCACGGGCGTCCCGCTACAAGTATAGGCTTCAACGCCGTCAACAATATGTGCTTTTTGTAACCTTAAATGTTGTCCAAGGGTGATGGCATGTCCCATACCGCTTTGTGGTTTGTCGGGTGCTACCACAATTACTTTACCTAAATCCTTCACCGCTTCCACTAATGCCTTAATGCCTGGTGCACTAATACTGTCATCGTTGGTAATTAAGATAACCGGTTTTTCTGCTTTTGTTTTTGCCATACTGCAAGTTACCGAGATAGGGGGTTGCAACAAAATAAAAGGAGTTGACTGGGATAATTTGGGGAATAAATAAGTTTTGGTTCCGTTATCGGAATTAGATGATTTACTAAGATGTTGAAAAAAAAGTCTAAAAATATTTGGAAATACTAAATATATTAGTAAATTGCACTAAAATAATTAGTTATGTCATACGCAGGAAAAAATTTAAAATACATCAGAAAGCAGCGCGAATGGACACAAGAGGAAATGGCCAATCAACTTCAAATTAAGCGATCCTTGGTAGGGGCTTATGAGGAGGAGCGCGCCGAACCAAGGTTGGATGTGCAGGAAGTCATCTGTGCTAAATTTAATATCAGTTTAGAGCAATTCTTGTTTGAGGATTTATCTGAAACAGGGGGATTGTCGGCAGGCTCCAATAATAGTTATTTAGAACGTCGTCGCTCTATGAAGTCCGATAAGTCAATCAGTTTAGCACCCATTGTGCCCTTTGTGCCTGTTAAGGCTGCAGCGGGTTACTTGGCTGGTTATGCTGATCCAGAGTTTCTAGATGAGCTCAATACCTTCACCTTACCTATGTTGGCGCCTGGTGATTACCGTGCGTTTGAGATCATTGGAGATAGTATGCTACCTACGCCAAGTGGGAGTGTTATCGTGGGTGAAAAAGTGGACAATATGAAGGAAGTAAAGAATAGTAATACCTATATCGTAGTCTCCAATGCAGATGGAGTAGTATACAAAAGAGTAATCACCAATGAAGCTGTTGAGGAACGACTTACATTATTGAGTGACAATCCTTTATATGAGCCATATCAAGTAAATACACAAGATATAGTAGAGATTTGGAAGGCTGTTTATATTATCCAAAAAGCTGGGGCGCAGCCCATGTGGAATGTAGATCAATTAGCAGGCGTTGTTAATAATTTACAGGACCAAATTACCAATATGAAGCGCACAATGAACTAGTAGTTGTAGTTTTTGCGTTTAAATGATAGATTGTATTCATCCCGATCGCTTAATAAGCCTTCGGGATTTTTTATAGACCCACATGAAGTGTTATTATAAATAAAAAACCTAAACAAATGATTTACAAATGTTTATCTCAATATAATTAAAATTAAATATTAAGTTATTCCCACTCAATAGTTGCTGGAGGTTTACTGCTTATGTCGTATACCACACGGTTAATTCCCCTTACTTCGTTAATAATGGAATTGCTCATATGAGCAAGGAATTCATAAGGCAAATGTGCCCAGTCTGCTGTCATGCCATCCACTGAGGTTACTGCTCTTAAAGCCACGGTGAATTCATAGGTTCTTTCATCACCCATCACACCCACACTTTTTACAGGTAAAAGAATAGTGCCTGCTTGCCATACCTTATCATACAATCCAAATTCTTTTAGTCCATTCATGTAAATCGCATCGGCTCTTTGAAGGAGGTCGACCTTTTCTGCGGTGACTTCCCCTAATATACGAATGGCTAGTCCAGGTCCTGGGAAAGGATGTCTGGCGATCATGGCAGTTGGTATCCCTAGTTCAAGACCTACTCGGCGAACCTCATCTTTAAATAAGCTTCTCAATGGCTCCACTAAAGTAAGGTGCAAGGACTCAGGTAAACCACCCACATTATGGTGTGATTTAATGGTTTGAGAAGGTCCGTGTACACTTACACTTTCAATGACATCAGGATATATTGTTCCTTGACCTAAAAACTTAGCTTCCAGCATTTTAGATGCCTCTACTTGAAATATATCTATAAATAGTTTTCCTATTACTTTTCGCTTTTCTTCGGGTTCTGATTTGCCAGCTAGACCATCGTAGAACATTTGCTTCGCATCAATGCCTCTTACATTTAATCCAATAGCGTTATAGGTGTCCAATACCTGCTGAAATTCGTCCTTACGTAAAACACCATTGTCTACAAAAATACCATGAAGACGATCTCCGATGGCCTTATGAATTAGGGTGGCTGCTACGGTACTATCCACTCCGCCACTTAATGCCATAATCACATGACCCTCTCCAATTTGCTCCTTTAGCTTTTGAACCGTTTCAGTAACAAAGGATGCTGGGGTCCAATTTTGATGGCAGCCACAAATGTCCACCAAAAAGTTTTTAATCATCACTTTACCTTGAGAGGAATGGTACACTTCTGGGTGAAATTGTAAGCCATGCAAGCTGTTGCCATCGTCCTGCTTTTTGCGAAAAGCGGCTACGGGAATGCT
>ENA-OUVC01001841-OUVC01001841.1-marine-metagenome-genome-assembly--contig:-NODE-1841-length-12249-cov-2.994331_pt1 | contig 12249 bp, 9 predicted proteins | sample MGYA00248622_ERZ508571 | MGnify/ENA primary metagenome ERZ508571 (study PRJEB26236, sample SAMN06267175) | marine metagenome | isolation source: Columbia River Estuary | place: USA:Columbia River Estuary... | reverse complement strand
ACTGTAAATGGTAATTTAGATCGAAGTAAATTTGATGTTTTTCAAATAGATATCAACCCGTCGGGTTGGTGGTATACGCCAGAAAATAGCGCGCCTCAAAAAGTAAATAGAGATGATTTTTCTATTACGGATGGCGGTAGTAAAATAAACTTTGATGTGGTGCTCTTATGTATACATGGAACGCCTGGTGAAGATGGTAAACTACAAGGTTACTTTGATATGCTGGGTCTTCCATACACGAGTTGCGACGCGGCTACTTCTGCTTTAACGTTTAACAAGCGTTACACGGTTGCAGTGGCAGCATTTGGTGGCATATCAGTTGCTAACTCCATGCATTTATTTAAGCACACACCGGTTTCGCCAGAAAATATATTAGCCAAATTACAACTACCTGTTTTTGTAAAACCAAACAATGGTGGAAGCAGTATTGGTATGAGTAAAGTTACCACTGCAGATGCATTGGCGCCTGCGCTAGAAAAAGCTTTTAAAGAAGATAACCAAGTACTTGTAGAAGAATTTATTAGTGGAAGAGAATTCACCATTGGTGTATTCAAAACAAAAGGTACATTACAAGTATTGCCTATTACTGAGATCGAAACAGGCAACGAGTTTTTTGATTTTGAAGCAAAGTACCAAGGTAAAAGTGTTGAAACAACACCTGCATTCATTTCAGAAACCATGCAGTCGCAATTAGAAGCTGCTGCAAAAAGAGTTTATGAAGTGCTCAATTGTAGAGGTGTGGTCCGTATTGATTTTATTTACAACGAACAAAAAGGCCTGCCTTACATGTTAGAAGTCAATACGGTGCCTGGTCAATCTGCTGCTAGTGTAATTCCTCAGCAAGTAAAAGCCATGGGTGTTAGCCTTCAAGATTTTTATACTTCTATTGTAGAAGAATCGCTTAATTAATTCGTACATGAAAAACCTAATTCAAAAAATAGTACAAAAGCCTTTATGGCAAAACATACTCATTGGTATTGGGTTTCTATTTTTATTGCTCATTGTATTTTTTTTATCGCTCGGTTGGATTACTGGATTTGGTAAAACAGCTAAGGTAAGTTCGGTGGTAGGGCAGAGTTATGTTGCCGCACAGCAGCAACTAGAAAAAGAAGGGTTTGAAGTGGTGATACTCGATTCTATATATGTAGATAGTGTTGCAAAACTTGCAGTTATCAGACAAACACCAGAAGCGGATGAAATTGTAAAAGCTGGAAGAACTATTTATTTGACCATTAATCGTATGGTGCCTCCTCAGGTTGAAATGCCTTCGCTTGTAGGGTTCTCACTAAAAAGTGCAGAACTATATTTGCAAAGTTTACAACTCAAATTGGGGGCCATCACATACAAACCTGATTTTGCACGCAATGCAGTTTTAGATCAATTGTTTAATGGTGTGCCTATTGCACAAGGTGTAAAAATTCCACTTGGTTCAACCATCAGTTTAGTAATTGGAACTGGTTTGGGCGGCGAAGAAACGGATGTTCCAAATTTAGTGGGGCTTACCTATCCAGAAGCATTAAACCAACTTTCATTACAGGGAATTAATCTTGGATCTGTTTTGTCTGTAGAAACCATTAAAGATTCAGCTGCCTCATTTGTGTTTAGACAAACACCTGGTTACCTATCAAATAAATTAGATTCTTTAACAGGCATGCCATTGATTAATAAAATTAGACAGGGACAGCTTATTGATTTGTATTTAAGTACGACCCCGCCTCCTAAAGATTCAATTCCTAGTCCATCCATTAAAAATTAAATCATTACTATATGCAAACAATTACCGTAGAAGCACTTAAAGAAATACTTGACGCTGGAGAAAAAATTAATTTAGTAGATGTGCGTGAACCACATGAGCACGCCGAATTTAATATTGGTGGATTATTATTGCCACTAGGTCATGTTCAAAGCATGCAAATTGACGAAATTGAAGACCTTAAAGACAAAAAAGTATACTTCTATTGTAGAAGTGGTAATAGAAGTGGGCAAGCATGCTTACTGCTAGAAACCATGGGCTTTACAGACGTGGTAAACGTAACAGGTGGCATGCTTGCCTGGAAAGAAAAATGCTAGAATTTTATTGTAATTCCAATTAAATAATTAATGGTTGCCATAGGGTAGTAGCCATTTTCGGTAATGGTTTCGCCACCATATACATATGCATAACTATATCCGTTGGGTACATATTTTTGATTGCTAATATTGTTAACTCTAGCCGTTAACAAAAACGAACGGCCAGTTTTTTTTGCAAACTCATAGCTTGCGCTAATGTCCTGATTTGCAAATGCCTCAAGTGACCTTTCTTCTAAAGAGCTATTGTCTAAATATTGTTTGCCTACCCATTTTGTTTGTAATTCTAGGGTAAACTGTTTGGTAGGTTTATAGGCAAGGGTAGAAGCAGCAATAAAATTTGGTGAAAAAGCAATGTTGGTGTTGTTTCTTGTAATTGCATCCTGACCACCAGTATCGTAGTTGTCAATAAACTCTGTAAATGATTTTATTTTATTTCTGCTAAGTGTAACGTTGCTTGATAATTGTAATTTACTAGTGAGTATCGTTGTGTGCATGAGTTCAATACCTAGTCTATATGAATTAGGTACGTTCATTCTGGTATAAGCACCTACGTCATTTATTTTACCGGTTAATACGAGTTGATCTTTGTAGCGCATGTAGTAAAAATTAGCGCTCCAGTTAGTTTTTTTATTTCTTTTTTCAAGTCCAATTTCTAGGTCTTGTAACCTTTCAGGATTAGGTTGTGTAGCAGCACCTGCTTCAAAATCGTCACGGTTAGGTTCCTTTTGTCCAATAGCGTAACTCGCATAATGTACCCATCCATTTTTATTATACTGGTATCCAATTTTAGGATTAAAAAATCCAAAACTTCTATTGATGTTGAGTGTTGGATTGTTGTGAAATCCATCCATTCGGTGTGATACATTTCTGTATTGAAGATCGATGTAACTGCTAAAATTACTAGCCCAGCTATGCTGCCATTTTGCATATAAATTGGCTTCTTTTTTTATGGCTGGTAAATCGTAATATCTTTTAGGAGAAAATGAGTTTGCTTTTTCTACCCAAATAACTTCTCCAAAATGTTTTCCAGTATAGGTGCTCCATCCGCCACCAAACGAAATTTCTTCATCGTTTTTCTTGTATTGTAGCGATACGTTTTGGCCGTAAAAATCATTGTCAAGCCAGCGTCTTCTTACAAGGTCTGATCTAGTGTGCGCTATGGTGCCAATGTTAATGGTAGGAATACCATATCTAGACAATCTTTGATCAGCTTTATATTCTTCATAATAACCAGCACCTTTGGTATAATAATTAGTGACTTGTAAGTCTAAATTTTTAGCCAATTGATGGTTAAAAAATAACTGATAATGCGTTTGCGTGTAATTGTCTGTTTGATTGTTATATGGTTCGCCCGATTTTTCTGAGCCAGCTGGATTAAAGGTTCGGTTGTTGGCTAATTCGCTTGCTGGAACACCATACCAAGCTTGATATGTTTTTTCTTTACCAGAAAAAGTAGTGAACCGAAGGCTTGATTTACCCCTTATGTATGCGCCACTCACATAGTAAGAACGAAGGTCGCTAAATGCTCTATCAATATATCCATCACTTTTGATGCTACTAAGTCTGGCATCAATCGTAAAATATTTATTGATGAGTCCGCTACCAAATTGAATCGTGTTTTTTAAAGTTCCAAAAGAACCGGCGCTATTACTAGTACTGAAATATGCTTTCTCATTTAATTCGTGTGTAGATAAATTAATGCTAGCACCAAAAGCACCGGCACCATTAATGGAACTTCCAACTCCTCTTTGAACTTGTATATTATCTATTGAGGAAGCAAGATCTGGCAAATTCACCAAAAATGTGCCTTGAGATTCCGCATCATTTAAAGGAATACCATTTATGGTTACGTTGGTTCGGCTTGCATCTGTTCCCCTAATTCTAATGCCCGTATAACCAATTCCAGTTCCTGCATCAGATGTAATTACAGTAGCTGGTAATTGATTTAATAAATAAGGTAAATCTTGGCCTAGGTTGTTTTTAGCAATCGCCTCCTTTTGAAGGAGATCAAAGCTAGCCGCCGCATTGTCTTTTAATTTTTGCGCGGTAACTATCGCATCTTCTAATATTTTTATCGATTTTTTTAGGATAAAAACCAAAGATGCTTCTTGGTTAATTTGTTGGTTGATACTGTCATAACCAATCATGAATATGTTAATTTTTAACTTACTTTCTGGATTCTTATTTAAATAAAACTCGCCCTTATTATTTGAAATCAAGACTCGCTTTTCGGCTATAACTGTTGCACCTGCTATAGGCTGGCGAAGTTCGTCATAAACAATTCCTTTAAAATTTTGCGCAAAAGAAATTACACTACTGCATACTACTATTAGTATTGTAATAAAGAATTTTTGAAATTTCATTTTTATTTTTTTTATAAAACCCTAATTAGCCGGGGTGCTAATTAGTAAATAGTTTTATGCCTCTTCCCTTCGCTGGCATTATCCAGATCAGGTTCAATGGGTATAATCTCAGACATTTTCATGCCACCCCCGTGAGAAATATAAAGTAAGTAATTATATTTAAGTATTCCTAATGGCTGCAATCATAGAGATTTCTACATTCACATTTCTAGGCAATCCTAGTACTGCAACTGTTTCTCTAGCCGGAAATTCGCCATCAAAATATTTTTGATATATCTCATTTACTTGTGCAAAATGTGCCATGTCTGACAAAAAAATACTCGTTTTCACTATATCCGAAAAATCCAGGCCCGCTTCTTTTAAAATAGCTTTTAGATTGGCCATTACTTGATAGGTTTCGATGGTAATATCGCCGGCTAGCAATTGTCCGTTTTCTGGATTTATGGCAATCTGTCCGGAAACAAATAACATGCCTGCCGCCTGAACAGCTTGATTATATGGGCCAATTGGCGCTGGTGCTTCGTTGGTATTGATTATTTTTTTCATATCCCTAAGCTGAAAATTTCTTGATAATATAAATTAATAAACCAATAATAAACATCAGTATGCTTAATTTATTGATAAAATGCATGGCCCTTAAATTAAAATTATTTGGACGAGTGGCATCTTTTTTTCTGAAAAAATATCCTAAAAATTGATTCATATATTTATCTAAATTTTGTTAAATCTTTACCAATGTCTGTTCTAAAATATTTGCCTTCGAATTGAATTTGATTTGCTAATGCATTTGCGTTCGCTAATGCAATTTCCGGATTTAAGTCTAGTGCCGTTACTGCAATTACCCTTCCGCCATTTGTTACAATTTGATCATTCGCAAATTGAGTACCCGCATGAAAAATAAATGCATCTTCCATGGGTTCTAAGCTCGAAATTACTTTCCCTTTTTCATAATCACCCGGATAACCGCCTGCCACCAACATCACTGTAGCTGCATGTCTTGGGTCTATTTGTAATTTTATTTTATCTAATCTCTCCTCTGCAACAGCATGCATGATTGATAAGAAATCATTTTGAATTCTTGCAATTACGCTTTCCGTTTCTGGATCACCCATTCTTACATTATATTCAATCACCATTGGTTCTCCATTTACATTCATCAAACCAATAAATAAAAATCCTTTAAAATCTATGTCTTCTTTTGCTAGCCCTTCTACACTTGGAATAACAATGTTGTCTTCCACTTTTTGCATAAAAGTTTCGTCTACAAATGGGACTGGAGAAATAGATCCCATTCCTCCTGTATTTAAACCCGTATCTCCTTCTCCAATTCTTTTATAATCTTTTGCCGAAGGTAATATTACATAAGAATGTCCGTCTGTTAATACAAAAACGGAAAGCTCAATGCCGTCTAAAAATTCTTCTACCACTACCTTTTGGCTTGCTGTTCCAAATTTAGCATCGGCAAGCATCGCCGTTAATTCGATTTTGGCTTCGGCCACCGAATTGCAAATTAATACGCCTTTTCCAGCGGCCAAACCATCGGCTTTTAAGACAATTGGCAAAGTATGGTTTTCTAAATAAGCGATACCTTTGGGTAATTCTTCTTTGGTAAATGTTTCGTATGCTGCAGTTGGAATTTGGTGACGCTGCATAAATCTTTTAGAAAAATCTTTACTCCCTTCTAATTGTGCCCCTTCTTTTGATGGTCCAATAACTGGAATATGAAGTAAATCTTCGTCATCAGAAAAGAAATCTACAATACCATTTACCAAAGGGTCTTCTGGCCCAACCAATACTAAATTTATATCTTCTGCAATACAAAGTGTTTTAATAGCCTCAAAGTCGTTCACCGCAATATTGACATTGGTACCAAAAGCAACCGTGCCTGCATTTCCAGGCGCTATCAATAACTTTTCGCAATCTTTACTTTCGGCTAATTTCATAGCAAATGCCGATTCTCTACCGCCAGAGCCTAATAATAAAATGTTCATGCTTTATTTTTTTGTAAAAATAGAAAATTAAAGCGTTTATTTTTAGCAGAAATTAATCCCTTTTTCTATCAAAAAATGGCTAATATGTAGTATTTTTGGCATTCATATGCCAAAGTGTCTATTATTTGTAAATGGCAACGTTTTTGGTAAAACAACAAGGAATCTTAAATTAAATTTATGTCAAATATCATCAACTCTTTTGTATCTAAAATTTTCGGAAGTAAATCTGGAAGAGATATTAAAGAAATTACCCCTCTTTTAGATCAAGCAAAAATAGCATTTGAACAAATTCAATCAATCAGCAATGATGAGTTGAGAGATTATACCAATGGATTTAGAACGCAAATACAAAATCATATCACGAGTATCTCTTCAGAAATTGCGGCTATTAAAATGCGGATAGAAAGCGAAACAGAAATGGAGATGTCTGAAAAGGTTTCGTTATATGATAGCATCGATGTTTTAGAAAAAGAAGAAAATAAATTAATAGAAGAAGTTTTATTAGCCATACTACCTACCGCTTTTGCAGTTGTAAAAGAAACTGCTCGCAGATTTTCTACCAACGAATTTATTGAAGTTACCGCAACTACAATGGATAAAGATTTAGCTGCTGCAAAAGGAAATGTAGAAATAGTTGGAGCTAAAGCTAAACACCACAGTACTTGGATTGCAGCCGGCAACCCAATGACATGGGACATGGTGCATTACGATGTGCAAATTATTGGTGGTATCGTTTTACATCAAGGAAAAATTTCTGAAATGGGAACGGGTGAAGGAAAAACTTTAGTAGCCACTTTACCAGCCTATTTAAATGCGTTAGCAGGTAAAGGCGTTCACATTGTAACCGTGAATGATTATTTAGCTCGACGCGACAGTGAATGGATGGGACCACTTTATGAGTTCCATGGCATTAGCGTAGATTGCATCGATAAACACCAACCTAATTCGGAAGAAAGAAGAAAGGCATACCAAGCAGATATTACATTTGGTACCAATAACGAATTTGGCTTCGATTACTTAAGAGATAACATGGCGAGATCGCCAGAAGAATTAGTGCAAAGAAAATTACACTTTGCCATGGTAGACGAGGTTGACTCGGTATTAATTGATGATGCAAGAACGCCCTTAATTATTTCGGGTCCTATTCCAAGAGGTAACGAACACGAATTTTACGATTTAAAACCTAGAATTGAAAGATTGGTAAACGCGCAGAAAAGCTATATCAATACCGCCATTCAAGAAGCAAAAAAATTAATTGCAGAAAACAAAACGGAGCAAGGCGGATTGGCCTTGTTAAGATGTTATAGAGGTTTACCAAAAGGTAAGGCGCTCATTAAGTTTTTAAGTGAAACGGGGAACAAACAGATCCTCACTAAAACAGAAAACTTTTACATGCAAGATCAACAAAAAGAAATGGTAAAAGTAGATGCCGAATTATTCTTTGTGATTGATGAAAAAAATAATTCGATTGAGTTAACAGAAAAAGGAATTGAATTAATTACGGCCAGCGGAGAAGATACCAGTTTCTTTATTTTACCAGATGTTGGCAGCGAGTTAGCAGAATTAGAAAAAGCAATTTTAAGCGATACCGAAAAAATTACCCGCAAAGACGAATTGATGCGCGACTTCTCTATCAAATCGGAACGCATTCATTCTGTAAATCAATTATTAAAAGCCTATACCCTTTTCGAAAAAGATATTGAATATATAATTGATGGTGGAAAAATTAAAATTGTAGATGAGCAAACGGGCCGTATTATGGAAGGCCGCCGTTACTCAGACGGACTTCACCAAGCCATTGAAGCAAAAGAAAATGTAAAAGTTGAAGACGCTACACAAACATTTGCGACCATTACCCTTCAGAATTATTTTAGAATGTACCACAAACTTTGTGGTATGACCGGAACCGCCACAACAGAATCTGGTGAGTTTTGGGAAATTTATAAATTAGATGTAATTGAAATTCCTACCAATAGAAATATTGCTAGAAAAGACAGCGAAGACAAAGTTTATAAAACCAAGAGAGAAAAATACAATGCAGTTGTAGAAGAAATTGTTTCTTTAACTGCAAACGGAAGACCCGTGCTAGTAGGTACAACATCTGTTGAAATTTCGGAATTGCTAAGCAGAATGTTAAAATTACGCGGCATCAAACACAATGTGTTGAATGCAAAATTACATCAACGCGAAGCAGATATTGTTGCAGAAGCAGGTTTAGCCGGAACCGTAACCATTGCTACTAACATGGCTGGTAGAGGAACAGATATAAAATTAGGCCCAGGTGTAAAAGACGCTGGAGGTTTAGCCATTATTGGTACCGAAAGACACGAATCTAGACGTGTTGACAGGCAATTAAGAGGTAGAGCCGGAAGACAAGGTGATCCTGGAACTACGCAATTCTTTGTTTCTTTAGAAGACGATTTGATGCGCATGTTTGGCTCACAAAGAATTGCTTCTTTAATGGATAGAATGGGATTAGAAGAAGGAGAAGTGATTCAACATTCCATGATTACAAAATCTATTGAGCGCGCACAAATGAAAGTAGAAGAAAATAACTTCGGCATTCGTAAGCGTCTATTAGAATACGACGATGTAATGAATTCGCAAAGAACAGTAATTTATAAGAAAAGGTTAAATGCCTTGTTTGGCGAAAGACTAGATGTAGATTTAGACGATATGATTGTTGACTTATGTGAAGAGTTAACCATTCAATATCAAGACGAAAGAAATTTCGAAGGATTTAGATTAGAAATTATTCGATTGTTTTCTGCAGATATTAACATCAATGAAAATGATTTCTTAAACAAGAAATCAAATGAAATTGCAGATGTTTTATATCAAGAGTTAACTTCTTTCTACAAACGCAAATCCAATAGATTAGCCGAAAGCACCATGCCGGTGTTAAAAGATATTTACGAAAGCAGAGGACAAACCATTGAAAATATTGTGGTTCCTTTTTCAGACGGTTCAAAACAAATTCAAATTACAAGTAATTTGAAAAAAGCATTTGATACGAAAGGAAAAGAACTAGTCAAAGATTTCGAAAGATCAGTATCGCTCGCCTTAATTGACGAAGCATGGAAAGAACATTTGCGCGAAATGGATGAATTAAAACAATCTGTACAAAACGCGGTGTACGAACAAAAAGATCCTTTACTCATTTATAAGTTTGAATCTTTTGAATTATTCAAATTAATGATTTCTGAAGTGAATAAAGACGTGATGAGTTTTGTTTATCGTGGAAGTATTCCATCACAAACAAATGCAGAAGAAGTAAAAGAAGCTAGGGCGCCTTTAAAATCAGACTTAAGCAAATTAAAGTTAAGTAAACCAAACTATACTGCTAGTCATACTGCTGGAGACGATGTTCAAGCGGAGGCGCCAAAAGCGCAACCGGTTAGAGTTGATCAAAAAATAGGAAGAAACGATGCTTGCCCATGTGGTAGTGGCAAAAAATATAAAAGCTGCCATGGTATAAATGCACAATAATGAAATTAGCTTATTTAATTTTCTTTCTTTTATTTTCTAACGGCGCTTTTGCACAACAAGGCCTCGTAAAAATAAATATGAATCCGAAAGTAGAAGAAATATTAAATAAGAAAACAGCATTAGATAAAGAAAAGCCAGTTATAGCTGGTTATCGATTACAATTATATTTTGGTGGTAATAGAAACGAAGCCGCCGAAATTAAAGCAAGATTTACCAGTCTTTATACCGATTACAACGCTTACTTAATTTACCAACAGCCTTATTTTAAATTAAGAGTGGGCGACTTTAGAAACCGAATTACAGCTGGTAATTTTCAAAAAATAATTCTTAAAGATTTTCCTGCAGTATTTATTGTGAAAGATGATATTGCATTTCCAAAATAAATTGAATTAATATTTATTGCTTATGCTTATTTCAAAAATTAAAAAATTAACTGCCGATTACTTATCAGAAACGATAAAGTATAGGGAGCATATTCATGCAAACCCCGAACTATCTTTTGAAGAGTTCGAAACCTCCAAATTTATTCAAAGCCAATTAACAAATTGGGGGATTCCATTTCAAATAATGGGAATCACTGGAGTAGTCGTATTGTTAACTGGCGAAAAAGCAACATCCGAAAAAGTGATTGCTTTAAGAGCAGATATAGATGCATTACCGATTCAAGAAATGGGTGATAAGCCATATAAATCAACCGTTTCGGGTGTTATGCACGCCTGCGGACACGATGTTCATACGGCTTCATTGCTTACCTGTATTAAAATTTTGAACGAATGCAAAGCAGATTTTGCAGGTAGTATTAAATTTATATTTCAACCTGCCGAAGAAAAACTACCTGGCGGTGCAAGTGTATTGATTAAAGAAGGAGTATTAAAAAATCCAGTGCCACATCATATTTTAGGACAACATGTAATGCCCTTGATTGAAGTGGGCAAAGTTGGATTTAGAAATGGAAAATACATGGCTTCTACCGATGAACTTTATTTTACCGTAAAAGGTAAAGGAGGACATGGAGCAATGCCGCATTTAAATATAGATCCTGTGCTTATTGCTGCGCAAATTATTATTGCCTTACAACAAGTAGTGAGCAGAGTTACAGACCCTAAAACCCCGTCTGTGTTATCGATTGGTAAAGTTATTGCAAACGGCGCAACCAATGTAATACCAAACGAAGTAAAAATGGAAGGAACTTTTAGAACTCTAGATGAAACTTGGCGCGCTGCTGCAAAAATTAAAATTCAAGAAATTGCACAAGGTATTGCGCAAAGCATGGGCGGAACTTGTGACATAGAAATAAAAAATGGTTACCCGTTTTTAGTAAATGAAGAAAACACGACCAATATTTCCCGACTTGCGGCAGAAGAATATTTAGGGAAAGAGCAAGTAGTGGAATTAGATATTTGGATGGCAGCAGAAGACTTTGCTTATTATTCTCAAGAAGTACCCGCTTGTTTTTATAGATTAGGCACCAGAAATGAATCAAAAGGAATTACGGCATCTGTACACACGCCAAATTTTGATATCGACGAAAGTGCATTAAACATTGGGCCCGGACTGATGGCCTATGCTGCTATCAAACTTTTAGAATCATAAAAAAAGGCGCTTAATTTAAGCGCCTTTTTTTTTAAATATTATTTGATTGAAGAAGCATTCGCATCGGTTCTTCTAAAAATTGTTTCAGTGTTTGTAAAAATGCTGCACCAGTTGCACCATCTACCGCTCTATGGTCGCAAGACAAAGTTACCTTCATTACATTTCCTGGAACAACTTGTCCGTTTTTCACTACTGGAACTTCTTTAATTCCTCCAATGGCTAGGATGCAACTATCAGGAGGATTAACGATTGCAGTAAAAGACTCAATCCCAAACATTCCTAAATTAGATATGGTAAAAGTATTCCCTTCCCAATCAGAAGGTTGTAATTTCTTATCTTTAGCACGACCTGCAAGATCCTTAACTTCTGCAGAAATTTGAGAAAGTCCCTTGGTATCTGCAAATCTAATTACCGGAACCAACAAACCATCTTCAACTGCTACAGCAACTCCGACATGAACGTGTTGATTTCTTCTAATTACATCACCTAACCATGAGCTATTCACATTTGGATTTTTCTTAAGCGCCATTGCAACAGCTTTTACGACAAAGTCATTGAAGGAAACTTTAACACCATCTTGCGCATTAAGAGATTTTCTAGATTGCATGGCGTTATCCATATCAATATCTAGCGTCAAATAAAAATGAGGTGCTGTGAATTTACTTTCAGCCAAACGACGTGCAATAGTTTTACGCATTTGACTAATCGGTTCATCTACAAACGATTCTACACCAGCTGGAGCG
>ENA-OUVC01001839-OUVC01001839.1-marine-metagenome-genome-assembly--contig:-NODE-1839-length-12255-cov-3.772787_pt1 | contig 12255 bp, 21 predicted proteins | sample MGYA00248622_ERZ508571 | MGnify/ENA primary metagenome ERZ508571 (study PRJEB26236, sample SAMN06267175) | marine metagenome | isolation source: Columbia River Estuary | place: USA:Columbia River... | reverse complement strand
ATTTAACAAAAGGCACCGATAAAACTCGCGTGCATTATTTTACGGCCAATTTAAATGGTGAAGCAGAAACGCTTAAACTTATTTTAAGTCCTAATTGTACGGCCCGCATTAAAGAACTAGATTTTTATTTCGAAGAAATTGAAATTAAAGGTCGCAGCGCTGGTGGCAATCAAGTAACGAAGTATCCGGTAAAATCGGTAAAGTTTAAAGAAGCCGGTCGCTCTACCCTATCTGCAGAGAAAATTTATTTCGATAGTTCATTCGGTCGTCTTAATAAAGATGGCAACGGAATATTGTTGGGTAATTTTGAAGAGCAAGATCGCGTGATTGCTTTTTATAAAGATGGCAACTACGAATTGACCGATTACGAATTGACGAATCGTTATGATGTAGATCAATTATTATTGATAGAGAAGTTTAATCCAAGTAAAGTATTCACTTGTATTTATTTCGATACCAAATCTAAATTCCATTATGCTAAACGCTTTGTGATAGAAACACAAACCTTGAAAAATAAATTCTTATTTATCAAAGAAGGCGAAGGCAATGAAGTGAAATATATGAGCTCGCAAGCAGAGCCTGTAGTTATTTTGCGCAGTGGCAAGAAAAAAACAGAGTGGATAGAAACCAGTGTGGCTATGCATGAAACCTATGATATCACCGGATGGAAAGCCGTTGGCACAAAAATTGCAGCTGATGATTTAAAAGAAATAGCACCGGTGCAGCCCGCTTCAGAGCAAGGAGAAACACCGCTTTTGTTTTAATATAAATACTTAATTTTACACATAAACCCGTTTCTATAAAGATCCTAAATGAAGAAAGTTGCGTTAGAAATAGTAGCCTTAAAGCACAGTGTAGCTCAAACAAAATCGTATGCAGTGGTATTAGCTGAGGTAGATGGCGATAGAGAGCTCAGCATTGTTATAGGAGATGCCGAAGCAAGAGCAATTGCTATTGCTATTGAGCATATGCCTATGCCCCGACCCTTAACGCATGATTTACTGATCAATATGCTCGATCAATTTACGATTGAATTGAAAGAAGTATTTATTTACAAATTAGAAGAAGGCACTTTCTATGCTTATTTAATTTGCAATCAATATGGCGAGGACATTGCTATAGACGCGCGCACCTCTGATGCCTTAGCCGTTGCGGTACGTGTAAATTGCCCTATTTATATCGATGAGCACATTCTTAAAATTGCCAGCAAGAAAACTAAGGAAACAAAAGCTAGCGACAAAGCGCCTCAAAATCCATACGCATCGATGAGCACGGCTGAATTACAAGCCGAATTAGATATTTATTTAGAAAATGAAGAGTACGATAAAGCCATTCCGATAAGAGATGAAATTAACAGAAGAAACAATCAATAATTTAAAGCAAAGCATTATGAAATACCCTACAACAGTTATCGCCCTATTTTTAAGTATCCTATTTCTATCAATCCATGCAGAAGCTAAGAAGCCCAAATGTGGTGCTCAGCTCATCCATGCAATCATTGCCAAAAAAGATCCTGCTTTCTTCAGCAAGCAAGCAGCAAAAAGACAAGAAGCACAACAAAATTTTCAATACAAGCAAGGCGCTTTCATGAAAACAACTGCGCAGGTTACTATTCCTGTTGTTTTTCATATTGTATTAAATCAAAATCAAATTAATGCTATAGGTGGTATTGCTGGTATCCAAAAACGTATCGATTCTCAGCTAATTGTTATCAATAGAGATTATGGTAGAAGAAATGCGGATAGCACAACAATACCTAGTGCGTTTAAAGCTCGCTATGCTAATACCGGTATTCAGTTTTGTTTAGCTCACAGAAAGCCAGATGGCACGAGCACTTCAGGCGCAGACATCATCACGCTGCCTAGCACAACAAGAAAGATAGAAGAAACCAATCCGAGCGGACAAGATTTATTTTATGATGCTAAATTTACCAATGGCGCTTTCAATACGTGGGATCCTTCAGCGTATTTAAACATATGGGTATGCAATGCATCTCTGGGTAATGATACTAACGGCATTTTAGGCCTCACAGTCCCTCCTTATTTCCCTAATACATTTGGTTATAACCCTAATGAAGTGGGTATAATTTTAAACTATCGAGCTTGGGGCAAACGCTCTACCGGATTTGAGCCTTTTATCAGTGGTTGTGATAAAGGCAGAACACTTACGCATGAATTAGGTCATTATTTTAATTTAAACCATATTTGGGGCGATGATAATGGGTCTTGTCCAGGCGATGCTGGTTATAGCGATGATGGTATCAACGATACACCTATTCAGAAAGATGAAAACTATGGCTGCCCTACCTTCCCAAGCGTAAGTTGTAGTGTAAGCGCACCTAATGGCGACATGTTTATGAATTATATGGATTACTGCGACGATATCTGTTTAACGATGTTTACAACTGGTCAGGTAGCGGTAATGCAAGCAGAAGTGTCGACTGGTGGAGAGTCCTATTCCTTAACACAAAATAACAATATCTGTAATTGGCCAGCGGCTATACCTTCGCTACAAGGCACTACACCCATACAAGTGGCACCAAATCCTTGTACACAATACTGTAATGTAAGTTATAATGAACAACCAACACAAATTAATGTTATCAATACCTTAGGGGTACAGGTTTGGAGCGCAGCTCCAAGTGCCATAGGTAACACTAACACATTCATCAACACACAAACACTTGCTAGTGGCATCTATTATATACACGTACAATTTAAAGATGCAATGCAAATACAAAAAATAATCATTGAATAATGACCAGCGCAATACATAATATCATAGCAGATCCTAATTTCGACCTTGCCTTAAAAGCAGTAGCAGAAAAAGTACTCGATCACAAACGAATAAATGAAGATGATGCCCTCCTACTTTTCGAGAAAGGGAGCCTACCCTTCGTTGGTGCATTAGCTAATTATATAGCTCAATCGTTACATGGCACTACGGTTTACTACAATCGTAATTTCCATATAGAGCCCACGAATGTGTGCGTCTATACTTGCAATTTTTGTTCGTACTCCCGCCAATACAAACATCGTGATGATGGATGGGAATTGAGCATTGAGCAAATGTTGGATATGGTAAAAAAATACGATGGTCAGCCTGTTACAGAAGTACATATTGTAGGTGGTGTGCATCCAAAAATGAACTTAGAATTTTTCTGTGAGCTAATAGCAAAAATTAAAGCGCATAGACCTGATTTGCATATTAAAGGTTTTACGGCAGTTGAGCTCGACTATATGTTTAGAAAAGCGAAGCTGAGCACTAAAGAAGGATTACAACAATTAAAAGATGCCGGTTTGCAATCTTTACCTGGTGGAGGTGCAGAAATATTCGCACCACTCATTCGTGCACAAATTTGTCCGGACAAGGTAGATGGCGCTGGTTGGTTAGCGATACATCAAACGGCTCACGAATTGGGTATGCACAGTAATGCAACCATGCTTTATGGCCATATAGAAAGCTATAGAGATCGTATAGAACATATGCAAGCATTGCGCAGCTTACAAGACCAAACAAAGGGTTTCAATTGCTTCATACCGTTAAAATTTAGAAACGATAATAATGATATGTCGTACTTGCAAGAGACGACTACGGTAGAAGATTTACGCATGTATGCTATTGCGCGTATCTACTTAGATAATTTCAAAAACCTTAAAGCATACTGGCCAATGCTGGGCAGACAAACAGCTCAATTGAGCTTAGCTTTCGGCGTTAATGATTTAGATGGCACCATAGACGATACTACTAAAATCTATAGCATGGCGGGTAGCGAAGAACAAACTCCAAGTATGAGCACAGAGGAATTGCGCGAATTAATTAGCAATGTAGGTAAAACACCTGTTGAGCGCGATACTTTGTATAATGTCATCCAATAGATGAACACTAAATCATGAGGAAACAATTAATCCTGATTTTTATATTGATAAGCGGCTTCATCAGTTCAATTAATTTCAATTTTAAATAGTTAGACTTGGAATTATTCCTAAATAATAAAATTTCATAATAAAATCTAATTAACAAATTAATTTGATCTAATTAATTAACTTCATAAATAGGAGTATCTTGAATACTATTAAAAATGCAATGATTGTATTTGGATCAAGAATGAATTCAAGCATTCATTAAGTCTATCAGGGGAATAAATGCTTTGGAATAGGGGTGTCTTATAAAACATCCGAATCCGGAGATTTGGGATGATTAAGCGTCAAAAGTTTTTACACTTGTTTAAATTACTTAAAGTGGCTTATTTAATCTTGAAATTGCGCTCTTAGTTTCATCAGATTCTCTCTCCATTCAGCAAGGCATTCTTCACTTAAATACCAATAATTGAGTTCATTAGCTTCATATTGCTTATAGTCAAAAACTGATGATTTATCTGTTGAAGTTGGATTTTCAATATCACTCATAAAAGATCCCTATTACTTCTTCTTGCCTTTGTTAAAGTGTCGATATAAGCGATTAACGCTTACTGCCCATATAGCTAATACATTTAATGTCATAGGATCTAAATTACTTAAATTAAAATAAACAGCAAGACCCCACAGAATACCAATGATTGCATTTACATTTTGTTCTTTAAACATTTTATAAACCTTTCATTTAGTTTTGTGTTGGTGGGTTTTTAGCTGGCGTAACTTTTTTTGGTCTTTTAGCCCTTGGTTTTGCCTTAGTGCTTGATTTTGTTTTAGCTTTGGCTTTCACTGGAGCCGCAACACTTAATTTTTTAGCAATACTACTAAGTGAAGTTGTTAATGATTTAGCAAGCCTTTCTGCTTCAGCTTTTCTTTTCTTTTGTGTCACTTTGTCACTACTCTTGATAGCGCTAATGGATGCTTTTTGCTGTGCTTGCATTTCTGCTCTTAGAAAAGCATCTAACGCTTTAGCGATATTATTAACCTTCTTATTGTTAGAAGGTTTAGTTTTACTCTTTGTTGCTACGATCTTTTTGACTACTTTTTTTGAATTTTTTTTCATGTCTTACCCCCCCAGAGGATAAAAAGACTTTATTAATAAATGTCATACTAATGTCACAATAAAAGTGTAAGGAATATTTTATAAAAAAACAATATCCGCTTGCCACTTTTAAAGCACTAAATTCTAGCCTTGATTGACATAGATCAATCTCATTTGATAGAGTGCGGGTGCGTTTCATATACGTCTCTGTAGTAAAGCATTACAAGTTCGCATTTAGCCTCAGCAATGGGGCTTTTTTTCGTCTGTAATAATGCCTTCATAATCTTTGCTTAAAATACTTTCTCACTAAAAAATGAAAACGAAAGCATCAAACATGAGTAAAAAAGGTTTTTTTGATTATTTGAAACAACAAGCAGGCGAGGGCATTCACTTTATATATTGCGCTCATTGTAAGGTCGATGCAGATTATATTGGCGATAGGTTAGAAAGACATTTACCTTCCTGCGAATATCGTATTACTAAACAAAAGACATTGGACGAAAACTACTCTTTCTAAATTCAATTCACCATTCACCATGAATTAATTAAGCGGTTTATATAAAGCTTTATGACAGAAAAGTTAAATCGATTCTTTTGTCATAAATCTTTTATATTTCTAGCGCTTAATACTCGTGAAGCTATCGGCTTCTCCTAAAAAATCTTTCTTTTATTATTAATAACCCCTGCCTAAACATTAAGGGGTTATGCCTTTATTGAAGAGTTATTTTAATGGAGAATTTAAATGAGCAATCCAATATCAAGTTCAAACATTCCTAATGCTAAATGTTCTTTTTGTGGCATTGATACTGAAATTAGTAATAAATTAGATCGTCATCTGCCTAGTTGCGAATATAGAAAAAATACTGAGCATTATATTGAAAAGATTGACCCTCATTTTAATTTTCATAGTTGGACAGAAGACTAATTCATTCTGCAATCAGTCAAAGAGATAAAAAATACTTTTTAGGCCAAAAAAACCCATTTAATGACATATGACGTTGAGAGTAGAATTGAGATGTATTTGATAGTTGACATAAATACTTCATCTCAAGGTCACAATCAATAGTTATTCTAGATTCGTTCTCCAAAGAATATTTGCCCTCGTAAAGAGGGCTTTTTTTCCCAAAGATTATGTCTCTAAAACATATATTACAAGGGGACGGTAGATCCAATAGTCCTTGTATTAACAAACTCCAATACCTAGGCCTATTTAAGTAAAGAATTTCTTCTAACCTTATTTTGGTGTTTGATATCGATAATTTTGAATATAACTTTGAGCTTCTTAAAAAGACGCGTGAAGATAAACAAATGAGCAAGCTCGAAATGGCTCATCAACTATGCTTATCTGTAAATCAAATTGATTCCATTGAAGAGAATAGCTTTAGATACTTTCCGGCAGAATCTATAAAGTTCGCAGCAGTCAAAAAATATGTATTAGCACTTAATTTGGATTTAGATCAGGTAATAATAAAAGAAGACGAGGTGGCTCCGCTTAATGCCCCCTCAACAGTTCCCAAATTGCTCTCAAAAGAAAAACATAAGATTAAAAAAGGCACTTACAGAAATAAAGCCAATGAGTTAAGAAAAGCATGGCAAGACTTGTTACGTAGATTGCTTAAAAATTAATCGAATGACAATTATCTATATAAATCAAAGTGCTTATATGTTTATCAAAAATTAACACACAGACTTATCCACAGATTATGTGGATACATTCATTCAAACGAATATTAATCCTTTGTCATAATTCTAAAGAGCTTCTTAGCCCCGTAATCAAGAGTTCATAATTCCTTCTCTAAAACATCACAATTCATTACTAATATAGGTATTGCTGATTAATTAACTTTAAAGGCTCCTACCTATGACAACCCTTGCTGAAATACTAGTAAATTCCAAAAGGAAATTCTTTAACAACGTGATCCGTGAGGAATTAGATCATTTCCCAATATCACCAAAACTTATTCAAGAAATTGATGATGTATATACTCTTGATTTTTTAGAACCTAGTTTTAAGGATCTTGAGCGAATAAAAAAACCTACACCTTATATGATTGTTGAAATGATGGAAGAGTGGGTAGCGGTATCTAATTTAGATGAGTATCTATATAACAACTATCCAAAAGACTGGTCAGCCATACAAGATATTATTTTCTTTAACTTAAGAGATGAGTTATTGAATGCGCATCATACCTTCCATCAAGAAACAAAATTTGATGATGATTACGGATTAAATGAAATGGCTTTTTACTTCTAAGTGGAGTCTTTAGCCAAACTTCTCATCAAGCATAAAAATAAATACTTTATGCGAGAGTTAGAGAGCGAGTTATCTGAGTTCAAGGCTTCAAAGAAATTGATGAAAGAAATCGATGAAGCCTACTCAAAAGATTTGTTAGAAAAATGTTTTAGTGGACTTGAGCATAAGAAGCAATTCTCTCAAAAAAGTGCTGATCTTATGATTGAGCTTTGGTTTGATCTCTCAGGGTTTCAGAAATACATTCAAAAAAATTATAGTGATGATTGGGTAGCCATTCACGATGTTATTCATCTTAATTTAAGTGAAGAGCTCATGAATGCGCATTATGATATTCATAATTAAATGAATTAAGTCATCTTGTTTTATTTTATAATGATTGAATGGAATTACAGTTCTTAGATAGCATAGAAATACTAGCCCATCGCTTGGGTACTTCTATGTCTACACTCTTTAAGATCACAGCCATTATTGTGATCGCTCTTATTTTAACTAATCTTATTCGTCGTGCAATTAACTTGTTTAGTTCCGAGATAGCCAAGAACTCTTCAGGACGAGATGCTGCAACAAGGGTGAATACTTTAGGTAGAGTTTTTAGATATATCGCATCCGTTATCATTTACTTAATCGCTTTTATGCTGATCTTAAGTGAATTGAAGATTAATATTGCCCCCATTTTAGGTGCTGCGGGTATTGTTGGTGTAGCGATTGGATTTGGAGCACAATCTTTAGTTAAAGACTATGTAGGCGGTTTATTTATTCTGATCGAAGATCAAATAAGACAAGGTGACACTATAAAAGTCGAAGGCTATGAAGGTTCAGTTGAAGAAATTACACTCCGCTATGTAAGACTCAGGGATTACGATGGATTTGTGCACTTTATTCCTAATGGACAAATTCGTATTGTCACCAATATGGGTCGAGATTTTTCATATGCAACATTTGATATTACGTTAGGTTATGAAGTTAATCTCGATAAAGTAATTAAGCTTATGCAAGAGACAAGTCAAAAGTTAAGAAAATCTCTAGTCTATAAAACTTCAGTGCTGTCTGATATTGAGATTTCTGGTATAGATCGTCTGAATGAATCTAATCTGGTAATTAAAGCAAGAATTAAGACACAAGCTATGGAACATTCAAACATTAAACGTGAATATTTGCGCTTGATGAAGCTGGCATTTCAAAAGGCAAAAATTAAGCCGCCTTATTCCCAAATTGTCGTGCACCGACCAAGGTAATTAAGGTCAAAAATTTTGACACTAAGTAAAAGCCACATTTAATCTTGGCTTTTTTATGTTTGGTGGGGTGTGTTAGAAAACATCCGGAATCCGGAGATTTTGGATGATATTGAACTTTCAATAATAAAAGCGTATCTTAAAAGTATGAAAGCTATTAGAAATTATCTAGTTTTATGTTTATTGCTTGTAATGCCACTGCAAAGCATTGCAGCTAGCTTTCAGCTCGCCTGTCAAAACAATCATAAAACTTCAGTGACTGCTGAAACAAAGATGAGCCATTGTCATCAAACTAAAGAACATAAACAATCTAAAGAAGTGCAAAGTCATAATGCTTCTCATCATTGTTTATCATTCTGTGCCCAAGTTGGTATGGCGGCATTAACTCAGGATACTGCTGTCGTATTTTTTCAAGATAACGGCAACGTTTATAACGAGTATTCATATCATTACGATTCTGTAATTCTTCCTAGTATTCAAAGACCACCCATTAGCTTTTCTTAAAAAATAGTTTTAGGCTTTTTTTAAGCCTTATTTTTATTATTTAAGGAAATCTATGTTTACTTTTAACATTAGATTATGGGCTATCCCCTTAATCTTTTTATCAAGTCACCTAGCATTTGCAGCACCTATGGGTTTTGAGGGTTCTGTGATGACTATGGGGGACTTCAATCAAAATTGGCGTGAAGTGGGCTTTAATTATGCGATTACATCTCGTGATGCTTTGGGATTAACACATCTTGAGTTTCGTTCAGATGATTACAAAGACAAACGTGAAATAGATACGCTTAATTACACACGTCTATTGTCTCGATGGAATTCAACTGATGCTCAAAGTAATCTTTGGCTGTTTATGGGATTAGGTGAAGTAAGAGGAAGTGCTAATAATCAAAGTATAGATAGTAAAGTCATTGCGTCCCCTGGCTTTCAGTTTGATTATGAAACGACGCGCATTTACTTTGCGACCACGCATAAACTCTACCGAGCTTCAAATTTGAATCATGACACCACGTCAATTCGTGCTGGGTTTTCTTTTTACGAAGCTGATTACGATCAAACACAGCCGTGGTTTATTTTAGAGACTAAATATACCAATCAGATCTCAGACAAGATTGAAGTGATACCTATGTTAAGACTTATTAATAAAAATATCTTTGTTGAGGGCGGTGTGAACAATAGCGGCCAACCTCGTTTAAATTTTATGTACACATTTTAAGGAGTTTTTATGAAACATTTATTATTAGTAGTTGGTTTAGGATTAACTTTAACAAGTCTCAATACTTTTGCGACACCATCTTATAAAGTCACTACGAAGGGTATGGTATGTTCTTTTTGTGCGCAAGGCATTGAAAAGAAAATGAAAGCCTTAAGCGAAACAAAAGACGTTTACGTTGACTTGAAGAAACGTCTAGTGGTAGTTGAAGTAAAAGAAGGCTTAACTTTATCTCAAGATGTCATTAATAAAATTATTAAAGATGCAGGCTATGGAGTTCAAAGTATTGAAGTAAGCGAGCATCCTATAGAGCATATCAAATCAGGTATGGATAAGTGATGCCAAAAGATCATTTACATCCTAATCTAGTTAAGACTAAACATTTATCTTTGCTTAGTTTATTTTCGTCGGGAGGCACACTGATTTGTTGTGCCTTGCCTGCGTTATTAGTAAGTTTAGGCGCAGGTGCTGTGATGGCGTCTTTGGTGAGTTCTGTGCCACAAATTGTTTGGTTTTCAGAACATAAATTAGGTGTGTTTATATTTGCAGGAGTGATGTTATCAATATCTGGATTTCTACAATGGAAAGCTAGATCCTTACCTTGTCCGAGTGATAAAGAGTTAGCAGAACTTTGTAATAAAACTAGAGTAAACTCGTTGAGAGTTTATTTTTTTTCAGTTTGTGTATTTTTGATAGGTGGCTTTATGGCTTTTGTAGCACCTTGGTTAATGAGCTAACCTTTTACAAGGAGAAATAGTATGGAACATATGATGGGTGAAGCACACTGTTGGCATATGGTAATTATGTGTTTACTAATGACAACGTTTTTGGTTTTAGGTATTGCGTCATTTATTAAGTATTTGTTTTTTAGCAAAAAGAAATAAGATTTAAAAAGCCACATTCAACTGTGGCTTTTTTATATATGGTCTAATCTAGTCAGCTTCGTCTGCCCCTCGAATTTGATTAATATCAATATGTGACTTTTGTAATATAGTTTTTTTAAAAGTTTTTTCTTTTTCTATTCTAAAAGTACAATCTTCTTTATGATTTTCAATGAGTCCGTTAATAGCTGTTGTTTCAATTTTGCAATAACTGCAGCGATACTTATACATTTCGCCTTCAATATGTTCTTGCGGATAATTAATCCAAAACTTAGGTTCCACGAATTACTTTAAGTTCGATACGTGGGTAGGGGAGACCCCCTGACATTTTATTTCTTCTGTCACTTTAGGCTTATTCCAGGTTTGTTTTTTTGGGGGTGATGAAGCATGCCCATTATTTTTTGAAGCTAGTCTTAAAATGGGACGTTTAATTTTTATATGGACCACAGTCATAAAAAAATTTTCTTTAATTCGTAATTAGAGCAATTAGGACATCGATGTAATCCTATGATTTCATCAAAAAAAGTTTCGACAATACCGCCATCCCAGTTACAGCTTGTACATTTGTACAGTATTCTATTATTCTGCGATTGCTTAATTTTAAGCATATCTATATTTTTTAATTTCATGATAGCTATAGGCTACTCTTAATAATGTGACATTCCAGCTATTTGTGAAGTTTTTATAACCATAAGAGAAGTAGTGTTTATTGAGTGTCGTTGAAACTTTTGACGCAGTTTCTAAAAGTCGTTTAAGACGACTTTTTTTGTCATATATAAAATATTCAGAATTCTGAGATTTTAAGTGTTGGCCTTTGATGTAGATAAAAATAAAGAATTAGCGGAAGCACTTCGTATTAAAGGTCTACCAACTTTTATGATTTACAAAGATGGTCAAATGGTTTGGAGACAAAGCGGTGAATTTGATGCCAATACTTTAATTTCTCTTATTCAAGAACAAGCTTAGGCGATTTTTTCAAAATTAAAACCTTTATTTTTTAATGTTTCAATGGCTTTTTCTAAGCTATTGAGAATATTTTCTTTTGCCTTATTGCTATCGTGAAACACAATAATACTTCCAGAAGAAACATTTTTTATTACATTTTCATAACATTTTTCTGCTGAAATACTTGCGTCATAATCTTTACTTAATACATCCCACATAATTATTTTATAACCTAACTTTCTAAGCTTGTAGGATTGCCACGGAGTAATTTTACCATAAGGCGGACGAAATAATTTCGAATTTCGAATTTTACAGCTTTCTCTTTAAGTAAGTTGACCACCTCGCGGCTCTTGGTGCATCTATTGTTATGATAAACGATCATGTAATTCAATTTTAGCGCAAAGTTAGCACTTGCAAATCACTATGAGTTTAATAATAGCGAATAATATTCAGAAATTTAACAGAAAGATAGGCAAAGGGCAAGAGTAAGAGCGCACTTGAAGTGATTATCCACTGTGGAGCGCGATAAATAAAACGCCACTTCACCGCTCGCTTCTGCAAAAACAAAGAAGTCATCACCACACTTGTTATCCAAGCTCTTTTTCGAATAAATTCTGGCCGAATCACATCCATTAGAATGATAATTCTTTCACTTTTTGAATGGTTAAAAGTTTCGTGCTCAAAGGCATCAAGGAATCCAATAAATATCCCCTCCTTCCAAGAATTATTTTCACCATTTACTTTTATGCCACATTCTGGGAATTCAGCAGGGAT
>ENA-OUVC01001838-OUVC01001838.1-marine-metagenome-genome-assembly--contig:-NODE-1838-length-12260-cov-2.966921_pt1 | contig 12260 bp, 13 predicted proteins | sample MGYA00248622_ERZ508571 | MGnify/ENA primary metagenome ERZ508571 (study PRJEB26236, sample SAMN06267175) | marine metagenome | isolation source: Columbia River Estuary | place: USA:Columbia River... | reverse complement strand
GATACGAGCAATCCACAAAGCGCGGAATACCCGTTTCTTATTGCGACGGTCACGATAGGCATACTGTCCTGCTTTGATAACCGCCTGCTTAGCAACGCGATAAACTTTTGAACGAGCACCATAATAACCCTTGGCTTTCTTTAATATTTTTTTATGTTTGGCATGCGCCTGCACACCTCTTGAAACTCTTGCCATAGTAATACTCCTTTAACTGTACGGTAACATTCTTTTAACCATTGAAGAGAAGCAATCATTTCAATCGGAATTATGTGGTGTAAACAGTGCTTATTCGCGAAAAGCATGGTTCGAACATGCAAATATACTGCTCATTTGGCTTATGATGATAGTGTCTCTCCAATGAGTGCATCCAAGGAATATGAATCAAAAAGGTGAAATCAGTGCTTATCATGTTGTGAATGAATATGATGAACAAGAAATTGCACGTGTACGTCACAATCGCATTGCTGTCTTTTTGAGTTGCCGTCACCGTCCACTGCGCGCGTTCTGACGACCATTCCGCTTTTGTCACCAAATGCTTGAACCGAATGTTCTTGTCAATGCCAAACTCAGAAGCAGTCTCACGCAGGTACGCCAAAATGTTCGGCCCGTCAGCGATTGACTTAGCGGCTGTCCATGGCTTGAAGCTGTAGCCCAAGGTGTGCATGTCGCTGTCAGAGCGCACTCCCGGATATCGAAACAAGTCCCACGTGCCACCCATATCGTCGCGACCTTCCAAGATCACATACGAACGATTCGGTGACTCCTTTTGTAAAAAGTACCCAGCGCCTATTCCTGAGATTCCGGCACCTACGACGACTACATCAAAATGTTCCACATCCATACTGTAAGCCAATGCCACTCGCTGCAGAGAACGCAGCCAGACTGGCGACAGATATCAACCGATGTCGGTGGCTGCGCCAGCAAACTGTGATTGATACAGGCGGTAATACGCGCCGTGCGCTGCGAGCAGATCCTCATGCGAACCTTGCTCAACAATGCTTCCGTGCTCCATCACCAAAATGATGTTCGCATCGCGGATTGTGGACAAGCGGTGCGCAATCACAAAGCTTGTTCGTTGACTACGTAATGCCACCATAGCGCGCTGGATAAGCACTTCGGTACGAGTGTCAACAGAACTTGTTGCTTCGTCCAGAATCAAAATACTTGGGTCTGCCAAGAACGCACGTGCAATAGTGAGCAACTGTTTTTCGCCAGCACTTACTGCTCCACCATCGTTGTCGAGAAACGTGTCGTAACCAAGTGGCAATGAGCGAACGAATCTGTCAACATACGCAGCCTTTGCAGCGGCACGGATTTGTTCTTCTGTGGCAGAAGGGTTTCCATAGGCAATGTTGTCTCGAATAGTTCCACCGAATAACCACGTGTCCTGGAGAACCATGCCGATGTTTTGGCGCAACTCACGGCGTGCCATCTGAGAAATATCTCGGCCATCCAAGGTGATTCGGCCAGAGTTCAATTCATAAAAGCGCATCACCAGGTTCACGAGTGTTGTCTTACCTGCGCCCGTGGGCCCCACAATGGCAACAGTTGTACCAGGCTCGGCAACCAACGAAAGATCTTCAATCAGTGGCCGGTCGGCGTCGTACGAGAAGTTCACGTGCTCAAACACAACTCGACCCTGCACAGAGGTAGTTGCAGACATCTCGGGCTCTGCTGTTTCATCTTCAGCATCCAGTACATCAAACACGCGCTCGGCAGATGCCACCCCAGATTGCAACACATTCATCATTGATGCTGTTTCCGTGAGTGGACGGCTAAACATCCGGGAGTATTGAATGAATGCCTGAACATCACCGAGGCCCATAGAACCTGATGCCACGCGGAGTCCGCCAATGATTGCAATACCCACATAGTTCAAGTTTCCAATAAACATCATGATTGGCTGGATAGAACCAGAAATGAATTGAGCGCCAAAACCAGCTGCATACAGCTTTTCATTCGTCTCAGCGAAACGCTGCTCTACTTCCTTCTGCCGCCCAAACGTCTTTACGATTGCATGCCCAGTAAATGTCTCTTCCACGAGCCCATTCATTGCCCCCGTATGAGCCCATTGAGCGATGAATTTCTGTTTCGACCGACCCGCTATCTGTTTCATAGTTCCGATCGAAATAGGAACAGTAATGACGGCCACCAATGCCAACAACGGCGAGATCCAAATCATGATCAGTAGAACGCCGACAATTGTGAGCAATGAAGTAATCAATTGACTGAGCGATTATTGCAGACTCTGCGAAATATTGTCGATGTCGTTCGTAACTCGGCTCAGCAAGTCGCCACGCGAATGACGGTCGATATAGCTCAGTGGGAGACGATGAATCTTTGCCTCAACTGACGCCCGCAAAGAGAACATGGTTCTCTGAACCACTCCAGCAAGCATGAACGTCTGCATATAGGAAAGAAGGAAAGAGAAAAAGTAGACGATGATCGCAAAAATAAGAGTGCGATGTAACGCAGCGAAGTCCACTCCGTCTCGGCCCTCTCGTTTTAAAAGCCCATCAAACAAAATATCTGTGGCATGTCCAAGCACCTTTGGCCCAATGACCACTAAGAAAACGCTGACAATAGCAAGCACAAGAATGCACACAACCATGAGCATCTCTCCCGCCATCAGTCGCCCGAGGCGCTTTGAAATAGCTGCAAAGTTCTCAGACTTCTCAGCCGGCATACCCACACTGCTCATACGAGTATTGCGAAGTTCTGAACCTGGAATGTGTTGTGGTTTCTTGTCGTCAGTTTCTTCGCTCATGACTCATCCCCATTCACCGCGGCTTGAGAGTCCACAATTTCTTGATATGTCGGGCACGTTGCAATGAGTTCGTCGTGTGTTCCAAGGCCCACGCATTCCCCGTCTTCAAGTACCAGAATCTGGTCGGCATCACGAATAGTGGATACTCGCTGTGCAACTACCAGTACCACTGCATTTTGCGCCAGCGGCTTGAGGGCGGCGCGTAACTGTGCGTCGGTGGTTAAGTCCAAGGCCGAGAAGGAGTCATCGAACAAATAGATCTCTGGATGACGAATCAGTGCTCGCGCAATCGCGAGTCGCTGGCGTTGACCGCCAGAAACATTTGTTCCACCTTGTGCAATCACAGCATTCAGACCACCAGGCATCGCACGAACAAAATCTTCCGCTTGGGCGACTCGTAAGGCTTCCCACATTTCCTCTTCGGTGGCATCGTCTTTTCCGTATTGCAAGTTGCTAGCAATTGTTCCTGAAAACAAATACGGCTTCTGCGGAACAATTCCCACTCTTGACCACAGTGCTTCAGGCTCCAAGTCACGCACATCGACACCATCGAGAACTACAGAGCCAGCCGTGGCATCAAACAAGCGGGTAACAAGATTGACAAGTGTTGTCTTTCCAGAGCCAGTGCTACCAATTACTGCCATTGTTTGGCCCGCACGTACGGTGAAGTTGATGTCTTTCAGAACGGGCTCTTCAGCACCTGGGTAGTGAAAACCCACGTCATTGAAATTCAACTCTGCAGTACGCGATAACTCGGTAATCGCTGAAGCACTGATGACAACAGACGATGGTGTGTGAAGTACCTCTTGAATGCGCTCAGCACTCACTGATGCTCGTGGCAACAGTGCTGCCATCCAAGTAGCCATCATCACAGACATCAAAATTTGTGTGAGATACGTAAGGAAGGCAATCATCGCCCCAGGCTGCATAACACCCTCGGCGATTCGATCTGAACCAAACCACACCACAGCCACGCTTGAGATATTGATGAACAATGTGGCGGTAGGAAACATGAGGGACTGCAAACGACCACCCCTAAGCGCAGTTTCAGTGACGGCTTGATTCGCCTGACGAAACCTTTCAGTCTCTTCGGGTTCACGCACAAATGCCCGAAGGACTCGAATGCCAGTGAGTTGTTCGCGCAGAATCACATTGATGCGGTCGATGCGTTCCTGCATGAGTCGAAACGTGGGCACCATACTCATGATGATGACTGCCAATGTGACCGCCAGAACCGGCATTGCGACTACAAGAATTCGAGACAGCCCGAGATCTTGATGCATGGCTAGAAACACTCCACCAATCGTGGTGAATGGCGCGGCTAGCAACAAGGTGCACGTCATCAGAACAAGCATTTGTACTTGCTGAACATCATTTGTAATGCGCGTGATGAGTGATGGCGCACCAAACTGAGCTACTTCTCTCGATGAGAAATCGTTTACTTGGTGAAAGAGACTGCGGCGCACGTCTCGGCCAAAGCCCATTGCCACTTTTGAGCCGTAATAGACAGCACCAACCGAGAATGTGATCTGCACAAGGGTCACCGCCAACATGATGCCGCCCATTTGCCATATATATGGCACATCATTCTTGATGACGCCATTGTCAATGATGTCGGCATTTACGGTGGGCAGATATAGGCCCGCAATGGACTGCACGGCCTGAAAGGCGACGACTAGCCATATGTACCTCTTGTACTTGGCCAAGACCGTAGACAAGAGTTCCTTCAACATGCGAAATTCAATTGTACTTGGCAAGCACTGGTGACCTAGAGGCGAAAGCGCTTGTCACAGGGGTTCGCCCGATACTGTCTGTTTATGCCTAGTGACCTCACTCTTAAGACCATGAACTTTGTCCACAAGACCATCCTCGTGGTTTCTCGTGGAAAGAAAGGCTGGAACGCAGGCAATATGCCCGTTCTGAAACTCACCACCACAGGTCGCCAATCTGGGCAACCTCGTGAAGTGATGTTGACCTCGCCATACCAATCTGGAACATCATTTGTCATCGTCGCATCTCGCGGCGGAGACGACCACCACCCCGCGTGGTTTGTGAATCTTCGTGCGAACTCAAAGGTGTGGGTAGAAACTGTTGACGAACCGCGACACGAACGCACTGCACGCATTGCAACAGCAGATGAGCGAGCAACATTGTGGCCACAGATTGTGGAAAAGTACGCGAACTACGGCGGATACCAATCAAAAACTGAACGAGAAATTCCACTTATCTTTCTCGAAAAGTAATGAGCCCCACTCGCATTGATCTTGTTACCACGCCGACTCCTCTGGAAAATGGTGGTGCGCTTCCAAGTGGCGCTCGGTTATGGGTAAAACGAGATGACCTCACTGGTTTAGGTGCCGGCGGAAACAAAGGCCGCAAACTGGAATTCCTATGTGGAGAGGCTCAAGATGCACGTGCAGATTGCTTAGTCACAGTTGGGGCGGCTCAATCCAACCATTGCCGCATGACTGCTGCAGCCGGTGCAAAACTCGGACTTGAAACTCATCTTGTTTTGTCCGGAGATGAACCTGAAATTCTTGAAGGCAATCAATTGCTCTCACAAATGTTTGGAGCAATTCAACATCACACGGGAATAAAGGCAAACGACTGGGAATCTCTCGAGAAATTTCGCCAAGAACTCACTCAGCAACTGCGCACACAGGGACGCACTCCCCATTCCATACCTATCGGAGGCTCCACTCCGGTTGGTGCACTTGGGTATCACCGTGCTTATGGCGAGCTCATGCAGCAATGTGTTGCGCTTGGGTTTACTCCCGACGTAGTTGTTCACACATCTTCAAGTGGCGGCACACACGCAGGACTCGTTGCCGGATTGGTTGAAGCTCGCGCGAACGGCACAACGCACTGCCCCGTGGTCGCAATTGGTGTTGCCAAAGGAGTTGCACTGCACGCAGAAAGCATTCGACAACTCAGCGACAACACTTTGCATCTCCTCGGGTTATCACACCACACATTGATGTCAGATGTTGTGATTGACAAACGTTTTCTCGGACAGGACTACGCAGTTCCCACTCAAGGCGCAACAGACGCTGCTCATTGGGCAGCCCATCGGGGCGCATGGATTCTTGATCCCGTGTACACCGCCAAAGGTTTCTCTGGACTACTCGGAATCGATGCTGAAGGCGGATTCCAAGGCTTTCATAATGTTGTCTTCATCCACACTGGAGGCCTGCCCTCTGTGTTTGCGACCCATAGCCAGTAACGCAAAGCGCCAATACACCTAGTATTGCTTTTGTGATTAATTGGGCAACAGACATTATTGACTCCATTGGATTGATTGGAGTTGCTTTTCTCGTTGCAATCGAGAATGTGTTTCCGCCCATCCCCTCTGAACTAATTCTTCTACTCGCCGGATTCAATGTCAGTGAAGGCCGATTCGATTACGTCAGTGGCGTCATTGCTGCAACAATCGGATCCGTTATTGGCGCGTACTTCCTGTACGGCGTTGGTCGGTTGTTAGACGATGAACGAATGGAACGATTCCTCGCAGGTATTGGTCGCTTCGTTGGTCTAAAGAAGTCCGATGTGCATAAAGGTTTCGTGTGGTTTGAGCGATACGGAAACTACGTGGTGTTTTTCGGTCGACTCATTCCGGTCGTTCGCTCGGTGGTTTCCATCCCTGCAGGCGGCGACCGAATGCCACTTGGCAAATTCACTCTCTTAACCGCTGCCGGTTCCCTCGTTTGGAACATGGTCTGGGTAGGTGTCGGATGGGCCCTCGGTGACCAGTGGGAAAAGGCTGGCGTATGGGGCGATTACCTCCAATACGGCGTGGTGGCCGTTGCGGGCCTCGGTCTTGTTGCCCTCATCGTTCGAGCCCGCCGTTCTAGAGGTGGTCAGGAGTAAGTCCGACTGTAAGATAAAGGCTCACTACACGCGGGTGTAGCTCAATGGCTAGAGTTCCAGCCTTCCAAGCTGGCTATGCGGGTTCGATTCCCGTCACCCGCTCCACTGCTCTAAACCGACGAAGAGTGCTTGTCGCGTTCGCTCAATATCGCGTTAATGCTGTCTAAGTTTTGCGTTTCATTCACAATGCTGCGACCCAATGTTGAACGAAGACGTTCAAGCTGCTTTTTATCCTTTTTGCTGATGTCATCACCTTCGGCAATTTTCTCCGTCATGTGTTTGATGAATCGCTCATTTGAACGCATTCGACGTCGCTGAAAAGCATCGGCAGGTGTGATGAAACCCGCAAACATGTACAAGTTGGTGAGGAAATAGAGCAAGGCGAGCCACACCCCATAAGCAGTCAAAACTGCGTCAAACATTGCCGCTAATCGGAAAGACATCAACCGATACATCCAAGGCAAGCCACCACCATAAATCGACTCTGCTCGATCTGAAGTGGGAACACCACCGCTGGGCAAATACGGATATGTCCGCTCATCAATGCGATCGTCCATGGAAAAGGCGGTGAATATGGCGCGGCTCAATGCCACTTTTGCCGCAATGTGCAGATCTGATTTTGCAAAAAATTGAATAGGGAGACCAATGGTTGTCAACTCGTCTTGAGGCAGTCGCGGATTCGTTGAATAAGCACCAGAAGGGATTTTCTTTGTTGTTAGCCACCCGGAATCTTGTGCAATTGCAAGCGCATCTGGAACAGATAGAGAAACTGATTGCCACGCTAACGCTGCTCGGCGAATTGGTTCGCTGCGATAATCGTCAAAAATGCAGATTGCTTCCCCCGCACTGCGCACAAAGCGATCAATTGCATCCGGCAATGTGGGGGCGAATACGTATGTTGGCTTGTTAGCACCAGAGAAATATTTATTCAACACGCTCATACATACTTGAGACGATGCCGAGGATTCGGGCAACATGACTATTGGTTTGCCAGCCAGTGACATGACGTTGGAGTCTTGCGCAACGCCTTTGGCGAAAAGCATCATCCCACGTACCGCTACTACTCCATACGACTCAACAGTTGCCAAATCGAGCCCTCTGAGATCTTGAGCTACAAAACCTGCTTCTGTCTTGGTCTTCGGATCAATGATCTGATTGACAATGTCACTCGAATTATCTGTATTCGAGATCTTGATGGAAAAACCATCTTTTTTGATAAAACTTTCGATTTGCTGAGATGCAGTTTCAAAGTATGCGCCCTTTACTCCCGCCAATACTTCGACAGAAGTGGGAGGAACCTTGTTCGCGAAAATCCATACCACGAACACACAACTTGAAATTAATGACAACGCCAATAAATGACTCGTCAACCAGCGCGCAGAACTTTGAATAGCACGCAAGATCTTCATGCTCACACTCTAGTGGGGGCTATTCAACGACAGAGATTGCTCCACTCGGACACACTTGCACCGATTGACGAGCTTCTTTTCTTTGCTGTTCTGAGGTGATCTCTACCGCTTGAACAACCGGATAATCATCGTCGCCGAAGGCAAATAACCATGGGTGGTTGTAACAGCACTCACCGGCCATCATGCAACGTTCTTTGTCGACCAATACTTTCATAATGCTCTACTTGTCGAACTGGATCCACAGTTCACGCGGCGACCTAAAACCACCAGAGTCAATATTTGGCGAAGTAATACCTTCGTGAGTTGCAAATTTCGGGCGCGGATTTTTCATGACTTCCATCATGCGCATGCATGCGATGACCGCTTCTTGGCGAGCCATTGCATAACCCATGCAGAAGTGCTGACCCACGCCAAAGCCAAGGTGCCCTGGCTTTTGTGACTTGTAGCGAGCGGAGCGGTTTTCGCGACCCATATGCAGGTCGTCACGATGAATATCGAATACATCGGGGTCCTTGAAAACTCGTTCATCACGATTGCCCGCGCCAAGAGAAAGGATCACCTGAGCCCGTTCAGGAATGACTCGACCATGCATTTGTACTTCACGTGTGGTGAAACGTGACTGAACATGCACCACAGGGTCGAAGCGCATCATTTCAGAAAATACGTTGTCCCACAGTTCCGGATCTTTCTTCACGTCTTCGAATTGATCGGGCCGCGTGTACAGCATGTGATACCACATATTGGCAATTGCTTTGTCGGTTGTGTCGCCACCTGCAGCGAGAAGTAGCGCAATGAAACCCTTTACTTCGTCCATGTTCATACGGACACCATCGAGTTCTGCCAAACAGAGTTTTGAGAGAAGGTCATCTTTGGGATGAGCAAGACGCTCTGCCACCAGCGGTTCCAGGTACTGCCACATCTCGTTACGCGCCGCAATGCCGCGAGCTAAATGTTCACCACCAAAACCCAAGCCAGCAATGAGGGCTTGGTACCACACCACGAATTTCTCTTCATCGGCACGTGGAAGACCAAGAATATTGGAGATCACACGGATGGGAAATTGATTCGAAAACTGGCTGACTAGTTCCACTTCCCCATCAGCAGAACAACGTTCAACAAGTTCACCAGCAATTTGCTCCACAAAAGGAATGAAAGAAACAAGACCCTGTCCTACGAACTGACCGGCAACTACGTTGCGCAACCACCGGTGACGGTCGCTATTGCCATATTCCAATATGTTCGGACCAAACACGTGGGATGAACCAAACACGTAAGGGCCATCGGGCTGGTACATGGCTCTGTCGAAACTCTCGTTGTCTTGAAAGGCCGCATTGACGTCGTCATAGCGACTGATGATCCATCGATTGTGAAACCGATCGCGAAAGAGCGGATGGTGATCGCGGAGCCGTTGATATAAAGGAAATGGATTACTTTGAAACTCTGGGGAATCAAATTCTCGTGGGTCAATTTCGTGTGCGAGTCCGGCCATAACGAAACTTTACTCCAGCAAAAATACTGCTTTAACCACGCCGCAGAGGCGCCATCACTTCTTCCACAAAGCGCAGAACTGGCTCGGTGCTTTGCGGGTGCCCAAAGTCCATGACGAAGTGCTGCACGCCCAGTTCGGCGAGATGAGATAACTCATCGAGCAGTTGTTGTGATTCAGCGCCAGAATTTGGCAATGCGCGCTCGACGGTGAGCGACACTTCAACTGCACTCGTTTCGCGCCCAGCCTTCACAGCAGCGGCAAAAACGATGTCACGTTTTCTCAACCACTTTTCGTCGCTGCCAAATATGGGAGAGTTCCATACATCGGCAATGCGGCCCGCAAGCGGCAAACCAATTTGCTCGCCGAATGCACCAATACATACGGGTGGAACCACTTCAGGCAAAGGCGGAGCCGCAGCACGTTGAATGCTGTAGTGCCGACCCGTAAAACTTGGAGCTTCTTGCGTCCACATCAAGCGGCAAATATGTACGAGTTCTTCGAGTTCTTGAAAGCGCACTGCAGGGCGAGGAAATTCGTACCCATAAGCGCGGTATTCCTCTTCACGCCAGCCGGCACCAATACCCAAAATGAATCGGTTACCCGACAACACCTGCAAGGTAGCTGCCATCTTTGCGGTGAGTGCTGGGTTGCGATAACCCTGACCCAACACGTGGTGACACAGCATCACATCGGGAAACTTCGCGGCCAACCACGTGAGCGTTGTCCACGCTTCCATAAATGGGTCGGTGTGCGTATCCATGCCATAGAAGTGATCGGCAATCCACAGCGAATCGAAATGCGGCAACGCAGTAGGCAAGATGTTCTTCTCTTGAAAAACAACGATCGGTTGATGGTCGCTCCACCTATTGCCAATGACAGGTGAAAGCCACCCGAAACGCAACCCTGATGTTGCCGATGAGTTCGACACAGTTACGGCGCGATAATTGCGTACGGCGCAGTAATTTCAAAAGCAGCTACAACGTCGTACGACTGCCCTGCTTCTGTATCGGTGCCACCTTGCCAACCGTGCCATGGGTACTCAACTGCACCGTTTTCACGCAATATCGGACGGCTAGTTTTCTTGTCCCACATAAAGAATGGTCCATGCTCGTCGCCTTGTTGCAATGGTGTACGGGCACGGTCGGGCGCTCCTGGCTTCGATGTTTCATACATGCCGCCATTGCCGGTGCCGTTTTGCAATACCCAGTGCACTTCAGCAAACGCCGGACGTGTTGGTGCTGGGTCGTGGCCATGGTTGTGGGTCGACAAGTCGACACCTTTACCTGCGGTCCACACGAACATGTAAGTGATTTCTTCACCGTCAGCATCGAGCAAGTGGAAACCTGGCGACAAATAGCAATCGAGCCCATCGAAAAAGGGAATGACATCGTGATAGCGCTCTTCAAACGTGATCCACGACAGTTGCTCGGCAAGAGGGCCGCTATAGGCAAGCTGACTCATTGAAGTCACTTTGTTGGGCACTTGCGAAGTTCCTGTGAAAATGGTGAACACCGCGCCATCTGGGCCAGCTACCACTTCAGCTTCAGTTACTTTGGTGTTGCGAACCACTTTGTCTTCGGCGTAGGCCCCACGATTGATGTTGACGAGGCGACCCGTGACCACTTTGATGTGAACAGCACCCGCAGCATGATTGAGAGCAAAACTTTGGCCGGCATCGAGACGAACGAATTGAATGTTCCAGCCACCCACGCCCCACGTGTCGGAAACAACTGGTGCTGCGCCTTCGCCAATAAAAATGTTGATTCCTGTACGGGTTGTAGAAACCTCGTTGCGTGCAGTGTTCGTCATATGTGCCCCTTACCCCTATATGAATGATCTGTTGTAAGAGTACCCAACAGACATAATGAGACATGGACTCGGACGGCAACATTCGCACCCCACGCGGACTCTGCATCCCCGAGCCTGCGCTTTCCTGGACCTTTGCTCGATCTGCCGGAGCCGGCGGCCAAAACGTGAACAAAACCTCCAGCAAGGCATCTCTCACCATCTCCACGCCTCTCATTACGGGGCCCCGAGCAGCAGTAACCCGTTTACTCAGCGTTTACCCCGAAACCATTCGCGTCACGCAACAAACCAGCCGTAGTCAATGGCGCAACCGACAGCTCTGTATTGCGCAAGCAACCGACATGATCGATACTGCAGCAGCCCCTCCTGCTCCACCGCGTCGCCCGTCACGTCCATCACGCGGAGCCATTGAGCGTCGCCTCACCAGCAAGAAACGTGAGAGTGAGAAAAAAGATCAGCGTCGCAAAGGTGACTGGGAGTAGCAAGTACCGTAGACCCCATGCCAAGCGACTTTGTCTTGAAATCAATGAACAACATTCACCGCACCATTTTGAAAGTAAGCGGTGGACGTAAAGGCTGGAACGCCGGCAACATGCCCGTCTTGAAACTCACCACGGTGGGTCGCAAAAGTGGAGAGAAGCGCGAAGTCATGCTCACTTCCCCGCTACAACTCGATTCCACAATGGTCATTGTTGCTTCACGTGGTGGAGACGACCACCATCCAGCATGGTTCCTCAATTTGCGCGACGAACCACTCGTTGAAGTGGCAACCAAAGACGAAACCAAGCACCAACGCCGAGCACGCATAGCTACCGCCGAAGAGCGAAATGCAATGTGGCCACAAATTGTTGAAAGATACAAAAACTACGGCGGCTATCAGTCGCGAACACAACGTGAGATACCGCTCGTCCTTCTTGAAAAA
>ENA-OUVC01001835-OUVC01001835.1-marine-metagenome-genome-assembly--contig:-NODE-1835-length-12286-cov-3.219101_pt1 | contig 12286 bp, 12 predicted proteins | sample MGYA00248622_ERZ508571 | MGnify/ENA primary metagenome ERZ508571 (study PRJEB26236, sample SAMN06267175) | marine metagenome | isolation source: Columbia River Estuary | place: USA:Columbia River... | reverse complement strand
CCCTGTTCGACGAGGGCGCGGAAGACGAGACGGCCGATGCGGCCGAATCCGTTGATAGCTACTTTGGTGGCCATGGTATGTTGAGAAGATTGGGTTTTGCGCGGGAGCGGAAAGGGATGAAAAAGGGTGACCCACCCGCCATTGGCAAGCGGAGAATGCGTTTAGGCCTTAACAACCCAAACTCCGCACCCCAAAGCCGGAAGTGAAAGCGTGCCGGACTGGATTTGCGGGGCCTCCGCAGAGGCATGGCGGGTGCCCGGGTGGGGCGAAAGGACGACGGGCTGCCAAGCGGCAAGGGCCGGCAAGGGCAACTCGACCGGATAACCCTGTGGATTACAGGCGACGAGGATCCGCTCAGGCCCGAGTTGCCCGTCGGCGTTAAAGACGGCGACAAAAGCCTCCCCGCCCGACTGCAGGCTAGCGTTCATCCAGCCAGGCGAGACGGCCTGCCGCGGGCGTAAGCCGGCACCTCGGGGAGACAAGCGGAAGCGAATCAGTTGCGCCACGAACTCGTGTTCGTCCCGGAAGAGTTCCAAACGCGCTGGGTCCAAGCGGTTCAGGTCGCCCCGCCGCCAGGTATTGGCCACGCCGCGCTTGGTCATCAGGAAGTCCTGGCCCGCAGCGAGCATCGGGATGCCTGCCGAGCAGAGGAGGATCACGTGCATCAACCGGGTGCGCAGAATATCGGAAGCGGTCGGCTCCAAGGCATCAGCGCCAGGTTGCTCGGTGATGCGATCCAACCAAGCCATGTCATCGTGCGACTGCGCATACCGCAAGCGGGCCGCTGGTCGGAAAGCGCAGGCTGCCATTTGGTGGAGGAGGTCGGAGGCAGGTGCATGGCCGCGGACATAGGACGGCAAAAATTCGCGGAAGGCATCGTCCCAGCTCGTCCAGGTGGTATGGTCCAGGTCCCGAGCGATGTACCCACGAAAGCTCCACGGCTCAGCGATGAGAATCTTCTCGGGCCGCTGCGCCCGGAAGTCTTCCTCGATCTCGCGGAGCAAAGGCGTGCCCAGCAACTCCGCTAAATCGAGGCGGACCCCATCGACGCCCAGCGTCTGGGTCCAATGCTGCAGCGAAGCGAGGACGAGTCGTCGGAACATCGGAGCCTCGGCCCGGACGTCATTGCCGCAACCGCTCCAGTTCGAGAGTTTGCCCTCCGCATCGACGCGGTAATAATAACTCGGGTCGATGGCCTGAAGCGCGTTCGGTGCACCGAAATGATTCAGCACGAGATCCATGATGACCGCGAGGCCCGCCTCATGGCAGGCCCGCACTAAATCACGGAAAGCCTCGGTGGCATTCACGGACTTGGCATCGTCCCACGCATACGGCATCGCGGGGGCAAAAGCGGAGATAGGCATGTAGCCCCAGTGGTATTCCTCGGGGCCATCGCGCTCGTAATCCGTGCAAGGCAAGAGCTCCAAAGCGTTCACACCCAAGGACCGCAGGTAAGCGCCATCACGGCGAATCCATTGGGCTAAGTCACGAAAACCCAGGAGACCGGCGGTCTCCGTTAGCCCCAGTAGATCGCGTACGTGGGCCTCCACGATGACGAGATCCTCCGCAGCGGGGGGGACGAATCCGTCTTTAAAATCAGCCAATTCGGCGGGGCCGCAAACCACGCCAGCATCGAAGTTAAGTCGCTTGGCCCAAGGATCGAACGTCCGGCGGCCATCAATATCCAAGAGGTAAATCGCGTCCGTGAGGTCTTCAGTGACGACCCCTTCCCACGCCCCTTGGCCGGCGGGTTTTAATTCTAGATATCCCGGCAGCGGTGCCACGGTGAGGTCGGTTGAGACCTGGCGCGAGTAGCCGACACTGACCGCCCGGGCGCGCGGGGCGAAGACTCGGAAAGTCGTGCCCTGAGGGGAGACGGTCGCACCGAACGGACCCGGCGGTTCGAGGACATCGAGTGGATCGGAGGCTAAGACTTCGCAGAACTCCACGAGGTCATCATGCTCAAAGAGTACCCGGACGGGGTGTTGCTCGGGGACCGCGCCGGTCGCGGTGAAACGGAAGACGTGGAGGTTCGTCCGGGCAAGGTCGACGGTCAGGTTACGGTTACCGTGGGCATCGCGCTGCACGTTATCAGCGTCATGCGGGGGCTCCAACCAGCGTCCGTCCGTGCGGATAAACTTGAACGCCATCGAAGGGGCGTCCCCCAACACTGCTGCGATCGGCGCGCTCACCTCGAATCCTTCAGCGCCGAGTAAGCAAACCGCATGCAAAGTCCACGGCGCCATGTCGGCGACGTTCCCCCAGTCATTGAACGGCCCCAGCACCCGCAGGCTGTCGTCGGTCGCTTCGGGACAGAGGGGCTTCCACAGAAAAAAGTGTACCTGACCGTCCTCGATCCAGCAGCCGGAACGGGTCGCCCAGGCTTGGGCCTCGGCCCGCTCCAAAGTCACCAATACTGCTGGCTCGTTTAAGAGCAACGGCGGGGGCGTCTCCGACCGCCAATCGCTGGCCAAGGCGACCAAGCCCGAGGCCTTGGTCTCCCAGCGTGCGCTGGCGAGCAGACGGTTCATGGCGTCCTTGATGCGACCGAAGAAATCCATGGCGAGCAAAAGCGGGCTTCACTCCGAGCGAAACAAGGCTCACATTGCCGAGGTGAACATCCAAGTTCTAGTCAGCGATTGGGAAGGCCACCGCCTTCTGGACACCGGCGACGGCCTCAAGCTCGAGGAAATCGGTGGCGTTCGCATGGTCCGCAGCGAACCCAAAGCCTGGTGGCGCCAAAGCCTGCCGCGGACCGAATGGGCTAAAGCCGTCGCGGTGCACGAAGAAGGCGGTCGCGAAGGCCGCTGGAAGCTCAACGGCAATTGCCCCCGCGACTGGGAAACGAAGTTAGGGAAACTGAAGCTGCAGCTGCGCTTCATGGATAATTCCAAGCAATTTGGCGTCTTCGCCGAACAGTCGCCCCACTGGAAGTGGCTGGCCGAGCAAAAGGCCACTGGCGCGAACCGCCCCCGCTTGCTCAACCTTTTCGGCTACACGGGGGCTGCTTCGCTGATCGCCGCCCAAGCGGGCTGGCACGTGACGCACGTCGACGCCTCCAAGCCCGCGGTGGCCTGGGGCCGCCGTAACCAAGAGGCCTCCGGCCTAACCGAGGAGCCAATCCGCTGGATTATCGAGGACGCCCCGACTTTCGTGAAGCGCGAGATCAAGCGCGGCAACCAGTACGAAGCCGTCCTCATGGACCCGCCGTCTTTCGGTCGCGGCCCGACCGGAGAATTCTGGAAGGTTGAACAGGACCTCGCTCCCCTCCTCCGCTCCTGTCGCGAACTCCTTTCCCCGCAGGCGCAGTTCATGATCTTAACGGTCTACACCATCGATGCGTCGTCGATTCTCTGTCATAACCTGCTGGAGGAATGTACCAGCGGCCTCGGTGGCAAAATCGATATCGGTGAACTCGCTTTGCAACAGGAAGGTAACGGTCGCTTACTCCCGCTTTCACTCTGGGGTCGCTGGCAGGCTAATTCGAAAGGATAGACGCCCTTCTGAGCCGAGTTTTGGCCTTGGGCTTGGTTATTAGGTTTCCTCCCTCCAAGGAATCCCTCTAGTTTCAGCCCGTGAGCCTAGTGCCAGACCAAGCCACCTTCCGCGAGTTCGCCCGCACCAGTGACATCGTGCCCGTCTGCCTAGACCTGATGGCCGATTTGGAGACGCCAGTCTCGGTCTACGCCCGCCTGCGTAGCCAAGGCGCCAGTTTCCTGTTTGAATCCGTCACAGGTGGTGAACATATCGGTCGCTACAGCTTCTGTGGTGCTGGCCCCGCCCTCACGATCACCTCGTGGGAAGACCGCACCGAGAAAGTCTACCGCGATGGCCGCAAGGAATCATTCCCCACCCCGGCCGACCCGCTCGAACTCGTCAAAAAGGAAGTCGCTGGCCTCCGCGTCGCCCAAGTCCCCGGGTTGCCCCCTTTCGTCGGCGGGATGGTCGGCATGGTCGGCTACGAATACGTCCACCGCACCGAGCCCACGGTCCCTCGTCCCGCCAAGGACCCCGCGGGCACGCCGTTGACCCACTTCATGCTCGTCGACCGGGTCGTCGCCTTCGACAACGCCCGCCAGACCCTGCGTCTCATCGTCAATACCCGCATCACGTCGCCTGAACAGGCCGATGCCATCTGGCTAGCCGCTAAGCAGGACCTAGAAGCCCTCAAGGCCATCGTCACGGGTCCCCGCGCCGCCCAAGCCGCCGAGTTGCCCGATGCCGCTGGCTTCGCCGTCGGCCAGTCGAACGTCAGCCAGCCCGGCTTCGAAGCCGCCGTCCGCCGCGCCCAAGAATACGTCCGCGCCGGCGATTGCGTCCAGGTCGTGCTCTCGCGCCGCACCGATATCCCCTTCAAGGGCGAGCCCCTCGCCCTCTACCGCGTCCTCCGCCACGTTAACCCGTCGCCCTATATGTTCGTCATCGAGACGGGCCTAGGCTTCGACGTCGTGGGCGCCTCGCCCGAAGTGAATGTCCGTCTCACGGGCCGCCGCTGCGAGATCCGGCCCATCGCTGGCACCCGCCCGCGCGGGATTGACGAAGCCGCTGACCGCAAACTGGAAGCCGAACTCTTGGCCGACCCAAAGGAACGCGCCGAGCACCTCATGTTGGTCGACCTGGCCCGCAACGACCTCGGCCGCGTCTGCGTGCCTGGCACCGTGACGGTCCCGTCCTATGCCATCATCGAGCGCTACTCGCACGTGATGCACATCGTCTCTCAGGTGGAAGGCGACCTCTCCCCGAAGCACGATGCCTTCGACCTTTTCCGCGCGACCTTCCCAGCGGGCACGCTCTCGGGTGCGCCCAAGGTGCGCGCCATGCAGGTCATCTCCGAACTCGAAGGCGAACGCCGCGGCATCTACGGCGGCGCGGTCGGCTACTTCGGCTTCGATGGCGGGCACGACTCGTGCATCGTCATCCGCACGGCCTCCTTACGGAACGGTGTAGCCAGCATGCAAGCGGGGGCCGGCGTCGTCGCGGATTCGGTCCCCTCGGCCGAATACGAAGAAACGGTCAATAAGTCCAAAGGCGTACTCCGCGCCCTCGGGCTGGCCGCTGGCCTGAAGTCCTGACCTCCGTGACTAAAGCCAAGCCCACGAAGAAGGACAAGGGGCTGAAGCCATTGCCTGTCGTGGCGACACCGCCACCACCGGCCCCGATGAACCTCGACCCGACCGAGCCCGGCGAGGCCTGGGAAAAACTCTCACCGGATGAGCGCTCCCCGATTCGGAGTTACCTCGACCAAATCGGCAAGACCCCCCTGCTCACGCTAGAACAAGAAACCGCGCTCGCCCGCCGCGTCCTCAAAGGCGACGAAGCCGCACGTCAGCACATGATCCAGGCGAACCTTCGCTTGGTGGTCCGCATCGCCAAGGACTACGATAACTTCGGCCTACCGCTGATGGACCTGATCAGCGAAGGTAACTTCGGGCTCATCAAGGCAGTGGAACGCTTCGACCCCGACAAAGGCGGCAAACTCAGTACCTACGCGGCGTGGTGGATCAAGCAGGCCATCAAGCGGGCGCTAGCTTCGGACGGGAAAACCATCCGCCTCCCCGTGCACATGGTCGACCGCATCGCCCAGATGCGTCGAATTTCCAACCTACTCACCAAGGAATTGGAACGCGAACCCACTAACGATGAAATCGCGCAGGCGATGGACATCCCCCTCTCCAAGGTCGTGCATATGAAGTCGGTCGCCAACCGGGCTGCCTCCCTCGATCAACCGGTCGGCGAAGACGGCGATGCGACCCTCGGTGACTTGGTGAAGGATGAAACGGCCCGTTCGCCGTTCGAAAACCTTCGCGGGAAGTCCGACCTCACGGAAATCGCCGAAATGCTCGCCCACCTCGAGCCGCGCGAGGCCGAGGTCATCACGCTACGCTTTGGCTTGAATGGCGAAAGCCCCCTGACGCTCGAGGAAGTCGGTGAACTCTTTAAACTCACCCGAGAACGGGTCCGCCAACTGCAGCAGTCTGCCTTGATGCAGCTCCGCCGGATGATGACTGAGCGGCAGAAGCTCCTGACGCCGGAAGACGTCCGGAAGAACCGCATGGCGGATGCCCGCGCCGAGGTCCTCCGGGAGTTCTTCCGCTCCAAAGGCGCGAAAGTACCCGATCGCCGCCTCTCCGACCGCGAAGGCCTTTGAGGCTCGTGGATAGGATTAGGCTACCCTGCCCTAGTGTCAGCGAGGTTATAACCTGCTTTGAGTTCCCACGGTTTAGTTACAGCCCAGGGCCCAACGGGCTCGAACTATGGTAGTTCCGCAGCTAATCCCCGGCCAATTGGACTACTGGGGCAACAAAAAGGGCCCCGTTTCCGGGGCCCTTAGGTTTAACCTCTAATCCTAAGATTAGAAGTTGTAGCGAACCGAAACCGTCTTGAGGTTCGAACCAGCAGCAACGTCGGTGATGCCGTAAGCAACCGAGAACTGCTTGTTGATGTTGTAAGCGAGCTCGTAGGAGTACTCCTTGGTCGAAGCGAAAGCGCCTGCACCGGGGTTATAGGCAACACCCGCAGCGATTTCGAGACCAGAGACGACTTCCGAGAGGGAGCGGCGGAGGTTCAGGCCAACGGTGGAGTTAGCGGTTGCGCTACCAGCACCAACCGAGACGGTGGCGTCGATGCCAGCGCCAACGCCCTTGAAGACGTAGCCGAGGGCGTAAGACGTGCCAGCGGTCGAGGAGCCGATCGTCGCGAGGACGTTCGAGCTACCCAAGAGGGCCGAAGCCGACAGGTTGGTGTTCTGGCCCTGACGGGAGACAGTAACGCGGTTATAGGAGAGACCAGCGGGAGCAGCAGCGGTCTGGGCAGACGCGGCAGCAGCGAGGGTCGTGATGGTGATGATAGGTAGGATATGCTTCATAGCGGTGACACTATTGCTACAGGCCCGAAACAAAATCAAGCACAAATTGTCGATTTCCAATCAGGGGCTAAAACCCCCTTATTATGCACAGTTCATTCACACCCCCTGTGAATAAGACTGGGGAGCCATGATGGTGATGCCTTTACGAAACTACCTTCCGGCCAGCCGGGGACGGCTTCGACCTATTTTAGGCCGTAAAATGAGGGTCTAGCCGGTGCCACCCGCCCCATGATAGCGCCTAAAAGCGCCACGGAGGGCCTCACCTTTTGAAACCTAGCCCTCCCCTCAGCTCCCTCCTTCTATAGGGAGGAGCTGCCCCTGGAACCTGGCCAACAAAAAACCCGCCAGGCGAACCGGGCGGGCTTTGGGACAGTCGCCGTGGGGCGACTTACTTGCGGCGGAACTTCGAGTTGAACTTCTCGACGCGGCCAGCGGAGTCGACGAATCGCTTCTCGCCGGTGTAGGCCGGGTGGGAATCCATGGTCACTTCGCGGCGGATCACAAAGTGCTCCACGCCGTCAATGACCTTGGTTTCCTTCGACTTGAGGGTCGAACGGGTAGTGAACTCGCGGTTCGTGGAGACGTCCACAAAGACCACAGGGTTGTATTCAGGATGACCTTCCTTCTTCATATAAATCAGGGGTTTGCTAGGGGTTAACCTTGGCGGGCTTTATAGCGAGGATGCGTCTTGTTGATCACATAAATGCGACCTTTGCGACGGACGACCTGGCAATTAGGGTGGCGCTTCTTGAGCGACTTGAGGGAGGAGGAGACTTTCATGGTCTTGGGCCGAGGAATACGGCAGGTCGGCCAACAAAGCCCTCCCGCACACGGCTGTCAACGGGATTTCCTTGGCTGGACGCATTAGCTTAAAATCGACAGGATTGGCGGCCATGGAAGCTCGCATCCGCTTGGCCGAAGAGGCCGACGCCCAGGCCATTAATTCGGTCTATAATCACTATGTCCGGACCAGTACCTGTACCTGGCACCTCACTGAAGAGACCGTAGAGGGCCGTATTCATTGGCTCAAAGGGCGTTCGCGGGTCCACCCCGTGCTGGTCATCGAGGTCGAAGGTAAGGTCGTGGGTTGGGGCTCCCTCTCGACTTATAACAGCCGCCAAGGCTGGTCTGCGACGGTCGAGGATTCGATCTTCATCCACCACGAATACCACGGCAAGGGCCTCGGGAAGCGCGTCCTACGCGAACTCCTCACTCGGGCCGAGGCCCTGGGCCATAAATCCGTCATCGCCCGTATCTCCGGCGAACAGGCCGCCAGTTTAAAGCTACACGAAGCCTGCGGGTTCACGCATGCCGGCCTGCTTAAAGGCGTCGGCCACAAGTTCGGCCAAGACCTTGATTGCGCCTACATGCTCAAATCGCTGCGGAAGCCCTAACCTTGACACCCGCAGGCCAAGCCCTTTGCTCGACCTCTTGTTAGTCGCTCAGGTGGTGGAATGGCAGACACGCTAGATTCAGGTTCTAGTGCCCATAAAGCGTAAGGGTTCAAGTCCCTTCCTGAGCACCCTTTTCTCCACCCGTCCTCCTCCCGAGGCGGGTGCGAGAGGGCCTACTCGCCCGCTTCGTTTAGATGCAAGCGGTGCAGGATACGATGCAGGATCGGCGCGATGAGGATCGAAAAGGTCGTCAGGAAAGCCACGCCGCTGAAGACTGCATAGGCCGAAGCAAAGAGCTTCGCCGCATCGCTCGTCAAAGGCGAAACTGGGCCCATGCCGGTGAGAATCATGCTGGCGTTCAACAAGGCGTCCACCCCGTCCAAGGCCGCCCAAACTAGGGCTAAGCCCTGACACTAGGTATTCTTCCTTATAACGATTGTTGTATCCAATAATCCTGAGGGCATCTTAGTTAAACACGTATGGCGGATCTCTCGACGCTGCCGGACCTTCTTCCTTGGCCCTTCTTGGTCTGTAACCGCCAAGGCTTGGTGCTGTACGCCAATGAACTGGTCACACGGGCACTGGGACGCCGCGTCAAAGCGGGTACGCACGTCGACCACCTCTTCCTTGAACTCGACGATGGGCGGGCCGCCTCCACCCTGCTCTTCTCCGCCGCCCGCTGGTCCGCCTGGAGTGGTATCCTCGAGACCCGCGACCCGCAACGAATCCGGGAAATTAAATCGGTCCGTGTCATCCTCCAGCCCGACCCCAAGCACGCCGACCAAGTCTGGCTAATCTTCTCCGACGACGCCCAAGTCAACGGTTCCGCCCTGCTGACCCCGCGTTCCGAAATGAGCCTGGCACGGACGCTCATCGATAACTCGCCAGACTTCATCATCCTGCGCGACCTCAGCGGCCGCATCCTCCACACGAGCCGAAACCTCGATGAATTCATTGCCCTGCCGCACCGCGGCGCCGCCGTGGACCTCACCCTCGAAGACATCCTCGCTCCCGAAACGGCCGCCCGCTTCAAGGCCCTCGACGCCGAAGTTATCCAGCACGGCCAAAGCGTCCGCCATCAAGGCATGGACTTTACCAACCTCCAAGGCACGACGCGCCACATCAGCGTCGTCCATGAACGCATTAAGGGTGGCAACGGCTTGCCCGCCGGGCTCCTGACCTTCGCCAGTAATATCACGGACTCGACCAAGGAACAGAACCGTCTCCGCATCGCACTCGAGAGAGCCGAGGAACTCGGTGCCGCTAAATCGCAGTTCGTCGCGAACATCACTCACGAGATTCGTAACCCTATCAACGCCATCCAAGGGCTCTGTGAAACGGCCCTGGAATCGCCGGCCCACGCCACCGAAGAAACGTTCCAGAAGATCCAGCGGTGCGCCGTGGACTTAGAGGAGATGATCAAGGACGTCCTCGACTTCGCCCGCCTCGATCGCGGACATATCACCATCGAGCAGATTCCCTTCAACCCCATCCGGGCGCTCGAAGAAACGATGGCCCAGTTCCATCAGCTGGCCCGCCGCAAGGGGATTGAGTTCGCTGCCCTGACTGCGCCCGATGCGCCCCACAGCGTGCTGGGCGACCCAGTGAAATTTCGCCGTATCCTGTCCAACCTCATCGGCAACGCGGTCAAGTTCACTGAAAACGGCCACGTCCACTGCCACCTTGAATTCGAGCCACGGAGCGAGGGCCTCCGCACCCGTATCATCGTCGATGATACCGGGATTGGCATTCCGATTAACCGCCTCGAGAGCATCTTCGACCCGTTCACCCAAGCCGACGCCTCGACCACGCGGCGCTTCGGTGGCACGGGCTTGGGCCTGACGATTGTCCGAAACCTCGCCCAAGCGATGGATGGTTATGTCAAGGTGCAGAGCGAGCCGAGCAAGGGCAGCCGCTTCACGGCGGCTCTCATGTTCGCCACCGACCCGACAGAAAGAGCCCGAACCTTACCCTCCCTGCGCGAAGAGCGCGTACTCATCGCCGGAGGGAGCCCAGCGATGCGCCAATGGCTCTTACAATGCATCCGCCATCGGGAAGGCACTGGCCTCAGCGTGGCGACCAATGAAGAGGCTGAAAATGCCTGGCAGGCCGCCGCCGCCAGCGGCGAACCTTTTACCCGGGCCTTGCTGGACCTCCCCGATGATATCAACCCGAAGCTACCGGCCATCCCGCGGGAATTGGTAATCCTCCTGACCTCCCCCGACCTCGAGCTCCGTGGCTTTAAGCAGCTGCACAAACCACTGACGCTCACTTCCCTCTGGTCCGAACTCGGACACCACCAACCCAGCCCGGAAGACCAACCGGCGACACCGCAAGCAGCGATGCCCCGCCGCCACCTGCGAATCCTCGTCGCCGAGGATAATGAAGTGAATCGTGAGGTGACGGTCTCCCGCCTCAAGCGGGCCGGCCATGAGGTGAGCGCAACCGTCGATGGTGCCGCGGCCCTGGAGTTATGGGGTATCAAGGAGTTTGATGTGGCCGTCCTCGATATTCAAATGCCCCTGGTCGACGGCATCGGGGTCGCGGAGGGTATCCGTTCCGCCGAGTTCCAGACGGGACGCCGACGCACAATCATCCTCGCGCTCACCGCCATGACCCAAGAGAGCGACCGCGTCCGCTGTGAACAAGCTGGGTTCGATGGCTACCTGTCCAAGCCGATGCGTGGCGCTGACTTAATTACCAAGATCGATCAACTGGTCGGTGAATCCGCGGACCCCACGAACACCAACGAATTCCAAGCGGCCTTGGGCGAACTCGACGAAGAAGAGGCTGAAGACCTACGCTGTGCGGCTCGCTCCTTCCTCCGCCATGGCCCCCAAATGGTCGCTGACCTTGAGGCTGCCCTCAATCAGGGAGACCCCGAAACGGTCATGCGCCAAGCCCACGGGGTCAAAGGCATGCTGGCCCTCATGGGATGTATCGAGCTCTCCCGGGTCGCCGCTCAACTTGAGCGTACGCCGGGCTTACCCCCCGCCGCAGAAACTTGCCAAAGACTCATCGGTGGCTTGCGAAGCCTGCTTCTGTCGCTTAGTTCTGACGTGAAGCTGACTCCCCATGGGCAAACCCAAGATCAAGCCGGAGATCAAGACTGAGACGGTCCCCGCCCTAGCGTCCAAGTGGAACGTGGTCGTACTGAACGACCCCATCAACCTCACGGGCTACGTAGTCATGGTCTTCATGAATGTGCTCCGCATCCAGCGTGCCCTAGCCCGTAAATACATGCTGCAGGTGCACGAAGAGGGCCGCGCCACCGTCTGGACGGGGGAACGCGAACGGGCCGAGATGCTCGCCCTCGAGCTCCAGCAGTGGCACCTCAACGCCTTACTCGAAAAAGATGGCTGAGCTCCGCCTCACGATGACAGCGGAAGCACGTAATGTGCTGACCGACCTACTCCGCCTGATCGCGCCAGCGGCCGCCCGCGTTTCGGTGAACCGCGCGAAGATTCCTGGCAACGATGCTGAAATCGCCTCCTTCTGGACAGAAACGCTGAGTGCCCAGGCAGCCGAAGAGGCCCGCCTCCTCGCCACCGCCTTCGCTAACGCCAAAGGGGAACCGGCGGTCATCCTACTTAAGAACGATGGCCAAGCGTTCGCCTTCCTCCGCGCCTTGTCCGCCGTCCGCATCGCCTTGCGTGAGCTGGTCTTCGCCGACGTCCCCGACGCGGCGCTCGAAAGCTCCGAGTTGCTGGACGACGAGTCACTGCCGACCGAGAAGCGCCATGCCTTGGCCTGCTACTCCTGCTTTGGGCTTCTGCAACAGTCGCTAATACAACAGCTCGACCCCGAAGCGTTCGACTGAAGGTCAACGAAATCGGTTGAAGCCGTGGCTAGGATGGCAACAACAGGGCCGTGCTCCGGGGCCTCCAAAACTTCCTTTCCCTGTTTGTCCAAGGCTGGCGAACGCTCGCTGCCCTACCCCGCCCACGCTTACTGCCAATCCGCTCCGCGGTGCAACAGATGGATGGCCCGACCTTCAAGACCGACCTCATCGCGGGACTGAACGTCG
>ENA-OUVC01001833-OUVC01001833.1-marine-metagenome-genome-assembly--contig:-NODE-1833-length-12289-cov-5.046757_pt1 | contig 12289 bp, 20 predicted proteins | sample MGYA00248622_ERZ508571 | MGnify/ENA primary metagenome ERZ508571 (study PRJEB26236, sample SAMN06267175) | marine metagenome | isolation source: Columbia River Estuary | place: USA:Columbia River... | reverse complement strand
CTTTATTTCCGGATATAGTGAAATAAATACCCCAAAAGGGTGGCTTTTCTGCGTATAAGTCCGTATCTTAAGGTATAAATTAAAAGAAACGGTTATGACAAAGCAAGAGATTAGAAAGGCAATCAAGAGAGAGTTCTTCACCAAGGTGTGTGAGATGTATCCAGGTACGGTAGTAGATCATTCAGAGGGTGGCCGCTATTGTATAGATATTCCTTCTTATGGCCAATATGAGATGTCAGGAGGTTCTTACTGGGATATATGTACTTATGATATTCCTTGGGTTGATCCTTCATTAGAACAGGATGCCTACCATAAGAAATGTAAGGATATGGAGGCCAGCCTTCAGAAAATACTTGATAATATTGTGGAAGTATTAGGGTAATTAGTTGCTCGTCTGCGTATTATTTCGTACATTTAGATATAAAGAAAGAGAGATATGTCACACATCAGATTTGACCGCCATGAGATCCTGGAGTAGAGGATCATAAGTTCCACAGCCAGACCATCAGAGAGGTGGAGGATTGCTATCTAAGCCAGGATAAGAGTCCATGGTCTTTTAACGGAGTTTGCAACTCTCTATATGGTATCTGGGATGGTTATCTATATGATAATATCATAGAGGAAGCTATAGCAGAAGGCCTTCCGGAAACACTAGTAGATCGCATTAGAACTACAGTGACTTTTATTAAAAAAGAGTTGGGGAAATAGTTGCTATTCTGCGTAATAGTTCGTATCTTAAGGTATATTAAAACAACAAGGGTTATGCTAGAAACATTAGTTAGAATCGAGAGCCAGTATTATGAGAATTATGGCTCAGCCGAGGCACCACATTGGAAGCCTAAAGGTGGCCAGGAGTTTACCGTCCGTATTGATTCGGATATCATCTTCTATAATAAGGAAGGTGCCGAGTCAGTTATCGCCCATATGTTGGACGATCGTTCTAACGAGTATGTTCGTTACGAACTAATCTCTATGGAGCCTGTCTTCTGTGAGCCTATAGCATTGGATGTAGATATCTTCAATGCCCTATATGATGCTCAGGTAGAGATGGCTAGCCAGGATGAGGTGTATGTGGAGGGTATTCACTATAACCGTCCGGAATAAAATAGTAACAAATAGTTGCTAGTATGCGATTAAGTTCGTATCTTTAGTTATATTCAATCATTAAAAAAAAATAAAGGTTATGAAATTCAATTATTCAAAAGACGTTATCGCCGGTATCAAGACATCTAAAGTAGCTAACAAAGAGACTAACGATTGTGTAGTCAAAGCAGTAGCAGCCTCTATAGGCGTTACTTACGATGTAGCTCATTCATTCGTTAAAGAGACCTTCAAGAGAGAAGATCGTAAAGGGGTCCTTAATAAAGACTTAGTAGAGAATATGTCTAAGCTATCTGAGGTAGGTGTAGCTAAGGTTGGTACTAAAGAGGTATCATTCGAGGTAATGCCTAAGCAAGCTATCACTAACATGTATAAGTTATATGGAGAGTTAATCTATAGACAGAAGACTGTTAAGAGCTTCTTACAAGACCATAAGGTAGGATCGTATATCGTTACAGTAGCTAAGCATGCCTTTGCTGTAGTAGATGGTGTACTAATAGACAATGAAGGTACTGAGTATAAGCCTACTCGTAAGGTACAATCAGCCTATAAGGTAGTAGATAAGACTGCCGATGTACAATTAAAGTTTTTAAGCCTAATATAATATCCATAAGACCATAACCCGACCGAGCCTATTGTGATGAGTAGGCCGGTCACCCTTCGGGGTCAAGTTGGTCAAGAGACGGTCATGGGTAGGTCAAGGTGAAGGCAAGGTGATATAACAGTGCCGGTATTGTTCCCTAAGACGGCGTGAGAGCCCCCGGGGGGGCCCTGTCTGTCAACATATTTCTGATAAATTTTGAGGTATAGTAATATATAAATATATAAATATATAAAGTATGAAATGTAAAGATTGTAATAACGAAATTAATCCACTCCGTTTAAAAGCCATACCAACTACTCGTGTATGTGTTAATTGTTCTTCTCAAGATAAGTGGCATGTAAGAACGGTTATATCAGGTAAGACAGAGTATTGCGAGATAGAAGTAATTAAGAATCCAGAGACCGCAGCCTATCTAGTTGGTTTAGAGAGAAAGGGTTGGGGATCTAATCTAGTAAAAGTTTCACGATAAAAAATAATAATATGTATCATTTACGAATTAACGACAGTAGTTTATTTTTCGAGTATTGGATGGATGTTGTGGACTTCTTTATTAATGCCGGACTTACTCCAGAAACCGAATACCTTAATACTACCGAAGGTCATAACTTTTATCTATTTCAGATAGTAGGTATGGGTGAGTTATGGATTACCAATGAGTGTATAGTTGAGATGGGTGATGAATATGTCTCAATTGAATTAGAAAAGATCCAATTTCATAAAAATTTAACTAAATAACAATATGTCAAAGAAACTAATTGCAGCCTTTCTAACGGCCTTCGTCATTACAGTATTTATCCTTTCTTTTTATTTAGAACCACTACATGCTATTGTAGAAGCAGTTCTTATTGTCTCACTCCTATCTATGGTGTCTTATATGCTATATAGTCTTATATACGGCATACTAACCGTAGGAGAACCCAAGGACAAGAAAGACTATTACCTATAGTCGGTTTTCAAAATAACCTTTTTGGTATATTTTCAGAAAGTCTCCGGAATTTTTTTCGGAGAATTTTTTGTGTATAGGTAAGTAGTCTATTCTTTTAGTATGTCCCAGGAACATTGATAGCAGAAGTTATCCTCTTTTATTGGCCTTAGACACATTTGACATAGCATCGGCTCTTTCAAGGGTCTTATCGACGTCTGTTCTATTGGTTCTAAATTCTTTTCGTTTTTCGTTTCTTTGCTTATTGAATTCAATTCGTCTTTCATTGTCTTTCTTTATCGCTGATATATCTATCTGGATATTCTTTATCTGGTTATACATCTTTATACTGCCTATGATAGCGACAATGGCTACGACAGTTAATAATACTAGTGTGAACATTTGATTTTGTTTTTTATTTAATTTAATCAGTGGCCTTAATCTTGACTACCACTTTCTTCACTAATGAAGGGCCTTTTCTATGCGGTAGACCGGGTGAATGTACTTCTCCTGCCGGAAGATAACAGAATTTTCGATTATAAAGAGGAAGAATAACAGTAGGCATTGCTTCTTTATAGTAGAGAGTAACGTCTTTTTCTTCATCATAGTTAAACTTTACCTTGTTTAACTTGGGGTTGTAGTACTCTACCGCTTCTTGACCTTCTAAGACCATATGGAGATCGTCATAGATTTCGTGAGACTCACACAGAGAGGAGTGACCCGTCACATAAGAAGAGATAATAACCGTACAATAGCCGAGGTCCCGAGTACCGTCTTCAGAATCGCTTGATAGACTAGAGAGATAGTCTTGTATCGAAGAGAAATTAGACCTTCCTTTAAAGTAGTAATGAAGGTTAGAGAGATCATCGTAGATCATATAACATGGATTTGAAGAGCGGTGACCCGGGAGTTATCGACTAATCTTTTAATATATCTTTAATTTTCTTATCACGTACCTCACAATCATGAGCATGTAGGTGTTGCCACATATCTGCCTTTAGAGAATGAACCTGAGAGGTTAAGGATTCAAATACATTTCTTTCTACATCTCTTAGACCATCACATAAACTTAGGTAATCTGACTCTAAAGACTTAACCCTCTTTTCCAGATCTTTCTTCTGCTCATGTTGTAGATAAACAAAAGCTAGAGTAGCTCCTAGTAATAAAAATAACACTTCTACCATAATACTTTAATTTAGTTGCCTTTCAGCATATTAATACTTATACTTCTATATAATATACGATATATTTATCAAAGAAGCAACTATTATATGCGAGTAAATGAACAAATTAGACCCGAATAAACTTTTTAACATCTTCAATGCCTCTGATGAGACTATATATGAAGAGCATAACATACAACATTTGTTCGAAAACCCGTATGTATTGATGGGTATGGTGGTGAGAGGGTTAGAGAATTACTCTATCATCGATGGAATGTACATGATGAGATATAAGGAGCAGTATGAATCTGTAAGAGAGACTGTTAAGGAACAATTTTATAACCGCCTCTACGCCTATCTCCTTAGGATTAACCTTAAAAAGTTTGAAAACATCTATGTCATTACCGAAGAATATGATAAGATGGGAGTATTCCACGCCCTCGACCACCTACTCTATTATTATCAAGAGAAAGAATACTATGAGAGGTGTGCTGTAATAAAATCTTTTGATGATTTATTGAGGAATACAATGACTCCTCCTATCTACGACTACAATGTTGATAGTTTATTGCAAGAATTAAAGCTAAGAGTTGATTAGAATATAAAATTTTCGGGTCAAAATGCGCGCGATGCGCGTGGGGCCTTCGGCCTTCTTAAGGTATTTCGCAGGCACACTCCCTAACTCCTTCATTCTCAATAAAAATCTTTGTTATTCACTGACTTAAAGTTGTTTTTCTGCGGAATAGTCCGTATCTTAAGGTATAAACTAATTTAAAAACATGTATATGAATTTAACTATTCGAGAATTAAATGAAATCATCTATGCTTTAGGTGTAGCTGAGTATAAGGGAATGTTTGTAGATAAAGAAACAAACTTTTCTGCTGGAGATAAGGTAAGAAATGAGCTTGATAGGGTGATTAAGGAGGGTGAAAGTCTAAGAAAGGCTACTCAAATCACTTCTACCGAAAAAGTACAAGAAAAAACCACTTCTACTAAAGTGATTACCCCTATTACCGATACAGGTTCAGAGGTTGCAGACTTTTTAATTGCTGTTACTGCTCACCTTCCAGAACCGACAGAAGAAAAACCAGTAAAAAAAGCTAGCTTTCCAGGTGCAAAGAAAAGTAATTTAATGGATCCGGAAAAATAATTTACAAAAGAGTGGCTATTCTGCGTTTTTTTATATATCTTCAATAATATATAAGATATTAGATATAATATAAAGATATTAAATAAATATATAAGATATTAAATATATAGATATAAATATAAAGCAGGGGAATCCTATAAAAAAAACTAAGTTATGTTAAGTGCCGAACAAATCCAATCAAATTGGGATAAACATATTAAGATTATTAACCATTACATTGGTGGTGATCGTAAAAATAGCGTATTAGCTCTAGTAGAAACGTTAGCCGAACATATGGTAATGGCTCCTGCTAGTAGTAAATCATGGTACCATAATGCTTTTCCGGGTGGATACATTGACCATGTTAATAGAGTTGTACAATGTGCCGTAAAACAAAAAGAATTATGGCAGTCTATGGGAGCTTCTATTGACTTTACCGATGAAGAGTTGGTAATGGCAGCTATCTTCCATGATCTAGGTAAAATTGGTGACGGAGATAGGGATTGTTATATTCCTCAAACAGATAAATGGAGACAAGATAAGTTACATGAAATGTATACTCCTAATCCTGAAATCTCGTTTATGCTTATTCCGGACCGTTCTCTTTACATCTTACAGAGATTCGGTATTAAATTATCTCATAATGAGTATTTAGGTATTAGACTACACGATGGTGTGTTTGATAAAGCTAACGAAGCTTATTTCTTTAGTCACAACCCAGACTCTCGAATGAAAACTAATATTGTAAATATTTTACACTCAGCAGACTTTATGGCTTCTAAGGTAGAATATGATTTATGGAAGAATAAAGGAGGAGTTACAGAACCTAAAGTACAAAAAGCTAAAGCCTCTACAGGACGCCCTGTTAATTCATCAGAAGGTTTATCAAACTTAATTAAAAATTTATAATATGATTTGGATTATATCAATTTTAGGGCTACTTCTAATTGTATCAGTGTTTGCAATATACAACCTACTTACTAAAGTAGAGAAATATGAAGATGTTATACAAGATCAAGTTAAATACTTAAACAATATTTCAGCATCTATTGCTGAAGCAAAAATGCACCTACAGAAGTTAGACGGAGAAGGAACTTTTCAGTCGGACGATGAGGTCGGTTATTTCTTTAAACAACTACAAAACGTACAAGAAGAGCTAAACCGATACATGCTCCCGACTAATTATGGCCAGAACCAAAGCGAAAAGTAACTACTTTACAAAAGAGACAGAAGACTACATAATCCTCTATAATACTTCCTCAGATCACGTTTATAGAGCTAAAATATTCACAGATCATATCTATATGCCGTTTTATAAACTGGCAGAGAATATAATACATACCTTTAAATTTTACTATACCGACGTAGAACATATTGAAGATCTCAAACATGAGATCGTTTCTGTTTTATTAGAAGAGAAGATTATGAAGTTTGATGCTACTAATGGAGCAAAGGCTTACTCATACTTCGGTACAATTGTAAAGAGGTGGTTAATAAACTACAACAATAAGAACTATAAAAAATTAAAGCAGATAGGATCCTTCTCGGATGTAGAAGAGTGTTATGAACCGGATTTAGAAGTTGACGGACAATTTAAGATGTCTTTATCAGCATTCCTAGATATGTGGATAACAGAAATGTACGAAAGGGTAGATGAATTTTTTCCAAAAGAACAAGAAGCTAAGATAGCAGATGCAGTATTGACTATCTTTAAGACTAGACATGATTTAGAAATCTTTAAGAAAAAAGCGCTCTATATTTATATTAGAGAGATGACTGACTGCGAAACACCTCACCTAACTAGAGTAATATCTAAACTAAAATCAGAATTCTATAACAAGTATTTCGAGTATAGTGAAAACGGGTTAGTAGTCAATATTCTCGACTAACCTATTTATTATTAAAAAAGTATGAGTTTAGATAAGAAAATTTTTGGAGAAACCTCTCTTGCTGATTTATTTCAAGAGATACATACTAATTCTAAATCTACCCGTTCGCAAGTTACTGCTTTGATTGCAGAATTAAAACCCTTGATTGAAAGCATAGGAGATGCTACATTAGTAGTACCTATGATAAAAGAATATATGGAGATTGGTGTTAAGAATGATGAAGCTCTGATTAAGCTAGCTACTATCATTCAGCGAATCGAAACAGGACAATCAAAAGGAGAAGAATTCGACTTATCAGAATTAGCTGAATTATTACAAGAAGCTGAAACGATTAACAAAGAAGTAAAAGAAACGGACAATGGCGACCAGTAGATCAGGTACAGGAGTTGGAGCAAGTAGCGGAGGATCCAGAGGCGGATCAAATAGCGGTACAACCTATGGTCGAGTACAGGATATTATACTAGACAGTAAACACCCTAGGTACAAAGAAATGGGAAGCGCTCTAGCTATTAATGGATGCTTTTATGCTAGTATTAGCAGTGGTGCTGATAGAGACCCTGATGAAACCCCAGAAGTACCTTTTGCTTTTCAAGGGAATATTAGGTATAAAGATATTCCATTAGTAGGAGAAATAATAGCTATCGAATCTAGCCCTTCTGCCACAGAAGAAACAGGTAAAGGAAATAGAAAAGCTTGGACTCGTATCGTTAACGTATGGAATGCTCCGGAACATAATGCTTCACCAAATACTAGAAACCCAAACTTCAGTAAAACTCTATTTGGTAAAGGGTTTAAAGAGAGTGGAAAAATAAATCCTCTTATAAATTACCCTGGAGATTTTATGATTCAAGGACGTCAAGGTCAATCTATTAGGTTTACAGGATCTCAGCATATAAACAACCCACTTACTACTTCAAAAAATAACGGACAGCCTTTAATATTAATTGCTAACGGACAGATTACAGCACCAAGTGGCTTCGCCGGTATTATAGAAGATGTAAATAAGAACTTCGGATCTCTTTATTTTACAGGATTTCACCAAATACCGCTACAACAAGCCAATACTAGAAGGCTTTCTTATAATAAAATACCGGAAACATCTAATGCTTACAACAAACCGCAGGTAATTTTAAACAGCGGACGTTTATTTTTAAATGCAAAAGAAGAATCTATACTACTTTCAGCAGCAATATCAGTAGGAATAAATAGTAAATCTGTTAATATAGATGCAGATGAGTATGTTTGTATTGATTCTAAGAAAATATTCTTAGGAGAAAAAGCAAGAACAGCAGTAGAATATAGTGCACAACCGGTACTATTAGGTAAAAATACTGTTGATCTTTTAGAAGATTTTATAAAAGCAGTAGAAAACTTTGCTAGCTTTTTAGTAACCCCTTCAGGATTACAAGCAGCCCCTGCAATAGCAGTAGCACAGCTAAAGAAAGAAGGCGGTATCTTATTTGCTAGAATAAAACCATTAAGAGCTCGGTTGAAAGAATTAAAATCTAAAAAAGTATTTACAGAATAGTATGCCATTTATAACTATACCGGAATCAAAGGTAACTGCTTTTATAGGAAGTAAGATAGGAGGATTGCAAGCCCAACTACAAGATAAGGTGCAACAGAAAATCCAATCTACAATATCAACTTTTGTACAAGCAAATGCATGTCCTAAACAACAAACTTTAGATAAATTAGTTAAATCAAAACAAACTTTATCTGATCTTACAGAACGTTCTAGAAAAATTATAGATACATATAAGGCTTTACCAAAAAAGCTAAAACCACCTATAGATACTCTAGATAAGTTAATAAAAGTTCTACTTGTATTACCTATTCCTCAAGCTGTTCCTCCAGGTATTGGTCTACCTATATCTATATCAAACAAATATTCAGACTTAATTAACAAGTTAAGAGAATTAGTTAAACAAACAAAAGAAACTATAGATGGAATTGAAGCTCTTGTAGATACAACTTTTTTTGATAATCTTTTAAATGATATTAATTCTAAGTTATCCTTACTTGATAGTCCGATTGCATTCTGTAGTATAGAAAATGAACTCAAAGATAGCCTAACACCGGAAGAATTATCTAAGTTAGGGTTAGTAGATATAGGTGGGAATTTTATTATTTCAAGATTAGTCCCAAGACTAGTACAAGAAACTTTAATTGATCCAATTAAGTATGCAGACAGTGTAGAAGATGGAAGTAACTATGGAAGAAACTGTTTTAGAGGTCCTTATAAATCCGGAATAATATATATTCATACAGATGAGAGAAGAGATATCGTAGAAGGATTAGATGGAAACAAATATATAGTAAATAATAGAGCAAAAAACGGACTTGATACCTGGTTAAATCCTTTAACAGGTTTAGATTGGTTACTATATGAAATTAATACTCAGAAACTTCTAGAGGACCTTTTAAATAGACTCTCGAATACTAGTCTAGTAAATAGAGGATTACTAGATAGTATTAAAGTTAATTTAGGAAGTTACAAAATACAACTACAACCAGCCCAGACTGGGCTATATAAAGCTAGAAACGGAGTTGAATTTTTAATTGAAGTTATAGATGATACAACCTCACCTTCTATAGCTAAAAGACGCTTTGCAGTAGCTAGAAACTCTCAAGGAATAATCGTAATGAAAGGACAGCCTTCTTTTGCTAGTGATGCAAACGTACTGGTACGGGAGATTAGATTCAGATTAGACCAATTACAATAATAAACTTTAATATACTAACTATTTATAAATATGAAACTAGAAGAACTTAGGAAAGTTATACGAGAAGAAGTAGAAAAAGCATTTAAAGACCAGCTTAGAGAGGTATTAATCGAAGCTGTTAAGATTGCCAGTAACCCTACTTCTTTGCAAACTGAACAAAAAACAGAAGCTAAGCAGGTTACTAATTTTAAAGCACCTGCTCCGCAGCCTAAAAAGTATGTTCCAACCGGTAACCCGATTGAAGATATGTTACAGATGACAAGAGCAAGTATGACATCAGCAGATGCAGCGGCTATTATGGGCGAAGGAGTTCATATGCCAAGCATGGCTAATACAGTAGCTCATCAGATGAACTTAGGAGGCGGTAGTCAACCGGGAATAGATTTAAGCCAATTGCCTTTTATAGGTAAAGCAAAACAGATATTAGAAGCTGCTAATCAGAAAGATAAACAACGTAAAGGAATAGAATAATGGCATTTGATGTAAAGAAAATAAATCCGTTAGATAGACAGCCAAGAAAAGCTGTAGGTGTAAATCTACCTTTTTCTGGACAAGCTGTTTTTAATTCTAACTACTTTACTAAAGATGCAGTTAGAAATAACCTAATTAATTATTTTCTTACAGGGAGAGGTGAGAGATATATGAACCCATCTTTTGGTAGTGGACTACCTTCAGAACTATTCGAACAAATAACAGAAGATAAACTTAACTTCTTAAAGATTAAAATAAGACAAGAGTTAATGGACTATTTTCCAAAAGTTATTACTAATGATATATCTTTAATAGCAGATCCAGATAAAAACTCAATTGAATTCTATTTAAAATATAATATCTTAGATAGTAATATTGAAGATGAAGTAATTATTAATATTCAGCAATAATGGCCCAAGAAAGAGACATAAAATATATAAACAGGGATTTTGGTAATTTTAGAGAACAACTCGTAGAATTTGCTAAAAATTATTTTCCTGATACCTATAATGATTTTTCACCAACATCACCAGGTATGATGTTTATAGAAATGGCATCATATGTAGGAGATGTACTTTCTTTTTATCAAGATACACAACTTCAAGAAACTTTCTTACAGCACGCTAAAGACCCAGCTAATTTATATAACTTAGCTTATATGATGGGCTACCGTCCAAAAAGCACTAGCGTATCAGAAGTACAAATTGAAGTTACACAAAAAGTAAACGCAGTAGCTCCTAACTACTTACCTAACTGGAATCAAGCATTAGTGGTACAGCCTAATACACGTTTACGTGCTACTACTTATGGTGATCCTAAATTTATAATTAATGATAAAGTAGATTTTTCATACTCAAGTTCATTAAATCCAACAGAAGTTAGAATTGATAGTATAGCAAATGGATACCCTGCTGAGTATAGGCTTGTAAAAAGAGTAGGAGCAATATCTGGGGAATTAAAAGAATCTGTTCAAATAATAGGAAGTGCAGAGAAGTTTTTAACATTATCTATTGAAGATACAAATATTGTAGGAGTCTTAGATATTACAGACAATGATGGTAATACATGGTACGAAGTACCTTTCTTAGGACAAGATACAATATACGAAGAGCAAAGTAATACTGCTACAGACAAGAATTTAGTACCGAGTATACTACGTTTAAAGAAAGTTCCAAGACGATTTGTAACAAGATTAACCTCTCAAGGTAATCTAAATATACAATTTGGAGCAGGAGTTAATGTTAGTAATTCAAATGATGAAGTATTTTTACCAGACCCTACAAATGTAGGAATAGGTACTAATCAAGGGTTAAGTAGATTAGATTTTGCTTATGACCCATCTAACTTTTTATTCTCTAAATCATACGGAATCGCTCCATCTAATGTAACCTTAACTATTAGGTACATAGTAGGAGGTGGTATTTCATCAAACGTACCTGCAAATACTATTAATATTGTAGAACAAGTAACAGTAACTGCCCCAGATCAAAGCAAAGCAAATACATTAACTTTTAATAATGCACAACCAGCAGTTGGAGGACGAGACGGAGATTCAGTAGATGAGTTGAGACAGAATAGTTTGAGAGCTTATTCTGAACAAAATAGAGCAGTAACATTGCAAGATTATGCAATTAGAAGTCTATCACTACCTGCGCTATATGGATCTATTTCAAAAGTTTATGTAACACAAGACCAATCTACTAATGCTAACGTACTAGGTGGAGCTTATGATTCAAATCCATTAGCATTATCTTTATACGTATTAGCTTATAATTCAGAAAAACAAGTAATACAGGCTACAGATAGTTTAAAACAAAATTTAAAAACATACCTATCTCAATATATGTTACTTACTGATGCAGTAAACATAAAAGATGCTTTTATTGTGAACGTAGGAATGAAGTTTGAAATTATAACATTACCTAATTTCGTATCAAGAGATGTACTATTAGCATGTAATACAGCTTTAATAGAACACTTTGATATATCTAAATGGTCTATAAATCAACCTATTAACATATCAAGCATATATACATTATTAGATAGAGTGAAAGGAGTACAAAGTGTTGAGAAGATTTACTTTGAAAATAAAGTAGGTGATAACTACTCACAGTATGCATATGATATAAAAGGAGCAACAAGGGGTAACATGGTTTACCCATCTTACGATCCATGTATTTTTGAAATTAAATTTCCTGAGATAGACATTCAAGGACGAGTAACAACATTATAAAATGGCAATATATAGAATCTTTCCTGAAAAGGATACATTTATTTTTACTG
>ENA-OUVC01001829-OUVC01001829.1-marine-metagenome-genome-assembly--contig:-NODE-1829-length-12309-cov-4.365353_pt1 | contig 12309 bp, 10 predicted proteins | sample MGYA00248622_ERZ508571 | MGnify/ENA primary metagenome ERZ508571 (study PRJEB26236, sample SAMN06267175) | marine metagenome | isolation source: Columbia River Estuary | place: USA:Columbia River... | reverse complement strand
GTTGACCTACGAGATTGTCTTTCGGAACGCGAACATCGGTATAGAACACTTCGCAGAAGTGACGATTAGTAGTCATGTCTTGAATTGGGCGAACATCAATGCCGGGCGTATTCATGGGCACGATGATTTCGCTGATGCCCGCATGCGGTGGACCGTCATTACTGGTTCTGCAGATGAGATAGCAGTAGTCGGCAACTTCGCCAAAACTTGTCCAGATCTTTTGACCGTTAATGACCCATTCATCACCATCGAGTTGCGCAAATGTTTTTAACGATGCAAGGTCGCTGCCTGCGTTTGGCTCGCTCATGCCTATGCACCATGTGGTTTTGCCGGCGAGCATGTCGGGAAGGAATGCATCTTGTTGAGCCTTGGTTCCATACGCAATGAGCGCTGGCCCCATTTGCCGATCTGCAAACCACGAAGCGGCAATGGGTGCGCCAGCAGAAATCATTTCTTCGGCAACGATCAATCGCTCGATTCCTGGACGGCCACCGCCTCCGAATTCACTTGGCCACGTCATGCCGATCCAGCCAAGAGCAGCGAGTTCTTGTGAGAACTCTTTGGAATAGCCATTCATCCACGTGTCGTTGAAGCGCCCGTAGCGAGCAACGGCATCATGGGCAACGGTGCGCGCCTTGGTACGAAGCGCAATGTGCTCTGGCGACCAGTCAAAATCCACAGACAGATGGTACGGGGTAGAGCCAGTTCGGCCCGTGGCGAGCGCCGGAATTGGCTCGTGGGCTATTGTGTACAAGTCAGATACAAGTTGGTCAAACGCAGCATCGGAGCTCAACAATGGCAACCAAAATCAAAGTCGTAAACCCAGTAGTCGAACTTGATGGCGATGAGATGACTCGCATCATGTGGCAATTCATTAAGGACCGACTCATCTTGCCGTACCTCGACATCAATCTTGAGTACTACGACCTGAGCATCGAAAATCGTGATGCCACAAACGATCAAGTAACGATTGACTCAGCACATGCAATTTTGAAGCACGGCGTTGGTGTGAAGTGCGCAACGATCACGCCAGATGAAGCTCGTGTAAAAGAATTCAATTTGAAGCAAATGTGGAAGTCACCAAACGGCACTATTCGCAACATTTTGGACGGCGTGGTATTTCGCGAGCCAATTATTTGCCAAAACATTCCGAAGTTGGTTCCAGGTTGGACAAAGCCAATTGTGATCGGACGCCATGCGCACGGTGATCAGTACAAGGCAACCGATTTCCGCGTTCCTGGTGAAGGAACGGTCACCATGACATACGTTCCAAAAGATGGAAGCAAGCCAATTGAAATGAAAGTTGCTGACTTCACTGGTTCTGGCGTGGTGATGGGTATGTACAACTTCGATGAGTCAATTCGCAATTTCGCACGTGCAACCATGAACTATTCGTTGCAGCGCAATTACCCGCTATTTCTCAGCACGAAGAACACCATCTTGAAGGCTTACGACGGACGCTTCAAAGACTTGTTTGAGGAAGTATTTAATGCCGAGTTCAAAGCACAGTTCGACAAGCAGGGGCTCACCTACGAGCACCGACTCATTGACGACATGGTGGCATGCATGTTGCGCTGGGAAGGCGGTTACGTGTGGGCATGCAAGAACTACGACGGTGACGTGCAGTCCGACATTGTCGCTCAAGGATTTGGTTCACTCGGATTGATGACATCAGTGTTGGCAACGCCAGATGGGCGAGTGTTGGAGTCCGAAGCTGCACACGGAACAGTGACACGTCACTATCGCGATCATCAAGCTGGCAAAAAAACGTCGACAAACCCAATCGCATCTATCTATGCCTGGACTCGTGGCCTTGAACATCGTGGAAAACTTGATAACACACCAGCACTGATCGACTTTGCGCGCAAGGTTGAGCAGGTGTGTGTGGAGGCAGTTGAGGGTGGCGAGATGACAAAGGACTTGTCATTGCTTGTGGGTGGCGAAAAGGCACCATGGCAGACCACCGAGCAATATCTCGAAACTTTGGACCGCCGTTTGCAAGAAAAGATGGCTAAATAGCCCGTTTCTTGAACGTTTCTTACTCAGGTAGGGAACACTAAAGAGATGAACAAGCGAACATCCAAAACCCGTGTTTTGGGTGAGCCGGACCAAAGTCGATTACTCGATACCGATGTTGGTGCCTTTTTGGCGTTTCTTACTGTCGTGGTTGTTGGCATCTGGGCACATCATGGTGGATTCAACAACCTTGGTCTTTCCACCACCGATACCGCGACGTCCCTTGACCAAATTACGGGTTTGTTGGCCAGCGAGTCAGGGATTCTCGGCCTCATTCTGATTACACGCACGCCAATGTTGGAGCGTCGCTACGGACTGGACCGAATGTTTAACTGGCACCGAGTGTTGGGTGCGTCAATGTCGGTGTTCCTTCTGTTGCACGTGATCTTCAGTGTGTGGGCGTGGTCAACGCCTGGTGGTTTGTTCGCTGCAGTGAAGTCGCTCACTGGCGGGGAGCCCTACATGGCAATGGCCAGTGTTGGCGCAGTGCTTGTTGGCGTCGTAACCATCACGTCAATCCGCTCAATTCGAAATTCGATGACTTATGAGATGTGGTACTTCATTCATCTTGTTGCCTATATCGGGCTAGCTATTTCGTTCTCCCACCAAATAACTCTTGGCGCAGACTTCGCGACCGACAAGTTGGCGCGTTGGACGTGGGTTGGAGCGCATGTTGCTGTGGTGCTGTGGATCATGTGGTCGCGTTGGCGCACGTTGATTTTGTCGATTCTGCATCCATACAAAGTTTCTGCTGTTTCGCACCCGGCTCCTGGCCTCATTGCAGTAACGCTGAATAGTCCAGCCATTTCACGCCATCGGGCTCATGCTGGCCAGTTCTATATGTTGCGACAGTTGGCTCCAGGTCGCTGGTGGAAGACGAATCCATTTTCACTGTCTTCGGTTCCGAGTAGCGCAGGGCTACGTTTCACGATCAAGTCTCGCGGTGAAGCAAGTGATGCGATGACGAAGATTCGCGTCGGAACAAGGGTTGCCATCGAAGGGCCGTACGGTGTGTGCACACCCGAAATAATTGGCAACGAACCGGTACTCATGGTTGCCGGCGGAGTGGGCATTGGTCCAATAGTTTCGCTCGCTGAGAATCTTTCACCGCATCACAAGCCAATCATTGTGTATCGAGCTCATTCACAAAAAGAGATGGTGCATGTCGAAGAGATTGATGCTCTCATGAAAAAACTGGGCGGCCAATTGTTTACGGTAATAGGACCTCGTTCAGCGCTAAAGGTAAGCGATCCATTCGCTGCCGAAGTGCTTCGCAAGAGCGTCCCCGACATTGCGGACCGAGTGGTCATTGTCGCGGGTCCAGAATCATTAATTAAGGCTGTTCAAAAAGGAGCGCGTAAGTCTGGTGTTCCTACAGATCGAATTCACGCCGAAAGAGCATGGTGGTAAATCGTGGTGAGTAAAAAAGACAAGCATCAAAGCGGTCAGCATTCATTGATTCGACAAATGTTTCCAGCAGTCGCATTGTCGGCTTTGGGGATTGGTTTCGTTTCCCAACTCGATAATCCTGCAAGTCAACTCGCATCGGGCGGGCTAGCCATTGGTGGGTCCACAGACACAACGGTTGTTGACCCGGCAACTGGTGCTCCGGCTCCTCAAGCAACAGTGGCGCCAGCTAGTGGTGTTGTCGCGACGCCAGCAACTGCTGCACCGGCAACTGCAGCGCCCGTCGTTGATACCACATCATGCACTGGCGACGTGGTGAAGAGCCCTCCTGCCAACTTCAGATGGGGAACTATTCAATTGCAAACAACGTTCACGCCAGGCAATGTGCTGTGCGATATTCAAGTGCTGCAATATCCAAGCGACCGTGGAACATCAATCAGTATTAATCAATATTCGTTGCCGATCTACATACAAGAATCACTTGCTTCACATAGCGCCAATGTCCGCGCAATTTCTGGCGCAACTCTGTCGTGGCGTGCATATTCGTCCGCTTTGCAAGCAGTGCTCGACGCTCGACCAAAATGATGCAAACAGTTTCCATTTCTCCGCAAAGGTTTGCCGCCCAAGCAATGGGCACGGCTGTTAGTTGGCATATTGATTGCGAAAACGAGCAATTGGCCAAAGATGCTTGGCAGATCGCGCTCGCAGAAATTGAACGTTGTGAGCAAATGTTTTCAACATTTAGGCCTAGCAGCGAAGTTTCTCGAATTAATCGGGGCGAACTGCATCTGCTCGATGCCGCGCAAGAAGTCGTTGAAGTGCTTGATGCATGCACATGGCTAGAGCACTTGAGTGGAGGCGTGTTTCGCGCACGACGTCCTGACGGTTCGCTTGATCCAGCAGGGTTCGTGAAGGGTTGGGCGGTGGAACGCGCCGCTCAAAAATTACGTGATGCTGGTTTGAACAATTGGTATTTGGGCGCGGGAGGCGACATTCAAACCTGCGGAACGCAGATCTCTGGAGACAAGTGGACAGTGGGTGTGGTTGACCCGCATGATGAATCGCGTGTGCGTTGCACGGTGGACATTCCTGTCGACTACGCCATTGCAACTTCAGGAACCTCTGCACGTGGAATGCACATCTGGGATGGCACGACGAATACTTTGGTGTCACCAGTTGCTTCATTTACGGTCATTGGGCCGCAGTTGATGTGGGCAGATGCGTTAGCAACAACAGGATTTGTCATGGGTGAGCCTGGAGTGAAGTGGGTGGAAGAAACGTTTCCTGGTTACGTCGCGTTCTCGCTCGCCTGACTCTGGCAGAGTAGAGACATGCGCGCAATAGTTCTTAACGGTCATGGTGGTCCAGAAGTTTTAACATTTGCCGATATTGCGGCTCCTCAACCTGGTCCTGAAGAAATTGTGGTGCAGGTTCGTGCAACAAGTCTGAATCGTGCCGATCTGTTGCAACGCATGGGTTTCTATCCGGATCCTTTTCCTGGTGAGCATGAAGTGCCGGGAATGGAATTTTCCGGCAGTGTTCACGCCCTGGGGTCGCGAGTGCGATCATGGCGTGTTGGTGACGAAGTGATGGGCATAGTGAGTGGCGGTGCTTATGCAGAGCAGCTCGTTGTGCATGAACGACAGGCCATGCGAATTCCACGCGGTGTATCTCTTGCAGATGCCGCTGCAATTCCCGAAGTGTTTATTACAGCTTGGGACGCATTGGTGGTTCAAGGTGGCCTTACGAGCGGACGTTGGGCGCTCGTTCATGCTGGTGCGTCCGGTGTTGGAACTGCCGCTGTGCAAATTTGCAAAGCAATTGGCGCTCATGTAATTGCAACATGTTCAGCAGGCAAGGTTGCTGCCGTGCAGGCGCTAGGTGCTGATGTCGTTGTTGACTACTCATCTGAAGATTTTGTAGAAGTGGTGAAGTCTGCAACTGGTGGCCGTGGGGTAGACGTGGTGTTGTGTGTCATTGGTGGCGAATATCTCGATCGCAACGTTGCGTCGCTTGCACAAAAGGGGCACATTGTTCAAGTCGGTGTCATGGGCGGCGGCAATATGGCGTTCAACCTTGCAGGACTCATGCCAAAGCGCGCAAAGCTTTCAGGTACGGTGCTGCGGGCGCGTCCTATTGAAGAAAAAATCGCGATCAGTCAGCGATTTGCTGCAGAGGTTATTCCGATGTTTGAATCGGGGCGATTGAAGCCAGTGATTGACTGTAGGTATTCATTTGCAGACATGGCGCACGCTCATGTGCACATGGGCGCAAACGCAAATACAGGCAAAATCGTTATCGATATTGGCGCGTAAAGCGCAGGCGATTTAACGCTTTTGTAGGTCGGTGTACGAACGCTCGTCTTGGCCGGTGTACCACTGGCGAGGACGACTGATCTTTTGTTCCTTGTCACCGAGCAGCTCAACCATGTGTGCAAGCCAGCCCACAGTGCGTGGAATGGCGAACAGAACCGTGAACATTTCCTCAGGGAAACCAAGGGCTTGATAGATGAGACCAGAGTAGAAGTCAACGTTCGGGTACAGCTTGCGCGAGATGAAGTACTCATCTTTCAGCGCAGTTTCTTCAAGCTTGAGTGCGATGTCAAGTAGCGGGTTCATTCCCGTAACTTCAAACACTTCGTACGCTGTCTTTTTGATGATGACAGCGCGTGGATCAAAGTTTTTGTACACACGGTGACCGAAGCCCATGAGCTTCTCTTCGCCCTTTTTCACACGTTCGATGAATGCCGGAACATTGGCCACGCTGCCAATTTCGGTGAGCATATGAATAACGGCTTCATTCGCGCCACCATGAAGTGGTCCAAAGAGAGCAGCGGCAGCAGCAGACGTTGCTGAGTACGGGTCGGAGTTTGCGCTTGCAACAACACGCATGGTGGTGGTGCCACAGTTCTGCTCGTGATCTGCATGCAGAATGAACAACACGTCCATTGCACGGGCAAGCGTTGGGTTGACTTCATAGTCATCGCCAATGCGATACATCATGTTCAGGAAGTTGTGTGCGTACGACAATGAGTTGTTCGGAAGCACAAATGGCAAACCGGCAGAGAATCGGTATGTCATTGCCGCAATGGTTGGCACCTTGGCAATGAGTCGAAGAATCTGCTTGTTTAAGGTTTCAGGATTGAAAATATCGCGCGCATCATCGTAGAAAGTCCCAAGCGCTGCAACAGCCGAAATAAACATTCCCATTGGGTGAGCGTCGTAATGAAATCCATCCACGAAACGCTTGCGCATGTTCTCGTGAATCATGGTGTGATGAGTGATGTCGTAATTCCATTGCGCGAGTTCTTCTGAGTTTGGAAGCTCTCCGTTGAGCAGTAAATACGCAACTTCAGTAAAGGTCGACTTGGCTGCAAGTTCTTCAATCGGGTATCCGCGATAGCGCAAGATTCCCTTCTCGCCATCGAGGTATGTGATTGCGGATTGACATGCTGCCGTTGACAAAAACGCGGGGTCATACATCCGCAAATCGGGGTCTAGTTCGCGTAGCGCAGACGACGCGAATACCGAGTCAGTAACCGGAACAGTAACTTTCTTGCCTGTTCGGTCATCAATGATGGTGATTGTTTCAGCCATCGTGATTCCCTTCTTATCGTGTTAGGGAGCTTCCTCTCCCTGCCGTCAAGTGTAGAGGGGGCAGGGTTTACAAAGGTGTGTTGTCGTGTTTGCGAGGGATAAGACGCTCGCGTTTGTCGCGCAACATGGCAAAAGCAGAGGAAATTTCACGTCGTGTTTCCTCTGGGTTAATGACAGAGTCAACGTAGCCACGCTCGGCTGCAATGTATGGATTTAGCAGGCGTTCGGCGTAGTCGGATTCAAAGGCGGCACGTTCTTCGGGGGTGGCTCGGCGTTGCAAAATGGCTGCGGCTTGGCCGGCGCCCATCACGGCCAGTTCTGCTGTTGGCCAAGCGAGACATAAGTCATTTCCCATGGTCTTGGAATCCATCACGATGTAGGCGCCGCCATAGCTCTTACGCAAAATAATGCACACTCGTGGAACTGTTGCGCGTGCATAAGCAAACACCAATTGTCCGCCGTGACGGATCATGCCCCGCCACTCCAAGTCTTTACCCGGATAGAAGCCAGGCGTATCAACAAGTGTGAGCAATGGAATATTGAATGCATCGCAGAATGAAACAAAACGAGCTGCTTTTTGCGATGCAGGAATGTCAAGCGTGCCCGCGAGCACCATCGGCTGATTGGCAACTACGCCAACCGATTCGCCGTCAATGGTGATGAACGCGGTGATGACATTTGCTGCCCATCGTTCACGAACTTCGAAAAGGTAATCATCATCGGCAATTGATCGAATGACCTTGCGCACGTCGTAACTTCCCGTCGTCGACTCGGGAATGAGTGCACCGGCTTCTGGTGTTAAACGGTCGGATGGGTCTCCGGTTTCAACATGTGGTGCAAGTTCGTCAACATTGTTTGGAATAAAGGTGAGCAATTGTTCTAGCGCTTCAACTGCTGCGGCAATATCGGAAACCACCAAACTGGCAACGCCGCTTTGTTTCGCGTGTGCATCAGTGCCTCCCAAGTCTTCATTGCTAATTGCAATTCCGGTGAACTCTGCAACCATGGTCGGGCCAGAAACGAATGCGTACGAATCTGCCGTCATGATGACGAAGTCACTGAGGCCAATGAGCAGCGCTGGTCCTGAAACTGCAGGCCCGGTGACAATGGTGAAGGTGGGAATGACACCGGAGCAATTGGCGATAGCGCGTGCCGCTTGACCCCAGCCGTGCAGTGCTGCAATTCCTTCAAGAATGTCTGCCCCAGAAGACGCCATTGCGAGGACAAGTGGGATTCTTTGATTCAACGCAATTGCGGCGGCGTTGGCAATTACTCCCGAAGCTTCAGCTGAAAGCGCGCCTCGGTGGTACTCGGCGTCGATGTCGACCCACACCACATTCCGGCCAGAGTTTTCGAGAAAGCGAACTTCTGCAGATGCCGCACCTTTCACCGCATGCTGTAATTGCACGCCGGATGAAAGAGGAGACACGGTCGACACGTCTAGAGATTAGTGCTCACACCTGGTTGGCGTTCGCCCGACTTGGCGATGACTGCTTTAGTGATGTCAAGCGCAGCGCGTGTGGGTTTGTTCGGGAGAGGACGCTTTCGCGAAGCCCAGCCCACGATTCGTGGGGGGAGCTCGGGTATCGCGACACGTGAGTATTCACCTTTTAGCCAGCCAGGAATTGCAGTAGCGGGAACAATTGCCGCACCGAACCCTTCGAATGCCAAAGATGCGAGCAAACGCACTCCGTCAATTTCGGCCTGTGCCGTAAGAGCAAGTCGTTGTGAACCTGCTGCTCGATCTATTACGCGCCGCATCGACGTGTTGCGTGGTGGAAGCAACAACGGTTCGGTTGCAAGTTCGGCAAGTGTGATGGATTGCTTTTTCGCCCAGTGATGATTGGAATGGACTAATAACAACAGATCTTCAGAGAAGAGTTCAACTAAATCGAGTTCTGGATTGTCAATAGGGAAGTGAACAATTGCAGCATCTAGGTCGCCTGCGAGTAATCGTGGCAACAATGTTGATGAACTTCCTTCATGAATGATTGCGCGAACTTTTGGATGATCGCGCTTCAAGGCGGGAAGCAGGCGAGGCATTAACCATCGACCAGTGGTTCCAATAACGCCCAGGCGAGTGTCTCCTTCGACTTCTGTATCTGTGCTCTGAATATCAGCTTCAATGTCTTCCAGTTCGTGAATGATGCGTCGAGCACGCTCCACAACGAGTTCTCCGTCGTCAGTAAGTTTTCCGCTGGTGCGCTCAACAAGGCTGACCCCAAGTTCCTTTTCCAGGCGAGAAATATGGGCCGAAACGTTGCTTTGTACCGTGCCAAGTGCCCGAGAAGCTGCAGAGAACGACCCATGGTCGGCAATGGCAATCAGACTGGATAAATGGCGAATCTCCATATCCAATACGGTACTCTGCGTGGAGTGGGGTATCACGAAAATAGATAGGAAGTATCGTGCCGTTCGCCTTGAACGCTTACCCACGGGTAGGGCATACTTAATGTCATATCGCGGTGAGACCACCCCCATGGTCCACCCGAAAGTGTCCAGATGGCTCCCCCAGCCAACTGGATCTTAGGTTGAGAGGCCCCGCATACAAGCGGGGCCTTTCCCGTTTCTGAGACTCGTTTTAAATGTCAATAGCCTGCGAGTGTGAGTAACCAAGGTTCGCGTGCAGCGGCGTTCATCGATCTTGATCGCACGTTGATCGGTGAGGCATCGGGTCCATTGCTGAGTGCGGCGCTGCGTGATGCCGGTGTGGTGTCGTCATCACGACTGCCTGGTGAAGACATGTTGTATCGAGTGTTCAACCTTGTCGGAGAAACGTTGCCGAGCATGTTGCTCGCTCGACAAGGGGTTGCGGTTTTGAAAGGCAAGCCTCGTCATGCTGTGGTTGCAGCAGCGAATGCAGTTTCATTACAGCTTGCGCAGTTGGTGCGAACGAATGCTCGAAACATTATTGATGCGCATCGCGCGAACGGCGTGAAAGTGGTGCTTGCAACAACAACTCCACATGATTTGATTGCAACGTTTGCACGACAAATGGGATTCGATGATGTTGTTGCAACGCGCTTCGAAGTTGATGCCGAAGGTACCTATACAGGCCAACTGGTTGGACCATTTGCTTGGTCTGCGGGAAAACTGGAAGCAGTAAAGGCGTGGTGCGAAGACCACGATGTCGATTTAACACAAAGCTACGCATATTCCGACAGCGTCTACGATGCGCCTCTGCTTGGCGCAGTTGGTTTTCCGCACGTGGTGAATCCCGATGCTCGGCTCGCTGTTATGGCATCGGCGCGTAAATGGCCAAGCGCTCAATTCGATGTGCAAGGCGAAACATCCAAGCCTTCTCTGCAAATTTCAGATATTCAAAAGTTTGGTCTGCTCTTCGCTCGACCTGAAGTGTTTCCGTTTGCCAAAACGACAATTGATGGAATCGAACATGTACCAAGCAGCGGTCCTGTCATTTTGGTTGCAAATCACCGCAGTTACTTCGACGTATTTGCGGTAGCGATGATGGTGTCAAAAACAGGCCGCACAGTGCGCTTTCTGGGCAAGAAAGAAGTATTTGATGCACCTCTCATTGGTCAACTTGCATCGCTATTGGGCGGCATTCGCGTCGATCGAACTTCAGGTAGTGATGAACCGCTGGAACACGCGGCTGCTGCTTTGCAGTCGGGAGAAATGGTGGCACTGATGCCACAAGGAACAATTCCACGTGGACTTGAGTTCTTCTCTCCTCAGTTGCAAGGGCGATGGGGGGCTGCACGCCTCGCTGTCCAGGCCAATGCAACAGTTATTCCGATTGGCCTTTGGGGCACGGAAAAGGTGTGGCCACGTAACGCAAAACTCCCCGACATCTTGAATCTGTCTAACCCGCCACTTGTCAGCATCACGGTTGGTCCACCGGTTGAATTGGATCGAACGGGCAACAGCGACGAGATCATTGCCGCTAATACGCACGCAATGATGAGTGCAATTAGTGCGTTGCTGCCATCAGAGGCGCGCGAAGAACGAACTCCTACAGATGAAGAATTGCGTGCAACTTTTCCAGCTAGTTACAGCGGCGATTTGAGAGCCGATACCGCCCGCAGACCAGGAACTGATTAATTCGTTGGTTTTTTAATCAGAGCGACAATGGCGCCAACGCATGCGGCGGTCACTCCACCAAATACGATTCGCCCCGTCAGTGTTGACACGTTGAACGTGAGTTGAGCCGCAATATAAATAGCGGGTAAGTACAGCACGATCATGGCCATGCGCACGATTTGATTGCGCGGAGTTTTCCAAATAGTGAAAACCCCAATCACGCCAAACACCATGGTGTACACCAAAATGATGGTCACCATCAGTACAAGGCTCTCCATGGTCTCGTTACTTCTTGGCTCGAGTTACTTTTTGACGAACAACATTGAGCGCGCTTCCAGCCTTAAACCACTGCACTTGTTCTTTGCTGAACGTGTGTAGGGCAGTGAATGGAATCTCTTCAGCATTGCGTTGTTTGACGATGTAACACTGCACCGGCTGATCTGGAACTGGAGGCATTCCGCGAACGGTGATGGTGTCGGTTGGCTCAATCAAGTCATAGACCGATGGGTCTTCAAAAGTGAGTGGAACGATGCCTTGCTTCTTCAAGTTGGTCTCGTGGATGCGAGCAAATGATCGAGCAAAAATGACTTGGCAACCGCGGAAACGAGGTTCCATTGCAGCGTGTTCGCGACTGGAGCCTTCTCCGTAGTTCTGGTCGCCAATTGCACACCACTGGAATTTGTTCTTGCCCCACAACCACGCAATTTCTGGATACGCACGAGTGGAACCGTCAACGAGGTCGAGGCCTTTACCAACGTCGTCGGTGTAGGCATTTACGGCACCTTCAAACAAGTTCATTGAAATGTTTTCGAGATGCCCGCGGTACTTCAACCATTTTCCTGCTGCTGAAATGTGGTCGGTGGTGCATTTGCCTTTTGCTTTCATTAACACCGGCATGCACAGGAAGTCGTTGCCGTTCCATTTTGTAAATGGCTCAAGCAATTGCAAGCGATCACTAAGCGGGTCAACGATGACTTCAATGTCTGAACCATCTGCTGGTGGGGCAATGAAGGTGTCATTGCCTGCGTCGTATCCATTTGCTGGCAGAACTTCGCCGGCTGGGGCATTGAGTTTTACTTGCGTTCCATCTGGGGCTTCGATGGTGTCGGTTGTTGGGTCGAAGTCCAGTCGACCTGCGAGTGCAAGTGCAATCACGGTGTCGGGGCTGGTGACAAAGCTGAGCGTGTTCGCTGAACCGTCGTTGCGCTTAGGGAAGTTGCGGTTGAACGAGTTAACGATGGTGTTCGGT
>ENA-OUVC01001827-OUVC01001827.1-marine-metagenome-genome-assembly--contig:-NODE-1827-length-12314-cov-4.008989_pt1 | contig 12314 bp, 15 predicted proteins | sample MGYA00248622_ERZ508571 | MGnify/ENA primary metagenome ERZ508571 (study PRJEB26236, sample SAMN06267175) | marine metagenome | isolation source: Columbia River Estuary | place: USA:Columbia River... | reverse complement strand
CGACCGATTGCACCGGCATCATCGAATTCAATGTTCCAGTTCTTGCGTAGTTCGGTTGCTAAGTCTTTAGCCTTTGGACTCAGGTCAGCATTGCGAGACAACGGCAAGATTGCTGCCTTTACTGGTGCCAGGCGCTTATCAAAACGCATCACTACGCGCTTATCAACACCACCCTTGGTGTTAGGCGCTTCATCTTCGTCATAGGCCTCAAGCATGAATGCCAGTACTGCCCGGGTTAGTCCAGCTGCAGGTTCGATTACGTAAGGCACATACTTCTCGCCAGATTCTTGATCAAAGAATGACAAGTCTTTGCCGGAAGCTTCCATGTGTGCCTTTAAGTCGAAATCAGTGCGGTTTGCAATACCTTCAAGTTCAGCGAATTCACTACCGCCGAATTGGAAACGGTATTCAATGTCTGTTGTGCGCTTTGAGTAATGCGAAAGCTTTTCTTTTGGATGTTCGAAGCGACGTAAGTTATCCGTTGATAGACCAAGGTCTACATACCAATTCCAACGCTCTTCGAGCCAGTACTCATGCCATTGCTCGTCGGTGCCAGGTGGAACAAAGAATTCCATTTCCATTTGTTCAAATTCGCGAGTTCGGAAAATGAAGTTACCTGGTGTGATTTCGTTACGGAAAGACTTTCCAGTTTGACCGATACCAAATGGCGGCTTCTTGCGAGAAGATGCAGCGACGTTTGCGTAGTTTGTGAAAATACCTTGCGCAGTTTCTGGACGCAGGTAATGCAGTGAGTTTTCATCAATGACTGGACCAAGGTTTGTGGAAAGCATTCCATTGAACATTTTTGGTTCAGTGAATTCGCCCTTAGTTCCACAGTTAGGGCAAGGTACTCCAGCTAAGCCACCTTCAGGAGCGCGGCCTTTACGTTCTTCGAATTCTTCAAGTAGGTGATCTTCGCGGAACCTCTTGTGACATGAGGTGCACTCAGTTAGCGGATCGGTGAAAGTTGCCAAGTGTCCGGATGCGGCCCAAACCTGTGGTGCCAAAATTACGGCAGAGTCGATGCCAACTACGTCTTCGCGGGATTGAACAACAGCTTTCCACCATTGGCGGCGAACATTTTCTTTTAGTTCTACACCAAGTGGCCCATAGTCCCAGGCGGATCGAGATCCACCGTAAATTTCGCTACTTGGGAAAACAAATCCCCGACGTTTGGACAGATTTACAACAGCGTCTACGCGATCCATGAAACTCAACATCCGATAAGGCTTTCCGACTGGTTGCCGGAAGCAGGAAACCCCATTCTATCGAGAGAAACTGACGTTATAGGTATTCAAGTTACGATGGACCGATGAACCTTTCGCGCATGCCTAAATCAAAATTCCGCCCGATCGGCTTTTGCTCGCTGGTATTGGCTGTCCTAACTTTTACTGCCGGATGTGCCAGTGATTCGCCAGAAACTGGCGCTTCCGCGGAATCCAATATTCCTGCTCCCACTTTGGATGCCCAAGCTTCAGTGAGTCCAAATGAAATCCAACCTGATGCCGAGCGAGAGTTTCGAGCCGCATTAGTCGCTTCTCAGGACAGTGCAGCTAAATCTGGCTTAACTGAATTGTGGTTTGATACCGAAGGCTCTTTGGTTCAAGTCGCAGTTCAAGATCCAAATACCAAAATCTGTGCAAGTTACGATGTCAACACAGATTCAGTTTTTGAAATGGATGAAACCTCAATGATGCCTGCGCGAACCATCTCAGAACTAGATGGACTAGTTGCCGGCGCAAATGACCAAGGCTCAGTCATTAGCAATACTCCAGGTGAATTCACAATAACTAACACAATTGACTTGTCGAAGTATGTAACGGTTTACACACTCGATACTGAAGGACGAATTGCAAAAAGTGTAATCAGCTCTGATGATGAACCGTTGGGCGAAATCACATATACCTACAGCGTCACAAAAGAGGGTAAAGCAGCCCTTGCTGGTTTGTAATCAACTAGTTAACTTCGTAAAACCTGGTCAGTGAGATTGGCGCTGGTGGTGATACCACAGCGTGAATCGTGTCGTACACGGCAAGTAAATGCGGCACTACTGACTTTGGGCAAACCGGAACTACTAGGGTTGCCGATTTAACCGATGCACCTCGAAGCATTGCTCCAATAGCCATCGCAGTGCTTCCGGATTCGACACCATCATCGATCACCGCGACATTTAACCCAGCTAGATCTCCAATCCTTGGAATGGAAACTTCGGTTCTGGTTCTAATAATGTTTAAATCCCGCATAGGCAAAGTCATTTCAGTTGCAAAAGCTAATGCGATTTCAACAGCAGCAGGTAGGACGACAACAATCACGTCGTGTTCCAAAATTTCAGGTTTGAAAGTTGCCAGCATTTTTTGTCCAGCATCAGCTCGATCGATGAAATCAAACTGTGTCATTAACACTCGACTCATACTCAGTTACTGAATCGGTATTGAACTCCATCAGCATCTCGAAAGCCGTAGGTTCATCTCGCATGTTTGCCAAGAACGGCCAAACCCCAATTTTTGCTTCCATTGAGCCAAGTGCTCGGCGATAGGAACCTACGTCTAGCCAATCGGTCTTTATTAAGTAGCGTTCAGGTGAATCTGCGTTGTGAAAAATGCTGGCCGATACAAATCCAGGTCTTTCTTGCAAAACATTCATTGCCTGTTTAGCTTCGAGTTTCCAGGAAGCAGCATCGGAAACGTCAAAAATCCAAATCGTATGAAAAGTTCCGAGCATAAAGTTAGGCGCCGTAATTGATCGCAGTTGCGGCAACCAAAATCAAGAACACCATAAAACGAATCAATCTAGATTTTGAATCTAATAACGGCCAGGACAAGTACATTAGCCAACCGATAAAAGCGCTCACCACGGTTAGCGAGATACCTGAATAAGGCGCTTGCAAGAACAGGCCAAGCAACATGAAAACTGCGATTAGGCCGGGAACTAGAAACTTTGGCAGCGCATGAATGCGCAACAGAGCTGGCGCACTCAGGTCAGTTACTCGCTTTCGAAGCGCAGAATGAGTCACCACTGGAACCGCTGGATTTGGCTTTTTTGGTTTATTTGGTTGACTCATAACCCAATTACAACACGGGATAGTCGAAATATTGCGGAGGCTTATTGACAATCATTCCCATTAAGTTTACTATTGAGAACTGTTCCCAATAAAGGAGTTTTAATGGCTGTATTAGTTGCTCTCGGTACCGTACTTGCTACGTTCCTAGGCGGATTTCTAGCGCTGCGAGCGCGAAAGCGTATGCACCTAGTGCTTGGCTTAAGTGCTGGGCTACTCCTTGGCTTAGTTTCGTTTGATCTGATTCCAGAAGTATTCGAATTAAGCAGCCTGGAATTTGGTCACGTTCCAGCCGTTATGGTCATGTTTGTTGTTGGCTTCCTGGCTCTGCACATCTTGGAGCGTTACTACGGTGCTCATGAACCACATGGCTCAAAGTACAACGATGGTCATGAGCACTCCCATAACACAACGGGTGTAATTGCTGCTTCCGCAATGGTGATTCACGTATTCCTTGATGGTCTTGCTATTGGTTTAGCGTTTCAGGTCAGCTCATCACTTGGTTGGATTGTTGCGATTGCAGTTTTGGCGCATGCGTTTACTGATGGATTAAACACCGTCTCAATGTTGATTTCTGCAGGCAAGTGGCAGACCCGAGCAATCTTGCTTCTTATCGCAGATGGCGTAGCCCGAATCGCTGGTGCATTCCTTGGAGCAAGAGTTGTTGTTGCAGATAACGTTCTTGGTTTGTACCTGGCACTATTTGCTGGTTTCTTGATTTACCTTGCTACTTCGCACATTTTGCCTGAGGCACACAGCACTAAGCCATCGCGCATGACACTACTTGCCACAGTTGCCGGCGTAATCATCATGTTTGTAATTGTCACACTGGTTCACGGGTAAACATGGCTACTCAACGCTTAACAAAGCAACGCAAAGCAATCACTGAAGCTCTGGCTTCACAGGAAAACTTTCGTAGCGCCCAAGAAATACATGCACTTTTAACCGCAGACGGCGAAACCATCGGACTATCAACGGTGTATCGCAACTTAACCGAGATGTTTGAGGTGCGAGACGTAGACATGATTATTGGTGCGGATGGTGAATCGCAATATCGACTTTGCAGTGCCAATCACCATCATCATCTAACTTGTAAGCAATGTGGACTTGCCATTGAGATAACGGGCGAAGCGTTAGAAGTTTGGGCTAAGCAAGTTGGAATAGATAACGGCTTTACCGAAATCACCCACACGCTTGAAATCACCGGCATCTGCCGAACTTGCAAGAACAGCTAATCCTTCGGCAGTGGATTAGGTACCGCTCCCCCGTAACGGCGATCCCGCGAGGCATAAATTTCGCAGGCATGCCATAAATGGCGGCGGTCAAAATCTGGCCAAAGCGTTGGCAAGAAGACAAATTCCGAATATGCGCTTTGCCATAGTAAGAAATTGCTTAGTCGCTGTTCCCCACTTGATCTAACAAACAGATCTACATCGGGCATATCTGGCTCGTCAAGATATTTCTTAATGGTTTTTTCAGTAACTTTCTTGGGATCAATTTTTCCGTCTGCAACTTGCTGCGCGATGGCAGAAACTGCATCAACAATCTCAGCTCGTCCCCCATAGTTAACGCACATCGTCACAGTTAGCTTTGAGTTCTTTGCAGTTAGCTTCTCGCAAGCTTCTAGTTCTTCAATTACCGAACGCCACAGCTTTGGTCGTCTACCGGCCCAGCGGATGCGCACTCCCATGTCATTCATTTCGTCACGGCGTCTGCGAATGACATCGCGATTGAAGTTCATTAGGAATCGAACTTCTTCTGGAGATCGTCGCCAGTTTTCGGTTGAAAATGCATAAGCAGATAACCAATTAACCCCAAGCTCCAATGAGCCATAAATGCAGTCCATCAAACTTGCTTCGCCAGCTTCATGCCCAGCTGTGCGCGGCAGTCCACGTTCCTTCGCCCACCTGCCATTGCCATCCATTACGACTGCAATGTGATTTGGAATTAAGTCAGGTTGAATCTTTGGTGGCTTGACCCCGGAAGAATGTGGCGGTGGGTTAAGCAACATGGTTTAAGTCTTTCATAATCAGGTGGCTTGCCGATCAACTAACGGCAATGATCTGAGTCCTCGCTCTAAATGCCATTGCACATACGCAGCCACAATGCCAGATACTTCGTTGCGATCTTTGGCTAGAGAAACATCGGCCGCTTCCCAGTCCCCTGACATTAAGGCCTGCATTAACTCGAATGACTCTGGCCGAGGAGCAACGCTGCCAGGTACTCGATGCTCTACACACAATGCGCCACCAGTGGATACATGGAAGAAAGGTTGGGTTCCAGCGACGCCACAAATCACACATGCGTTAAGTGTTGGAGAATAGCCAGCCATAGATAGTGACCGAAGCAGGTATGCATCCATTACCAAGCTGGAAGCATGCTCTCCGGATACTAAAGTTCTAAGCGCTCCAACCAACAGTAAGTATTGTGCCTCTGCTGAAATCGATTCTTCTGAGGTGAGACGATCTGCCGTCTCCAACATCGTTTGCCCTGCAGTCCAAAGTGAATAGTCAAGAGCTAAGTCTTGGCCATAAGCATTTAGCGACTCAGCTTGCGTGATGATGTCGAGACTCTTGCCTTCGAAAACCAATAAGTCAACGCGACTAAACGGTTCCAAACGAGCGCCAAACTTACTTTTTGTCCGGCGTACCCCTTTAGCAACAGCTCGAATCTTTCCTCGTTCACGGGTCAAAAGTGTGATGATTCGATCTGCTTCGCCTAATTTATGAGTGCGCAAAACGATTGCTTCGGCGCGATAACTAGGCATAGGTCTATGGTGTCACGCCCATAGGTGAAGTGGTGGTCAGGTAACCTCTTTTTATGACTACTCCACCTAATGAACCAATTCGGGTAATGGGATTCGACAAAGCATCTATCAAATGGGTCTTTCGTACCGTAATTCTTTTCACCGCAGCCGCGTTGTTAGGCCTGTGGGTTTTTCAACAAAACATAAGTTTCATTCTGTTGCTGCTCCTGGCCCTGTTGTTTGCAGTCGCCATGGAACCCGGAGTTTCTGCCCTTTCCGCGCGAGGTATGAAGCGAGGTGGCGCAACCGGAGTAACGATGCTGGGGATCACAATAATTGCAGCAGCATTTATCGCCCTATTTGGTGGCATTCTCTTCGCGCAGGCATCATCACTAATCTCAGATTTACCAAATTTAGTTACTGATGTAACGAAATGGATCAATACGACATTTAATCAAAACTTAGATGCAGATACGTTGATAAATCAACTGAATATTCAACCTGCTCAAATAGCTGACTGGGCAAGTAATTTTGCCGGCGGGTTTGTAGGCATATTGTCGGGAATTGTTGGTGGATTATTTCAACTACTCACCCTGGCCTTATTCTCATTTTATTTATCGGCAGATGCGCCTCGCATAAAGCGACAGATCGGCGCACTCATGAAGCCCAGTGCACAGAAAGTTATCGTGACGACTTGGGATATCACGGTAAAGAAAACTGGGGGCTTTGTAGTTTCTAAGTTGCTTTTAGCACTTGCATCTGCAACAGCTCACTCAATTTTCTTTGCTTCAATCGGTTTGCCATATTGGTTGCCTCTGGGTTTGATTACCGGCATTACAAGTCAATTCATCCCAACGGTAGGTACCTACATCGGAATATTCATACCCGTGATTTTTGCGGTATTCAATAACCCGATGGATGCAGTCTTCATCATCATCTTCGCTTCGGTATATCAGCAGATTGAGAATTACTTGCTCTCCCCGAGGTTAAGTAAAATCACTATGGACATTCACCCTGCGGTTGCATTTGGTTCCGTAATTGTATTTGCCAATTTGTTCGGCGCAGTTGGAGCTATCGTTTCGGTCCCGGTGGCAGCAGCTTTAGTTGCTTTGCTTGATACCTATGGCAAGCGATATGAGTTAATTCCAGAGCTAGCTGAAATTGAAAAAGCGCAGGGCAAAAAGTCTAAGAAAGCTAAATCAGAAACCGAGTCTTGATAGCTGCTTAGGATCGCGCTGCCAGTCCTTAGCAATCTTGACGCGAATATCAAGGTAAACCGGAACTCCAAGCATCTTGCTAATTGCAATTCGAGCTTCGGTGCCGACTTCCTTTAAGCGACTGCCGCCTTTTCCAATCACAATATGTTTTTGGCTCTCGCGCTCGACATAAATGAGAGCGAAGATATCCATTAATGGCTTATCTTCAGCGCGATCTGCGCGCATTGCCATCTCGTCGATTACTACCGCAATTGAGTGAGGTAGTTCATCATGAACTCCTTCAAGCGCACACTCGCGAATCAATTCAGCGATCATGATTAGCTCAGGCTCATCTGTGAGCTCACCGTCTGGGTAAAGGATCTGACCTTCTGGCAGCATTCCCATAAGTAGGTCGCTTAGAAGATCAACCTGATTATCGGCAACTGCAGAAACTGGAACTAGCTCAGCCCAGTCAATACCAATTTCTTGACCTAGTTTTTGAACCGCTAAAAGTTGCTCGCCAACGGCCTGTTTGTCAGTCGTATCAATCTTGGTAACAACAGCAACTTTCTTGACCCGAGGAATAGCTGCGATCTGCTCAGCAATAAAACGATCGCCAGGACCGATTGCCTCGTTGGCTGGAAAACACATAACAACGACATCTACTTCAGACCAAGTATCTGAAACTAAAGCATTGAGCCTTTCGCCGAGCAGAGTTCTTGGTTTATGGACACCAGGAGTGTCGATCAAAATCAATTGACCTTCGGGCTTTGTGACGATGCCGCGGATTGTGTGTCGCGTAGTTTGCGGACGATCCGAAGTTATAGCAACTTTTTGCCCAACTAGGGCATTTGTTAAAGTCGACTTTCCAACATTTGGACGGCCCACAATGCAAGCAAAACCACTACGCATTTGAAGTCTCCAGATTTGATTTAGTTGGGGTACGTGATTCAACGATACCCAGTAACGCCAAAGCCCCAATGATTACGGCGCAGCCAATCCAGCCGCGCAGATTCATGGCTTCACCCAAGATGTAAACGCCCATCAAAGTTGCCAGTACTGGTTCGGCCAATGTCAGGGTTGAAACTGTTCCTGGACTTAAATGGGTTAACCCATTTCCAAACAGAATGTAGCCAAGAGCTGTGGTTGCCAGTCCGATGTAGAGCACAAATCCAACCAACAGCGCGCTGTTTATCCAAGCACTTGTAAACAACACAATTGGAAGTGACAGCACTGCCCCAATTCCAAACGCAGCGCCAAGCACCTCGGCGCCAGTCACATCATGCGTGCGAGTAAGGCGAACTCCAAAAACGGTAAAGACTGCATACATAACGCCAGAAATGAAAACTGCGAAGAATCCTAAGTTGTCACGGACTTCGCTAACCCCGGTTATGAGTGCTAACCCAACAACTCCCATAGCTGTCGACACCGCCCAGACTGCTGTTGGCTTTCCAGTTCCAACAATCCAACCCAGTACCCCAGCAAAAAACGGCGCTGTTGCAAGTGCTCCAAGAGTTCCCATTGCAACGCCGATTCGTGCCGCTCCGATAAAGAAAGAAATTTGGTAAGCCAAAACTGCCAAGGCCATTACCCAAACAATTGGAATCTTTACTAGCCTTCGTAACCCTGAAGTTCCGTATCGAATTGCTGCGTATGCAGCCAACCCAATTCCGCCAAGGAATACTCGCCAAGCACCAACGGAAATACTGCTGCCCGGAAAATCTAAATATGCTCTGCCCGTTGCACTGGTACTAAACAAAACACATGCCAGTAAAACCGAAACAACAGCTAGTTGCTGACCATTTTTAGGTGATGCATGTCTTGCCGTAGAACTTGAACTCGGTTTCGTCACGTTAATCGAGTATCAACAGGGTTGCCAGTTTCATCAATTACGTAGATTGGAACTTCTGTTCCAGAAAACGAGCGAACCAACTCAAGATCAGAATCAGAAACATTGATTTGAGTTTGTGGCGAGACAACAACGGACTCAACTCCTGTGGATCCGGAGGCAACTGCCTGTGCCACAACCATTTCCACGGCTGATAACTTCAAGGATCCAATTTCAACTTCAGCGCTGGCATAAGTCCTGCCAGTTTCGTCGCGAAGCGCCGCTCCGACTTTGGCTTGCACGCGAGAGCGTGCACCTTTGGCCAGTACTGCGAGTTTGTCGTCTTCTGGATTCCAATTACTCATTTGATTCTTCTTCAACGTCAGCAACAAAAGTGTCTCGAGAAATGACTACGGTATCGATTCGATGGCGTCGTCCTGCCGTAGATTCTGCAGTTAGCGTCCAGTTATCGATATCAACTGTTGCTCCAGGAATTGGAACAATCCCTAGGCGCTTAGCCATCAGTCCACCCACAGTGTCTACGCCTTCATCTGGAATTTCAGTCTCCAAAAGTTCGGCAAGGTCATCTATGTGAAGTCTTGAGCTGACGCGGTATTCGCCATTAGGTAATTCTTCAACGTCAGGCCCAAGCACATCGTGCTCATCTGCGATTTCTCCAACGATTTCTTCGAGCACATCTTCAATAGTTACAAGGCCGGCAGTGCCGCCGTATTCATCAACCAAAACTGCAAGGTGAGTTCGAGCACTTTGCATATCGCGCAGTAACTCATCAACACTTCGACTATCGGGAACCATGAACGCAGGTCGCATTAAGTCAGATACTCGCTCGGTAGTTTGGGATTCTTGGTGCTCAAATACTCGGCGTGCAATGTCTTTGACATAGACAACACCGACAATGTCATCTATGCCCTCTCCCACAACAGGAATACGGGAGTACCCAGAGCGAAGCCCAAGTGACATTGCCTGGCGCAAAGTTTTATGCGTTTCAATCCACACCATTTCAGTGCGGGGAACCATGACTTCGCGAGCAATTGTGTCACCAAGTTCGAAGACCGAGTGAATCATCTGGCGCTCGTCATCTTCAATTACCGAGTCAGCTCCAGCCATGTCAACTAATTCGCGCAATTCGGCTTGCGTAGAGAATGGACCTTCTCGGAAACCTTGACCTGGAGTTATTGCATTTCCAACCAAAATAAAGATTCGAGAAAGCGGACCAAAGACTACGGTGATCATTCGAGTTAAGCGAACTGTTGAAAGCGCAATCTTGTCGGCTCTTTGGCGACCTAAAGTTTGTGGCGCAACACCAAGCACGATGTAACCAACTAGAACCATTACCGCTGAAGAGCTTGCTAGAGCTACGTTGTTGTCCACAAAAACATCTAGGGACACCGTTGTGACTAGAACAATTGCAATGGTTGACAGCGTCAAGTGAGCAAACATGAGTGAATTTACATACTTAGCGCGCTCATCTAACAACTTGCTCAAGCGACCAGCAGATTTGCTGCCATCTTTACGAAGTTGATCAATCGTTGCCTTACTCACGCGCGCTAAGGCGGTTTCAGTTGCCACAAAGACTGCCGCAAACAAAACCATGAATGAGGCCAAGATTAGAAGAAGCGTATTGTGGCTCAAGCTAGGCCACGAGCATTACGCTCGCCTTCCCACTGGGCAAGAAGTTGTGCCTGTAGACCGAACATAACTTTGTGCTCATCCGGTTCGGCATGGTCATGGCCGAGTAGATGCAAAATTCCATGCGTTAACAAAAGTCGCAGCTCAACTTCCATGCTGTGACCTGCTTGTTCGCCTTGTCGAGCAGCAACTGCAGGACATAGAACGACATCTCCTAGAACGCCTTCTTCACTTACTCGATCCGGAGTTCCGGCGCGAAGTTCATCCATTGGAAAACTCAAAACATCTGTTGGTCCAGGCTCATCCATGAATTTTTCATGCAAAGTAGCCATGGCAATTTCGTCTACAAGAAGTACCGAGAGTTCTGCGGCTGGATTAATGTGCAGACTTCGAAGTACGAATTGAGCCTGCGAAGAAATTTCCAACTCGTTTACTTCAAAATCAGATTCATTGTTTACGTCAATCGACATGATTATGAGTTCCTACGATCTGGACGCTGATCTTGGGAAGCGCGTTTTTCGTCGTATCGACCATAAGCATCGACAATCTGGCCCACCAATTTGTGTCGGACCACATCTGTTGAAGTTAATTCACAAAAAGCTACGTCTTCGACATCGGTCAAAATATCTCTGACAACCCTTAGTCCGCTGGCAGTTCCGGTTGGTAGATCGATTTGAGTTACGTCACCAGTGATGACCATGGTGGATCCAAATCCAAGTCGGGTCAAAAACATTTTCATTTGTTCAGCAGATGTGTTTTGTGCTTCATCCAAAATAATGAATGCGTCGTTCAAAGTACGACCACGCATGTAAGCCAGTGGTGCAACTTCGATTGTGCCACTTGTCATCAAGCGCGGGATCGAATCTGGGTCAACCATGTCATGAAGTGCATCGTAAAGTGGGCGAAGATATGGATCGATCTTCTCGCTTAAAGTTCCAGGTAGAAAACCTAAGCGCTCGCCTGCTTCAACAGCCGGTCTGGTCAAAATGATTCTGGTGACTTGTTTGCTTTGAAGGGCTTGGACTGCCTTCGCAACTGCTAGGTAAGTTTTTCCAGTTCCAGCGGGCCCGATTCCAAAAACAATAGTGTTTTCATCGATTGCGTCAACATATCGTTTTTGGTTCAGGGTTTTGGCACGAATCGTGCGTCCCCGACTAGAAATAATGTTTGCAGTTAATACATCAGCTGGGCGCACATCTGAGCGAAGCATTGCAATTGAGCGCTCCACAGACTCTGGTGTTAGACCCTGGCCAGTTCGCAGCATTACTAACATTTCAGAAATCAAGGTTTCGATTAATTGAACACTTGGCTTCGGGCCATCGATGGTTATTTCATTGCCGCGCACCAAAATTACCGAGTCAGCAAAAGACTTCTCAATTACTCGGATTAATTCATCGCGGGCGCCAGTGACCGAAACCATTGGTGTGGAAGTCGGCACAATCACAACTGTGTGAGATGGCGAGGCAGAAACTGTCATTTGACCTAATTCTATGGCAGAAATAAGAAGTGCGAGTCGGCTATCCCGGAGGCCAAGACAGGCTTCGGCCGCCAAGAACGTGAAAATGCACATGCGCCACAGACTGCCCAGCGTCTTCCCCGTTATTAGTCACAATTCGGTAACCCGTAGCAAGGCCCTCATGCTCTGCCACTTTGGTTGCCAAAGTCAAGAGCTCACTGGCTAGGTCTGGGTCATTCGACATCAAGTCAGTTACGTCAGCAAAGTGCTTTTTTGGAATTACCAACACATGAGTAGGAGCCTTTGGATCGATGTCGCGAAAAGCAATTGCAGAATCAGATTCCAAAACAACATCGGCTGGAATTACGCCAGCTGAAATC
>ENA-OUVC01001823-OUVC01001823.1-marine-metagenome-genome-assembly--contig:-NODE-1823-length-12327-cov-3.173143_pt1 | contig 12327 bp, 14 predicted proteins | sample MGYA00248622_ERZ508571 | MGnify/ENA primary metagenome ERZ508571 (study PRJEB26236, sample SAMN06267175) | marine metagenome | isolation source: Columbia River Estuary | place: USA:Columbia River... | reverse complement strand
GGATCTAACGCATCTCGCAACGCATCGCCAACTAAGTTGAAAGCAAGAACTACTAAAACAAGTGAGCCGGCGGTGATTAGGAAGAAGTTTGGATAAACAGTTACAAATCGTCTTGCGTTATCTAACAAAATTCCCCAAGTAGTTGCCGGTGGTTGTATGCCAATTCCTAAAAATGAGAAGACCGCCTCAGCTGCTAAATAACCAGGTAGTGATAACGAGACCACCACAATTACTGGCGCCCAAAGATTTGGTATTAACTCTTTAAAAATAATACGCCTTCTAGATGCGCCCATGGCTTGAGCTGCGGTAACAAAGTCGCGCTCGCGCAGTGAAAGAACTTGAGAACGTACCAACCTTGAAAATCCTGGCCAACCAAAAAATGAAAGAAAAATGATTAGAAAGATTACCCGAGCAGAATTACCTTGCGCGATGCCAGTATCTTGAATTCTTGCCACCATTGGCTCGGAGAGTGCAACAATCATAAAAAACGCTGGAAATGCTAAAAGAAAATCAGTAAACCTGCCCAAGTAATCATCAATTCGACCACGGAAGTAGCCACCAATAATTCCAACGATTAAACCAATAAATAAAGTTAATGAGGTGGTCAAAATTGCGATCGTGAAAGAGATTCGGGAACCGTACAACAAATTGCCCAGCAGATCTCGGCCGATACCTGGGGTTAGTCCAAGTGGGTGCTGCCAACTAATACCACCATTTGCCGGAATGGGCACACCTGAGGAATCAATTAAGTCAAGATTTAATTCATCTGGATCAATCCCCAATATTTTGCAAACTATTGGCGCAAAAAGAGAGAGCAATAAAATTGTTATCGATACCCCGGCAGCAGCCATACCAACCTTGTTACGGCGAAAACGTAGCCAGGCGATCTGTCGCGGGCTGCGACTTATTATTTGGCCTGCGCTAGCAGCATTGCCAATCTTCTTACGCGAGACCATCTATCACCCTTCACCCGATGCTGATTAAGATAATTTTCAGTGGCAAAGGTAGCCTACTTAGAGTAAATAGATAAAGGGTGAGATGATCATTACGCAGGCAGAGTGCTGGCCGCACCGCCATGTTTAGTAGTATTACCCTAGATATTTGACCCGCTAGCCAGCCTAGGATTGTGAGAAGAAGAATGCGTTCAAAGAGAAAGATCAGATTAGCTGCTGCAGCTTTGGCATCGACCTTACTGCTCTCAGCATGTGGTGGTGGCAGTGATACTGCCTCAACTGAATCAAATGAAGAATTAATTGCTCCACCAGTTGTAGAGGTGCAGGCAAGTGGTGGTTTTAATAGCCCGGTAAAGATTGCCTCTGGTGTCTCATTCACATTATCGGAGCCAACCGGCTTTAAGCCAGGAAAATTTGCTGCCGGCCAACTACCTGGTCAGCGTTACCAACAATTTAAAATTGATATAAATAATGGCTCTACTGCAGCTATTGATCTATCCACATTCATCATTACTGGTAAGACCACATCTGGTCTATGTGTTGATATTTTTGATGGTGATAATGGCATGGATGGTGCACCGGGTGAACCACTTGCTGCTGGTAAATCTCTTGCATTCAACTGGGGACTTTCTTGTGAAGGAAAATCTGGTGAGGATCTTTCGCTAGTGCTTTCAAATGAGGGTACAGCGATCATTGAGGTTACTGGCAAATTGGCATAACTAACTTTTTTAGTTAGTTATTTATCTCCAGGGCTAATAATCTAAATGACATTCTCATTTCAGGTTAAAAGCTCATTACCTAATCGACTTGGTCGAACCGGTGTGATCACAACTGCGCATGGGCAGATTAAAACCCCAGCATTTATTCCAGTTGGAACTAAAGCCACTTTAAAGTCGGTACTGCCTGAGTCCATTACCGACTTTGGAGCACAAGCGGTATTAGCAAATGCCTACCATCTATATCTGCAACCAGGGCCGGAGATTGTTGATCAAGCAGGTGGCTTAGGTAAATTTATGAATTGGCGTGGGCCAACCTTTACCGACTCTGGTGGCTTTCAAGTTTTATCACTCGGTGTTGGCTTTAAAAAAGTTATTGCCATGGATGAAAATACCTTTCAAGCAGATGATGTAATTGCTGATGATAAGGAACGCTTAGCTCATGTTGATGATGATGGCGTCACCTTCAAATCACATTTAGATGGCTCACTTCACCGCTTTACCCCAGAGGTTTCTATGCAGGTGCAACATCAAATTGGCGCCGACATTATCTTTGCCTTTGATGAGTGCACTACTTTGCACAACACCAGGAGTTATCAAGAAAAAGCATTAGAGCGAACTAGATTATGGGCGCAGCGATGTTTGGCCGAGCATGATGCGTTAACAAAAAAACGAAAAGAAAAGCCATACCAAGCATTATTTGGGGTGCTGCAGGGCGCCCAATATGAGGATCTGCGACGTAAGGCTGCAAAAGATTTAGCGGTAATGAGTGTTGGTGGAGTTTCCTTTGATGGCTTTGGCATTGGTGGTGCCTTAGACAAACAAACACTGGGCGATATTTTAAGGTGGGTAAATGAGGAGCTGCCAGTAGAAAAGCCAAGACATTTTCTAGGAATTGGTGAGCCAGATGATTTATTTGTTGGGGTAGAAAATGGCGCAGATACCTTTGATTGTGTTGCACCTTCTCGGCAGGCAAGAACTAGTTCAGTCTTTACCAAAGATGGCCGAGTAAATATTTCAAATGCACCGCATAAAAATGAGTTCTTCCCAATTGAAAAAGATTGCAGCTGCTACACCTGCCGTAACTACACCAGGGCGTATTTGTGTCACTTATTTAGATCCAAGGAGATGTTGGCTGCCACCCTTGCCACAATTCATAATCAACACTTTATTGTTGGCTTAGTAGATCAGATGCGAAAAGGTATTGAAGATGGCACATTTTTTGATTTTAAGGCTCAATTTATGGCCAGGTACTACGGAAAGTAATTTGGGGGTAGATTAAAGATATGAATGATGCTCGCAAACCACTTCGTATTGGAATATTAGGCGCAGCCCGAATTGCGCCCAGCGCCATTATTTTTCCAGCCCAAGCAACAGGTCATCAATTAGTTGCAGTTGGCGCTAGAGATAAAGCACGCGCTGCTGAGTTTGCTAAGCAGTATCAAATTCAAAAAGCTTATGGTTCATACCAAGAGGTAATCGATGATCCAGATGTTGATGTTGTTTATAACGCATTACATAATGGCGGCCACGGCCCTTGGAATATCAAAGCCTTAGCTGCTGGTAAACATGTTTTATCTGAGAAGCCATCTGCTTCAAATGCTGCTGAAGCCAAAGAGGTTGCAGCGGCTGTAAGTAAATCTGGCAAGGTATTTATGGAAGGTTTTCACTACTACTACCACCCAGTCTTTCAGCGATTACTTGCCATAGTTAAATCAGGTGAGATCGGTGAGGTAATAAAGGTTGAATCATCCTTACTTATTCCGATGCCTGAAAAGGAAGATTTGCGATTGAAATTTGATTTAGCAGGTGGCTCAATGATGGATGTTGGCTGCTACGCACTTCATAGCCAACGCATGATTAGCCAATTAATTGCAGATGGTGAGCCAACAATTGTTAAGGCAGATGCAAATGCTGCTGATGGCAAAATTGATACCAAGTTGTATATGCAACTTAAGTATCCAAATGGAGTAGCAGCCCTTGCTAAAGGTGATTTTGAATCAGAAGCCATGACCGCACCACTTACAGTTACTGGAAGTAAGGGAAGTGTTCACCTACCTAATTTTGTGGTTTCAGGTTGGGATCCAAGAGTTATTGTTGAAGTGGGCGGACAAAAGCGGGTTGAACACTTGCCATCAATTTCTACCTATACCTATCAACTCATTGCATTTGCTGATGCAGTTGATCTTGGTAAGCCGGTTAAGACTGATGCTAAAGATGCGCTGATTCAGGCGGGCTTAATTGATTCAGCCTATGAAGCCGCAGGACTTGCGCTTAGACCGATATTTAAGATTTAAACCAAAAGTAATTTTTGGCCCTTAACCACTGCTTCAGTTCGGCCACTGACTTCAAGTTTGCGGTAAATATTTCTTAAATGGGTTTTCATGGTGTTCTTAGAAATATGAAGCGCCTTGCCAATATCTTCAATTGATTTGCCGGTGGCAAGATGCTTTAAAACATCAATCTCACGGGAAGTTAAGTTTTCATTACTTGCCTTGCTGGCTTCAGCTCTTTGATTAAATCGCTTAGTAGCATCTCTTACTAACTCTTCTAGGTATGTCGAAGGTTCATCTTTGGCAACTGCGATCATCAAGTTAAGGTGATAATCACCTTGTCTGATAAAAAATTCTCGAGTACCGGTAATTTCACCAATTTCTAAGGCTTTCTTCATCCAACTTTTTGGAGTTTGCCTGGCTTCAGCTTTAAATTCTGAAAGGTATAAATACTTATACATTTGCTCTTTGAAAGTTTGTTCAGGCAGTTCCAACACTTTTTCTCGACTTAAAGTACTTACCCCTGCCTTCTCAGCTAATGCAGCTTTTAACTGTCTTACATAAGGCAAATCAGGAGAACGTGCAATTAATATTTTTGCTCTTGCGATATCCCCTAAAATAAAACGAATGAATAACTCTGTGACATCAATTAGCCAGGCTAGATCATTCTTTGCAGCAAGTGGCTCAATCTCAAGATTTAAATCATTTAATCTAACAAGTGCCTCTGGTATTTTTGATTGAGCGGTCAGAATTCTTATTGCAAAGCTTTCGGCCAATACATAATAGAGCCAGGATTTATTACTTTTAGCTTCAATTTTTAACTCTTCTAACTCAATTAGTGCTTGATCTAACTTTGCGAACTCAAATAAAGTTCTAGCAACAATGTATTTGCAATCAAGTGGCGCAGACAACCCGACAAAACCATTACCCTCTGCTGAAGCCAATCCCATCTTGGCAGATTCATGGGCTTTAAAGTAATTTCCTTCTTCGTAATAATTCAAAGCTTTAATTGCAATCTGATGATGGGCAATATTTGTGCCACCAAACTCATTAATTAAATCTTCAACTTCTGATTGGGAAATTTTAAGTGCTGAGTGATCTGAGTAAACATGTTCGATTAATGCTCGCATTCTGATAAGTCCAGGTTTATCAACTCCACCCAAATCTGTAGTTATAACAGGAGAAGTCAGTGCGAAATTTATTTCTTCCCTTGCCTTCACAAGATTTCCATTTGCAAACTGTGTGTATGCACGGGTAAATGCAATCATTTTTTCAAGAAAATCACTTATATTTGTTTTTTCTTTCTCTATCTCTAGCTCTAACGCCATTGCTTGCGCAACCTCAAAATCTAATTCGACTAGATGTCCCATTAGTGCAAAAGATTTTTGTAAAGCTAATCCGTCAACTGATTGATCTCCAGCATATTTAGAAAGTTTTATTAGCTCCTTGCCTTGGCCAGTTTGCGCTAAATCTCGCGCAGTTGTTGCAAACATTTGATAAATAAAATCTACGTCGCCTCTTTCAATTGCCGCTTCTAGCGCTGTGGTGGTTACAACCCGTACTGAGGGTGAGGCATTCTTTGAATAAGTCACGGCATAAGGGTGAGGCAGAAAGGCGATTTTGGGTAGTGACCTCACCCCCACTGGCGGGTGAGGTTAGGGGGGATTTTCCTGCCGCCTAAGCGCAAAAATGAGATCAAAATCTTTAGGGATCAATCAGGGTTAAAATCGGAGAGTGAAGCTTCCCAAGGTAATTCTCTATTACAAATTTACCCCACTTTCAGATCCGGCTGCCATCAAAATCTGGCAAAAAAATCTTTGTGAGAGTTTAAATTTAAAGGGTCGAATCATCATCTCTCCCCATGGCATTAATGGCACATTAGGTGGTGATATTAATGATGTAAAGAAATATATTAGACAGACAAGAAGCTATGAAGGCTTTGCCAAGATGAAATTTAAGTGGTCAGATGGTGATGGAAATGATTTTCCAAAATTAAGTGTAAAGGTTAGAAAAGAGCTAGTTGCCTTTGGCAATCCAGATGAGATTAAAGTTGATAAGAATGGTGTTATCGGTGGCGGAAAACATTTAAAGCCTGCCCAAGTTGATGAGTTAGTAGCCAAACATGGTGATGATGTGGTCTTCTTTGATGGCCGTAATTCATTTGAGGCACAGGTTGGAAAATTTAAGAATGCTATTGTGCCAGATACTGCAACTACCAGAGATTTTGTTAATGAGATTGAAAGTGGCAAGTATGACCACCTAAAAGATAAACCCGTTGTTACCTACTGCACTGGTGGAATTAGATGTGAGGTTTTGTCCGCTGTTATGAAGACTCGTGGCTTTAAAGATGTTTATCAAATTGATGGTGGAATTTTCACCTATGGAAAAGAGTTTGGTGATGAGAGTTTGTGGGAAGGTGCGCTATATACATTTGATAATCGAATGTCGATTGAATTTAGTGATAAAAGTAAATCTATAGCTACCTGTGAAAAATGTGCAAAACCAGCAAATCGTTTTTATGATTGCCCAAAGGTACCGTGCAACTCACTGAATTTACTATGTACTAAGTGTGCTGAAGATTTAAATGATGAGATTTGTAAGCATCCTCAACGAAAATACTCAAATGCGGAGTTAATCGGCTAATAATTGATTTGCATGATCCCTTGGGTGATTTATATAAGATGAAAACCACTTTTTAAGATCATAAGCACCAGATTCGGTGTGGATTCCAGCGTTTGATAATTGTTCAATCTCTAATCTTTTAATGATCTCAAGGCTTGATGCTCTAGATGCTTTATATAAAGCTAAAGAGTTTTCAATTGGTAGCACGGTGTAACCCAAGGTGGTGTTTTGTGCCCAGATATTTTCATCATAACCTTGAATTGTTGACCCAGGCTCTGCGACTAATCGCTTTAACCGAGCGCAAGATTGGGATTCACTATCTGCTAAATGATGAATTACTTGCCTGGCATTCCACCCATCTTTTTTAGGTTTATCTAAATCAGCCAGATTTACCTTTTTAAATGCTTCAAGAAATACATTTGTTGCCACTTCATACTCAGCAGCTAACTTCTCAATCTCAGGATGGCTCATTTGCTTATCCTACTAGCGGCGCAAGAAGGTGCGAAAGGCCATAAGAATTCTTCGATACAACCTGGTGGTCTGCTTAACTGGTGACAGGCCAATCACCTTGGCACTTGTTGGCTCACCTGGAGTAGTAACTGAGTGCAAGGCGGGTGAACTCTCATCTAATGAGTTAGCGATAATTTTCATTTGCGAGACAATTGCAATGCATCTAACAAATTGGCTCCTTGGCAACTTATCAGCCATTGCAATTAACTCTTCAGTTAAATTATCAGCTGCTTGCCGTAAATCTCTGGCGATGTTGTCAATGATTCGCTCTCGATTTGATGATTGCAATAGCTCTAGCTTTTCAGTAATTGCATTTGAGGTGGCAGAGAGTGCGTAAGCAATCTGGCGATCAACAGTATCTTTTCGATTTGGATCTGATGTTGAATCAAATAAAGCTCTCGCCATTCCCCTTATTTGAACCACCATATGCTCAATTGCTACTCCTTGAATATATAAAGACTCAGCCACATCAACTTCAGCAAGTGGTGACCATTTGGCATACCTCTTTGCTTCAATAGCTTGGCTTCTTAAAGTTGGAATCTCCTCCACTAATAATCTTGCCTTTGATAACCAAGCACCTGCCTGCTTTTGGGTGAAGCCACCAGCTACTCCCTCTGCCATATCACTAATTAACTCAGCCCCTCTTTTGCCTAACCTAGTTATTTGATTAACGGTTCGACCAGCTGGGGTATTTGGATGTGAGAAGTAGGAAAAAATGATTGCAACTGCTGCGCCAATTAAAGTGGAAACTAATCTGTGTTCAGCTGTTGAGCCAGAGATTCCAGGACCAATAACAATTAACGCCGTTACCGGCACATTCACTGATGCCACCTCGCCCAGGCGAAGCCCGCGAGCAACAACTGAGCAAAGAAATACGGTGGTGCCAATAGCGATTACCCCAAAGCTAAAGTAATGAACTGTTAAAAGTGCAACTCCTGCGCCAATTGCAGTTCCAACAATTTGACCTAATCCTTCACGGACTGATTTATATAAAGAGATTCGAATGCTTAAAGCGCAAACAATTGCTGCTACTAAGCCGCCTTTAAAAACTAAGGAATCCCCAACAACCCAAGCAGTTGCAGAGGCAAGGGCAGCAACAGTGATTTGTCGAACCCAAATCCTGCGATCAGTAAATAATCTAATAAACCAAGAAAAGAATGCTTTCACGGGCGAAACTTAATTTTTTTAGCGTTCATTAATACTTTAAGCCTAGCCACAGCAGATTTACCCATGCCATGTAAGCCTTCTAATTCAGAAAGTGAAATCTTTCGAAGATCTGAAACTTTATATAACTTGGCATCAACTAATGCTCGCCTTGCTGGGGCTGCGATGTTGTATTCGCGCCACTCCTGATCTAATTTCTCATATCGATCTAGCTCTGCTTGCGGGATATCAACTACTTGTTTTGGCTTCTCTGCTTTTCCCATGAGTCAATCTTACAACTTTACTTACCTTTTCTTTTGACCATTATCTGAACCATTCGTTGATTCATCAGTTTTCTCACCAAAGTTTTAGGAAGTGGAGAATCAAAGTGCAAAGCACTCTTAGTTTGCTTATAAATGACTAAATCTTTATTCAAGGCTGCAAGCACTGAGCCACTAAATGGATAAAAGGAGCAACCAGTACGTCGGGCTGCAATTCCACAAACAACATCTTTGCCTAATTTAAAGGCTGGAATTCCATAAGAGATCCCCTGCTTAAGCTCTGGCTCAATCTCTAAAATCATCTTGCGCATGTTTTTTAGCAAGGTTTTCTCAGGCTCTTTTTGAGCTGAAATATATTGATCGATCTCTAACTTACTCATTTATTAAGAGTACCTAAATTACTTACTAATACCCTCGATTGAATGCTCGTGTACTGGCAGGTTTTCTTTAAAAAACTCTGGCCCTAGAAAATCGACAATCTCCTCATCCGTTGTGTTCGGATCATCAAACCAAGCCACTAGTGGATCCCCTTGTAATGGGTTGTGTTTTTTCTCAAACTCTTTATATTCCATAATCTAATTATCTACCAATTAACTTGGAATTACTACTATGAAAAGCGGTTAGTAAATTCCAAAGATCCATATTCTTATCAAGTAAATCAATAATTAAAACTACTCTGGGTATCTTATGCAATGGGTTATAGACGATCGATCTGAGGCCAAAATAGGGATGGAAATTCTCCTTAGATCTGAGCCCAGTAGTTGCGACAAACTCCTGCTTAATGTATTTGAAAGTAATACCGTGCTTAATATGAATTTTCGCCTTAATCTGATTTGTGCAACGAAGCTCTGCTAGCCAAATTGATCGCCATTTACCCATTTACCAATCATGGTTAAAATAAGAAAAAAATTGTGGCCTGGAATATTTCCTGTGGATATTTAATTACTCTGCGTTATTTTTAGATACATTCCTAGATACATCTGACCTGGTTTAGATCTTGATGGTAATGGCTTATCTGCCTCCACAAATCCTAACTTCTTATAAGCACTCCTGGCCCTTAAATTCTCTGGCCACACACCCAATCCAATTATTTTCCACTCATTTTCCTGCGATAACTTAATTACCCAATCCATCATTAACGCAGCTACACCTTGGCCACGAAAGGCATCACTTATCCACCAACTAGATAGCCAGCAATCACTATTGCGATCTTTATCAGCTCTATCTACTGCAAGTAATCCAATATCAACACCATCTGCCACTACAAAACACCAGTAGGTGTGTTTTAATCGATCCTGCCACTGCGAATCTGAAATTAATAATTCATCCTCATGCTTTGCACCAAATGCATCAGGGGTATCTTTTAAAGCAGCAAGGCGAAGTGATTTAAGACGAGTGGCACTATCTCCTGCAACAACCTCAATCACCACGAGATTACCTACTAAATAACTTGCTAAATATTCCTGACTTTTTTACCTGACCTTCATGGCCTTGGCAACGATCAGCCAGAGCAATTCCAGCAAGTGCTTCCTCTATATGTTCACCACATCCAGACCAGGTCGGCTTCTTGCACTGCCTGCAAATAACTTTGCTACACATTTTCTGCCCCTTTTATCAAATTAGAAATATCTAATTAATATATATGGCGCCACCATAGCAACGCTTACTAAGGTTACTGGAATACCGTATTTTGCAAATTGCCAAAATGAAATCTTAATGCCAGCTTTGTGGGCTAATCCGATCGCCACCACATTTGCACTTGCGCCAATTATTGTTGCATTTCCACCAAAATCTGCGCCGAAAGCTAATGCCCACCAGAGCACATCTCCGTATTGCTCAGATATCCCTGCTGATAATTCAGTTACAACCGGTGACATACTTGCAACATATGGAATATTGTCAATAATTCCTGAAAGTATTGCAGAGACAAACAACAAAACCATGGCAGCAAGGGATGCTTGATCACCAACTTGATCCTTAAGAAATTTAGCAAACTCTCCTAACGCACCAGTCTTAACAAGTGCGCCAACCATTATGAACAAACCGGCAAAAAACACAAGAGTGGCCCACTCAACATCCATTGCATAATCTTTAGGTTTTAATCTGCTGATTCCTACCAAAACACCAGCACCTAACATCGCCACAATTGAAGGCTCAAGGTGAAGTGCGGTGTGAAGTACAAATGCAATCATTACTGCACCTAGTACAAATAGGCTCTTCTTTAGTAAGACTTTATCTTTTAAGTAAGATTTTTCATCCAGCTTATCTATTCGAGCTCTATCTGCAGCAGTATTAACTAGCTCTTTGCGGAACATGAAAACTAGCATTGGCGTAATCACCATCATTACAACAATAACCCAAGGTGCCATATGGACTAGAAAATCATTAAAGGAAAGATTTGCTCGGCTAGCAATAATTATGTTTGGTGGGTCGCCAACTAAAGTTGCTGCGCCACCAATATTTGAGGCAAAAACTTGGGATAAAATAAATGGCACGGGTGACACATTTAGTTGTTTGCAAACTACCAAAGTCATTGGAACGGCCAAAAGAATAGTTGTTACATTATCTAAAATAGCACTTGCTAGCGCTGTTAAAATTATTAAAAATACCAGTGCCCGCTTTGGCTCACCCTTTGCCTTCTTAATTGCCCTAATTGCTAAATACTCAAATAACCCAGTTTTGTGGATTACTCCCACAATAATCATCATGCCTAGCAATAGAAAAATTACATTCCAGTCAATTCCAGTATCGTGATCATAAAAAATCGCATCAGCATCAGTTGCGCCAATTACGATCATGGCAGCTGCGCCCCCCAGGGCCACTGCAACGCGATTGATTTTTTCAGTTGCTATCAATAGATATGCGATTAGAAAGACAAGTATGGCTAATTGCATCTGCATGAGGACACTCTACCTTAGGGATATTTTTAGAGGCATTTAATTACTGTGGTTTTGCTTAATGCTCAGTACTTCGCCAAACCTTTAATGCCGCATCTGCATTTAACATTCCAATGGCAAGGCCTACTGCTAAATCTGGGATTGCACTGCTCCAAAAGATAGTGGTGATGCCAGCAGCAATAATTGCCACATTTGCTAGTGCATCATTTCTAGCTGATAGGTATGCAGCTAGTACCAAACTTTTTTGAGAGCTACGAAATTTTGCTAGTAAAAAAGCACATGTAAAATTAACTATTAGAGCTCCTGAACCAACGGCAGTTAATGAGATTGCATCTGGCGTTGATGGGTTGTTGATTTCATATATGGTGCTAATTAATACTGAGATAGCTGGGACTAATAAAAGCAGCGCGAAGAATTTACTAAGTCGCTTTCTTGCTTGCAAGCTCCAGCCAATTGCCACAAAGATCAAGATATTAACCGAGGCATCTTCAAGAAAATCTATGCTGTCAGCAAAGAGGGAGACAGAACCGATCTTTACGGCAAAGGAGAACTCCACGAAAAAGTATGCAAGATTTGCGATTGCAACTACTCGAACTACATTTCTAATTGAGTTCATGCCCATATGCTATTGCAGGCAGATAACTTAATGACAGTCTGAAGGAGTAGATATATGATTGAGATATGAGCATCAAGATCCGACCAATTACGGTCAGTGATAAAGATAGATGGCTAGAGTTATTTAAAGAGTACATAGTTTTTTATAAATCAAAGTTAAGTGATGAACAGTTTGAATTAACCTGGCAGCGTATTCACTCAGATTTTAATATTAATGGCTTGGTAGCAGAGCTTGATGGGAAGGTAGTTGGTTTTACGCATTACATTTGGCGGCCTGATACCTGGGAGGCTGAAGATTTTTGTTACTTAGAAGATCT
>ENA-OUVC01001820-OUVC01001820.1-marine-metagenome-genome-assembly--contig:-NODE-1820-length-12335-cov-2.136401_pt1 | contig 12335 bp, 9 predicted proteins | sample MGYA00248622_ERZ508571 | MGnify/ENA primary metagenome ERZ508571 (study PRJEB26236, sample SAMN06267175) | marine metagenome | isolation source: Columbia River Estuary | place: USA:Columbia River Estuary... | reverse complement strand
GGAAAATGGCTGAGTTCAGCTGGTTTCTGTGGTCGTAGGAGTAATCGATTCGCCGGATGGTGTCGTTGTTCCACTCCAGGACATGACCGCCGATATAGTTGATAAAAAGCAAGTTATCTCCTCTTTGGACGGGAATAAACTCGTTTAAAGGGATGTTGTCGGGATTAATCGCTTTAACCGTTTTCTTGTTGCCTTGTGGTGTATACACAGTCAGGGAATCCACCAGGTGTTCCACCATGAGCGGACGGGAAATAGAAACAGGTTCAAGCCCCACAGTTTTTTGAGCACTTGCGCCAACGCAGGCCAATGCCCACCAAATAATGATCCAATACCTCATCGGACCAAAAATAAGATTTTTTGGTTTGTCAACCTGAGTAAAGTAGGTTCACGGCGTGAAAACATAAAAATTTGCCCTTTTATACCTCTGTAAATAGTTACATCAGCATAAAAGGGCAATTTTTTTCAACTCCTCAGTTCCCCGTCAATCCAGAGATTGACAAAAGAACACTACCTCAAATTTTTCAAAATCAACACACCATCAACTACCTACTTTTAGATAAGGCAATGCCGCCTGAGAGAAGGCATCGTTAAACGCCTTGAGGTCTTTATTAATCGCCTCGGAGAAGGCCTCCATCTGCTCATTGATCTTAGCGGTGAGTTCATCGCGCACCATCAAGTCTTGAGCCGTTGGGGCAAAGTCATCCATCCCAGCCATACTGTTTAGGTGACCCAATTTGTTGGTCAGTCTGATCGGGAAGTTCAGTGGATCTTGGCCAGAGCGGTTTTGTGTCTGATACAAGGCTTTTTCCACGGTGCTCAACTTGTCGGCAAGCGCCTTAGCCGAAGCTACCAATGATTTCTGGGCAGCATCATCCTTGTACGTCTTCTGGAACTCAGCCAGCTTGGCGTTTACAGATCTGATGGTTTCAATAGCTTCGTGGGCCTTGTTGATCGTGGCGTTAATGCCTGAGATAAAGTCATATTGGGCTTGCATATCCGCCACAGTAGCCTCTGCGCGAGGATCGGGTAGGATTTTGAAGTCCGCGTTTCGGATGTATCCACCAGCTTCCAGGGCAACCGTGTAGTTGCCAGGAACGGCTCTAGGACCGCTGAGATTGGCCGACCACAAAATCATGCCTTCCAAACGTTTGGCATCTGCGCCACGAGTATCCCACACATAAGTGTTGAGGCCTTTTTTTACATCCAGTTTATCTTTTTTGTCCTTAGCATCCGTGGCCAATGTCGCCAGGGTGTCTCCCTGCTGTATAAAGTGCAGGGCAACACGGCTGTCCTTAGCAGGGGCTTCAGGCAGATAGAAGTGAGTGATGACCCCGTTGGGCAGGTTGGCCCCAGCGGTAGCGGTGGCTTTGCCGCCGCGTCCTTTGGTGCGGTAGGCGTCTTTGGGGGTGTAGAGCACTGGCTGGGCAGCATTGGCCGAGGCGGCTTGGTGCAAAACAGTCAGGTCGTCCATCATCCAAAGGCTACGCCCTTGGGTAGCGACAATCAGGCTGTTGTCCTTAATGTGTAGGTCGGTGATCGGCACTACAGGCAGGTTCAGCTGGAAAGGTTTCCAGGAAGTCCCGTCATCAAAGGAGAGGTACATTCCGTTTTCGGTTCCTGCGTACAACAACCCTTTGTGTTTAGGATCTTCGCGAACCACGCGGGTAAAATGCTCAGCGGCAATACCCGAGGTAATGGTGGTCCAGGTTTTCCCGTAATCGGTGGTTTTGTATAGGTAGGGGGTAAAATCGCCGGACTTGTAGGAAGTGGCGGCTACGTAACAGGTGGCTGGGTCAAACGCGGAGGGTTCAATGCTGTTGACCATCGCGTATTTAGGCATCTGTTTGGGGGTTATGTCAGCCCAAGTAGCACCGGCATCGCGTGTCAGGTGAACCAGACCGTCGTCAGATCCCACCCAGAGCTCACCTTCTTTGAGCGGGCTCTCGTTAGCGGCAAAGATCGTCGCGTAATACTCCACGCCCGTGTTGTCCTGGGTAATAGGGCCTCCAGAGGAAACGAGTTTTTCGGGCTCGTTTCTGGTTAAGTCCGGAGATTTTAAACTCCAGCTCGCCCCTTCATCCGTGCTTAAGTGCACGTGGTTGGAGAAGGTGTAGAGTTTTTTGGCGTCGTGGCGGGAGAAAATGATCGGGAAGTTCCACTGGAAGCGGTACTTCATCCCTTCAGCTCCATATCCCATAGGGTTGTCTGGCCATACGTTGATGCCGCGGGTGGTTCCGGTTTTGTGGTTCACTCGGGTGAGGAAGCCGCCGTACGATCCTCCGTAGACGATGTCATCGTTGGTGGGGTCCACGGCAATATGGGCGGATTCGCCCCCAGCGGTTTCTTCCCAGTCCTCTTCCGTGATGTTAGACCCATCAGAGCGGTGCTTGACGCGCTGGGTAGAGTTGTCTTGTTGGGCCACATAAATGCGGTAAGGGAAATGGTTGTCGGTAGTGATGCGGTAGTACTGGGCCGTCGGCTGGTTGTGGTAGGTGCTCCAGGTCATCCCGGCGTCCAAACTCACTTGGGCCCCGCCATCGTCGGCGATCACCATGCGCTGGTTGTTGGTCGGGTCGATCCACAGGTCGTGGTGATCGCCGTGTGGCGCATTGCGGTTGTCAAAAGAACGGCCTCCATCGGCAGAGTAGTGGTAGCCGACATTAAGCACGTACACCCCGTCTTTGTCTTGGGTATCAGCATACACGCGGGTGTAGTACCAAGCGCGCTGTCTGAGTTTTCGGTCGCTGTTGATGAGCGTCCAAGTAGCTCCAGCGTCGTCTGAGCGGTATAGACCTCCTTGGTCTTTGTTCTCCACCAAGGCATAAACGCGCTCTGAGTCCACGGCGGAAACACTCACGCCGATGATCCCCAGAGTCCCCTGGGCAAATCCTTTATTCACCGAAATCTCTTTCCAGGTCTCCCCAGCATCCGTAGATTTCCACAAGGCGGAACCAGGTCCACCAGAGCTCAAACTATAAGGAGTGCGGCGCACGTTCCAGGTGGAAGCGTACAACACTCGAGCGTTGTTGGGATCCATAGTCAAATCCACTGCTCCAGCAGCTGAGGAGACAAACAAGGTCTTGCGCCAAGTCTTCCCTCCGTCGGTGGATTTGTAGACCCCTCTATCTGGGGTGTCCTTATATAGGTTGCCCAACACAGCAGCGTACACGATGTCTGGGTTTTTGGGATCCACGGTGATTCTCGGGATGTGTCGGCTGTTTTCCATGCCCAAGGATACCCAAGTTTTTCCGGCATCCATGGATTTGTACATGCCTGAACCTGAAGATACGTTTCCGCGCACGGTCACTTCTCCGCCTCCGGCGTACAATATATTAGGGTCGGAGGGGGCCACTGCGATGGCGCCCATACTTCCTCCGAAGTAGCCGTCTGAAATATTCTGCCAGGTGGTTCCTGCATCTTCAGTTTTCCAAACGCCACCGCCGGTTGCCCCCATATAAAATAGCTTTGGATTCCCCGCTACGCCAGTGACGGCCGCGGAGCGGCCGCCCCTAAAGGGTCCGACCAATCGGTATTCCATTCCGTTGTACAGTGCTTCGGTCGGACCCCCACTGGGTGCCTTCCCTTTTTTCTGGGCCCAGGCCGGTTGCCCGTTGAGTCCCATCAGTGCCACTAGGCCCAGCAGCCCAAGGCGGATGATTGATTTTTTCATAATGCTCTGTTGGTTTTAGCTTAGACTACCGAATTTAATGAAAAACCCCATACGAAGGTTTATTTTTTCTAGTGATCCATGGCTAAATGGCAAATAGGTGCTCCTGTATGCGGTTTTAGGATGAATGACTGCAGCTTTGTTGAGGTCTGTAAATTTATCTTGCTGAAAATAAATGAATTACACCCACATTTTTAATTGTTTAACCATAAAACCAATTTAAGTAACAAACGAAGTTTACAATTACTTAATGCTGGAAAATTATAGGAAAATGCATACCTTGGCCCAAAATTAAAAAAGGCAGTGAATTTGTGTTAAACCCTTGTAAAACAAGGGAATTAAATATAATAATCCGCTATTTAAAATAGTTGCATTACAATGAGAGCATTGTTTTGGAGCTGAAGGAAGAAAATAATCGATTTTTACCACATGAATTGGTACGCCGTACATACGAGACCACATTGCGAGTTTAAAGCCCAAGCGTATTACAGCGGGCTCGGGCTCGACAGTTATGTGCCCAGCGTTCCCAAAAAAGGCCTCGCCCGAGCCCGCAAACCCTCCGACCGCAAACCCGTGGTCTCTGGATATGTGTTTGTGGCCATGGATACCCTCGATTTCGAACAGATCAATTTGAACCCCCACACTAAATCCATCGTCAGACGTTTCGGCAAACCAGCCGTGATCCACGAGGCGGAGATTCAATTGATGCAGCAATACCTCGGAGAGCGCAAATACGCCCTCTCTTCCCAAGGAAATTTATTGGCTATGGACTTTACCCCTGGCCAGTCCGTGTTTATCCAATCCGGCGTCCTCCAAGGAAAAACCGGATCGGTCATCGAAGTGCGCAACGGAAACTTATACCTGTTCTTGGAGGCCCTCCAAATACAGGTAGTTGTTTCCTTAGAACATCAGGAGGTGGTGGCGGCCTAGCGGCCGCCACTCACCCTCACTCGAGCGCTCCGCGCTCGACCCGTCATAGGTCCCTGAGGGGCCACTAATTCAAGCCTTTTGGTCGTGCACCAAGAGGCGAAGCCGTGTCCAAAAACACCCACGGAATTTTATAACTTAGCCGCATTAAATCTAGAACATACATGCAACCCAGCACCTTGATTCAAAAAGCCCAACAAATCCTCACTGCCTTGGCATTGACCCTGACCCTAGCCATCAGCGCTCAGGACCTCAGCCAGTTCGATAAGCTATCGGATGACCAGCTGATCAATTACATGCGACAGTACGAAGGTCAAGGATTAACAGAAGATCAGCTTATTTTGGCGGCTAAAGCAAAAGGAGCCAGTGATGCAGACATCGAAAAGTTTAGAGCGCGACTACAAAAACTAAAGTCAGCATCCACTGCTGATTTTCAAGGGACTGGAGTAGCTGCGGAAACTACCTTTTTTGGGGTGACTAAAGAAAGCACTGAAGTCAAAGGCAAATCTGTCGTTTTTGGGGCTTCTTTTTTCCAAAAAGCTCAGGCCAATCAGTCTCCTAACTTAAACCCTGCTACTCCGGAACAGTATCAGCTTGGACCTGGGGACCAGATAAGTATTGTCTTGTGGGGTGCTGCCTCGAATGTTTTTCAAGAAACAATTAATGTCAACGGTCAAATAGTGATTGAAGGTGTTGGCCCCATCGGTTTGTCAGGTAAAACAGTTGCTCAGGCACGAGGCTTTTTAAAAGGCCAATTGTCGGCAATATTTGAGGGCCTTGGGTCACAATTTAAAAACACTGTTCAAGAAGTTAATCTCGATATCAGCTTGCTTAAATCAAGATCTATTGTCATCAGCATTGTGGGGCAAGTATCGAGCCCTGGAGCTTATACCCTTAACGGCTTTTCTTCAGTTTTGATGGCTTTATACAATGCAGGAGGGGTTACAGATGCGGGTAGTTACAGAAATATTCAAGTGCTCAGAAACAAAAAAGTAGTCAGTCAGATAGATTTGTACCAGTATCTTGTTAAAGGAATTGAGCCTACAATAACACTTAGGGATCAAGACGTGGTCTTTGTGCCTTATGTGGGAACACAAGTTACCGTATCTGGGGGTTTAAGACAGAACGGTATTTTTGAGTTAAAGCCACAAGAAAAGATTTCTGACCTGATTCAGTATGCCGGGGGCTTCTCAAATGATGCGTTTGCCGGTTCAGTAACTCTTTCATCTTACGATGGTGTACAAGTTGTCACTGAGCGCATCACAGCGGATCAATTTGGTAATAAAACATTGACGGATGGAGCCTTAATTGCGGCTTCACTGATTTCAGAGGCTCAAAAAAATAGGGTCTCCATTGAGGGGGCCGTTCCCGTAGCAGGTAGCTTTGGCTTGGAACAAGCCAAAACGGTGAGCGCCCTGATCGCCCTAGCCCAAGGACTTAAGGAAGAAGCCCTAAATAGCTTTGCCCTGTTGTACCGCACAAGTGGTGGCACCAAAGAAACTTCACTAGTCTCTGTAGATCTCAAAAAGGCACTAACCGGAGCCCAAGACCTAACTTTGCAGGCAGGAGACCGCCTGGTTATTTTGTCTGAAGAAGCATTGGCCGCGGAACAAAAAATTAACATCTCCGGTCTAGTCAAAAGTCCAGGTACCTTTGATTTCTTTCCAGGAATGACCGCTTCAGACCTAATCGCTATGGCTGACGGTATTCAAGCCGGTGCCGACCTTTCCAAGGTCTCAATTTATCGAATGCAAAAAAATGAATCTAGCTCAGTGAGCATCTCTTCTTTTGAGATTACCCTAGACGACACCTACACCCCCCAAAATCCAGAGAGCCAGCAAACTCTTCAGGCCAATGACCTTGTGGTGCTCCGCTCCAAAGAAGACTTCCGACCCATCAAATTTGTCACCATTGAAGGAGCCGTGCGCACCCCAGGCACTTATGCCCTTAAAGAAGGGTACTCGTATAAGGAACTCCTAGAAGATGCTGGCGGACTTACCCCTACAGCGAGTAAGGACGGAATTTATATTCAGCGAGAACTTGACCAAAAATCCATTGAAAGAATCAATCGACAGAACAAATTAGATGGGGTAGTGTTAAACCAAACACCCACACTAAATATCCCCATATCTTCAAACGTCAAGAGTTTAGTGCCTCTACTTAAGGCCAATGACCGGGTACTGGTATTAGAAACAGACAACTCCATCACTATTCAAGGATCCGTACAGGAGCCTACGGCTATGTCTTACGTTTCTGGACGCTCTGCGCTTAGCTACATCCAAGACGCAGGAGGCTTTAATTCAAACGCCAAGAAAAGCAAGGTGTATGTCGTGTATCAGAACCAGCGCGTTAGAGGCGCCAGCAGTTTCTTATTTTTTAAAAAGTATCCCAAACTGCTTCCGGGTGCTACCGTGGTTGTTCCTGCAAAACCAGAGAACACCAACAGAATCTCCGCTCAAGAAATCATCGGCATTACCACCAGCATCGCCACCCTTGGGATCTTGATTAACACCTTAATAGTCAAATAATATGAGTCAGGATCATAAGCCCCAGACCACCCAGCAAACCCCAGCTTATTTCGAGGACGACAGCATAGATCTGGTAGCGCTAGTTAAGTCTATTTGGACCGAGCGTAGATTCGTCCTTAAAGTATCTCTAGGATTTGCGGTATTGGGATTATTGGTAGGCTTTTTATCGCCAAAAACGTTTACAGCCACCAGCACTTTTGTGCCCCAAACAGCTGGAGAAAAACCTTCTGGTTCACTATCAGGTTTAGCAGCTCTAGCTGGAATTGATTTATCAGCTGGGTCATCAGGATCAGATATACCCGCTACATTATATCCCAAAGTGTTGGCCTCTGTGCCTTTTAAACAGGAGATTTTATCCACTTCCATTATTTTTGAATCAGACACCCTCACTTTTAAACAGTATCTGTTAAATCAGTCCCCAGGGGTGCTTTCCAGCATTAAAAAATATACTATTGGACTACCTGGACTTTTACTAACTTCACTTAGGGAGCCTGATTTAGTTATGCAAGCTCCAAAAGAGTTAATAGAACTAAGTGAAGAAGACTTTGAGTTAATTAAATATTTAGAAAATCTTGTATCTATTGAAACCAACGAAAAGGAAGGTTATATTTCGCTGTCTATAGTAGACAATAATCCGCTGATTGCGGCACAAATAGCTAAAGCTACAGAGCTAGCACTACAAAAAAGAATCATTGATTACAAGATTGAGAACGCGCGCAGCTTGTATGAATTTACTTCTGAGCAGTTTAATGCCAAACAAAAAGAGTTTTATGCCCTTCAGGATGAACTAGCTGAGTTTACCGACCGTAACCGCAATATCTCCTCCGCCCAATTTCAAAACCAAAAGCTCCGACTAGAAGCTCAATACAGCATTGTGAATGCTGTGTACACCGAGCTGGCCAAACAAAAGGAACAGGCAGCCATACAGGTAAGTAAAGACACTCCGATTTTTTCAGTGATTGATCCTGTAGTGGTCCCCAAAGAAAAGACCAGCCCAAATAGAGGTCTACTTCTTGTCATCTACACCTTCTTGGGGGTTGTCTTATCGATTGGCTACGTGCTAGTTAAGGAACCCTTTAAAACCCTTAAAAAAGAAATTACCGCTTGACATTTACCCAGACCCCCTGGTTCTTTTTGATTTTATTTATCATTGCCGCTGGGGTTTCCTATGTGCTTAACGGATCTATCAGGTCACTTTATCTAAAAAAGGGATATGTGGATCAGATTAATGAACGATCTTCCCATACAGCGCTGGTTACAAGATCAGGTGGGGTGGCTTTGTTTCTAGCTTTAGTACTGGCTATATCCGCCACCGCAGCCATCTATCCTGTGTACCAAGAAACCGCATTTTGGCTAGCGCTGGTGCTTATTTTTATCACCGGGCTTTGGGATGACTTATACAACCTGACATTTAAACAGAAGTTTATTGTTCAGGTAGCTGTTGGACTACTTCTGACCCAGACGGGTTATATGATCAATTCCTTCCATGGAGTTTTTGGGCTCTATGAGCTTCCTTATCTCGCCTCATTGTGTGTTTCGCTAGCTGTTTATATCATTGTGGTGAATTCCATGAACCTCATCGATGGAATTGATGGCCTTGCTTCGCTTATTTTCTCCTTGTTTTTAGGGCTTATGGGGATCCTATTTTGGAGTGCTGCTCCGGAGCTTTTTGTCATGGTCCCTGTCATATTAGGGGTTCTATTGGCGTTTTTGAACTATAATATTTCCAGAGTAAGAAAGATTTTCCTGGGTGATTCTGGTTCTCTTCTGTTGGGTACACTAATGAGCTTTATGCTTTTTTGGCTCCTGGATCACGGAACAAATGTGGCGACTGATTTAATCATTAACCGCGGTTATTTGTCGGTTGTTTTGCTGATCTATCCCCTGACAGATACCCTTAGGGTGTTTATTCTTCGTGTGCGCATGGGCAAATCCCCATTTACCGCTGACCGCCTACACCTACACCATAAATTAATCGATAGAGGGTTTACTCACTTTTTTGCTGCTTTACTGGTGGCCTTTTTAAGTTTTTTGTTTTTATCAATCAATTTAATCTGGTATGGGTATTTAGGGTTTTATGGTTCGGCTCTTTTTTCCATCACTTTGATGATTTTAGTTTACTATGCGATTTTTAAAAAGTAAACACACACTTACGGTAGTGTTTTTATCGCTTATTACCTCTTTGAGTGCGCAAGATGAAATGGACTTCTATTGGGCTACTTTTTCTTCTGGCTATGGCTTAAATCAAACAGGCCAGGTGGTGGAACTTTATTCGTGTGAGCTGCCCAGCCGGGAATTTATCCCTTATGCGAAAATTTCACTCTCTGATAAGTATCCATCCCCCAATCTTTGGGCACATTATGGGGAGTTTATCTATGGATTTTCAAACAGTAATGATTTCACCCGAGTTCAAAGAATCAATTGGCACACAAAAGAGTCTTTAGGCGCTCGAATACTACATCCAAAGGTTACAGAGCTTTTTGATAAAAAACTTTATGTTTTGGAAAAATCCTCCGCGGATGGTGTGGTACTGATAAGTTCACTACGGAGAAAAGCAGTTATTTTAGATTTAGAAAACAATAAGGCGTATTATGCCTCTATTCCTAGTGAGGTGGCTATTGATTCTACAAAAACACTCTATGATTGGATAAGCGCCATCAATACAGATAAATTAGAGACCACTTATGCCTACAGGGGAATCGATCTTATGCGTGAAGCGTATACTGTTTTAGGAGCTGTATTGGCTTTGTTTTTAGTCGGTGTCGCCTATTTTTTCACCACCACTCGAAAAACCTTTAGACTGAACAAAAAAGAACTCTCCAATCGGTTTAAAAAGATACCGCTTACCCCTGAGATGTATCATTTTTTAAGTACCCTAGCCAAGCACAAAAAAATAAAAAACCAAGCCTTATTGGATTTTTTCTTCCATCCCGAGCTCACCTCAGATTCAATTCTGAAAAGAAAAAATAAAATGATAGGTGAACTGCAAGAGTCTATCCATGATTGTTTTCAGCTCGAGTTTTTCGATAAGAAAAAAGACCCCAATGATCGTCGCGAAACGATTTATTCTTTAAATCCTAGGATCACTATAAAAGTGACTGAATCATGAAAAACAAGAAAGCCATCATCGTTTCGGGATACTTTAATCCCGTTCATAAAGGGCATTTAGAATACTTTGAGCTGGCTAAAAAGCGCGGTGATCTACTTTTTGTGATCGTAAACTCAGACCACCAAAGAGCCCTTAAAGGCAGTAAAGCTTTTCAAGAAGAGGATGAGCGTCTGCTTATTGTGAGCAGCATGCGCGTGGTGGATAAGGCTCTTATATCAATAGATACCGACAGAACAGTTTGTCAGACATTGGCTAAGCTTTATCAAGAGTTTGGCTCCACCTACGATTTAGCGTTTGCTAACGGTGGAGACCAAAACAACCAGGTGATTCCAGAGCGCGAGATTTGTGAGCGTTTAGGCATTGAGCTCATCGATGGCCTGGGGGACAAAATCCAGTCTTCGAGCTGGCTTTTAAAGGGACAAAAAGACAAATAGACTACTGGTGGTAGTCAGATATTTTGAATCTATGTTTTTTAATAAAAAGAAAAAAGTAGGCATCACCTTCTCAACCTTTGATCTTTTTCATGCAGGGCATGTCAAAATGCTTGAAGAGGCTAAAAGAGTGTGTGACTACCTAATCGTTGGACTTCAAATGGACCCATCTATTGAAAGGCCTCAGAAAAACAAACCAGTGCAAAGTATTGTTGAGCGGTACATCCAGCTTAAGGGCTGTAAGCACGTCGATGAAATCGTTCCCTATGTGTATGAGCAGGATCTTGAAGATATTTTAAAGTCCTTTCATATAGATGTGCGCATAATTGGAGATGAATATAAAGACAAAGAGTTTACAGGTAAAGACTACTGTATTCAAAAAGGAATTGAGCTTTATTACAACTCGAGAGATCACAGGTTTTCTTCAAGTGGGCTTAGAAATGATGTGGTTAAAAGCAATACGAAGTCATGAAAATATTAATTACAGGAGGCGCTGGTTTTATTGGTTCACACGTAGTTAGGCAGTTTGTTAGGAATTACCCCGACTATCATATCTACAATTTAGATGCCTTAACCTATGCGGGCAATCTGGAAAATCTTAGAGATATTGAAAACGCCTCTAACTACTCTTTTTTAAAAGCAGATATTCGTGATAAGGATCATATAAATAATCTATTTCAAAATTATCAGTTTGATGGTGTGATTCATTTGGCAGCTGAATCTCATGTGGATCGATCAATTTCGAATCCTTTAGCATTTGTGGAAACTAATGTCCTAGGCACAGTAAACCTGCTAAATGCCTTCAAATCGCTTTGGGATGGGAATTTTGAAGGTAAGCGCTTTTATCATGTAAGCACCGATGAGGTTTATGGAACTCTCGGTGAGGACGGACTGTTTACCGAAACTACTGCTTATGATCCGCGTTCACCCTACTCCGCCTCAAAAGCGTCTTCTGATCATTTCATAAGAGCATATGGAGAAACTTATGGTATTCCATATGTCTTATCCAACTGTTCTAATAACTACGGAGAGTATCATTTCCCTGAAAAGCTAATACCTCTTTTTATCAATAACATCTTACAAGGCAAACCCCTTCCTGTTTACGGGGACGGTAACTATACTAGAGACTGGTTATATGTACAGGATCACGCGCGAGCAATTGATCTAATCTTTCACAAAGGGAAAAACCACGAGACATACAATATTGGAGGTTTTAATGAGTGGAAGAACATTGACTTAGTAAAGCTTCTGTGCGCTCAAATTGATGAAAAGCTAGGAAGAGAGGATGGAGAAAGTCAAAAACTAATCACTTTTGTTAAAGATCGTCCAGGGCATGATAAACGATATGCAATAGATGCCACAAAACTGAATAAAGAACTCGGATGGTATCCTTCTGTTACTTTTGAAGAAGGACTTTCTAAGACTATTGATTGGTTTTTAGGTAATACACAGTGGCTTGACAATGTAACCTCTGGGGCTTACCAAGATTATTATAAAGATCAATACCAATCATGAAAGGAATTGTACTAGCAGGAGGTTCGGGAACAAGGCTTTATCCGATCACTAAGGGAGTTTCAAAGCAGTTACTTCCGATATACGATAAGCCTATGATTTATTATCCTATATCTGCACTTATTCAAGCTGGTATTCGGGATATTTTAATCATTTCAACG
>ENA-OUVC01001816-OUVC01001816.1-marine-metagenome-genome-assembly--contig:-NODE-1816-length-12344-cov-4.822614_pt1 | contig 12344 bp, 9 predicted proteins | sample MGYA00248622_ERZ508571 | MGnify/ENA primary metagenome ERZ508571 (study PRJEB26236, sample SAMN06267175) | marine metagenome | isolation source: Columbia River Estuary | place: USA:Columbia River Estuary... | reverse complement strand
AAAGTTGGTTTTTGCATTTTCAGGATAAAGAGGCCTATGGTAGAATTGTGTACTTGCAACCCATGGTTTGGAAAAATGATTCGCCTATTATTGGTGCGCAAACTTCTGGCGCAACCATTGGAAATCCAGTAACAACATATGCACTCCCCGTTGGAGCAAAAGCACAATTAACTGAAACGGTTCATCCAAACTTACTATGGCAGTGGCAGGCAAACCCTATGCCGCATTGGAAAATGAATTTAAATGGGGTAGACCGTTTTTATGCAGTTACAAAACAAGATAGCACGCAAAATTTATGGAACGCACCTAATTTGTATATGCAAAAAATTCCGGCCGATAGTTTTGTGTTTAGGGTGCAACTACATTTTAAACCCAACCAGGTTGGCGAAAAAACAGGGCTTATTTTATTTGGACTAGATTATGCTTATTTGGGTCTAGAAAAAACGGCAACTGGCAATCAGTTAATTTTTGTGCGTTGTTTAGGTGCCGAAAAAAATGGTAAAGAACAAAAGCAAATAATAGCAGAACGTGTAAGTGGTAGCGTTTATTTAAACTTAACCGTTAAAGCAGGCGCCATAGCTAGTTTTGCATATAGTGCCGATGGTAAAACATTCACAAGTGCTGGCGAAAAGTTTATAGCTAAGCCAGGTAAATGGGTAGGTGCAAAAATGGGAATCTTTTGTTCTGGTGAGCGAACCACCAACGATGCTGGCTTTGTAGAAATGATATCTTCAAGTGTAAATTAAACCGTATGAAAAATACAATCCTTTTTTTATTGTTGTTGGCGTCTATGGCAGTGCAGGCTCAAACCAAAAGTTATAACAACGAATCCATTAGTTGGAATCATTCGTGGATTGTAAAAAGTACGCCTGAACAAAATTTGCCCAATGTGCTTTTAATTGGCGATTCTCATGTTGAGCGTTACTATCCGGTGGTAACTAATTTATTAAAAGACAAAGCAGTTGTAAGTAAAATTACTACTTCATTAAGTATGGGTGATGCAACCTTTATGCCGCAGCTTGCGGGCCTATTGGCTAAACACAAATTTGATTATATCTTTTTTAATAACGGCCTTCATGGCGTTTTGTTTACCCCTAGTGAGTATGCTGCAGATATTTCAAAAGTTTACAAGCTGCTCACTAAAAACAATCCAGCCGTTAAATTTGTATGGGCCAATACCACAGCTAGGCGTGTGCCCAATAAGCTAGACTCATTTGATGCTTACCACGCAGATGTCATTGAAAGAAATAAGTATGTGGGTGAATTTTGCAATAAAAAAGGGATTACGGTGCTTGACTTTTTTGGATTGACCGTTAACGATAAAAGCCTTTTTACCGGGGATGGTATACACGTTAATGAACTTGGTGTTGCAGCACAGGCTAAGTTGATTGCGGAACTGGTAAAATAAACTTTTAGTAGATTGTGTAATATCTTATAAATTGCACGCATGTATGCAACTTTTGCTTTTGCCATAACCATGCTTGGGGTGTTTTCTATTTTTGAAAACATAAAAGGAAATTAGATGGGGCCACAACTAATATTATTGCGCAAAAGCTAGACCTTAAGCCCAGTACTGTTTCTACATTCAAAAAAAAGATTTTTGTAAAATTTCAGGTAGAATCGGATGTAGACCTATTTAAAATTTTAAAGGGCTTATAGGAGCGGATTCAACCAAACTGCAAATTTGTTGTTATAACCAGTAGTGGACCTGATAACAATCGATAGAATCATAGAAATGGCCTGGGAAGACCGTACCCCTTTTGAGGCCATTCACTTTCAATTTGGCGTGTCGGAGGCCCAGGTTATTGAACTCATGCGCCGTAATCTTAAGCGGAGTAGTTTTAATTTGTGGCGAAAGCGCGTTAATAGTGGGGTGAGTCAAAAGCACCTCGTAAAAAGGAGTGCGGCTATTAGTAGGTTTAAATGCACCAGACAGCGGGCCATTACCCATAATAAAATTAGTAAACGCTAATTTCTTTTTTTCTTGCAGCCTTCACTGCAATAGAGTACCTCATCCCAGCAGCGTTCCCATTTTTTACGCCACGTAAAGGGTCTTTTGCAGGCTACGCAAATTTTGGTGGGGAGATCGGCTTTTTTAGGTTTTTTCACTGATTACGTTCTGTATTGTTAATTCGTGTAAAGGTAAATATTTAATATTCGTTACAATTAGGCTCGTTGAAAGGAAGTTTAATTAAACTTGGCGATAAGTGGTCTTCGGCAAATACATAGAAATATGCTTAGACTGGGTGGTGGTATAAGGGTCTGTTGGAGACGGTGGTCGCCTTCCACAAAGCCTTTCAATCAAAGTCTAATATAAAATATCTTATTTTACTTTATAGTCTTAAAGTAAAATATAGATTATTATATGTTACTTTGCTAAAACTACATTACTATGATTCAGCTTGAAAAATATGTATCAGGAAAAATTAATAAGGACCCTACGGGTTATTCATACTTTATGCCTTCAATGATAAATCAGCAATGGAAATGGGAGGAACAAAGTATTAATACTTTGTTAGAGACGGCTGCAATTAAGATTGGTGAATTAAATTCATATTCAAGACTAGTTCCTAATATTGATTTATTTATACAGCTTCACGTTACAAAAGAAGCAGTTGTTTCAAGTCGGATTGAGGGCACTAAAACACAAATTGAAGAGGCTTTGATGGATGAAAATGAAATTTCACCTGAAGGAAAAGTTGATTGGAAAGAAGTAAATAATTATATCAAAGCCCTTAATCAGGCAATCATAGAATTAGAAACGCTGCCAATCTCGTCAAGATTAATTAAGAAAACACATCAAATTTTATTGGATCATGCTCGTGGAGAAAATAAACAACCGGGTCAATACAGAAGAAGTCAAAATTGGATAGGAGGTAATACCTTAGCTGATGCAGTTTTTATTCCTCCCCATCAAAAAAATATTGATGAGCTTATGGGAGACTTGGAAAAATTCCTAAATAATGAAGACATAATACTTCCTGCCTTGATTAAAATCGGAATTGCTCATTATCAATTCGAGACTATACATCCATTTCTTGATGGAAACGGACGTATAGGTCGTTTATTAATTACATTATTTTTAGTAGACCAAAAAATTCTGAATAAGCCATTATTATATTTATCTGCTTACTTCGAAAAAAATAAAAGTCTATATTATGACAACCTTTCATTTGTAAGAACAAAAAGTGATATGACTCAATGGCTTAAATATTTCTTGGTCGGTGTTGCTGAAACGGCCGAAGATGCCACACAAACATTATCTGAGATTTTGGAACTTAAATCAAAACTTGAAATTAGTATAACTACAACATTCGGTAAACGAAGTAAAAATGCATTACTATTACTAAATTTCTTATTTAAAAAACCAATTGTGCATGTTAATCAAGTAAAAGAAGTTACAAATAGTAGCTATAAGTCGGCAAATGACCTAGTGTCTGATTTTGTAAATGTTGGAATACTTAAAGAACTGACTGGGCAAAACAGAAATAGAATTTTTGGATTTGATCAATATTTGAAAATGTTTTAAAAAAAGAACTAGTTTATCTTAGAAAAAAAACATTTAATGTTTCCGCGAGACTGTCGGCTGCGTTTCACTTCGCCATCTTCCTCGGCTGTGTCAAACGGGACTGTCGGCTTCACTTCGTTTCGCCGACTTCCTCGGTGGGCACCTTACCCAAAGCCTTTCAAACAAACACTACGTGTTCGTTTGGCTTTTTTGCTCCTCGTCTGTTTACGAAAGCAAGCTTTCGACACAGCCTCGAAACAAAAAAGCCTATCACTTTGTGATAGGCTTTGTAGCCACAATAGGAGCCAGTTTGGAAGAATTTGCTGGGGATATTAGGTCAATCTTAGATGCCAAGCTTAAGAACCTGTAAAAACAAAAACCGACCCAATTGGGTCGGTTTTTTATTATTTTCTAAAACCTTTATTATTTTAGAAAATAACACTTTGTAGCCACCTTAGGAGCTAGTTTGGATGAATTTGCTATTGATTTAAAAGCTATTTTGGAGCTAAAAATCAATAATAAGTAATGTGGAGCCAATGTTATTGAGGTAAGCTATCATTATCAGGATTCATAACCCTGAGGTCCCGGGTTTAAATCCCAGTCTCGCTACATGAAAATCAAGAACTTACGTTAAATCGTGGGTCCTTTGTTGTTTTTGCGTGAGGTTTTTGTCATTTCTTACCGAAAACACGAACTTTTAATTGTCCGCCGCCAATATCAATTATGTTGGCGGTTAGCAGTAACTTAAAAAGCTGTAAAAACTCCATAGAAGTTTTTGGGTACTCTTGAAACCAACTTACTTCGTTGGACGCTTTAGTGGTAAATACATTTTCCCAATGTTGTTTTTTGCTTTCCATGATTTTTTATTTAATAATTACTCTTCGCCGTTTCCTTTTGTAAGTTGTGATAATAAATAATAAGCTCCTTTTGTTACCACTTTTGCATTGCCTGGTATTTCTTCTAAAGGCAATATTTCGGTGAATCCCATATCGCTTACACCAATTTTAACGGCTATTTGTGTGTAATGGTTCTTTTTTGTTTCAACATAAATATAATGTTCATCGCCATTGCTTACAACAGCTTCATTTGGTAAGGCATTGGTTTTGTAATTATCAATTTGTATTCTTGCTTCTACATACATTCCTGGTAAAAGGGTTTCAGTTTGCTCGTCAATTTTTGCATGGGCTAAAATAGCTTGCTGGTTATCTTCAAAAGATTTGTTTAATGAAAAAATGGTTGCAGAGTGGGTATGGCTTGCATCGTTTGCATCGGTAAACATTATTTTGTCGCCAATTTTTACTTTGGAAATATCTTTTTCAAAAAGTGTCAAATCCAAATGCAGGAAACGATTATCCACAATGTCAAACAAGATTGTATTGGCATCTGCAAACTTGCCCATCGTTAAATTGATGTGATGGATAAAGCCACTGATAGGTGCTGTTACTGCAATACGATTTGTAAAATTTGTTGTGCTAATATTGGTTGCATTGATGCCCTGCAATTCCAATTTTGTTTGCAATCCTTTTTGTTTTGCTTGTGCCATGCTTAGTTCGTTTTGCACTTGTTGCAAAGTTTTAGTAGCATTAATTCTATCTTCCTGCAATTCTTTTTGGCGTTTAAATTCTGCTTGCAGATAAACCAATTGAGATTTATTTTCTAAATAGTCCTGCTGCAATTGTATTACTTCGTTATTTACAATTGTTGCCAATGTTTGTCCTTGCTTTACAAATGAGCCTTCGGTTACGTCAATTGATTTTACAATGCCACCTGTTAAAATACTTACCTGTGCTTGGTTTTGAGGAGGCAACATTAATTTGCCATTTACTTTAATGGTAGATTTTAAGTTGCGCTGTTCAATGCTGCCTGTTTCTAAATCTATTGCTTTTATCTGGTCGTCTGTTAGTTCCACTTCGGTTACAGTTGGTTCTTCTTTTGTTGCGGTAGTATCTTTTGTTGATGTTTCTGCTTTGGTTTCGGTTGCTTTGTTTTTGCAAGATGTAATTGCAAAAAACAAAGTAATTATGATGATAAATATATTTTTCATTTTTGAAATTATTTTAGCGATTTAATAAATAGTTAAGTTGGATAATGGTTTGGTTGTAGCTATTAATGGCAGCCAAATAATCGGTTTTTATTTTGATTGCATCCTTAATGTTTTGAATGTATTCAATGTAGCCAATATCACCTGACTTATAGCTGAGTTGTGCAGCATTGATAATGCTTTCAGCCATTGGCAAACCTTCAGTTTGATAATATTTCAACTGTTGTAAACTTTGTTGCTGCAACTGATTTTGCTGTAAAAAAAGGGTTGAAATTTCTTGTTGTGTTTTATCCAATTCTTTTTTTGCAATTTCGGATTCAAACTTGGCGGCTTGTGTTCTTGCCTTTACACCATTTTTAAATAAGGGAATATTGACACCTACACCACCATAATAAAAATATTTTGCTTTGTCCAAGGACTGTGCATTTACACCCAAATTAAATGAGGGTTGCCCTTTTGCTTTTTCTGCTTTAATGGCTAGCTCTTTTGCTGTTACTTGTTGTTGTAAAAATTGTAATACTGGATGTTTGTTTACCAAACTTGTGTCGTTTAAATTAATTTCGGGTAATTGGGTAAACTGTAATGGTGCTTTGTATTGTTCACTTGTACACATCCACTTTTGCAGGTCTGTTAAATAAAATGAAACCTTTGTTTTGGCTTGTGCCAATTGCAAAATCAAATCTTTGTGTTGCAGGGTTGCATTTATTTTTTCTAATTTATTGCTTTCGCCTACTTGGTATTTTTTGTTGGCATACTTTTCATAGTCGGCAAAAATACTATCGGTTTGTAATAGCAAACTATACTCCTGCCAACTGAATAACCAATTGTAATAAGCGTTGGAAACATTTTTTATCAATTCATTTTTTGTAACAGTTTCGTAAGATTTTGCAACGGATACATTTTGTTTCAATAAATTTTTCTCTGCCTTGTAAGCATTGGGCAATTTAAAGCCCTGTGCTACGCCTATATTGTAATCAAACACATTGCTATTTATTTGGCCTAAACCGGTATTGATATTAAAAGGTTCTAAAATGGTAGCTGTGCCTGTGAGTGCCTGTTGTTGCTGAGTTTGCAATGTTGCTTGCTGAATAGCTGGGTAATTTTTTGTTGCTAAGTCCAATGCATTTTGTAAAGTCAATGTGTTTGTTTGTGCTTTTGCATTAAAACCAATCATTGAAAATATGAGCAATAACAAAGTATTTGCGGTAGTATTTATTTTCATCTTCTTTTTTCTTTTTTGATAAAACAAACTGTAAAGAACTGGAAGCACAAAAAGCGTCAACAGCGTAGAAGAAAATAAGCCACCAATAACAACCGTTGCCAAAGGTTTTTGAACTTCAGCGCCTGCACTTGTACTAAATGCCATTGGTATAAAACCTAGTGAAGCAACAGCTGCGGTTGCTAAAACTGGTTGTAACCTTGCTGCACTGCCTTTTAAAATGCGGTTGGTTATATCTTCTTCGCCTTCTTCTTTTAAGCGGTTGTAATAACTGATTAATACGATGCCATTTAAAACTGCTACGCCAAACAAGGCAATGAAACCAACCCCTGCTGAAATGCTAAAATTCATTCCTCTCATCCATAAAGCTAATATGCCACCAATGGCTGCTAATGGAATGGCTGAAAAAATTATCAAGGCTTCTTTAGTAGATCGAAAGGTTAAAAACAATAAAAAGAAGATTATTAATAAGGCTACTGGTACAGCAATTATTAAACGATTTTTAGCTTCCTGCAAATTTTTAAACTGTCCGCCGTAAGCTACATAATAACCTTCGGGCAATTTTAGTTTTGCATCTAACACCTCCTGAATTTCTTTTACTACACTTTCTACATCTCTTCCTCTTACGTTTGCTTCTATCACAATTCTGCGTTCTGCATCATCACGGCTTATTTGTGCTGGGCTAGAAATAAAATTAACATCGGCAATTTCATTGAGTGGAATTTGTTTTCCGTTAGGCAAAGGAATTAATAAAGCTCTTAAAGCATCTGCATCGGTATTGGCAGATTTTGCAATGCGTACTACCAAATCAAATTTCTTTTCGCCCTCGTACACAACACCTGCGTAACCCCCTGCATAAGCTGTGTTAAGTGTTGCGTTTACATCGCTGATGTTTAAACCATATTGTGCAATTTTGCTACGATCATATTTTACTACCAACTGCGGCATACCCACAATTTGCTCTACTTTAATATCTGTAAGTCCTTTAATATTGCTTACCAATTTGCTTACTTCATTTCCTTTCGCGAATAGTTTATCCAAATCATCGCCAAATATTTTTATGGCAATATCACTTTTTACACCTGCAATTAATTCATTGAAACGCATTTGTATTGGTTGCTCAAAAGACAAGTTTACACCTGGGATTTCACTCATTTTTTCGTTCATCTTTTCTGCTAATTCTTCTTTGTCTTTTGCTGATGTCCATTCTTTTTTATCTTTTAAAACCATTAGCAAATCGGCACTTTCAATAGGCATAGGGTCGGTAGGTACTTCACTTGTGCCAATCTTACTTACTGCTTCTTTTACTTCGGGAAATGTGAGTGCAATTTTTTCTAACTGTGTTCCTACTTCAATGGTTTGCGGCAAACTGCTACCTTGCCTTATAGTATAGTTGGTTGCAAAATCGCCTTCGTCTAGCTCTGGAATAAATTCACCGCCCAAAGAATTAAAAACGAAAATTGATAATACAAAAATGAAAACTGCACCTGCAATAACTGCAACGCGAAATTTTATAATTCGGTTTAGTGCAGGTTGATATTTGCTAACTAACCATTTTATTGCTCTATCGGTTAATGTATCTTTTGCAGCAATTTTTTTATTTAGAAATAAACTACTCATTAAAGGTACATATGTAATGGATAGAAGCAATGCGCCAACAATTGCAAAACTTACAGTTTGAGCCATTGGCGTAAACATTTTTCCCTCAATACCACTCAATGCAAAAATTGGGATGTAAACTATAAGGATAATTATTTGCCCAAAAACTGCACTACTCATTATTTTACTGCTCCCATCTGTAACTTCTGCATCCATTTGGGTTTGGGAAAGTTTTTGGTTTCGGAACTGAGTTGAAAATTTGTGCAATAAACTTTCAACAACGATAACTGCACCGTCCACAATTAAACCAAAATCTAATGCTCCCATACTCATGAGGTTTGCACTAACGCCAAATAAATTCATCATAGCAACAGCGAATAACATAGCTAAAGGAATAACACTTGCCACAATTAAACCTGCTCTGAAATTGCCTAAGAAAACAACCAATACAAAAATTACAATCAACGCACCTTCTAATAAATTGATGCTTACTGTGCTGATGGTTCGGTCAATTAATTTTGTCCTGTCTACAAATACATCAATGCCTAAACCTTCTGGCAAATATTTTTCAATGGTTTTCATTTTCTCTTTAACCCGTTCAATAACCCTTACTGCATTTTCGCCTTTCTGCATTAGCACAACACCACCAACTGTTTCTCCCTTACCGTTCCTTGTCATTGCTCCATAACGAGGGGCAAAACCAAAATCAACTGTGCCAATATCTTTTATTAAAACTGGAATACCATTGGCATTGGCAACAACAATATTATTGATGTCGTCTAATTTTTCTATCAAACCTTCACCACGGATAAAATAAATATTAGGCCCTTTGTCAATGTAACTACCGCCTGTGTTAGAATTGTTTTTTTGCAGAGCATTGTAAACATCTATTAGCGTCAAATTCATTGCTGCCAATCTTTCGGGCTTAACACTTACTTCGTATTGTTTTAGTTTGCCACCAAAGCTGCTTATGTCCACTATACCTTCTGTACCTAACAATTGTCTTTTAATAATCCAATCCTGTACAGTTCGTAAATCTGTTGAAGAAAATTTATCTTCATAGCCTTTCTTTGGAACAATTACATATTGGTAGATTTCGCCTAAGCCAGTAGTCGGTGGTGCTATTTCGGGTGTGCCATATTCTTTTGGTATTTGTTCTGTTCCAATTTTTATTTTTTCTGCTACTAACTGCCTTGTAATATTACTTGGCATATTGTCTTTAAAAACAATGGTGATAACTGATAAACCGCTACGGCTGGTACTTCTCAATTCTACTAACCCTTGTAAAGATTTAAATTCTGTTTCTAAAGGATAAGTAATAAATTGTTCTACTTCCTGCGTAGCCAAATTGGGGCTATTGGTAATTACCTGTACTTGATTATTGGTAACATCAGGCAAGGCATCAACGCTTAATTGAGTGAACGAATAAATGCCCCAAAGAACAAAGATGCTCAACAGTACCCCTGTAATCAATTTGTTATTAACTGAAAAATGAATGATTTTATTTATCATTAAATGATATATTAAGTTATAGAAATAATTAAGTGCATAGGTGTGATGTATTAGCACATTATGCTTTGGGGCAAAGCCACCAAATTTTATATAATTCCTTAACTTAATTTAGGCGGTTGCCAAACAGAAAACGAAACTTGGGTATTGTACGAAATATCGTACATCGGATATTTTGTATTGGGGAAAATTCTTTTAAAGATTTTGAAAGAGGCAATTGTTGGAAATGAAACTGATACAGCACAACAAGAGCATGTACAAAATGAGGTGCAATGTTCTGTATCTTTACTGTGATTGTTGTGGTTGATGAGTGCTGAAATGTTTGTTCTTGTTTTTTCTGTACACTCTTCCTTGTCGCCACATGGCAAACAAAACAGTCCTAACAAGTAGAAACTAAAGAAGAGTGTAAAAATTTTCATCTTTGCAAAGGTAACAAATTAAGTTTAGCTGCCAAATTATAGGAGAGCTTACTTTTGTTTAGTTGTGTTTTAGTGACTTTCCAATTAATGTCTTGTCGCTTGAAGGTGATCAGAATCTCGTTATTGGTTTTATTACAAATTATTTATGGCATAGCCAATATTTTTTATCATTGAAAGTAAGTCTCCTGCTGTTTCACCAAGTGTTGTTGCACAAATTTTCATTATCCAAAATGAAAGGGTGATTGCTGGTAGTTTATTCATACTTTTAAAAGTAAATCAATTTATACATGATATTTATCTTAATTAAAAACGGCAAAACACAATTTGCGTTTTGCCGTTTAGATTTTTATTCTTTAGTTTCAGTTCCGTCTTGCTTATAAAATAATTCAACTGTTTTCATACTTTTCGAAATCTCTAATTCATAAATTGTCACTTGATTTGAAGTTTCAATTTTAGAAACTGCTTTTGGCGTTTTACCTTTGTGAGTAATAGTATACGCTCTCTTTTGTATGCATATAGTGTGGTCATATTTCTATTAGGGGACAAATTTACTTTTAATTTCATTGCCTCTTCTTCTTGATGGATTTACTCTTCAACCATTGTGCTTGTTTCCTTGCTTCCTCTATGGTAGCTGGAGTCTGTTTCGATAAGATGATGCTGCACAACTTGGCTCTTTCTACAAATGATATATTCAAATTCATAAATTAAAATTAATGTTTTCTGTGTGAGAAAAACACCCCCTGAATTCGGTTAAAATCTGTTGTTTTCGGTTTTCTTAAAACATAACTAACTACAAATCAACGTCTTTATTTTCTAAAAAAATCTTCATAACCCTGAGGTCCCGGGTTCAAATACCGGTCTCGCTACATGAAAATCAAGGACTTACGTTAAATCGTGGGTCCTTTTCTGTTTTTGCGTGAGGTTTGCGTGAGGTTCATGTCATTTCTTACCGAATACACGAACCTTTAATGCTGATATTTTTATTTGTTTTAACATCCTTTACTCTAAATATTTTAATACCTTTGCACTTCATAATCATGCAAAAGAAGATAATTATATTATTTCTATTAGTAATTGGGGTAAATCTCTACTCCAACAATCTATATGCATGTAACAAGCCACACAAATCAACTAAGGCAACGTCTTTTTTAAACACGACCAAGGCTAAAGCTAAGTCTGATTGTTGCAAATCACATAATAAGGATTCGGGTCACGATTGTAATAAAAAATGTACTCATCACAACTGTGCTTGCACTTCTGTTTGTTCAAATAGTTATTTCTGCAAAAAAGAAGTTATTATAGAAACTACATTTTTTTGTACAACTCTAAAGAAGTACAATATGTATAAGCCTTCCTTCTACAATGAGGTACATATTTCAATTTGGCATCCTCCTAAAATAGCATAAGCTATATTTCTCTTTACTCAAGTTGTATAACTTGAAAATTTATATTTACTAAAAATTGAAAAAATGAAATCAATAAAACTATTGATGGCTGCTGCCATTATATTATTTGCATCTATTGCAAATGCTCAATCAAATACCAATATCAAAAAGGTTTTAGATGCTTATATTCAACTAAAAGATGCGCTTGTAAAAAGTGATGGTACAAGTTCGTCCAGTGCTTCAAAAACACTTTTAACTAGCATTCGAGAAGTAAATATGAGTGAACTTAATACAGAAACGCATACGCAGTGGATGAAAGTGGTTAATGATTTAAAGGAAGACGCTGAATACATAAGTGATACAAAAGATATAACAAACCAAAGAAACCACTTTATGAGTTTGTCTAAAAACTTATACACTGTAATAAAAGTCTCTAAATCTGAAACACCTATTTACTATCAATTTTGTCCAATGGCGAATAAAGGTAAAGGAGCGAATTGGTTAAGTTTAGAAAACAAGATTAAGAATCCCTATTATGGTAATCAAATGCTAACCTGTGGTAAAGTAGTTGAAACCATACAATAACAAAGTAAAAATGAAATTAAATAAATTATCTATTTACCTTGTTGTAACTGGTTTGTTTTGTTCATCTGTTACTCTTTAT
>ENA-OUVC01001815-OUVC01001815.1-marine-metagenome-genome-assembly--contig:-NODE-1815-length-12349-cov-3.735088_pt1 | contig 12349 bp, 10 predicted proteins | sample MGYA00248622_ERZ508571 | MGnify/ENA primary metagenome ERZ508571 (study PRJEB26236, sample SAMN06267175) | marine metagenome | isolation source: Columbia River Estuary | place: USA:Columbia River... | reverse complement strand
CCATGTTGGGAATGCCTATAATTTAAGTATGAAATGTTGGGTAAATGGCGTTGAAGTATCTAGCGGTTCGGTGGCAGATATGGATTGGACCTTTGCCGAAATTATAGAGCGTTGTGCCTATGGCGTAGATATTTTACCCGGCGATGTTATTGGCTCTGGAACGGTAGGTACGGGTTGTTTCTTAGAATTAAACGGCACCGGTTTGTTAAACGACCCTAGCTTTAAACCACAATGGTTGCAAGAAGGCGATGTAGTAGAAATGGAAATTACTGGCTTGGGCCGTTTGAGTAATACTATTCGTAAAGAGAATACCGATTGGTCTATCTTAAAATTGAAAAAATAAAGACATGCTCACCTTAAAAACTGCCGATTTATCGCCAATGGAACTGCAAAACTATTTGCAATATGCTATTGCGCCTAGACCCATTTGTTTCGCCTCTACTATAGATAAGGCTGGAAATGTGAATTTAAGTCCATTTAGTTTTTTCAATTTATTCAGCTCAAATCCGCCTATCTGTGTGTTTTCTCCTGCCCGTAGGGTACGTGACAATAGCACCAAACACACCCTTAATAATGTATTGGAAGTGCCCGAATGTGTAATTAATGTGGTGAATTATGCCATGGTGCAGCAAACCTCTTTGGCCAGCACCGATTACCCAAAAGGCGTAAACGAATTTGTAAAAGCAGGATTTACCGAACTAAAATCTGAAGTGGTCCGCCCACCACGTGTGGCCGAAGCGCCTGTGCAATTGGAGTGTGTGGTTACCCAAGTCATTCCATTGGGCGACCAGGCAGGTGCCGGTAATTTGGTTTTAGCCGAAGTGAAATTAATTCATATTGATGAAGCTATTTTAGACGAATCAGGTAAAATAGATCAAACCAAAATAGATTTAGTAGCCCGTTTGGGTGGCGATTGGTATTGCCGAACTACCCCCGATGTATTGTTTAAAGTGGCCAAACCCTTAGCTAAGTTGGGTATTGGCATAGATGCCTTGCCTAGTGCTATTCGTCAATCACATATTTTAAGTGCTAATAATTTGGGGCAATTGGCTAATGTGGAGCATTTGCCCTCAGAGGAGTCTATTGAAGCCATAAAAAAGCATCCGATAGTTAAAGATATTTTAGACACTACCATGGGCGATAATAGTAGTAGAGCATTACATTTACACAGCCAAGCAAAGGTATTTTTAGAAGAAGGCGATGTGGAATTAGCCTGGAAAATTCTCTTGGTTTAAGGCGTAGTTACCGCTACAGGAAGTACTTTTCCGTTGAAAAATTTATGACCTGTTAAAGCAAAATCAGCGATGTATTTGCCCATTTCAAATGCCATTACCGGCGATTCGTAGCCCGGAAATGCTTTTTCCAACATTTCGGTTTGTGCTGAACCTAGCGCCAAACAATTTACACTGATTTTTCTCTCTTTTAATTCTTCGGCCAAGCATTCGGTTAGGTTATGTAGTGCCGCTTTACTTGCCGAGTAAGCACTCAAGCCAGCAAATTTAGCGCTTCCTTGAAAGCCACCCATGCTCCCAATATTTACAATATGGCTAGGCGATTGCATAAGTGGTAAAAGCCCTTGAATGAGGCGAACGTGGTTTAAGAAATTGCTCTGGAGCATCTCTACAAAATCAACTTCGCTACTTTCTGCAAAGGGTTTTACGTCCAAACTTCCGGCATTGTTAATTAACACGTCTAGTTGGCCAAATTGCTGGGCAATAAAAGGTTTTAACCCTTGTTCAATATCGTCATTTAATAAATCAAACTGCACCGGAAATAAACTGCATTCGGGGTTTAAGCCCTTAGCAATTTCCAACAATCGACTCAATTTGTCAGTAGAACGGGCTAAGGCAATTACCTTATTTTCTGATTTTAAAATGAGTTCTAAAACGGCTTCAAAGCCTACGCCACTGCTGGCTCCGGTTAGTAGTATGTTCATATTAGTTTAATTGGCTTACCGGATGTTTAATAATGTATAAGCCGTCGTGTATTAATTTGCTGTACTCGGGTTCGGTGGAGGCCTTGTTTTCCAAGTGCGTTCGGATTTCTCGGGCTAAGGTAGCATTTAAGTCCTTTAGCTCTAGAAGTTCTAGAATTTCGAGCGAACAGAGCCAATCTTCTCGGTGTTTTGCTTGCAATTTTGCCCAAATTTCAGGTAAAATATCGTAACCACTGGTATTTTCTCTGCAGGTTCTTACCCCCTCAAATAAACGGTGATAAGCCAAGGTTAGTTCGTCGTAGTTGGGGTGATAGGTATTGGTGCCTGATACCAAGGCAATCTCCTCAAAGGCATCTTTATCGGCAGCCCCATTGTAAACCGACACAATTTTTTCGCCAACAGCCATGTCAAAAATACCCCACTCGGGCTTAAAGTATACAGTACCCTTGCTATCGCTAAGCGTACACTCACTAAAACTGAATAGTATTAGTTTATTTTCTTTTCGAAGCCAACTTTCTACATTACCCTGTAAGTGAAATCCATTTTCGAAAAACAATGCACAGGAAGAATTCTTTAAAATACCGGCTTCGGCCAAGTCTGCATCGGTATAGTCTTCTAAAGCCTTTTCGCTACCTTTTAGCTTGCCCACCGGTGATGAGTAGCCCTCGGCATGATAACTTTTCCCATGACCTTCTAATTCTTTGTTGTCAAAAGCCAAAGCACTTGGTCCGGTAGTTTTAATAAAGGTAGTTTGATTTTCCAGATCCATACCCACATCGGTAAATACACCACTTAGCTGCAGTCCCGAACTAAATACGGCCGTACAGGAATTTTTGCATTCAATAGCTTTGAGTACACTTTCGGTGCCTCCTTTTCTAAAAGCCATGGTGTCGGCAAAAGCTTCTAAAACCTCAATTAAGTTTTGGAACGTAGGGGTTACGAATAGCTGCGGTTGTTCTTTCGTAATATCGAAGGGATAATTTACCGCATCTAGCGTGTAGGTGATTTTTTTCACTTCCGGTTTCATGCAGTTGGCACTTTCACCAATAGATGATAATAAACCTGCTCCGTAAATTTTTGGATTCTCGAGGCTACCAATTAAACCATACTCAACCGTCCACCAATGCAAACGGCTCAATAGAGCCATTTCCGAAGGCTCTCCGAGGTTTTTTTGGCAAAAAGCGACTTCTTTTTCGGCTTTGGCTATGGCGGCACCATCGGCATCGGGCATCTCTTTTAAAATAGATAAGCGTCTAATAGCTTCGTATAATTCGAAATCTTTAGATGAAAAAATAGCTTTTGAACCAATAGATCCAAAATAACTTAAGTATTGATTGTAAGCGGTATCGCCAATAATGGGGGCGTGCCCGGCAGATTCGTGGATTATGTCTGGAGCGGGCGTGTATTCAATGTGATTTAACTGACGAATATCGGCTGCAATAACCAATACTTTATAGGCTTGGTACTCCATAAAAGCCACGGGTGGAATAAATCCATCAACAGTTACGGCACCCCAACCAATTTTTCCAAGAGCATCGTTCATTTCCTGCAAATTCGGCACCTTTTCGATACTTAAACCGGCTTGTTCTAAACCCGGGATGTAGGGGTAATAGGCTACATTTTTAAGATAGCTATAATTCTGGCGCATCACGTAGCGCCACACCGCGTGATCAACCGGGGTGTAATGCTCGTAGTGTTGCGCTACAATAAACTGCTTTAAATGTTTAGGTAGACTGGCAACTTGCGGATTATTGAAATCGTTAAAATCGCTCATTTAGCTAGGCTGTTAGTTGCTTACTAAATTACGTTGATTGGCGATGTAAAGCAAGTTGCTTTGCCGATTTTTTTACTTCGTGCCTTTGACACTTTTAGAGACTTTAAATGTGTAGTTTTTTTGAGAGAAATAGCTAAAAATAGCCAACAAAATAGTGGTAATGGTTTTGGCTATAGTAGGGTAAAAGGCTAAAACTTCTACCATACCTTTAATAAGTACGTAGTTGAGAAAAATATTTAAGCCTACAATAGTTCCGTAGCGTATTAATTGTACTCTTCCTCTTAAATCAGATTGGGTAAAAACCAGATACTTGTTAAGTAAAAACCCGATAGGAAAGGTGATACTCAATTCGATAATTAGGGCACTTATATGCCCACTAATAAATATGAAAGGCAGCCTAATACCTTGTTGTTTTAGAACGAAGTTATATGTGATAAAGTAGATGAGAATACCCATAGCGGCCGTTCCACCACCTGTTAAGACATAGCGAAAGGTTGCTACGGGAATCCATTTGGCTACCGGCTTGTGAAAAAAATCGATAATACGTAGTAGAAATGCCCGCATAGATTTACTGTACAGTTAATTGGTTATGAATCATGCGGTTATTATATTGCTGTATAAATGCTTTTAATTTATTCTCCATAATGGGTTGTTCGGCAAGTTTACCTACTAAATTTTGCTTCAGCAAACGATCGGTTTTATAGGCATAAATAGCTGTTGTTTTTGTGCCATCATTCATCAATACATAGTTCTTCCAAAATAAACTGTATGAGCCCTCGTTGTTATTCACTTCAAAGCGTTCGTCGGTAGTTGCAAGCGCATCAAAGCCAAAAGCAAAATAGGGTTTATTATAATTTAATATGCCTAATATGGTTGGCATAATGTCAATCTGTTGTACCGATTTTTCTTGCATTCCTTTTAAATTTCCTGCGGGATTATAGAATACAATGGGCACCGAATAATAGCCTACAGTAGTTTGGTATTCTGGAAAATGAGAAATGGTGGCATGGTCGGCAGTAAGTACAAAGAGCGTATTTTTAAACCAAGGCATTTTTGAAGCCGTGCTAAAAAATCGTTTTAAAGCCATATCGGTATAGCCAATGCATTCTTGAACGGGTAGGGGCCCTTTTTTGAATTTTCCACTGTATTGTTTGGGTACTTTAAATGGATGGTGCGATGAGGTAGTAAATACGCTACTAAAGAAAGGCTCTTTAAAGGTATTGAGTTTTTGAGCCATGTATTGTAAAAAAGGCTCGTCCCAAATGCCCCACATTCCATCAAAGTCGGCATCGTTGTTGTATTCCGTTTTTCCGAAGTAGGAGTCTATGCCCGCTTGTTTGGTAAAAGCACTAAAACCCATCGATCCGTTTGCGGCCCCGTGAAAAAAGGAGGTGTGGTATCCTTCTTTTTTGAGCAAAGCAGGTAAACTTTGGGTGGTATTATTGCCATAAGTGGTTAAAACATAAGGCTCATTAATAGACGGAATACTGGATAAAATAGATGGTAAGCCATCAATAGACTTGCGCCCGTTGGCAAAGGAATAACGAAAACTCAAACTCTGCCCCACCAAGGAATCGATAAAGGGGGTATAGCCTTTATAAGTGCCGTTGTCCAAGTCGGTATTTAAACTTCCAATATGCTCTTTACCCAAACTTTCTACAATAAGTATCACCACATTTAGCTTATTAAATGCTTGGCTTGTTTTAGGCTGGTGAATGGGTGTATAAATGCTATCAAGTTCGTTTTCTTTAAAATAATGAACTTCTGGTAAAGGTTTTACTAGTATTGTTTTAATGATGCAAAAGGGCGTGTTTAATACGATGCTACTTTCTTCGGGCTTGCTGATGTAATCGCCGGCATTGCTCATGGCAATAGGGCGTGTGCTGTGGCGCCAACCGCCCCGCATGCCAATAACGCTTAGCCCCAAAGCAAGTACAAGGCTTAAGCTATTTTTAGTAAAGCCAATCCAGGTAAAACGTTCCTCTTTTACCTCAACTAGCCGATATAACTTAAATAATAACCAAATGAAAAAGCCAACTAGGAAAATGAAATACCAGTATTCTAATAAAAATTCGATACTTAATTTGAACTTATTACGCTCGTTGCTAAACTGATTAAAAACAGAATAGGTGGTTCTTTTTAATGAAAAACGGTAGTAGCCAATATCGGCAATATTACTTAGCAAAGCCAAGCCATTGGTGCCAATAAACCACCATTTACTTACCCCATCTCCCATTTTTCTAAACGAGTAGGGTATGGGTAGCATGAAAAGTAAAATGTACAGGCTATTTAAATAAAGTATGGCCGATAAATCGAACCGGGTGCCGCCGAAAAGTATGGTGCTAAAATTGCCCCAATCAATGGGTCCAAACAAATCTTTATTGAGCAAATAAAATAAAAGCCGACACACGGAATAAAGTAGCACTACACTTCCAATGCGGAAGGTTAATACCAGTATTGGGTGGGTTTTAAATGTTCTGCTAGTGCTCATAGGCCCTTTTTCAAATATAAAAAACTATAACTGAGTTGCTATACTCAATTTAATGAGCATGCTGATACTTATTAGCAAAATAAGACTCAATACAATTTTTTTGAACACTTCTTGAGAGATTTTATTCAGCAGTTGCTTGCCAATATACGAGCCTAAAAACGACGCAATTACTAAAAGAGGTATATAATACACATACTCCATATCAAAAAATCCATTGTAATAATAAATAAACATGCGGCTAAAATCTACACCAAAATCTATAGCGGCAGAGGTGCCCACAAATAGGTTTTTCTCCAAGTTAAACGCTATCAAGCTCATCCCTCTAATGGCTCCGCCTGTGCCGGTAAAACCGGCCATAAAGCCTGCTAAACTCCCACTCACCAAGGCAGTTGACGTATTGGCTCTGAGATGAATCTTCGGGAAGAGCAAAAATAAACCACTAAAAAGTAGCAGAAATATGGCCAAGGCCCATTCCAAATAGATGAAGGAATATACTTTTGTTAGGTAAGCGCCCAAAAGCGTAAATAATAGGCTGGGAATTCCGTAGAGAAGAAATAAGTGTTTGCTTATCGTTTTTCTAAAAAGCCAAAGTTTTGCGGTATTGCTAAACACGTGCAAAATGGAGGTGAGCGAAAGCACCAAGCTAGCTGCAAAAAAGAAATTTGCCAAGGGTACAAACAGTACCGAAGAGCCAAATCCGCCGAGCGTTCCTATAATTTCGCAAGCTAGTGCAAATAGAAAAAATAGGGCAGCTCCCATGAATTTTTAGTGTAGTAAGTTTTTCCAACTAACCATATCGCCTACTAATTTTTCAAGATCGGCAATGGCCACACGCTCTTGCTCCATGCTATCGCGGTGCCTAATGGTTACAGTATTGTCTTCTAAAGTTTGATGATCAACGGTAATACAGCACGGTGTTCCAATAGCATCTTGTCGGCGGTAACGCTTGCCAATAGAATCTTTCTCATCGTATTGCAAAGAGAAATCTAATTTTAAGCGATCCATAATTTCACGTGCTTTTTCGGGCAAGCCATCTTTTTTGGTTAGCGGGAAAATAGCAGCTTTAACCGGTGCCAATGCAGGGTGTAAATGCAATACCGTCCGACTGTCTTGTTTTTCATCGGTGCTTAAATCTTGCTCTTCGTAGGCGTTACAAAGAGTTAGTAAGAACAAGCGATCTAAACCAATAGAGGTTTCAACCACATAAGGCACGTAACTTTGGTTCGTTTCGGTATCGAAATACTGCAATTTCTTGCCAGATAATTCTTGGTGCTGACTTAAATCGAAATCGGTACGGCTATGAATACCTTCTACTTCTTTAAAGCCAAAGGGGAATTCGAACTCAATATCTACAGCTGCATTGGCATAATGGGCTAATTTAGCATGATCGTGGTAGCGGTACTTCGCTGCCGGAATGCCCATGGCCAAGTGCCATTTTAATCGTGCTTCTTTCCAGTAGGCATACCACTGCATTTCGGTTCCAGGTTTTACAAAAAATTGCATCTCCATTTGTTCAAACTCACGCATACGCATAATGAACTGGCGGGCAATCACTTCGTTTCTAAACGCTTTACCAATTTGCGCAATACCAAACGGTATTTTCATACGCCCCGATTTTTGGACGTTTAAAAAGTTTACAAAAATTCCTTGAGCAGTTTCGGGGCGAAGGTACACTTCATCGGATCCTTCGGCCATGGCACCCATACGGGTAGAGAACATCAAATTAAATTGGCGCACATCGGTCCAATTGCGTGTACCCGAAACAGGGCATACAATTTCATGTTTCTCAATAATATCTTTTAATGCTGCTAAATTATCCGACGATAAGGCGGCATCTAATTCGTTTTGAAGTTCTTCGGCTTTAGCCGTTTTACCATCTTTTTGGTACCGGGTAATTTTATCTTCAATTAACTGGTCGGCACGGTAACGCTTTTTCGAATCTTTATTATCAATCATGGGATCGTTAAACCCGTCTACGTGGCCCGATGCTTTCCATACTTTAGGGTGCATAAAAATAGCCGAATCAATACCCACAATGTTTTCATGGAGTTGCACCATGCTTTTCCACCAATAGGTTTTTAGGTTATTTTTGAGTTCGGCACCCAATTGTCCGTAATCGTATACGGCACTTAAGCCGTCGTAAATTTCACTCGATTGAAATACAAAGCCATACTCTTTGGCATGGGAGGTTACTTGTTTAAAAAGTTCGTCGTTACTTTTGCTCATGGTTCTGCAAAGATACGCTTGCTTGCTTTTTTATCTAATTTTGAGTGAATTATTTTAAAAATGCTTCAAATTGCTTTCAAAGCCCTATTTTAGTGCCACATGAGTATTGAGGTACACCAATTAAGCAAAGCCTATGGCACCCAAGAGGTGCTAAAGAAAATTAGTTTTACAGCTAAACCGGGCAAAGTAACCGGTTTTTTGGGGCCTAATGGCGCCGGAAAATCTACCACCATGAAATGCTTGGTTGGTTTATTGGTCCCCGATAGCGGTAGCCTGCAGGTAAACGGATTGGATGTAGCTACGCAAAGCCTAGCAGTAAAGCGCTGCTTGGGTTATTTGCCCGAACAAAATCCGCTTTACCCCGATTTGTATGTAAAAGAGGCTTTAGGCTTTATGGCCGATGTATACCAAATGGATAATAAAGAGGCCCGTATTGCCGAAGTAATTGCCCTTACCGGTCTTGGCCCCGAACAGCATAAACGTATTGGGCAGCTTTCTAAAGGCTACCAACAACGGGTAGGTTTGGCACAAGCCATTTTGCATAAACCGGCTGTACTCATTTTAGACGAACCCACCTCGGGTTTAGACCCCAACCAAGTGCTGGGTATTCGCGATTTAATTAAGGAGATAGGTAAAAGTACTACCGTGCTTATTTCTACCCATATTTTGCAAGAAGTTGCCGCCATTTGCGACGATGTACTTATTTTATCTAAAGGCCGTCTTGTAGCCAATAGTACACTTCCTGACTTGCTTAAAGCTCACCCTACTAAAACTCTAGAGCAAATTTTTCAGGAGCTCACCAGTTAAAAAATCGTTTTCATAGCTGGTAGAGTTTGTTTGCACAATAATCTGCCAATACTATGCGTTTTTGTTGAAAGTTTAATCTGTTTAACATAAAACACATACTATGAAAAAATTATTCCTATTAAGTGTATGCACACTTTCGTTTACGGCAATGGCCTTTGCACAATCAAAAAAAACAGCACCTATGGCTCCAAAAGGCCCCATGGTTAAATCGGAAATGATGACCATGAATAGCCCAACTCAACAGGGTAAATGGCTGGTTGGGGCTAATATTGGATTTAATTCTTTTAAAACTGAAGTTGCAGGAGTAGAAGGTCCCAAAACTAATACCTTACTCTTTCAACCAGCGGTGAGTTATTTTATTAAAGACGATTTAGCGCTTGGCTTGGTACTGGGTATTGGTTCAAAAAAAAGACAATTGGCAGGAGTTGATGATTTTAAAGCATCCGGATTATCTGTAGCCCCTTCTGTGCGTTATTACATGTCCATTGGCAATCGGGTTAAGTTTTATGGCCAGTTATTGATACCCATTGGCTCTGAGAAAATTACCTTAGATCAGGGTGCTGCAGTGGATGTGAAAACACAAACCATGGGGGTAAACCTCATTCCGGGTTTTGCTTTTTTTCCCTCACCAAAAATAAGTATCGAGCTAAACCTGGGTTCTATTTATTTTCAAACTGCTAAAACCGGGGATGAAAAACTAACTGGTATGGGAATTAATTTCTTAGGAGAAGATTTATATGTCGATAGTGATAATTTCAGTCACTTTAACCCACCTACAATTGGCATCAAGTTTTATTTAGGTAAATAAGTTTATAAATTTTAGGATTGAAAAGCCTCCCAAAATGGGAGGCTTTTTTTTATATCGTTTTTCAATTAACGTTTAAACGCATATTTATTAACAGCTGTGGATAAAAATTGAAAATTCTGTAAGCGGGCATCTATTTAGTAGGGTAAATTTGAGTAATAACTAACCTTATTATTAACTAAACACAAAAACATGAAAAAAGTATTATTTACAAGTATGATGGTTTTTGCCATTGCATGTAGTGCCTCTGCTCAAACTGCAAAGGGTACATGGTTATTAGGCGGCGGTGCCAATTTTAAATCAACAGATGGTACAACTGTTTGGTCACTTACACCAGAATTAGGCATGTTTGTTAAAGACAACTTAGCTATTGGTGGTACCGTAGGTTTATCTGGATCTGACGGCGAAACAATGACCAATATTGGTGCTTTTGTTAAACCTTATTTTGGCAAGGCAGAAAATGGTAAAATGTTTGCAAAAGCTTCATTGGGTTCAATGGATTCTCAATTTACCTATGGTGCAGGTTTGGGCTATGCTTCTTTTTTAAACAAATCTGTAGCTTTAGAACTAGGAGCCAATTATCATAAAATGGGTGATTTACCAGGATCATTAGGCTTAGGAGTTGGTTTCCAAATTCACTTCAAAAAATAATAAAATTGATATTTTGAAAAAGCCTCCCAATCCGGGGGGCTTTTTTTATGCCGTTATAAATCTTAATTTCGAGAAAAATAAAAACGCTGTGTTTGCACTCTTTAGAAAAGAATTAGCTGGTTTTTTTAGCTCCCCCATTGCTTACCTTATTATTGGGGTATTTTTGCTGTGTACCAGTTCGGTATTGTGGATTTTTCCGGAATACAGCATTCTAAATTCAGGTTATGCCAGCCTAGCTAATTTCTTCGACTTAGCCCCCTATGTATTTTTGCTTTTAATACCGGCGGTATGTATGCGCACACTTGCAGAGGAGCGCAAAGAAGGCACCCTCGATTTGTTGTTGAGTAGACCAATTTCGACACTACACATCGTGCTTGCTAAATATCTAGCCATATTAGCCATTGTGTGTTTAAGCTTGCTCCCCACGCTGGTGTATGTGTACTCGGTATATGCTTTAGGAGCACCTAAAGGCAATATAGATGGCGGTGCCGTTATTGGATCATACATCGGTTTGGTGTTTTTAAGCACCAGTTTTGCCGCTATCGGCGTATTTGCCTCGAGTATAACTAAAAGTCAGGTTACTGCCTTAGTATTGGCTGTATTGGGTTCACTAGTATTTTTTATCGGTTTCGATTTGCTGAGCGGAGTAGCTTTTTTGCAAACTTTCGAGTCTTATGTGCAAGCAATGGGTATACAGGCACATTACGAGGCTATGAGCAGAGGAGTTTTGGATACCCGAGATGTGGTTTATTTTTTGGTGTTTATTGCTACTTTCTTATTATTAGCCTATTGGTCGGTAAGGGTAAAAGCCATTACTAGAGTTCAACTGGGTGCCTTCGTAATCGCATTGATTAGTCTACTCAGTATATCCAATTTTGTGCATGTTCGTTTCGATTTTACAGCAGATAAACGCTTTACGCTTTCGGAAAAAAGCAGGGAATTGGTACATGCATTGCAAAAACCACTACGCATTACTATTTATTTAGATGGTGATTTACCTTCTGGTTTTGATCAACTGAAAACGGCAGCTCTCGATTTAACGAACGATTTGTCGGCGTATTCAGCAGCAGGCATTCGGGTAGAGGTTATAAATCCCGGTGCAAATACCAGTCCGGATTTGCTAAATGAATTGTATGCAATGGGTATAGAGCCAACCAATCTGAGTGTTAAAACGGAAGAAGGTCTCAGTCAAAAAACAATTTTCCCCGGAGCATTGATAGAGTACGAAGGCCGAAAATTAGCTGTAAAATTTCTGCAAACCCAACAAGGTAAATCGTCCGAAGAAGTACTTCATAATTCAATCCAAAATTTAGAATATGCCTTTGTAAGTGCTATTAGCAAAATTTCTAGGGGCGATAAACCCCGGGTAGGCTTTACTGAAGGGCATCAAGAATTGAGCGATGTGCAATTGAGCGATGGAATAAGTTCTTTGCAATCGGTTTATGAAGTTGGGAGGGTAGATTTAGCTAGTATTTCTTCAGCCAGTTTACAAAAATTAGCGGTATTGGTAGTACCTAAGCCCAATACAAGCTTTTCGGAAGCAGAAAAATTTAAGCTCGACCAGTATGTGATGCATGGTGGAAAGGTAATTTGGGCCATTGATCAGGTAAATGCCGAGTTAGACAGTTTAAAAGGTGTGGGAGAGCAATTGGCTTTTGC
>ENA-OUVC01001812-OUVC01001812.1-marine-metagenome-genome-assembly--contig:-NODE-1812-length-12352-cov-6.058004_pt1 | contig 12352 bp, 8 predicted proteins | sample MGYA00248622_ERZ508571 | MGnify/ENA primary metagenome ERZ508571 (study PRJEB26236, sample SAMN06267175) | marine metagenome | isolation source: Columbia River Estuary | place: USA:Columbia River Estuary... | reverse complement strand
GTCATGAGTCCATCGACCCCCGAGAGGATAATGAGCAAGTCGGCGCCGACGAGTGCGGCAACGTGTGCGGAGAGTCGGTCGTTGTCGCCCACGCGGATTTCTTCGTCCGCGATGGCATCGTTCTCGTTGATGATCGGGACGAACCGCTTGCGCTTAAGGAGGAGATCGAGGGTGGCGCGGGCATTACGCGTGCAGGCACGGCTATCGAGGTCCCAATACGTCAGGAGCATCTGCGAGCCAAGCAGCCCATGGCGGGCGAAGTGTCGACCGTAGACAGACATCAACTCGGGTTGGCCGACCGTGGCGCAGGCTTGCAGCTCGCGGGCGTCCTTCGGGCGCTTCTCTAGGTTCATGGCCGTCATCCCGGCGGAGACGGCACCGGAGGAGACCACGACGACCTCGATGCCCTTCTTCATCAGGCCGGCGACTTGGTCGGCGATGCGACCAATCTGAACGCGATCGACCTTGCCGTCATTGCGGGTGAGCAGACCAGAACCGAGTTTGATGACCCAACGTTTTGCCATAAGAGTGGAAGCGAACCTAACGGACGGAATCCGTCGATGTCCAGCGTCAGAGTGCGGCGCCGTCCCGGCTTGGCGGGGTCAGGCCAGCGGCCAGCCAGCCTTTATCCGAAAGAACGCGCCCTTGGGGGGTGCGGGTTACATAGCCTTCCTGCACGAGGAACGGTTCATGGACCTCTTCGAGCGTGTGGGCGTCTTCACCGATGGAAGCCCCGATGCTGCTCAGTCCTACCGGGCCGCCGTTATGTTTCTGGGCCATGGCGCGGAGGAAACGGTGATCCATGTCATCGAGTCCATGTTGGTCGATTTCGAGTAGCTCGAGGGCGGCGGCCGTGACGGCGGCATCGGCCTTACCAGCGGCGCGTTCGAGTGCGTAGTCGCGCGTGAAGCGTAGTAGGTTGTTAACGATACGGGGCGTGCCGCGGGCGCGGCGGGCGACTTCTTCGGCGCCGCCTTGATCGAGGTCAAGGTTGAGCAACTTCGCATTGCGGGCGACAATCGTCAGGAGCTGTTCGCGGGTGTAGTAATCCAGGCGCGTCTGCAGGGTGAAGCGGCTGCGTAACGGGGCGGTCAGCAGGCCAGTGCGTGTGGTGGCACCGACCAACGTGAACTTCGGTAGGTCGAGACGCACGCTGCGGGCGTTAGGCCCTTGGTCGATCATGATATCGATGCGGAAGTCCTCCATCGCGGAGTACAGGAACTCTTCGACCGTCTTCGGAATCCGATGAATCTCGTCGATGAAGAGTAGCTCGCCCTCTTGCAGGCTCGTGAGTAGGCCAGCGAGGTCAGAGGCCTTTTCGACGACGGGTCCAGAAGTCACGCGAATGGGCCGTCCCATTTCTTCAGCGAGGATCATGGCCAGGGTCGTCTTCCCGAGGCCGGGCGGGCCGTGGAGCAAGATATGGTCGAGCGTGCGCCCTTCGCGGCGGGCAGCCCCGACCATCACGCGGAGGCGTTCCACCGTGCGGGGTTGGCCAACGAAATCGGCGAGGGAAGGGGGACGCAGTGCTTGATCGAGCGGGCGGTTGGGCGCGCTCACCGCGGCCTTGCCGGCGGCGGGTTGGGTCGATTCTGCATCATCCTGCGCGCGGGCCATGGCGGTAACGTGTCGAGTCGGGGAGCGATGGCAACCCTCAGTCCTCAGCGAAGCCTTTCGGCATCGCGGAAGCGGGGAGACGTTCGATGTCGGCTCCGAGTGAGCGGAGGCGTTCCTCGAAGCGTTCGTACCCGCGGTCGAGGTGGTAGAGCCGTTGCACCCAAGTTTCCCCCTTAGCGGTCAGCGCAGCGAGGATGAGGGCGGCGGAGGCTCGGAGGTCGGAGGCCATCACGGGCGCGCCGGATAGCGGGCGGTCGCCGTAGACCGCGGCGGTGGCGCCATCGATGGCGATTTCAGCGCCCATGCGTTGGAGTTCAGCCGCGTGCATGAAGCGGTGTGGGTAGACTGTTTCCGTGACGGTGCTGCGTCCGTCGACCAGCAGTTGCAAGGCCATGAACTGCGCTTGCAGGTCGGTCGGGAAACCTGGATAGGGCTCGGTGATGATGTCGACCGCACGCGTCGGGCGGCCGAACGCGCGGATGAACCCCGGGCCTGTTTCGACGCCGACGCCGGCTGCACGTAATTTATCCAAGAACGCCCCGAGGTGGGCGGCTTCGGCGCCGGTGACCGTGACGTCTCCGCCGGTGATGGCGCCCGCGACGAGGTAGGTACCTGTTTCAATACGGTCGGGGATGACGGTGTGCTCGGTGCCCCGCAGACGTTCGACGCCTGTGATGGTAATGACCTCGGTGCCGTGGCCGCGAATGTCGGCACCCATCTTGAGTAGTAGCTCGCAGAGGTCGACGACTTCGGGCTCGCGCGCGGCGCATTCGATGCGCGTTTCGCCCGGCGTCAGCGACGCCGCCATCACGAGGTTCGCCGTTCCGAGGACCGTACTACCCATGGGGCCGCCCATAAAGACGAGGCTCCCGCGGGCGCGGGTGGCATCAACGGAAACTACGCCGCCTTCGACCGTGACGACGCAGCCGAGCGCTTCGAGTCCTTTCAGGTGAAGGTCGATGGGGCGCGGGCCGATGACGCACCCGCCGGGGATGGCCATTTCCGCTTGGTGCAGACGACCCACGAGGGCGCCGAGCAAGCAGACTGAGGCGCGCATCTTACGCACGAGGTCGTAGGGCGTGCGGTGGTTAATCTCTTGCGCGTGAATGACCCAAGTGCCTGGCGCTGGGTTCGTCACGGTTGCCCCTTGGTGGCGAAGAATCTCCGCCATGAAGCGTACGTCACTGAGGTCGGGCACATTGCGCAGCGTCACGACTTCGGACGTGAGCAAGGATGCTGCCAGCAAGGGCAGGGCGGCGTTCTTAGCACCGGCGGCCTGGATGGTCCCGCTTAAGCGGTGACCTCCGATGATGCGTGCGACTTCGAGCATGGTGCTGAAAAAGAGCGGGGGCGCCGTTAAGCGCCCCCGTTTCGTTTAGCCTTCGCGAGGTCCTCGGCGGTCGCCTTGACCTCCGCGGAAATCGCCGCCACGGCCACGGCCGCCGCGATCGCCACCACGGCCACCACGGTCGCCACGACCACGGCCACCGCGGTCACCACCACGGTCGCCACCACGGTCACCGCCGCGGTCACCGCGCTGTTCGCCACGGAAGCCACCACGGTTGCCACGGTGTTCGCCACGGGCTTGTTCGCCGCCGGTGGTTGGTACAAAGACGGCCTTGGTCGGGATACCGAACAAGGTCGCGAGCTTGCGCTTCAGCGAAGCCCAGAAACCAATCGGTGCCTGCACGGGGATGACGACGGGTTCAATTTGGATACGCGGGCGATCTTCGCGACGCGGACGATCTTCGCGACGAGGGCGGTCACCTTCCGCACGAGGACGATCACCTTCGGCACGTGGGCGGTCACCTTCGGCACGTGGTTCACGCGGTTCGCGGCGCGGGCCAGGGGCACCTTCGGGGCGCGGTTCACGGGGTTCGCGGCGTTGACGGTCGCTAGGGATACCAGGCTGGCGGCCTTCTTCGACAGCGGCGCCTTCCGGACGGTCTTCACGACGGGGACGCTCTTCGCGGCGAGGGCGGTCGCCTTCGGCTCGAGGTTCGCGACGTTCGCGCGGCGGCTGGTTCTGAGCCGGCTGCTTAGAGAGTTCGCCCGAGAGGTTCTCGGTGACTTCAGCAGGATTCGCGATCACGCCGATGGACGGGCGAGCGTTCTCGGCCTTGCCGCTAGGGGCGACGTTCTGCGGGACGCCACGACGACCGAATTGCTTCGGCGCGACGATGGTGCCAGGTTTAGCGGCGGGTTCGCTGGAGGCGCCAATCACGGAAAGGGGAGGAAGCTCCGCGTGAGCGGATTCCAGCTTGGATTCGGTGATACGAGGCGCCGGGGCGGCGGGGGTCGTGTTCTGTTCCGCCGTAGGGGCGGGGGTGTGGGTGGACGTGTCGTCCTGCCCGGGGTTTTCTTGGCTCATGGTTTCTCTTGGTGTGGCGACCGGATGTTCGGTCGCCTGGTGAAGGCCGTTTCCGCCGTTGTGGCAGAAAGGCCGGGTCTCCGGTAAATACCCGTCGCTTCGAAGGAAGGCGGGGAGGTCCGGTTAGTAGCCGAGACGGGTGTCTCGGAACCGTTGTGAATAAAACATCCCTTTCTAGTTAACAATAAGAAAGTCCCCCGGTGGTCTAAAATAGTGAAACTATGTTCACTTATTTGACCCTAAACTCATCTGGGGCAGGAAATTACTGCTTTAGCGGGCTTCGTCCGTGAACCGCTGTTCCCGAATAAGGATGATTTTGACCGTCCCTTGGTAGGATAGCTTTTCCTCGATGGCACTACGGAGGCGGCGGAGCAGTTCGGTCGCGCCAAAGTCATCGACCTGACCGGGGTCGACAATGACCCGGAGTTCACGGCCGGATTGGAAGGCATAGGCCTCCCGGATACCTTCGAAGCCGAGGGCCAAGGCCTCCAGGTTCTTTACCCGCTGGACGTAACTCTCGAGCGTCGACGAGCGGGCGCCGGGGCGTGAGCCCGAGGCCGCATCGGCGATCATCACTAATGGTGCGTAGAGGCTTTCGGCTTCAACCTCGCGGTGGTGGGCAGCGACCGCATTGACCACGCGCGGCTCTTCGCCGAGTCGGCGGAGCAGGGCGGCACCGATGAGGGCATGGCTTCCGCCATCTTCCGCTTCCATGGCTTTACCTAAATCATGCAGGAGCCCCGCGCGCTTGGCGGGAATGGGGTCGAGCCCTAGTTCGCCGGCTAAGACGGCGCAGAGCTGGGCGACCTCGATTGAATGGGAGAGCGTGTTCTGGTTGGAGGACAGTCGGAAGTGGAGGCGTCCGAGTAACTCTTCGATGCGTCCATCCATCGGCGGCAGGCCGAGGTCGCGGACGGCGTCACGGCCGAGGCGTTGGGCATGGCGGACGACTTCGTCGGCGGCCTTGCGGACTAAATCTTCAATGAGGCTCGGGGCGACATTCCCGTTCTTGATGATGCGGTCGAGGGCGATGCGTGCGATCTCCCGGCGGACGGGGTCGAAGCACGAAACCAGCACCATACCAGGGGTTTCGTCGATCATTAGCGTTGCGCCCGTCGCTTGTTCGAAGGTGCGAATATTCCGACCCTCGCGGCCGATGAGGCGACCCTTCATGTCCTCGGAAGGGATACCAACGGACACCGCGGTCGCATCTTGCGTCGTCTGCGTCGTCAAGCGCTGCATGGCCGCGAGTAAGATGCGGCGGGCTTCGTCCGCGACGTCCTGTTCCGGTCGGTCGAGCATCTCGTGGCGCAGGCGGCGGGCCTCGGTCTCGTATTGCTTTTGCAGGTCGGCCATCGCTTGGCGCTTAGCATCTTCCGGCGTCAGCCCCGAAAGTCGGAGCGCTTCCCGGGAGAGGAAGTCGCGCTGCCGGAGGCTGTCGGCCTTGAGGGTTTCCGCCGCTTGAGCTTCCGCTTTCGCTTCCGCGAGAACCCGATGGGCCTCGCGTTGCTCGTCTTGGGCTTGCGCGTGCAGTTCGGCGGCCTCGACCGTCGCTTCGCGGCGGGCCAGTTCAATTTCATTCTTCAAGCGATCCTCCCGGAGGGCACCGAGGGTCGATTCGCGCCATTTGGCGACCGCGTAGGCGACAATGGCTCCCGAAGAGAAGGCCACTGCGGCAAGGATACTTTGGTCGGCGGCCTCGGCCATGGTTGCGGTGCGGGCGGGAAGCCCACGACCCGTTACCCTTGCGACCAGCCCCTTGCCCGCAAGCCCTTTCGGGAGGTTCGCCTTGCACCTTGGGTTTTTGGCGGTTGTTTGGATGGTATGTCACTCCGTAACCATGAAGAAGGCTCCACGGCCTCCCTCTGGTGGGACAAATTTGCCAATTTCTCATGGCGGACCGACTGGACGCAGGTCCTCTTGATTGCCCTTTTAAGCACTTTGGGGGTTGTCGCGATCGACTCCGCCGGGAGCTATCGGCAGTCGTCCTATGCTCGGTCTCAGGCCATTTTTATAATTATCGGGTGGATTGCCTACTGGGTCGTTTCTTCCCTCGATTATCGGCAACTCCGGGTTCATGCCCGCCGGATCTATATCTTGGGGATTTTATTGCTCTTGCCCGTGGCGGCGTCCGCGTTGCTCAAGGAAGACCTCGGCAGTTTTATTCGGAGTATCAATGGGGCCAGGCGCTGGATGGATTTCGGGGCTTTTTCTATCCAGCCATCCGAGTTCGCCAAGGTTTCCGCCTTGGTTTTCATTGCGGCCTTATTGGCGCGGGATCCCATCGGTTCTTTTCGGGCGACCTGGCTAACCGTCCTTAAGGTTGCCGGGGCCGCGCTACTGCCCTTTGGCTTGATTTTTGTGCAACCTGACCTAGGGTCGGCTCTCATCTACCTTCCGCTGTCATTTGCCCTCCTTTTCGTTGCCGGCCTGAGTTTCAGGTTCTTCATGGTGGCGGGGTTAGCGTCTCTCCTGTTGGTGGCGGTTGTCGCGGTCGACCTCGTCGAATACTCCGGTAAAGTGTCGGAATATTCCAAGGCAAATCCCGAGGACCGCGATCCCGCTAAAGCCGTCCGCGGTAAGCATGAAGCCACGGCGTGGTTTTTCCTCCTTAAGGATTATCAGCGCGAGCGCTTGATGTCTTTTGTCGCCCCCGCGGTCGTCGATCCTAAGGGCCTCGGTGCCACCTGGAACGTCAAGCAGGCCGTCATTGCGGTGGGGCGCGGTGGCTTGACTGGGCAGGGCATCGGCAAGGGAACGCAGGCCCGTTTCGGCTATCTCCCGGAAGCGGCGGCGCATAATGATTTCATCTTTTCAGGCATGGCCGAAGAGATTGGTTTCGCGGGTGGCTTCATGGTGCTCTCCGCCTTCGCCTTGCTCTTTTGGCGCGTGGTCCGCACCGCGGTTCGCGCCGCCGACCGTTTTGGTTCTCTGTTGGCTCTCGGCGCCGCCGCCATCATGGGCACGCACGTCGTGATCAACCTAGGGATGAATATCGATTTGATGCCCGTGACGGGCGTTCCACTACCTTTCCTCAGCTACGGGGGGTCTTTCGTGCTCAGCTGCTTCCTGCTCCTTGGCTTAGTCCAGAGCGTCCACCGGCATTCGGCTGGTGGCGGCGAACATGAAGGCTCTCCGGCAACCAGCCTAACGGCCTAATTCCGAGATGTCCGAAAATACTGAACCCGAAGATCACCTAGAAGATTCCCCCGAAGAAGGCACGCCGCCGACGACTGGGGTGGATCAGCAGAAGCTCGCCGAAGAGGCCGCCCGCCGGCGCAAGGAGCTCCCGTTGCTTCAGCGGATTGTTAAGCACTTCTCCAAGGATCGCAACACGTACCGCGAGCTCGTCATCAACGCCGAGACTTTAGAGAAACGCGTCGCGCTGCTGACGAATGGCGTCCTCGACAAGTTCGAGATCGAGCACAAGGGCGAGAACCGCATGGTCGGCGCAATCTTCAAGGGCCGCGTGCAGAATTTGGAGTCTGGCTTGAAGGCCGCCTTCGTGGATATCGGTCAGCCGAAGAACGCCTTCCTCCACTACTGGGATATGCTCCCAGCGGCGAACGATTCGCAGGTCGAATTCATCCGCGATAACGAATCCGCCGAGCAGAAGCAGCGCAAGGCCCGCTACCAAGCCAAGGACATCCCCCAGCTCTTCCCCGCTGGCTCCGACATCGTTATCCAGGTCGTTAAGGATCAGATCGGCACCAAAGGCCCTCGCTCGACGACGAACATCGCCTTGCCGGGCCGCTACGTCGTCCTGATGCCGTTCAGTGGTGCTTGCGGCGTTTCCCGTAAAATCGAAGACAATGCCGAGCGCGACCGACTGAAGGACATCCTCCGTTCGCTGACCATTCCGGAAGGCATGGGCGTCATCATCCGCACCGCCGGTGAAGGCAAGCAGGCCCGCTGGTTCGTGCGTGACCTGCACATGCTGCTCAAGCGCTGGCAGGCCATCGTCGAGAAGATTAACGCTCCCGACCGCAAGCCAGTGCTCCTGTACCAAGAGCCTGGCCTCATTGAGCGCACCGTCCGCGACTTCCTCACGGAAGAGGTCGACCGCATCCTCGTCGATAACCCCGGCGACTTCAAACTGGTCCAGGAACTCGTGGGGGAGATTTCCCCGCGTTCCCGTTCGCGCGTCGAACTCTACAGCGACCCCATCCCGGTTTTTGAGCGCTACAATATCGAGCGTCAGATTGAGCAGCTCTTCCAGCGTCGCGTCCCGCTCCCGAGCGGCGGCGAGATCGTCATCGACGAGACCGAGGCCCTCACGGCCATCGACGTCAACACCGGCGGCCACCGCGGCAAGGACGGCGCCAAGGACGGCAACTTCATCACCCAGGCCAACCTCGAGGCCGTCACCGAGGCGGCCCGCCAGATCAAGCTGCGCAACCTCGGCGGCCTCATCATGATCGACACCATCGACATGAAGAACCCGAAGGACCGGAAGAAGGTCTTCGAGGCCCTGCGCGACGCCATGGAGGACGACCGCGCCAAGCACCAGATCCTGCCGATCTCCGCGCTGGGCGTGCTCCAGATGACGCGTCAGCGCCATACGGAGTCGAACACGACCTCGATGTACACGGCGTGCCCGCATTGTCAGGGTCGCGGTATCGTGAAGAACCCCCGCACGGTCTCCGTCGAGATCCAGCGCAAGCTCCTCAGCGTCATCCGCCGCCTCCGGGAGGCCACCGGTCCCGAGAAGGAACTGGAAATCAACATCCTGCTCCACCCCGTCAACCTCGAGCGCATCATCACGGAGGATCGCGAGTTCTTCCGCGACCTGATGAAGTCCTGCAAGGTCCGCCTCGGCACCAAGCCCGATCCGACCTACAGCATCGAAGCGTTCAAGCTCTTCGACGGAGCCGGCAAGGAACTGCGCTGAGCCTGGTCGCCAGCGCCCTCAAGGCCTCCGGGTTCGCCCGGGGGCCTTTTCATGTCCGCGTGCGCGGGCGGTGGGCGAGCAGGCGCAGGCCGTTGAGGCAGACCACGACCGTGCTGCCTTCGTGCACGCTGACGGCGAGGGGCAGGGGTGCGCCCCGGAAGATCACATAGGCGGCCATCCCGAGGGCGGCGCCGACCGAGATGATGATATTGAAGCGGATCGCCCGGCGGGCCCGGCGGCTCAGTTCGATCGCATCGACCAGGCGCTCCAAATGGTCGTCCATCAGCACCACGTCGCTGGATTCCAGGGCCGCGTCGCTGCCTCGGCCGCCCATGCCCACGGCGACGTCCGCCGCGGCCAGGCTGGGCGCGTCATTGACGCCGTCGCCGACCATCGCGACCACGTGGCCTTCCGCGGAGTAGCGGCGGATGGCGGCCATCTTGGCGTCCGGCGTGAGCGCGGCCGCGTAAGCTTGGATGCCGACCTGCTGCGCGGCGGCGGCGGCGGCCTCTTCGCGGTCGCCCGTGAGCATGACCGTGCGGATCTTCGCCGCGTGCAGGGCGGCGAGGGTGGGGCGGCTCGCTTCCCGGATGCGGTCGACAAGCGTGGCGCGGACCGTGACGGTTCCGTCGGAGGCCCAGACCTCGCTGACGATGGCGCCCGCGGGTACGGCCGCCGCCGGCAACGTCGCGCCGCCGACGAATTCGCGGGTACCCACGCTCCAGCGGGCGCCGGCGACCGTGCCGGAGACGCCTTGGCCTGGGGAATTCGAAAGCCCTTGGACGGGCAGGAGGCGGGCGCCTTCGAGCTGGCAGGCGCGGACGACCCCGGCGGCGAAGGGATGCGTGGTCGCCGCCTCCAAGGTCTGCAGGGCGCTCAAGGCGCGTCCGCGGTCGGCGTCCGCCGGGAAGACTTCCAAGGCCGCCACCTCGGGGACGCCCGCGGTCAGCGTGCCGGTCTTATCGAAGCAGACGCAGTCCACGTCGGCCAGGCGTTCCACGGCGGCGCCGCCGCGGAAGAGGATGCCATGGCGGGCGCCGGCGGCGATGGCCGCGAGGACTGCGGAGGGCACGGAGAGGACCAAGGCGCAAGGACTGAGCACCACCAGCAGCGTCATCGCGCCGTAGAGCGGGGCGGCCTGCCCGACGGCGTCGGCCGGCGTCGTCAGGCGTAGGTAGAGATAGAAGACGACGGCGGCCGACAACGTGAAGAGGGCATAGCCGTCGCCCCACTTGTCGATGGCCCGTTGCGCCGGGGCTTTGCTATCCTGGGCTTCGCGGATCAGGCGGACGATACGCTGGAGGGCGCTGTCTTTCTCGCCGCGGGTCACCTCGACGATCAGGCGCCCCCAGGAGTTGAGCGTCCCCCCGGCGACGTCCGATCCGACCTGTTTCGGGGCCGGTTTGGCCTCTCCGGTGAGGTTGGATTCATCTACCGCGCTCTCGCCGGCGAGCACCTTGCCGTCCGCCGGCACGAGTTCGCCGGGCAGGACCACGATGCGGTCGCCGGGGCTGAGGGCCGCGACCGGCACCTCGGTTTCGACGTCATCCGGACCGAGTCGGCGGGCATGTTTGGGCGACTTGTCGAGGAGGGCGTCGATGGCCCCGCGGGTGCGGTCCATCGCGTAATGTTCGATCGCGCCGGCCGTCGAAAAGAGAAAAAGCAGGAGGGCTCCCTCCCACTGTGCGCCGACGATCCAGGCGCCGATCGCCACGACGATCATCAGCAGGTGGACGTCGATGCGTTTCTGCCGGAGGGCGGCCCAGCCGTCGATCGCGGCGTCCCATCCGCCGGCGAGGCAGGCGCCGGCGACGAAGACGAGCGCCCAGGTCGACCCGGCTTCGCCGAAGCGTTCCGCGACCAATGATAGCAGGCCTAAGACGCCGCTCGTGGCCGCGAGCAGGGCGAGCTTCCGCCATTCGCCCGGCGCGCCTTCGTCCGGTCCGTGCGCGTGTTCGCTCATGACGGCATCCTGTCCGCGCGCGTCGCGTCGGTCAACCACGCGTCCGCTCCGCGGCCGTATCGATTTCATATTTACGATGCGGACGTACGGAGGATTTTTTACGCGTCGGCGGCGACGTCCCGACGACATGAAAGTTTCCTCTTGCGCAAGCGCAGTTAATACCTATCACTCGTCATCAAGAGTTAACCGCAACGTGACGAACCGAACCGAAACCCCGAGCGAAAGCCTGATCACCGTGTCGCTTCCCCCGAAGCTTCACTCCGAGGTGGTCGCCTTCCAGCATCGGACCGGTCTCAGCACATTGAGCGAGGCGATTCGTCTCGCCCTCGACCGTTACGACGACTCCCGTCCTTCCCTGGAGACCACCCGGTCCCGCCAGGTTTCTTTCCGCGTACCGTCGGAGCTCCGTACTCGTATCACCCGCCAGGCGCGCAACGCCCGGGTGAGCGTGGGGCGAATCGTCAGGGTGGCGCTTCAGGCGCTGCCCTCAAACCCAACAACGATCCAAAAAAAGGACACACCTATGGCTAAAAAGAAGGCTGCTGCTAAGAAGAGCGCCAAGAAGGCCACCAAAGCTAAGAAGAAGTAATTCTTCCTAGTCTTTTCCGTCCCTCGGGGCGGATGGCGCCGGCACTCCCGGTCATCACAAGGACCCTCGCAAGGGGGTCCTTTTCTTTTCCCGAGGTTCCCACCTGCGTATTGGCTTGAAACCGTCTGGCGGAAATCGGTTTCTTATGTCCCTTCTTACCATGAGCACCTCCGCATCCGGCCGCATCACCATCGCCAACGGCAAACTCACCGTCCCCGACCATCCCATCGTCCCCTTCATCGAAGGCGACGGCACCGGCCCGGACATCTGGCGCGCCTCCGTCCGCGTCCTCGACGCCGCGGTCGCCAAGGCCTACGCCGGCAAGCGTAAGATCGAGTGGCTGGAAGTCCTCGCCGGCGAGAAGGCCTTCAAGGCGACCGGCGACTGGCTGCCGGAAGCGACCCTCACCGCCTTCCGCGATTACCTCGTCGGCATCAAAGGCCCGCTCACCACGCCGACCGGCGGCGGCATCCGCTCCCTCAACGTCGCCCTCCGTCAGCAGCTCGACCTCTACGTCTGCCTCCGCCCCGTGCAGTGGTTCACCGGCGTGCCTTCCCCGGTGAAGAACCCCGGCAAGGTCGACATGGTCATCTTCCGCGAGAACACCGAGGACATCTACGCCGGCATCGACTTCGAAGCCGGTTCCGAGATCGCCCTCAAGACGCTCGAGTTCATCAAGACGAACTTCCCCAAGGAGTTTAAGAAGATCCGCTTCGGCGGCGAGCAGCCCGCCACGGTCGGCATCGGCATCAAGCCGGTCTCCCGCCCGGGTTCGGAGCGCCTCATCCGCTCGGCGATCCAGTACGCCATCGCCAACAAGCGCAAGTCGCTGACCCTCGTCCATAAGGGTAATATCATGAAGTACACCGAAGGCGCCTTCATGAAGTGGGGTTACGACCTCGCCAAGAGCGAGTTCGGCGC
>ENA-OUVC01001808-OUVC01001808.1-marine-metagenome-genome-assembly--contig:-NODE-1808-length-12367-cov-4.236127_pt1 | contig 12367 bp, 13 predicted proteins | sample MGYA00248622_ERZ508571 | MGnify/ENA primary metagenome ERZ508571 (study PRJEB26236, sample SAMN06267175) | marine metagenome | isolation source: Columbia River Estuary | place: USA:Columbia River... | reverse complement strand
ATGATTTCAAATGTAAGTGGAAACTTCGGACAGTTCTCAGCGGAGGCTTCAACTTCTGGTGATGACTTCAGTACAGCGAACTTCTCGTTTAATGCTGCTATTGACAGCATCAACACAGGTGTAGCAGATAGAGATGGACACTTGAAGTCAGCTGATTTCTTTGATGCGGCAGCGCATCCAGAGATTACTTTTCAATCTACATCAGTGAAAAAATTGAATGATGGTGAATTGGAAATTTCTGGTAACATGAACATCAAAGGAATTGAGAATCCTGTAACCTTGTTGGCAGATTTCGCTGGAATCGCTGTTGATCCTTACGGACAAACAAAAGCGGGGATGTCAATCACTGGAAAAATCAAAAGAAGCGAATTCGGTTTAACTTGGAGCGCAGTAACAGAAGCAGGGAATATCGTTTTAGGTGACGAAATTAGCCTAAACTGTGAGGTACAGTTGATTAAACAATAATCATCCTACAATCAGGATAGAAAGCTGCCTTCGGGCGGCTTTTTTTATTTTTTAGTCAATTGAAATTGTACATGGGCAAGTTGATGCTTCATAAACTCCATTTCGTTTTGCAGAATTAACAAATCATGCTTTATTCCTGATTCAACGAAATTAGAATCAAATAAATCAGTGGATGATGAAAACTCATCAATAAACCATTGTGGTGTTTTTTTCAAAATACGAGATACTTCGAATAAGCGAGAAATCGTAATATCTGAAACCCCTCTTTCTAAATTGGAATAGGCCGCAGCCGTAATACCCAACTCGTCGGCCATGTTCTGTTGACTAAGATTTTGTTTCAATCGCTCTAAGCGAATTTTTTCTGCAACCATGTTCTTCATGTGACAAATCTAATTTGTAGGGACTGAATTAGAATTACATTATACTTGAAAAAAGTTACAATAATTATGATAAAATATAGTTATTCTAGATAAAGAAAAAGTATCGAATAATAATAAAAAACAATAAAAATCAATTAAAAATAATACAAAAACGCCTATAAATTGATAAAATAAAAATATAATGAGCTTTACCTAATTTATAGTTGTGATTTCAAAGAGGATATGCATGATGTATTTGAAGTTTGTTTTTCTCAAGTTCATGCAATGTAATTGTAATAAAGACAATTAGGTTCTACGCGAATATAAATATAAAACCAATAATTTAGAGTAAATAGAACATGTTCTAGTGAATATGGAATGTGAAATAGAAATGAATTTGATGAATATTCAGCGATCTTTAGCGAAAGAAACCTTCCATTTCAGGACGAATGTTTGAATTCTAGTTGAAAAAAACAATCATTTTCTCTTGGCGAAAAAAACGATTTACTTTGTTTTGACGAACAATTTCAACGCGGCATCAATGTGTCCAATCGGATCTAGTTGGGAGTTGAAAACCCCAATAACCATTCCTTGTTCATCGATGATGTACGTGACTCTTCCTGGAATCAGACCAAAAAGATTTCCTGGAACTCCAAATAATTTCCGCACGGTTTTAGATCGATCGGATAAAAGTGGATAAGGTAATCCATGTTTTTCGATAAATCCAATGTGTGAAACTTCTGTATCAGAGGATATGCCAAAAACAGCACAGCCTAATTCAAGGAATTCAGCATAGCGATCTCTGAATTCACACGCCTCTTTGGTGCAACCAGGCGTATCATCCTTCGGGTAGAAAAATAAGACGAGCTTCTGTTTCCCCAGGTAATCTGAAAGATGGATTTCTTCACCGGATTGATTCGGTAAGTTGAAGTTTGGACATTTATCGCCGAGTTGGATTGGATTAGTCATTGAGTGCTTTTTTAAACCTGCTGAGGACACGTTCTCTTGCATAAACATGGTCAATTATTGGACTTGGATAGGCTGGTGTTCCAAATTCAGGAACCCATTTTTGAATATATTTTTTTTGTTTGTCGAATTTTTCTTGTTGAGCGGTTGGATTAAATACGCGGAAATAGGGTGCAGCGTCGCAACCACAACCTGCTGCCCATTGCCAACCACCTATGTTACTGGCTAATTCGAAATCCATTAATTTTTCTGCAAAATAGGATTCTCCTCGACGCCAATCAATCAGTAAATGTTTCGTTAAAAAACTAGCGACAACCATGCGAACACGGTTATGCATAAATCCAGTTTCATTTAACTCGCGCATTCCAGCATCCACAAGTGGATAACCTGTTTTTCCCGCACACCATGCTTCGAAATGTGCTTCGTTTTGCTCCCATTCAATTTTATCGTATTGCTTTTTAAAGGCATTTTTAACGGAATGTGGAAAGTGGTAAATAATCATTTGGTAAAAGTCTCGCCAAATCAATTCATTTAAGTATGTTTCATTGCGCTCACGTGCGAAACGTGCCAATTGACGAATGCTAATCGTTCCAAAACGTAAATGAAGACTCAGTCTACTTGTTCCATTGACCATCGGAAAATCACGGTTCTCATGGTATTCATTGACAATCGATTCTGGAAAAGATCGAGACGGAAAATGGAATAACTGTACATCTTCAAATCCAAGTTCTTTCATGGAAATTAATTCCTCTATTTTTTCCACTCGTGCAAAATTTGCTCGGTAAAGCAAGGTTGAAAAGGGAGAGAATGAAGATTCATTCAAGGTGGATTTCCATTTGCGTGCATAAGGAGTAAAAATGGTGTAGGGAAGTCCGTCGTCTTTCGTTACTTCGTTTTTTTCAAAAACCACATGATCTTTTGAGCCAATAAAGGAAATCCCTAAATCTTCCAAGGAAGCAAATATCTGTTTGTCTCTTTCCAAGGCATATGGTTCGTAATCTCGATTGGTGTAGACTGCTGAACATGCTAATTGAGAAGCAACTGTTGGGATGATTTCAATAGGATTACCGAAGTAAACCTTCAGATCGGAACCTAATTCTTGGTATTCCTTTTTGACGCGTTGAATTTCCTGATGGATGAAACGCACACGTTGATCATTTCGAGGTAATTCCGAAAGAATCGATGCATCAAAAATAAATACAGGTTGCACCTGTTCATTTTCCTTAAGCGCTTTGAATAATCCCGCATTATCTGTTATGCGCAAGTCTCTGCGATGCCAAAAAAGTACCATGATTGATTATTTACCTGCGTATTCCACACAATTATTCTCGGTCTCCCATAATTTAATGGTCAAAGCCAAGTGCATGGGTAATTTATTTCTTAAAAGATTCCAAATGACAACCGCAATGTTTTCTGCTGTTGGATTCAGGTCTTTAAATTCTGGACAGTCTAGGTTCAAATTTTGGTGGTCAAATCGTTCGTCAATTTCAGATTTTATGGCATCTTTAACGATTTTTAAGTCAATGACATAACCAGTTTCTTGGTCTATCTCACCATCTAAGATCACTTCTAACACGTAGTTGTGTCCGTGGAAATTAGGATTACTGCATTTCCCGAATATTTCGATGTTTTTTTCGTTTGTCCAGTCCGGGCGAAACAATCTGTGTGCTGCGTTAAAGGTAGCTCGTCTACTTACTTTCATGTTTCAGTGCGTTTTCAATGGAGGAATAATGATCCACCATTAATAAGTTAAACCATGCGGTGTATTTTTCCGGATGGGCAATCATATCTTGTTGTAATTCAGAAAGGTTCATCCATTTATAGGACATTACCTCTAATAAATTTATTCTTGGATTTTCATTTGTTAATCCCAAAAAAACATGGTCAATTTCATGTTCAATTAAACCATATTCTAATTCAGCACGGTAAGTGAATTGAAAAATTTCAGTCATAGAAACGGACATTCCTAGTTCTTCTTGTAATCGTCGATTGGCAGCCTCAAGGTTCGTTTCATTAGGACGAGGGTGACTGCAACAAGCGTTGGTCCATAGTCCGGGCGAATGGTATTTTCCCAATGCGCGCTGTTGAAGTAACATTTCACCTCGTTCGTTTACGAGTAGTATAGAAAATGCACGGTGCAATAATCCTTTTTCGTGCGCTTCAAGTTTCTCCATTGTTCCGATGTGCGTATCGTGCGCATCTACTAAAATGACCTCTTCAAGCATCTTACAACATATTCAAGTTATGTCGCACATATGAAGTTAGAAGTATGCGCATTTTTCGGTAATTGGGAATGCGAATACGCTCAGTCAATATGTTTTGAGCGGATTTCGCCTTGATTTTTTTAAATAACTTAAAGTAGTATTTGTATGCCATGTAAACTCCGAATCGCGCATTTTTAGGGAGCTGTAAAATCCCTTCATATCCCGCACGAAAATCTGCTTCAATATCTGCTTCAATTTCTTTTTTTACCGTTGCATTGAACTCTTCCATGTTGATTCCAGGAAAGTATGTTCTACCTAAGGTTTGAAAATCGTCTTTAAGATCTCTTAAAAAGTTGATTTTTTGAAAGGCAGAACCAAGTTTCATAGCACTTGGTTTAAGTCGCTCATATTCCGCATCATTTCCTTCTACGAATACTTTTAAACACATGAGTCCGACCACCTCTGCAGATCCAAGGATGTACAATTCATATTGCTCTTTGCTGTAGAATTGTTTGTTTAAATCCATTTCCATGGAATTTAAAAAAGTATCAATTAATTCCATTGGGATGGAGTATTTATTCACCGCCCATTGGAAACTATTTAGAATTGGATTCAATGAAATTCCTTCTGCAATCGCTTTGTATGTTTGAATCTTAAAATCAGCTAATAAAGCTTCTTTGTCGAATCCGTGAAATGAATCTACGATTTCATCTGCAAAACGAACAAAGCCATAAATCGAATAGATTGGTTTATGTAAATCGGAATCTAAAAAACTAATCCCTAATGAAAATGATGTGCTGTACCTTTTCGTGGTCAGCTGACTCATCTCTTGACTGATATCGTCGAATAATTGTTTCATAGCCGTTAGTTTAGCGGGAATTCTTTCATAATTTGTTTCGCCACTACTTCACCGGAAATAATGGATGGAGGAACTCCTGGACCAGGAACTGTTAATTGTCCTGTGTAATAGAAGTTCTTCAGTTTTTTATTCTTCAAACGTGGTTTTAAAACCGCTGTTTGGAGCAAGGTATTTGCCAGTCCGTATGCATTTCCTTTAAATGCATGATAATCACCTTTGAAATCATTGATGCAATAACTTCTTTTGTAAACGATGTTTTGACTGATGTCATTTCCAGTGATATCTTTTAGTCTTTTCACTAGAATGTCAAAATATTTCTCGCGTATTTCATCGTCATCTTTCAAGTTTGGAGCAATGGGCACGAGAAAAAATAAATTTTCACAACCTTCAGGTGCTACGGATGGATCCGTAAGTGAAGGAGCACTCAAATAGAAAAGCGGAGACGTCGGCCAACTTGGATCCTTGTATATTTCTTTTCCATGTTCCTCTAAAGACTCATCAAAAAACAAATTGTGGTGTTGTAAGTTTTCTACGCGCTTGTTGATTCCAACATAGAAAATTAAACACGATGGCGCCATGGTGCGTTTGTCCCAATATTTATCGGAATAATTTGCATTTTCTTTCAGTAGTTTACTTTCCGTATGTTCGTAGTCTGCTCCAGAAACAATCACATCAGATTCGAAGGAACCTTTTTCCGTTTTTGCCGCTGTTGCATTTTTTGCAGTTGTTTCAAACCCTTTTACTTCGTGGTCTGTCAATATTTTCACCCCTTGACTTTTAGCGATTTCGGCAAAAGCTTCGATGAATTTGTGCATTCCACCCATTGGATACCACGTACCCAAGGACATGTCCGCGTAATTCATTAAGGAGTAGAGCGCCGGTGTCTCGTTAGGCATCGCTCCTAAAAATAGAACGGGAAATTCTAACAGAGATAAAATTTTTGGGTGCTTGAAATATTTTCGAATATAGGTTGAGAAGGACGAGAGTAAGTGCATGTTTAACAAGCCTCCTAAAACCCGTCGATCTGCAAATTCTAATAAGCTCAAACTTGGTTTGTACACCAAATCCTGCATTCCGACTTGGTATTTGTATGCGGCGTCTTTTAAAAATTTGCGCAATTGAACTGCGCTTCCAGGCTCCATAGACTCAAACCATGCTTCCAATTCGCTCATAGTTGCTGGAACATCGGTATAACTGTGGTCAGGCCAATACACACGGTAGGATGGATCCAAACGTTTTAATTCGTAAAAATCACTTGCCGTATGTCCAAATTGATTGTAAAAACGTTCGAAAACATCTGGCATCCAGTACCAACTTGGACCCATGTCAAACGTGAATCCGTCCGATTCAAATTGTCGTGCGCGTCCACCGATGTGACTGTTCTTTTCTAAGATGGTGACGTCGTAACCTGCTTTGCCTAAAAAGGCTGCTGTGGACAAGCTAGAAATTCCAGCGCCGAGAATGGTGACTTTTTTACTCATAAATTAATTTGCTGAAAAAGCAAAGTCTGGTAAACATTCCATTAATTTTTTGCGTGCAATGAAAATACGACTTTTCACTGTGCCAATCGGAATACTTAATTTGTCCGCAATCTCTTTGTATTTGAATCCTTGGAAATGCATTTCAAAGGGTTCTTTATATTCTTCCCCTAAGTTATCAATTTTTTCCTGAATATCCTTCACAGAAATGATTTCTATCGCAGATTCTTCGTGACTCGGTGTGTTTGAAACCAAGAATGCTTCTTTGGAATGATCGAAAATAGCACCTGATTTCACCTTTCGGCGGTATTGATTGATAAACAAATTACGCATAATGGTAAACACCCAAGCTTTGAAATTCGTTTGTGGTGTGTAATAATTGCGATAAGTAATCGCTTTTAACATGGTTTCTTGCGTTAAATCTTTCGCATCCTCTTGATTTCGCGTAAAACTCATCGCAAAGGATGTTAGATTATTTTCTAAACCAACGAGTGCTTCATTAAATTCTAAGGTTGACATATTACTTTGTTTAACAATTGAGTGATAAAGTTAAACAAAAATGTTTAATCAAAAACAAAAAAGATTAAACAAAATAAAAATATATGTCAAAAAAGTTCTTAAGTAATTGAAAATAAATGAGATAAAATTTTAAAAAAAAATCACATGGCAAGATCACTGTCCATAAACTGAACGAATGAATTCGGATGAATGAGAATATCCTTATGAAGCCTTTACATTGTCCAGCATGACCTTCACCATCGCATCGGTATCGAACTCAGCTTTCCATCCCCATTCGTTTTGTGCGTAGGAATCATCGATGCTATTTGGCCAACTATCGGCAATGGCCTGACGAAAATCAGGCTCGTAAGAAATGCTGAAATTTGGTAAGTGATTTTGAATCGATGTTGCCAATTCTGCTGGCGTAAAAGATGATCCCGCAAGGTTGTAGGCCGAACGAATGTTGATTTTCTCCGCAGGCGCTTGCATCAATTCAATGGTCGCGCGAATGGCATCGTCCATGAACATCATCGGTAAAGCCGTATCTTCTTTGAGGAAACACGTGAAGCTTCCTTGTGCCTTCGCTTTGTAAAAAATGTCTACTGCGTAGTCAGTTGTTCCTCCGCCTGGTAAACTTTTGTATGAAATCAATCCTGGATATCGGATGCTTCGAACATCCACTCCGAATTTATTAAAATAGTATTCACACCAACGTTCTCCAGCTTGTTTGGAAATTCCATATACTGTCGATGGTTCCATTACAGTATGTTGAGGTGTTTGGTTTGCAGGTGTGGTTGGACCAAAGACTGCAATCGAACTCGGCCAGAAGATTTTTTTCAAATGTCCTTCTTTCGCTAAGTCAAGAATCGTAAACAATCCTTCCATGTTCAACTTCCATGCGAAATCTGGATTTTTTTCCGCAGTTGCCGAAAGTAGCGCTGCCAACAAATAAACTTCATCGATCTTTTCTTCTATAATATACGAACGAACCGCTTCGCGATCGAGGATGTCCATTTTAATATATGGACCATTGGCTAATATCGCGGGACATTCATCCCGTAAATCTGCTGCAACTACAGCATCATTCCCATAAATAGAGCGCAAAGCTAAAACGAGTTCCGTGCCAATTTGACCACAAGAACCGATGACGATGATTTTTGACATGTACAAAGTATTTGGACAAATTTAAGTTTTGCTTCCTTATAAAGCGGATTTCCATCCAAATTTTATTTCCCAGAAAACTGATTAAAATCATTTATTAGTTATTCAGAGCACTTTAGTTTTGTATGCAAATAATCTTTTTAAGTATTTTTAGGGATTGTTTACAAAAACAAATACTCAATTATGCCATTCTATCATCAATTAGGAAAAATTCCACACAAGCGACATACCGTCTTCCGTCAGGAAAATGGAGAATTATACCACGAACAATTATTCGGAACAGCCGGTTTCGATGGAATGTCTACGCTCATGTATCACATTCAACCACCAACAGTGGTGAAAGAGGTAAAGGGACAAAAGGACATCGCTCCGGAGATTGCCATTGAAAAAAACATGTTGATGCGTAGCTTCCGTGGCTATGATTTAAAACCGAATGAAGATTACGTTGAATCACGTGTTCCCGTTTTGGTGAACAGTGATTGCTACATCGAATTAGCGGCGCCATCAAAATCTATGTCCGAATATTTCTACAAAAACGCGGATGCGGATGAGGTTATTTTCATTCACCGTGGATCAGGAAAATTACGCACGCAACTAGGAAACATCGACTTTAGTTACGGTGACTACTTGGTGATTCCACGCGGAATGATTTACCAAATGGAATTCAACGACAGCGATAATCGTTTATTCATTATTCAATCGTTCCATCCTGTATTTACTCCGAAAAGATACCGCAATTGGTTTGGACAATTACTCGAACATTCGCCGTACTGTGAACGCGATATTCGTCGTCCACATGAATTGGAAACGCACAACGAAGAAGGGGATTTCTTGATTCGCATCAAAAAACAAGATGTGCTTTACGATTATGTGTACGCACATCATCCATTTAATGTCGTAGGTTGGGATGGCTACAATTTCCCGTATGCTTTTTCCATTCACGACTTTGAACCGATTACCGGACGCGTGCATTTACCACCTCCAATTCACCAAACTTTTGAAACCAGTGCCTTTGTTATCTGTTCTTTTGTTCCACGTTTGTATGATTACCATCCGGATTCCATTCCAGCGCCTTACAACCACAGTAACATCGACTCCGATGAGGTATTGTACTATGTTGATGGTGACTTTATGAGCCGAAACAATATTGAAAAAGGACAAATTACCTTGCATCCATCTGGAATTCCACATGGACCGCACCCAGGTGCTTATGAACGATCCATTGGTAAAACAGAAACTCAAGAGCTGGCAGTAATGATCGATACCTTCAAACCATTAAAATTGACCAAACGCGCGATGGAAATGGAATTGCCGGAATATGTGAAGTCTTGGATTCACTAAGTCCTGAATTTTCGATAATATTGCAAAGAATTAGAAATTATGTCAACAGAAATAAAAAATTTAAAAGACCTACAAAACGTAGAATATAGTTTGGAGAAGTTATTCCCCGAAGCGGAGGATTTCCTTCCATTGTTAGGAACAGACTACGTAGAATTATATGTTGGAAACGCCAAACAATCTGCATTGTACTACAAAACGGCGTTTGGATTTCAATCAGAAGCATACGCAGGATTAGAAACGGGATTGAAAGACCGTGTTTCTTATGTGTTGAAACAAGATAAAATCCGATTGGTCTTAACAACCCCTTTAACATCGGATAGTCCAATCAATGAACACCTCCAAAAACACGGTGATGGTGTGAAAGTAATCGCACTTTGGGTGGAGGATGCAACGAAAGCATTCGAAGAAACAACCAAACGTGGAGCGCGTCCATTTATGGAGCCGACCGTAGAGGAAGATGAACATGGACAGGTGATTCGTTCTGGAATTTATACTTATGGTGAAACAGTTCACATTTTTGTGGAGCGTAAAAACTACCAAGGAATTTTCCTTCCAGGATTCCGTAAATGGGAATCGCATTACAATCCAGAGCCAACAGGCTTAAAATTCATCGACCATATGGTTGGAAATGTGGATTGGAATGAAATGAATACCTGGTGTGAGTTCTACAAAAAAGTAATGGGCTTTGCACAAATCATTTCCTTCGACGACAACGATATTTCTACAGAATATACCGCTTTGATGTCGAAAGTAATGTCAAACGGAAATGGACGCATCAAATTCCCAATCAACGAACCAGCTGAAGGAAAAAAGAAATCGCAGATTGAAGAGTACATTGATTTTTACAATGGGGCAGGTGTTCAACACATTGCTGTTGCCACAAACGATATCGTAGCAACGGTTTCGGCCATGCGCGACCGTGGTGTAGAATTCTTGTATGTTCCAGATACATATTACGATGACTTACTCGAGCGAGTAGGTGATATAGAAGAAGATGTGGAAGTATTGAAACAACACGGAATCTTAATCGACCGTGACGAAGAAGGATACTTGCTACAATTGTTTACGAAACCAGTAGTGGATCGACCGACCATGTTCTTTGAAATCATTCAACGAAAAGGAGCACAGTCTTTCGGTAAAGGAAACTTTAAAGCATTGTTTGAGTCCATCGAAAGAGAACAAGAAAACAGAGGGACTTTATAATAGTCTAAAAAAAAATGAACAGAAAGCCGGTCAGTGTTGATCGGCTTTTTTTATGGACTAATGATTTGCCTTGGCTAATACATCTAGAATTTCCTGTTGAATCGAACGCGTTTGATCCTCGTTGTACGCGTATTGAATTCGTTCTACCAATACGGCGTGATCAGTGATTCCTTCTGCTTTGGTATCGTTGACAACTTGTTGAATGGTTGCCGGTCTTGGACCCCAAACAAAAATTTCTCGTCCATTTTGATCCAAACAAATTAACTTCGGAATGGAACGTCCACCATTTGTTAAATACTGATCCATGATGTCTAGGTGTTCATCCCGCAAAATAATTTGAAGGTCAATGTATTCACTTTCTGATGCAATTTTACCTAGAACCGGAACAATTTGTGCCGCATCGCCACACCACGCCTCACTGATTAATACCCAAGTCATCGGTTCTTGAATACGCGCAATCTGGTTTTTAAGTTCTTCCTGTAAAACCGTCGTTTTTTCGATGCGTTTCATCCGTTTTGCGTTTAACGCTGTATAATGGATAAGGTCTTCACGTTGATCTGGACCTGAAGTTTTTCCGTCTGTAACACATGCTTGTACCAATTCTTTGTAGGATTCGAACGAATAACTGTTCGTCAATTGGCTTACTGGAATGTTGCTTAACTTTCTCATCGATATGTTGGTGTTTTATCTTGGCCTGAAAGTTACGAGTAAAATGGAAAATGAACGAAATCATTGGTCACATCACAAATTTTTTTTTAAATTTTTCAAATCACTTGTTCCGATGATTACCATAATTAAATAAGATTTAATATATTTGCACCCACGTAAAACGGAGAATGTAGCTCAGTTGGTTAGAGCGCTGGTTTGTGGTACCAGAGGTCGCGGGTTCGAGACCCGTCTTTCTCCCTCGTTTTAAGGCTGTAGGAAACTACAGCCTTTTTTTATTTCATTCGGTTTAGTGTCTGTTCACACAAAACGGCTAATTCAGTTGGTAGCTTCGAATTGTTCCACGGATGTGATGCTCCAAAAACGTGATCCGCACCGGGAATAAGGTGCAAGTCAACATTGGACCATCGCGCTAGGGAAATTCCTTCGGCAATTGGAACGGAAGTATCTTGATCACCGTGGTGAATAGATATGGGAATACGAAGTTTTTGGATGGCTTGTTGAATGTTTAATTCCGATTCATGTTTTTTAAAATCTTCGTAAAGCGAAAAATAGTGCGGTAAATGTTGAAGTGTGCGTCCATTCTTCACGTAACGAACCCCTTCTTTTTTCCATTGTTCCAATTCTTCTCCTTCAGGAAGCCGCATGCCTATATCTGAAATCGCCGCCCATGTATGAATGGAGGAAATAGGGTGGGAGTTGGCGAATTTGGATCCGGCTAAAATAACCGCACCTCCGCCACGTGAATGTCCAATCAATCTCAACGATTTCAGCTCAGAAACTTCGGACATCAACCAAGTTAAGGCGCATCCAATGTCGTTGACTTCATAGGAGTAACAGTTCTTGCCAAACGCAACTTCATCTGGAAAGTCCATTCCATTTTCGATGGTTCCTCCGTTGTGGCTTAGATTGAATTTACAGAATCCATATCCTTTTTCGGTAAAAAACTGTTGAACTAGATTCCATGCGCCCCAATCTTTAAATCCCATAAAGCCATGAACAAAGACAACGAGTTCTCCATTGAAGATTTCTGGAATTTCTAGATCAATCAGACTTGAACGTCCAGCTGAACCAGTGTATGTACTATTCGCTAATTTCATCGTCACTTTCTCCGGGTAACTCTAATGCTCTAACACTTTGAATCGCATTTCCGGCAATTCCACGAAT
>ENA-OUVC01001801-OUVC01001801.1-marine-metagenome-genome-assembly--contig:-NODE-1801-length-12383-cov-4.573379_pt1 | contig 12383 bp, 12 predicted proteins | sample MGYA00248622_ERZ508571 | MGnify/ENA primary metagenome ERZ508571 (study PRJEB26236, sample SAMN06267175) | marine metagenome | isolation source: Columbia River Estuary | place: USA:Columbia River... | reverse complement strand
GTTGGATCAAACTTTTCGCGCTTACGTGGCTCAAAGTTTGGACGGCCATCATCTGTGCGAGCAATCTTTGCCTTTACTGCGTCACGACGATTAGTTGGACGAGTATCTGAATCCTTCTTAAATACTGGACGTGAATCTTCGCGCTTAAATGCTGGACGTTCTGCCTTCTTATATGTCTTCTTAAACTCTGGACGAGTTGCTGGACGCTCAGTGCGTTCTGTTCGCTCTGCACGTGGTGCTGATTCGCGAACTTCGCGTTCCTTAACAAACTTCTTTGCACGTGAATCTGGACGCTGTGAACGTTCGATGCGTGCTGCACGCTCTTCAGGAGCCTCGGTTGGACGTGGCTTAGAAGCGGTTTGTTCTTGGTAACGCTTTGCGCGCAACTTTGAACGTTCTACTAAGCGAACTTCCTTCTTTGAAACCGCAGATGTATCAACATCTGAATAACGACGAGTTGATGGCTTGCCAGTCACAGGCTTTGCTGCTGCACCTTTACGTGCTGCTTTTTGCGCAGTTGTGTGACGCGCCTTTGGAGCTGCTTCTTTAAACTCGGCAGCCTTCTTTGTGCGCTTAGGCTTTCCTGCTGATGCTGCGCGACGAGCTTTTCCGGGCGCGCTAATACGTGGTTGTAGAGACATAGAAATGCATACCAATCGAGACGACAAGCGCGTCTCGGGTATAGCTCGCGCTTTTGGCGGCTAGGGCGAAAATAAGACTCGCATGTAGTGCTGCATGTGCAGCACTTGGGGGAAGTGCATTGATGCGGTCGCACCAACAGGACAATTCTACCGTGGATTATTTGTACTAATTACCACGGTCCACGCGTGAAATCAGTACGGTTTGCGAATGGCAAAGAAGACATCGTGGGTAACTCTGTACATCGCATTAGGAATTGTGTGGGGCTGCTCATTCATATTTATTAAGTTGGGATTGGAGTTTTTAACTCCAATCGGTGTTGCCTTTGGCCGCGTCTCTTTAGGCGCTCTGACATTAGTGCTGTGGGCTCGTTTTAAAGGGATCGCACTTCCTAAGGGTCGCATTATGTGGCTGCATCTATGGGTTGTCTCGCTGTTGCTCAATGTAATTCCAGGAATTCTATTTGCCTTAGCTGAAACTGAAGTTACTTCAATTCTTGCTGGAATTATTAATGCAGTAACTCCACTAATGACTCTGCTTGCAATCATGATCGCATTTCGCGAAGAAAAGCCAAAGAGTTTTCAAGTTATTGGGTTACTAATTGGATTTCTTGGAGTACTAACTGTTCTTGGAGCTTGGCAAGGTCTCGGCGAAAATCCTGCTGGCGCAGTGATTGCGCTTCTATGCGCAGTTGCTTGTTACGGAATTTCATTCCCATATTCGCGCAAATTTGTTTTACCAAAGAAAATTCAAGCCGAGTCTTTAGCTGCAGGACAGCTAACTATGGGAGCACTTACTTTGTTGCCGTTGTACTTAATCGATGGAATTGCGAAAGATAATTTTCAACCAGGTCCTGTATTGGCGATGCTCACCTTAGGAATTCTTGGTTCTGGTTTTGCTTACATTTGGAACTTTAAAATCATGGAAGCTGCCGGTAGTGCGATCGCAAGTACGGTTACTTATGTGACACCCGTCGTTGCTGTAATAGTTGGAATTATATTTTTGGGTGAAGGAATTACCTGGTATGAACCAGTTGGTGGCTTAATTGTTTTACTTGGTGCAGCGATTGGCCAACAACGAATAAAACTACCTAGTCGATCTTGAATCCATCCTTGATTGGACCTAAATCAATTCCTGCAGCTGTGTGATTAGTTGCTTCGCCGCGTGCAAGTTGAGCGGCATGTGCCTTGTTGTGCCATCTTTCTTCGATTTTGCCGTACTTCCATAGCAATAGTGCGATAGTCCACACCACAACAAAAGCGCCAACAATGAAGTATCCAGCACTATTTAAATCAAAGGCCAATGCGTAATCCCAGAAACCACCCGTCAGATTTAGTTGGTTAGCAAAAACCTGACACAGTTCAAGACCACCAACAAATAATGCAACCGCTACAGATAATCCTGTGATGATGATGTTGTAGTACACCTTACGAACAGGTTTTGAAAATGCCCAACCATATGCAAAGTTCATGAAAGAACCATCGATTGTGTCAAGCAAACTCATTCCACCAGCAAAGAAAAGCGGTAATGAAATAATTGCCCACCAAGGCAGCCCTGCAATTACCGATGAACCAGCAAGTACAAGCAATCCAATTTCAGTTGCAGTATCAAAACCTAATCCAAACAAAATACCTAGTGGATACATTTTCCATGAAGCATCAATGCGACGTGCAATTGGTCCAAAGAAACGCATGAGCAAGCCGCGAGAGTTCAAATGCTTTTCTAACTCTTCCTCGTTGTAAGCACCTTTGCGCATTTGGATGAAGACGCCAATAATTGAAACTAAGATCATCAAGTTCAAAATCGCGATCAGCATTAAAAATGTTCCGCTGACAGTTGTCCCAATCAATCCTGTGTAGTGGTGGAGTTTGGAATTGTCATCCTTTAGCTGCGAACCAAGTGCTTTGATTCCGAAGTTCAGTAAAATTGCAAGAAAGGCAACAACAGACGAGTGACCAAGCGAAAAGAAAAATCCAACAGCTAATGGACGCTTTCCTTCTGACATCAACTTTCGAGTGGTGTTATCAATCGCGCTGATGTGATCGGCATCAAATGCATGACGCATTCCTAGTGTGTAGGCAAGTGCAGCAGTGCCCCAGCCGAACAAAGTTCCATCCGCTAATTCATAATTTCCAGTTGTTGCTTTCCACATTAATAGCGCACCAGAAATATGCAGGAACAGGATGAAGCCAAACATCGCAGCCATACGGCGCCATTCATCGCGGGTGAGGCGATCTTTCAGCGGAACCTTGATCGGCTCCTTCACAATGATGTTCACGGCTCTCCCCGGCTACATGCAAATCGTTTGCAAGTAGAAGGGTAAAGCACGCTCAAAGAGGTGTCCATTTGAAAGAAGGCTTAGGGTGTCACGCATGAGACGGGGCTTAATTCTGGGGTTGTTGCTGGCGCTATGCCCCATTCCCGCCCAAGCAAGCTCATGTAATTGGGACACCAATCCGGGGTGGGTTCAACGTGAAAATCAGAAAAGTGGCAGCAGTAATTGGGCAGCAAACATCCCTCTTCGTTTTAGTGCAGATTTTTCTCGTCGCAAAAATGCTCCACGTATTGAAGGTTTTGCGAGCACTACATCTGCAACGTGTGGTGAAAAAGTTGGGATTACAACAATCGGTTCAAAGAGATTTGATCTGGATATTTACCGGATGGGGTATTACAACAACAAGGGCGCTCGCTTAATTCGAACCTTGGATTCTCCTAAAAAAATTACTGTAGATAGCTCAATGGTTCCGGGCCAGTATCTTTTAAAGTTGCGTAGCAAGAACCGGGCAGCATCCTTTATTCCATTAATGATCACTGCAAAAACCGCAAATGATTTAACTTTTATTTCATCTGTTTTGACATGGCAGTCGTATAACCAGTGGGGTGGGCAATCGCTGTATAAAGGCGCAGATGGAAGTCGTGAAACAAAAGCAACAGAGGTTTCATTTGATCGCCCATATGATGGTGATGGTTCCGGACAGTTTAGGTATATGGAGCAGCCACTTTTAACTTTAATTGAAAAACAAGGGATGGATATAAATTACTTAACTGACTTTGATGTTGATTCAAATCCGCAAGTATTTGGAAACACTTCAACAATTGTTGTGGGAGGTCATAGCGAGTACTGGACGCAAATCATGCGTTCTCGTTTTGATGAAGCGGTTTCCCAAGGCAAAAACTTGTTGGTCTTTGGTGGAAATACTGGTTACGCCATGACAGAAATCAAAGGAAGAAAAATCTCTGGCAGAACTCCATATCGAGAGCTTGGAAAAGCTGAATCACTATTACTTGGTTCGCAGTACTTTGCACTTGGTATCAAGAAAGATTTGATTTCAAATAATGTATGGCCCTTTTCAATATTAGGAAAAGATGCGGCTATTAAAAATCTTTATGGCTATGAGGCAGATACTGCAATGGGAACTGTAGGACCAGGTGTTCAAGTTTTGGCACGAGCTGCCATCAGTCCTACAGAAAAAGGTTTCGTTGCGATGTCTACCTATTACACAGCTGCCAGTGGAGCGGCCATCTTGAACATGGGATCAAATGCCTGGGTATGTGCCATGGCCAACAGGTGCCCATGGGGGCACAGCTTTGATTCTCAGGCTCAAAATCAACTTCAAAAGGTAACTTCCGCGGTTCTAAAAGCGGTCAAAGATTCAAAATGGCCGGTGGCACAGATAGATATTCCGAGCCGTCCGTAACCTCATGCGTATAGGGTCACGCACATGAGTGAAGACGATGGCATGGAAGAGCTCATCACCGAAGAGATGTTGTGGGATCGCATCCCTGAGGTCGAAGGTGAAGAACGTGCCAGTACTTATTACGAATTAAGCGCTCGAATTTATGCGCGCGGTCAATACGATGAAGCGTTAGCACTTGCCGAAACAGCGCGTGATATTTATTCACAACTAGGCGACTCGGCCCCATCTGAAGGATTAGCACAGGCGTACTCGGCAATTGGTTACAACTTAAATCAGCTGAAACGCATGGATGAAGCAGCAACTGCAATGAGCAAAGCGGTTGAGTTACTACGAGAAAATAAATCACCGATTGCGCTGGAACTTGCTTGCACACTTGGTGAATGGTGGTATTCATCTAAGAAGTACGACAAAGTTGTAGAAACAATGAATGAATGTGCCCAAGAGCATTTAGTAGATGGAAATGAAATTGGTGCAGCAAATGATCTGCATCTCATTGGTTGCGCCGAACGTGAATTGAAGAATTATGAAAAAGCAATAGAAGCTTTCAAGGAAGCTCGTGTGCTCTTTAAGCGAAACAAAGAAGTGATACATGTTGCGCGCTGCGATCAAAAAATAGCTTCTTGCTTAATTGAACTTGGAGAAGGCGAGCTTGCTTTAGAGACTGCACGTAAAGCGGTTGATGTCTTTGAAACTGGACATGATCATCGCCGCGAAACCTTTGCATCCTTTGAATTTGGGAAAGCGCAAATTTTGTTGGAAAAGTATGACGATGGTTTAGCAACTCTTGAGAATGTTCTAGCAATCGTTAGCGAAGATGAGCCTAAGGATTTCGAATTTATTGTTGATATAGAATCTCGCATTGCAAAGATTTTACGTATGCAAGGCAGAGGCGAAGAAGCTGATGAGATTGAGCGTCGTCTGAAATCCGTCCAGGAAGCTCTAGAGGATGAACCTGAGCTTGATCTCCTCACTTAAAGATCGCACAACGCTCAGCATCTCGATGGTTTGCTTGGGCAATATTTGTAGATCTCCAATGGCTGCAGCTGTTTTAGCGGGCAAAACCGCAGACTGGGATGAGCCAAAGATCGAGGTTCATAGCTCTGGAACCGGCTCTTGGCATATTGGTCAAGGTCCACATCCATCATCCAAGAAAATTTGGGAAGCGGCTGGATATAAACACCAACACATTGCAAAGCAATTCAAAGCTAATGATTTCTTTATTCACGACCTAATTCTTGTAATGGATTCTAGTAATTATCACAACGTTATTTCATTAGCTGAAACCGAAGAGCATAGAAGTAAAGTATTTTATTTACGAAACTTTGATTCAGAATTAAAGGGAATTGACCCTTCATCCGCCGAGTACTTCAAATTAGAAGTTCCAGATCCTTATAACCAAAGCGATGAAGCGTATGAAGCAACTTTAGCTATGGTCGAACGCGCAGTAGATGGATTGTTGCAAGAGTTAAAGAACCTATAGCCGCGCCTATCGCCGCAACTACTAATGGCCATTGTGTTGAGCCACTGCTCCACAGCGCTCCGCCCCAAATTCCAGCACCAAGCACCGCGAAGTTCATTGATGCTTGATAAACACCTTGCGCACGGCCACGATGATGATCTTCGCTGAGTCCTGCAATCCACGCTTTTCCAACGCCATCTGTCAATGCTGGAAATAAACCATAAATTGCGAGAGCAATGATTGCAACACTGTGATTTTGAGTTACTCCTAATGCTAGATATGCAGTAGCAAAAGCAAGTAATCCAATTGCATAAACAACTCGTGGTGATAATTTATCCGCAACATAACCAGCCGGAAATGCAGCCACAACTGTCACGGCGCTAAATAACATGTAAGACAGAACTACTCCGTTAGTTGAGAATCCGATGTCATGTAATCGCAAAAGAAGCAGCGCATCCGGAATATTTGTTAACTGAATAAGCACCAAAATTGAGATAGCTTTTTTCAGAGATGTGGGTAGAGGAACCTTAACTTTTTGTACTTTTTGTTCAAGCTTTGGTTTTACGAAGTTATCCTTGACAAGAAATGTAAGAAAACCAGAAAGTATTGCGGGAATGATTGCCCATTTCGCGACCGCTCTAACATCGCCATCAAGCATCGCAAGGCCAATTAAGGCTAAACCAGGCCCGATTACAGCGCCAATATTGTCCCCAGTTCGGTGAAAACCGAAGGCCTTGCCTAGATGTTCTTTAGGTACCGAATCATGGATCAGCGCATCACGTGGCGCACCGCGTAAACCTTTACCAATGCGATCTGTAACACGACCAAAAAAGACTAAGGGCCAACTTGTTGCTACAACTACAAGTGCTTTACCAACACCGGCTAATGAATAACCCGCCATAACAAATGGTTTACGTCCGTACTTATCACTGGATTTTCCAGCAATTAGTTTTGTAAACCCAGCTGCAGCTTCGGCACATCCTTCAATTAATCCAAGTGCAAGAGGTGCTGCACCTATGACACCGGTAAGAAGAATTGGAAGTAATGGATATAAAAGTTCACTAGCTGCATCTTGGGTCAATGAGACCAGAGTTAGAAGAATTAAATTCTTACTTAGCCATCTCTTCATTTCGGTAGATGCTGTAACGCCCAGTGATACATGGCGATAGCTCCGGCGGCTGATGCATTCATTGATCGAGTTGAACCATATTGATTAATTTCGTACAGAACTTCACAGACCGCAATGCCCTCATCTGACATTCCTGCACCTTCTTGTCCAAACAACAGAACACAACTTTCAGGTAATACCGCTGGCTCTAATTGCTTCGACCCTGGAACGTTATCAATCCCAATAATCGGCAGATTCTGCTCTTTGCAGTAATTAGCAAAATCTTGAATCGTTGGATGATGCATAACTGTTAAATATCTATCGGTCACCATTGCGCCGCGTTTATTCCAATCGCGTTTTCCAACGATATGAACGCCAGAAACATTGAAAGCGTTGGCGGTGCGAACAATCGAACCAATATTTAGATCATGCTGCCAATTTTCAATAGCGATCTGCAGTTTGTGGCGTTTTGTATTTAAATCTTTAATAATTGCTTCAACTGTCCAATAGCGATAATGATCTAAAACATTACGACGATCACCATTCAGCAATAATTCAGGATCGTATTGATCTCCTTCGGGCCATGGTTTTTCATGGGGGCCTACTCCTACAACAGGGAAAAATTCACCTGGGCCAATACTGGCGGGGGTAGTTGGAGAAGACATGTAGGCACTCTAAACTGAACTCATGTCAGCTATCAACACAGTCGTATATGTAATCCACCTTCTTTCAGTTGTTGGGATTTTGTCTTTGCTTCTACATCAGTGGAACAAAACTCCACGCAAACTAAATCCTGGAGTCCTGCATGCAGGTCTAACAGCTCTTCTTGCTGGCCTTGTTATGGTGGGCTTACATGACTCAGTAAAGCCTGACGAACCTCTCAACCACACAAAAGTGGGCATCAAGTTAATCATTTTAGTCGTGATCCTTGCCCTTGGATATAAAAATGTTAAGAAGCCTGAACTGTCTAAAAATGTTTGGCTAGCTATGACTGGCTTAACAATTCTTAATATTGTTATTGCATCTGCTCGATTCTAAATTTCTAATGCGATTACTTAAAAGAATTGTTGCAATTAGTCTTGCCTTAATTTTTTCTATTACTCCAGCAGCAGCAGTCCTTGGTCCTGATTCAATTCCTCCCGTGTTTGAGGAGTTAATGAAGAATCCAACTCTTGCAAACCCTGCAATGGTTGTTATTGACGGTTCTACCGGAGCAGTGGTTTATCAGCACAATGCATTTTCACAAAGAAAGCCCGCTTCAGTCATGAAAATTCTTTCTGCTGGGGTAACTATCGAATACCTAGATTTACAAAGTAGTTTTAATACAACAGTTTCCATTAATCCGGCTGAGAAAATGATTGTCATCAGAGGCTCATTAGATCCTTGGATAAGCCTTGATCACAATGTCGGTCGAAAGATGCATCGCGCATCCTTGCCGTACATGGGGTTTAGCACGCTTACCGCTATCAAGCAGGCAAATGGTGGATCCCTTAAAAACTACAAAGTCATTTATAGCAACTTGTATTCTCAGGATATTGCAAACCTAAAAACATTTTGGAGCAAACGTGGGTTCAAGCCAGTTATTAAGGCGGTAAGTGATGATGATGCATTTTTACAGCAAGGTGATCTTGTAGCTTCAGAAAACTCCCCAACCGTGGCTGAAATCCTTGATTGGACCTTGCTGTGGAGCGATAACCTGCTTGCCGAACGTTTAGCTCGATTATCAGCACAATCTGCTGGTTATTCCTTAAATGACAAAGGAGTAGACAAGGTTTTCCGTTTACTTCTTAACCATTTCGAAATAGATGCGTCAAAACTTGTTGTAGTTGATGCAAGTGGCTTGTCCAAGCAAAATAAAATTACCGCCCAGATGATGGCTGAACTTCTGTACAAAATGCGTAAAGAGGAAAAATTTGCTCCAGTTTATGCATCGCTTCCTGTCGGAGGAGTTTCAGGAACACTTCGAAATCGCTTCATTTCGACGGCGCCTTCTGCGGTTGGTTTAATTCGTGCTAAAACTGGAACACTTAATGGAACAGCGACCCTTGCCGGTTTTGTTCAGTCCACAGATCGCGAATATGTCTTTGTCTTATTGGCTGATGAAATTGCAAAGGGAAATACTGCGCTCAATAAAGCGCGGGCAGCGATCGATCGTGTCCTAGGACGAATTGCCGCGCCGAATATTCCAACTGAAATTATTCCAGCGCCTTAATTGTTGGAGTAAATCTTTATCTGCCCCTTATAACAAGCAACCCAGGTGTTATTTGTTGGAGCATCGTAGGTAATTCCAATTGGCTCATTACACGCACTAATGGTTTGTAAAACCTTCATGTCACTTGTACGAACTTTGGAAATAGTGTCGCTGTTAAAGTTCACAACAAATAAAGAAGTTCCATCTGCTGAGATCGCAAGACTCCGTGCAGCATTTCCAGTCTTAACTGTCTTGCCCGCCTTATTTGCTATTAAATCCCACGAAGCAACCCGGCCAGATAAATTCATCGTCACATAAAGCATGGAGTTATCTGGTGACAAGACGATCGCACGAGGGTTGCTACCAATTGGAATATACGAGACAGAAAAATCTTCCAGGTTAATTACATGGATTCTGTTTCCACCCATTTCGGCAACGTAGGCCTTCTTTGAATCCTTTGAAACGGCAATACCTCGGGGGTAGCGTCCAATTTTGATTGTTTTTACTACCTTTTGACTCTCAATTGAAATGACATTCAAGGTATATGAACACCAATTAGTTACGAGCACATATTTATTGTCAGGAGTTACCTCGACAACCTTTGGAACTGAACCCACAGGATAAACAGCATCAATTTCATAGTTGCTCCGATTAATTCGGTACACAAAGCTATTGTCGAAACCGGAAGCAGGTGAACAAGTGTCGTGTCCTTCTTTATTAAACCCAGGACCGTACATTGCGTAATTAGTGACATATAAATACTTACCATCAGGTGAGTAAGAACCTTCAACCGGAGCGCCTTTGAAGTTCGACGATGATTTAGAGAAGCCGAAGCTTTTTAACGAAACAGAATCCGGCACTGTTTTAATCAATTCAAAAGTTTTTGCATCATAAACAGTAACGCTGTGTCGATACATCATGTTATGAGCGCTCACAACACCATCACCAGAAGATCTAACTGACTTCGGCGAAATAGAGCCGTTAATAGTCTTGATTAAAACCATCTTGCTTGAAACAACATCGCCCTGTGCCGGAACTGAAATGGCACAGAGCGAAGTTATTAATAAAAATGTTAGGACACGTTTACGCATTCCCTAACTGTACTGGTTAGTCGTCGTCGCCTTCTGGATGGCGAACTCGGTCGCCATGATGTTCGCGACCTTCACCTTCGCCATCTTCATCGCCTTCTCGCTCGCCGCCAGTTGGGAGTTTTGCGATATTTGGATTTGCCATTGCACTCTGTGTTGGAGTGACCACAGTCGTTGGTGCTGCAGTGTTTGTAGCAGAAGTTGCTGCAGAGGTGGTTGTTGCTACAACCTGATCATTTGCAACAGATGTTGTCTCAGTTGCTTGTGCAGGGGATTCTTCTTGTGTTTGTGCAACTACTGCGCCTATACCGATTACAAGTGCTGTTGCCATAATCGCAGCGATGGGCAGAGAACGGCGAACCTTTTTAGGTTGAGCCGGCCCATCGTTTTCTGCGATCTCAAACCATTCGGGCTTGTTGTTCTCTGTCATAGGAAATCCCTTCGTTGAGAGCAAGGTAACTATTATCCCTGAGAGAGAACTGAGATGCGTGGTTCAAAAGGCTGAGTAATCTTGGCGAGTGAGCGGTGCAATGCGTGGATACCTAGACCTAATGAAGTTGCGGGTCGTTGAGCTACTTCTTGTTTCCACTTTACCTGCAATGGTTTTGGCAGCAAAAGGCCTTCCGCAATTCGGGTTAACCGCAATGACAATTATCGCCGGAACGTTAGCTGCCGGAAGTGCAAACGCCTTCAATATGGTTATTGAAAGTGATTTAGATAAATTAATGGAAAGAACATCCAAGCGTCCAATTGTTACGGGTGTAATTTCGAAAACAAATGCAACTGTTTTTGCAACATTTATCGGAATTATTTCGCTTCTTCTGTTTTGGGTTTTCACAACACCACTTGCAACCTACCTTGCGCTAATTGCAATTATTTTTTACGTTGTTGTTTACACAATGGCACTTAAGCAACGTACCTCGCAAAACATTGTTTGGGGAGGCGCTGCAGGTTGCATGCCAGTTCTTATCGGTTGGGCAGCGGTTACTAACTCGCTCTCAATGACCGCATGGGCATTTTTCTTTGTAATCTTTTTCTGGACTCCGCCACATTTCTGGGCACTTGCCATTAAATATAAAGATGATTACGCCGCAGCAGGAACCCCAATGCTTCCAGTAGTTGCAACAAAGAATCGTGTGCTTGGCGAAATGTGGTTCCACACAATCTTGATGATTGCCTCTTCGGTTTGGTTGATCCAATCAGCAGAGCTTCCACTTTGGTCTTTATTGGTGACACTTGTGCTGGGCCTTGTATTTGCCCGTCAGCTCGTTGCGCTTAAAGAGGGATCACCTGATTATGGGAAGGTCGCTGGAAAAATCTTCCAGTGGTCAATTACCTACTTAAGTTTGCTATCTGTTGTGCTAGTTGTCGCAGAACTACTTAGTTAACGCTTGCTCAATATCTTTGATCAAATCGCTCGAGTGTTCCAAACCAACTGACAATCTAAGAACTGAAGGCGTAATTCCCATCTCTGCCTGAACTTCTGGAGCTAAACGACGATGAGTTGTAGAAGCAGGATGGGTAATAAGTGACTTGCTGTCACCGAGATTATTTGAAATATCGATTACTCGAAGCTTATTCATAAAGGCAAAAACATCTTCCTGCGAGCCTTTAAATTCAATACCAATAGTGGTTCCACCACCGTTGCTCATCTGCTTCATTGCAAGTTCATGACCTGGATGAGATTTCAATCCCGGATAACGAACAGATTTAACAGCAGGTTGCTTCTCAAGAAATTCTGCGACAGCTTGTGCGTTTGCAACCATGGCATCAACGCGCATGTGCATTGTTTCTAGAGACTTAACAAGCACCCAAGCATTGAATGGGCTTAGCGCGGGTCCGGTGTGACGAACAAATGGAAGTAGTTTTTCAACGATGTAATCAGCAGTTCCAAGAATTGCTCCAGCTAAAACACGACCTTGACCATCAATGTGCTTGGTCGCCGAATACATAACAACATCTGCACCAAGTTGTAATGGTTTTTGTAAAACAGGTGATGCCATTACGTTGTCAACAATTACTGTCGCACCAACCTTGTGTGCAAGATCGCTGACCATTTTGATATCAACAATCTCCATTAAAGGATTACTTGGTGTTTCGATAAACACTGCCTTAGTTGGCTTGCTTAATGCCTTTGCCCAAGCGGCAGGATCATTTCCCTTTACTAATTCAAAAGTGACGCCCCACTTTGGTAAGAATT
>ENA-OUVC01001791-OUVC01001791.1-marine-metagenome-genome-assembly--contig:-NODE-1791-length-12438-cov-3.709975_pt1 | contig 12438 bp, 12 predicted proteins | sample MGYA00248622_ERZ508571 | MGnify/ENA primary metagenome ERZ508571 (study PRJEB26236, sample SAMN06267175) | marine metagenome | isolation source: Columbia River Estuary | place: USA:Columbia River... | reverse complement strand
AGAGCTGAACGAGTTACCTTCACTGGATCGATAACGCCATCTTTTGCAAGATCGCCATAGACATCAGTTGCAGCATTAAAGCCTTCATTTGGCTTCATGGCGCGGACCTTTGCAACTACTACGTAGCCTTCAAGTCCAGCGTTCTCTGCAATCCAACGAAGTGGTTCATCGCATGCCTTGCGAACAAGTGCAACACCGACAGCCTTATCGCCTGTGAAGCCGAGGTTATCGTTTAGAGCATCAGCTGCATGCACAAGGGCAGCGCCTCCGCCGATAACGATTCCTTCTTCAACAGCTGCGCGAGTTGCAGAGATAGCATCTTCAAGACGGTGCTTCTTCTCCTTCAACTCAACTTCAGTGTGTGCGCCAACCTTGATTACGCAAACTCCACCAGCGAGCTTTGCAACACGCTCCTGAAGTTTTTCGCGATCCCAGTCAGAATCAGATTGTGAAATCTCTGCACGAAGTTCGCCAACGCGACCTGCGACAAGTGCCTTGTCTCCAGCTCCATCAACGATTGTGGTTGTCTCCTTAGTGACCACGATGCGACGAGCGCGACCGAGATCTTCAAGAGTTGCAGCCTCTAACTTCATTCCAACTTCTTCAGAGATAACAGTTCCACCGGTCAAGATCGCCATATCTTGCAAGAGAGCCTTGCGACGATCACCGAATGCTGGAGCCTTCACCGCTGTCGATGTAAATACTCCGCGCATGCGGTTTACAACGAGAGTGGAAAGAGCTTCACCATCAACATCTTCAGCAACGATAAGAAGTGGCTTTCCTGCCTGAGAAACCTTCTCAAGGATAGGAAGGAGCTCACCGAGAGCTGAGACCTTATTGGAGACAAGAAGGATGTAAGCATCTTCAAGGACTGCTTCCATGCGATCTTGGTCTGTGACGAAGTATGGAGAGATGTAGCCCTTATCGAACTGCATTCCTTCAGTGAACTCGAGCTCGAGAGCTGTCGTTGATGCTTCCTCCACAGTGATAACGCCATCTTTGCCGACCTTATCCATCGCTTCTGCGATGAGGTCTCCGATTGCGCGATCTTGTGCTGAAATTGTTGCAACATCTGCGATCTGCGCCTTGTCTTTTACGACAGTTGCGTTCTCGCGAAGACGTGCTGAGATTGCCTCAACAGCTGCTTCGATTCCTAGCTTGAGATCCATTGGCTGTGCGCCGGCAGCAAGGTTACGAAGACCTTCCTTGACCATCGCTTGAGCCAGAACTGTTGCAGTTGTAGTTCCATCACCAGCGACATCGTTGGTCTTGGTAGCTACTTCCTTAACGAGCTGAGCGCCCATATTTTCAACAGGATCAGAGAGTTCAATCTCTTTTGCAATTGTCACACCATCGTTAGTGATAGTTGGTGCACCAAATGACTTTGCGATAACGACGTTACGTCCCTTAGGGCCGAGCGTTACCTTGACGGTGTCAGCGAGCTGGTTGACACCGCGTTCCATTGCGCGACGAGCGTGCTCGTCGAATTCCAACATCTTGCCCATGGACTACTTCTCGATAATCGCGAGAATGTCGCGAGCAGATAGGACGAGGTACTCCTCGTTGTTGTACTTAACTTCAGTTCCGCCGTACTTGCTGTAGAGAACGACATCGCCGACCTTTACATCCATTGGTACGCGAGCGCCGTCATCAAAACGACCTGGGCCTACGGCAACAACTGTGCCTTCCTGTGGCTTCTCTTTCGCTGTATCTGGGATGACAAGACCGGATGCTGTTGTTGTCTCGGCTTCATTTGCCTTGACAACGATGCGATCTTCGAGCGGCTTAATGGCTACTGCCATGGTTGTACTCCTTTAGCTATTTTTACGTTAAGGGTCTATCCACTTTGGGGGCTGCATTTAGCAGTGTCGACCCTAGAGTGCTAACGCCAAGCCTATGCGGGCTTATTCCCACGCACAAATTGAAGCCGGGCTAATCGGGGCTAGAGGCTGACCGTCTCCACGGGCAGGCTGGACTCTGCATCGAAGGCCCCACGCGTGGCGGGCTTTCCGGCGCTGACCATCAGGCTGCCGAGGGCTGCGACCATCGCCCCGTTATCGGTGCAGAGCCCTGGATCTGGAATCCGCAGCTCGACCCCTGCCTTGGCGCACCGCTCGATGGCCACAGCTCGAAGGCGGGAGTTAGCGGCGACTCCCCCTGCAATGACGAGTGAGTCGATTCCAGTTGCCTTACATGCGGCGAGGGCTTTGAGGAGCAAGACATCAACAACGGCTTCTTGAAAAGAGGCAGCAACATCTGCGCGCACATATTTAGGCGTGCTCTCAAGATAACGAGCAACTGCTGTCTTAAGCCCTGAGAAAGAGAAATCATAAGGACGCGTTGCCCAATCATTTGTTGTTGTCAGCCCGCGTGGAAAATCAATGGCGCTGGCAGATCCACTCTGTGCATCGCGATCAATAGCCGGACCGCCTGGAAAACCAAGTTGCAGGATGCGCGCGATTTTATCGAAGGCTTCACCAGCTGCATCATCCATCGTTGCACCTAGCTTTGTAATTGAACCGGTGATGTCATTAACCTGCAATAGCGATGAGTGTCCGCCGCTGACAAGTAGTGCGATGGTCGGACGAGTAGGTTGGTCATGAGTCAAGTAATCAACTGAGATGTGGGCCGCCAGATGGTTAACGCCGTATAGCGGGCGACCTAACCCTTGCGCTAGCCCGCTAGCAGATGCAACTCCAACAAGGAGCGCACCCACTAAGCCAGGACCGGCCGTCACAGCAACTGCATCGATATCGCGGATTGAAATCTGAGATTCTGAAACTGCTCGTTCAATCGCAGGCAACATCGCTTCTAGATGAGCACGGGATGCAATTTCAGGTACGACTCCCCCAAAACGTGCATGCTCTTCAACGCTTGATGCGATGACATTGGCAAGCAAGGTGCGCCCGCGCACAATGCCAATTGCAGTTTCATCACATGATGTCTCAATGCCTAGAACAATTGGTTGCATTAGTTGAAGTCCTTACGCATCACGAAGGCGTCTTGGCCAGGGCCGTAGTAATCCATCCGCACTGAGATCTTCATATATCCAAGGCTCTTATAGAGCTCGATAGCTGCGCTATTGCTCTGCTCAACTTCAAGCATCATGGCGCTCGCTCCACGCTCTTTCGACCACTGCTCGATCTGGCGCATAAATTCGCGGGCAATTCCTTGGCGGCGAAAATCCGGCAGAACAGCAACAGTCAGAATGTCGGCTTCAACGCCAGGGGCTGGCAGAAAGACTCCGCAATAACCAACAACTTTGTTGCCTGACTCTGCCACCGACATATAACGAGTAGTTGGAATGCCAGCGAACTCTTCTTTAAATTGCGAAGTGCTCCACGGTGAATATGGAAAGAGCTCTTTCTCATAGGTTGCAAGAACTGGGATATCTAAAGCGATGGGCTGGCGATAGGTAATCATCTGCGCTCCGCTGTAGGAACCGCATCTGGCCTACGTAAATACATAGGTTCAGTCACGTTCTGGGTATCTGCCAGTGCAACCAACTTCTTCATATCTGGGTAGACGCCAAAGATAAATCCATCGACTTGATCTGGTTTGCTCACATGAGGGCCATCAACCCGTGTGCCATTTTCATAGCGAGCCCAGTAAATCTCTTTGCGGCGCGCGTCCACTGCAACCGTGTAGCTACTTTCTTCGATGGCAATCGCATCGAGTGAACAGACTCCAACAACCGGAATATCGCGAGCAAGTGCAAATGTGTGGGCAAATGAAATACCCACTCGAAGTCCAGTAAATGGCCCTGGTCCCATTCCAACGACCACATCAGTAACGGGCGCACATGTTTTCAAAGCTTTTGCCACTAGTTCAGAGAGGGCGCGACCATGGTCGGTTGCACCTTCATGAAATTCTTCAAAAGTTACTTGGCCGCCTTCAATGATTCCGACGATGGTGCGCGAAGTTGAGGTATCGATTGCTAGCGAAATACTCATAGCGAAACCCCTTGCCAGCGGGCGCCAACTGTCTTGATGGCCACTTTACGAACTTCATCGCTGCGATCGATAGTGATCTCAAGGCGTTCTTCGCTTAACCGAGCAGACTCTGCGCCTCCCCATTCAATAACGGTGACGGCGCCTTCTCGGGGTGAATCTAAATCAAGATCATCAAGAAAGGCTGCTGCGTTGCCGCCTTCAAGTAAGCGATAGGCATCAACATGAATCAGTGGAAGTGGCCCTTTATGGATGCGGGCAATAACAAAGGTAGGGGATGTAACGTCACTAATACCGAGTGCTTCACCGATTCCTTGAACCAGAACTGTTTTGCCGGCGCCGAGTGGGCCGTTAAGAAGGATGAGGTCTCCTGCTTGGCAGAGCTTTCCGATGCGCACACCGAGAGCGTGCATCTGGTCAGCTGTAGCAATCTTCACTCATGAAGGATAGTTGAAGAAAAAGAAGAAGGGCCCCGGTCTCCCGAGGCCCTTCTTCTTATTTACTCCTTTTAGCCGAAGTTGTACTTCAAATCGGCTGGGCGGTAATCAGTATCGCCATTGAGGTAAGGAACCTTCGTTGCAATGTATTCAACATACTTTGCAGTTGGTACCTTTCCTGATTTAGCAGCTACGGCCAACATATCGACCCAGGTCTTCATCTGCTTTGTAGTAAATGACTGGTGACCAACACCTGAAGCAGCCACTGGGCCTGCGAGGTCAGGAAGACCTGCCGCTGTGAACTTGGTGTAAGTCTCTGGAGTCATTGCGTAGAGAGCAAGAGTGTTCCAAATTGGCTTTGGACCCTTCTTTGATGCTTCCCACTTAGCAAGCTCTGCCTCGTAGACAGCGCGCTTCTTATCTACATAACGTGATGAATTACCTGCAAAGACAAGGCGATCTGCTTCGTTTGAAATCAGAATTGTTGGCTTTGTAGATGCGAATGTTGATTTATCTAGCGCTTTGAATTTAGCAATTGCAGCAGCGTCACCTGTCACGCGTGGTGCCATTGAAAGAACTCCTAGCATTCCAGCAATCGCTTCATCTCCTGAGAGACCTAGGTTGTAACGACCTGCATCGCCATCATCGAGCAACGATGCCCAATTAGTCTTTGTATTGTCGTAGAAACCTGGACCTGTGATTTCAGAAGCTGACTGAGCTGCAAGTGTGCCTGTAGCGAGCGCCTCTCCTAAGTTTTCAAGGATTGCAACTGTTGCGTTGATACTGTGTTCTGCAATCACTGCGTTAGTTGTGATCCCATCCATGTGTGCACTCTTTGTAGGTATACCGGTGAGAAGACCGGTAAGAAGAAGTGCGGAGCGTTGTGGAATTCCAGAGCCCTTAAGCGCTGCAGGGAATTCAAGTCCTGGTGCGCCAAGGTTCTTGCTCCACGCTGTAAGTAGAGCAACTACCTTCTGCAATTCACCGAGTGATGCCATGTGTCCTGGCACGCCCTTAACGCCAAATGCTGCACAACCCTTAATGGTTGGGTCAGCGAAGACGCTCAAGATGTAGAAGATGTCGCATGCTGATTGAAGTGCGTCAGCAGGTGATGGGGTAATTCCAGCCATGATTCCGACTGAGTCGGCATAGGTTGGATACTTCTCTACAAATGGAGTGATGATTGCTCCAGCTTGGGATGATCCGTAGACAACTTTCTTCTGGATCTTTGGATACTTAGCCATTGCTGTATCGATTACCTCTTTAAGCATCTCAATGCGGAAGGTGTTATTCCATCCACGGAGACCCTTAACGGTTCCGTCATATGCGGCAAGGCCATAGCCAGCAAGCAACATCTGCTTTGTGATATCTGACCCTGTATTTGCACTTGCTGGAGTTATCTCTTCAATTCCAGTTGGAACCTTTGATACTCCTGGATACGTTGACTTGAAACCATGCTCCCAGAAGAACATTGTGCCCTTGAAGTTAGCAGGCATTCTGAACTCGTAGGTTGCGCCATTTGCAAGTGTGCCCTTACAGGTTTCAACGCCAGCAGCAGTTGTACATGTAGGTGCAGCAGCGCTTGCCGCTGGAACAGAGACAAGTGCGATTGAGGCAACGAGAACGGCAGCAGCCGCAGTTGCAATCGATTTACTGATTGATAGTTTCATCTGATTAACCAACCTTTGGTAGTGCATCGGCTGCGATTGCAGGACGTGTGTACTTGAGTTCAGTTACTGGGCCCTTTGCAGAGTCAGTTGTCCAAACCTTGCGTGGAGAATCCACTGGCTTAAGCGTTGTTGTTGCATCGTATTGGCCAATCCAGAAACCTGTGTAAGCCTCGTGAGTCTTTGCACCGTAACCAAGTGGTGAAAGCGCTGCGCTGCTCAACTTCGCTGCATTGTTCTTTACGTAGCTGATGATTCCTGGGCGGGTGAGGTCCTTACCAGCTCCAAGGAGAGCAGATGTCATGAGGTAACCAATGTTCATACCTTGCAGAACGTTGTTATCCCAGCGCTTATCTGGACCCTTATTAAAGTCATCATTGATCTTCTTAAATGCCTTCACGAACTCATCATCGGCTTCTCCAGGTGCTGGAGCATGTGAGGCTGAGATTGTGCCGGCAAGAAGTGCTGCAGATACTGCTGGTGCAATTCCGCGAGCGCCGAGGATTGTCTGGAAGGTAGTTGCATCTGCACCTACTGAGATAACGATCCACTTAGTTGGCTTGTAGCCGATCTTATTTGCAGATGAGACAGCTGCTGCGAATGCTGAAGCTACAGCTCCGACGATAACAACATCTACGTTATTGTCCTTAAGCTGCTGCATCTGCGCATCGAGGCCACCGGCCTGTGTACCCGCAATAAATGTTGCTGCGGTCTTCTTAGGAGTAAATGTCACTCCAGCTGTTGCAAGACCTTCAACTGTGTTACGACCAAAGTCATCTGTCTGGTAGACGATACCGACAGTGTTCTTTGAGAAAGTTTCCTTGATGTACTTTCCAAGAATCTTTGCTTCAACAGTGTATGTACCAAGACCACCAAAGGTTGTTGGGTACTTCTTTGGATCGGTGTAGAAACCGCTGTAACCACTATTTACGAAGAGATCTGGAATTCCACGACGGTTAATATCCTTGATAACAGAGATATGTGTCTGAGTTCCGACTGAACCAACCATCGCAAAGACTTTATCCTTATTGATCAAAGCAGATGCAGTTGAAACTGTGAGTCCAGCTTTGTAAGCATCATCCTTGACTACAAGCTTGATGCTACGTCCGTGCACTCCACCCTTTGAATTTACATAATCAAAGTAGGCGCGCATCGCGTCATCTACCTTGTTATAGCCAGGGCTGGCCGGTCCCGTTTGTGGGAGTTGCATTCCTAAAACAATTTCAGTGTCACTCACACCCGGTGTGCTCGCACCTTGCGCTGGTACAGCTGTAAACGCCATGGCGCCAGCAAGTACAGCAGCAACGGAGGCGACTAGCCCGCGTGATGGTTTAGACAGAGATGCACGATTTCTCACTACATTCACTCTTTCTCTTTTGTCAGTTTTCGCAGCCGGACCTCATGGCCCACCTGCCACTAGCCCTGACTGGGCTAGAACGGTGCCACTTTAACTGAAGGTGAAGTTAAAGTGAATAAAGGAAAGGCAAACGCGCTGAAATCACACGTGGGGGTTACTGGTTAACCGCGCTGAAGCGGAGATTTATAACGTTTATTTATGCTTATGGTGGTGCCCGCCCGCCACACCTGCCGGGTTGATGACCACAGTCAAGATGAGCAGGAGGCTGGAAATCAGAGCTGGCATAAAGTTGGAAACCTGTTCGCTTAACTCAAAGTTGTCGAGAACAAGATCAATCCAATCAGGTAAGAAGACGACAATCACTGTGCCTATAAAGGCGCCGAAGATGCTGCGGATTCCACCAAGGACTGCAGCGGTAAGCAAGGTAAGTGAGAGCGCAACTGGATAGACGCTTGGACCAACAAGGCCGCGCAGTCCATAGAGCGCACCAGCAAGACCGGCAAATATCGAGGCGATGATAAAGACATAAATCTTCTGACGTGAATAGTTAACGCCAGTGAGCGCTGCAGCGGTCTCGTGATCGCGAATAGATTTCCACATACGACCTGTACGTGAGAGAAGAAGATTTGATGCAAAGAAGAGCGCAATTGCAGCAAATGGAAGTACAACATATAACTGCCACTCTTCATATGTGGGTTCGCCAAAGAGGCTAGTAAACCAAGATGGTGGATACCCAACATCCACCGGAAGTCCTTCATCACCTTTAAAGACAGACATAAAGCGATTAGCAATTGTGGGAATCGCGAGTGCGATTACCAAGGTTGTGCCGGCAAGATATGGACCCGAAAGTCGCGCCGCAGCAATTCCAAGTAGAGCGCCAGCAATACCTGCGCCTACTATTGAAGCTGGTACTGCAATCCACAGTGATATCGAGTAATTAGTCATGAGAAGAGCAGTGGTGTAACCACCGACAGCCATCAGCGCACCTTGCCCAAGTGATATCTGTCCTGAGATGCCGGTCAAAATGGTGACTGAGAGGACGCCGATAAAGTAAATCAAGACAACTGCAAGTTGCGCCTGGTTATATGGCTCAAAAGTTGAGCCAATGGCAAGAATGGCGATGATGAAGAAAATGGTTCGCCTAAAGCTGCGACGAATGATGGATGGGTTCTTGGCGGCGCTAGACACGACGTGAATCCTTTCCACCCAGAATTCCTCGCGGCTTAACTATTAAGACAATGAGAAGAACTGCGAGAATTGAAATAAAGACATCTTCGGGCGATAGATAGAAGGTGACAAAAGAAATCACGAGACCAACTATGAATCCGCCAAGGACTGCGCCCGCTGGGCTATCAAGACCGCCAACAACTGCTGCGGTAAAGCCGATGATAAGAACTAGATCTAAAGTATTTGGAGATAGGTTAGAAGTCGGTGTAATCAAGAGGCCAGCAAGAGATGAGGCAGCACCTGAAATCGCCCAACTTAGAGTGCGGGTGAAGTTCGTTCTAATGCCACTCAAGCGCGCGACTTCTTGATTGAGCGCAGTAGCGCGCATAGCAAGGCCAACTCCAGTCTTCTTAAAGAAGATTGTGGTCATAGTTAAAGTGATGAGAACGATTGAGATAACAAATACATCGAATGAGGTAAATGGCATCACGCTACCTGCAACCGTAAATCCTTCTTGCGCTGCAGGTGCTGGAAAGCCTCGCTCTTCCGCTGCCCAGATAATTCCAGCGAGCGCCTGTAGAACACCCAGGATTCCGAGGGAGGCAATAACCGGAATGGCAGCGCGCATTGATTCGCTGCTGAGAAGTTCAGTCTTCTTCTTATTTGAGAGCGGTCGCATCACTAAAACATCTAAGAGTGCGCCTAGCGCTGCACCGGCGAAGAGTGCGACGAAGAAACCAACCCAATAGGAATTTCCATTTTGGATCAAAGTTGAAGCGATGTAGGTACTAAACATCGCTTGCCCCATCTGGGCAAAGTTAACAACGCCTGCACCGCGCCAGACGATGACAAGTCCGAGTGCAACCAGTGCATAAATTGCGCCACGCGAAGTTCCTGAGAAGAGCGCTGCTAGAAATGTATCCATCAGTACCCCAAATATGCAGCGCGAAGAGAGGAGTCAGCTTTGAGTTCTGCTGCCGGTCTATCGGCTACAACCTTTCCGAGAGCTAAGAGAACGCCATGATCTGCAACGCCTAAGGCGGTATTGGCATTCTGCTCGACTAATAAAACTGTCAAACCTGTTGAGCGACATAAGGTATTGACGCAATCAATAATCTGTTCTACAACAAGTGGGGCCAAACCCAAGGAAGGCTCATCAAGGAGAAGAAGTTTTGGACGTGAAACCAGGGCGCGGCTAATTGCCAGCATCTGGCGTTCACCGCCTGAGAGAGTTCCAGCTAATTGTTTACGACGTTCTTGCAGCCGAGGAAAGAGTTGGTACATCTCATCAAGGGATGCAGCCACATCACTCTTATGAGATCTGCGGCGAAAGAGTGAGCCCATATTGATATTTTCTTCAACGCTTAACTCTGAGATAACTGCGTGACCTTCAGGAACATGTGCAATTCCAGCGCGGACAATATCTTCAGGCTTGAGCCCAACGATAGATCGGCCATCCCAAGTGATTGAGCCAGCAGATGGGCTCTCCAACCCTGAGATGGTGCGCAATAAGGTGCTCTTTCCTGCGCCATTTGCTCCGATGACAGTTGTAATTTTTGACTCTTGTGCGGTCATCGAAACGCCATCGAGGGCAATGACAGAACCAAATGATGTTGTGAGGTTCTCAATCTTTAACATTTAAGAGCCACCTAACTGATCGTTGCCGCTCTGGCTAGATGTGCCTAAGTAGGCAGCAAGGACTGCTGGGTCGCGCTTGACGGTATCAAATGTTCCGCTGGCAATCACCTTGCCGAAGTTAAGAACATAGACCTGATCAGAGATCTGACCGATAAAGTCCACATGGTGTTCAACGATAATGATGGAGCAGCGTTGCTTCAACTGCTGCAAGAGAGATGCAAACTTATCGATGTCATCTTGGCCAAGACCTGCTGCTGGTTCATCGAGTAACAAAATTGAAGGTTGAAGAACAAGAGCGCGCGCAATCGAGACTCGCTTTGTTTCTGGGTAGGTAAGTTCTGACGGGTTCTTATCTGCCAGCGCTAAGGCGCCTGCCCAGGCAAGTGCATCTTCAGCGCGACGACGGAGCTTCTTCTCTGCTTGGCCAGATAAGCCAAATAGATCCTTAAAGAAGTTACTTCCGCTTTCAATATTTGCACCCATCATGACATTTTCAACAACTGAAAGTCCGCTAAAGAGTCCAACTCCTTGTAGCGTTCTTGAAATTCCATATCCAGCTAAGTCATAGCTCTTTGGCCAAGAAACGTTCTTTCCGTGAATTGATATCTCACCCGTTGTTACCGGGACTAACCCTGAGATGGAGTTAAAGAGCGTGGTCTTTCCGGCGCCATTTGGCCCGATGAGGCCAACGATGGAATTACTTGGGACATCTAGGTAGACATCATCGAGGGCGACAAGGCCGCCAAACTTTACGGTCAGGTGTGAGATCGACAGAGTTGAATTAGTAGTCATCGCACACCCTTTCGTTCTTGTAGCTTCATATCAGTAGATATGAGGCGAGTAGATTCTAGGCACCCGCGGCCCAATTCGTGTGACAATCTCATAATTAATTGATTGCGAAGCAGCTCCCCAATCATCGGCTGTGTATTCGCCATGCGAGCCATTGCCGAAAATGGTTACCCAATCGCCTGATTGCGCCTTGGAATCTGGGCCGAGATCGACAACAAATTGATCCATAGAAACACGTCCGATTATTGGTGCGCGCTTTCCGTTATGCCAGACACCTGCGCCACGAGCGATGCGCGGAATACCATCGGCATACCCCATTGTGACAACTCCAAGGCGCGTATCTGACTTAGTTGATTCGGTCGCTCCGTAACCAACTGGAGTTCCAGCAGGAACATCTTTCACCAAATACAAGGCAGCGCGTAACTGCATTGCAGGTCGCAACTTAAGTGCACTTGAGCTACCGAGAGTCTGCACATCAGGTGAGAGTCCATATATCGCAATTCCGGTACGCACCATGTCGAAAGCGGCGGCGTTATTTTTCAACGTTGCCGCTGAGTTGGAGAGATGTTTAATGAGATGAGAGAAACCGAGCGCTTCTAACTTTGCGACCATCTCAGCAAATCGCGCCATCTGATCTTGATTCTGTTTTTCACCTGGTTCATCGGCGCGAGCAAAGTGCGAGAAAATTCCAACAATTTCTATATCTTGCACATGCTCTGAATTAAGTTGATCCCATTCAGCTAAGAAACCACCACGAGTCATTCCTGTATCAACTTCTAAATGAACGCGAGCCTTCTTCTGTAATTGACGTGATGCGGCAGCGATCTCAGAGAGCGCCTTCAGGGATGCGGCAGCGATATCGATATCGAGTGATATCGCCTGTGAAAAATCAGAGCCAGGTTGCACCAGCCATGCCAATATCGGAGCGGTAATTCCTGCCTCTCGCAGCGCAACTGCTTCTTCAAGAAGAGCGACTCCCAAATAATCAGCACCTGCAGAGACGGCTGCTTGTGCAACCGGCACAAGTCCATGGCCATAAGCATCGGCCTTTACTACGGCGAGCAGTTTGGTGCCTGAAGTCTTCTTCAAAAGCTCAACGTTAAATTTTATGGCGCTTAGATCAACAATCGCTTCTGCTCTCATCTCTCAATCACCACCATCGCTGAGGCGATACCAGCATCGTGTGAAAGTGAGAGGTGCACCGATGCGCCATCGACGAGATCTGCAATCTGGCCACGGAAGAGGAAATCTGGCTTGCCATTTTCGTGGTTAATTACTTCTGCATCATGCCAATGCAGTCCGTGTTCTGGGCTGAGCGCTTTATAGAGCGCCTCTTTGGCGGCAAAGCGAGCGGCCAGAGATTGCACTGGCTTGTCGCGCTCTGATTCTGTAAAGAGTTTTTCGCGAAGTGATGGGGTGCGCTCAAGAGATTC
>ENA-OUVC01001790-OUVC01001790.1-marine-metagenome-genome-assembly--contig:-NODE-1790-length-12445-cov-3.371847_pt1 | contig 12445 bp, 12 predicted proteins | sample MGYA00248622_ERZ508571 | MGnify/ENA primary metagenome ERZ508571 (study PRJEB26236, sample SAMN06267175) | marine metagenome | isolation source: Columbia River Estuary | place: USA:Columbia River... | reverse complement strand
AGCATTATCTATAATGAACCAGGCATTGAAGTACAGGTTTATCCTAATCCTGTCAAGGACATCATTACCATTTACTTGGCAGAGTCACAGCAAATACGCCTGGTTAACATGGCAGGAGCCACGGTATGGCAAGGCTCTATGGCCGCAGGAAGAAACCAGCTATTAATAAGTCACCTGCCTAAAGGGGTATATACGCTAATCACTCTAAAAGGTCCGCAGCAAATCCTAATTCAATAAAAAAGTACAGAACCCTTTATATGAACCAACCTGAAATAATTAAGCAACCCTGGATTACTCCAGCTATCGTTGAAATCAAAACTGATTTAATCAAACAACAAGAGGAGGAGGCATTGTATCAGCTTCTGACTTCTGATGAAGGTTTTAGATTATTAACTGGTTCTGCTCCCTCTGACTACCGACTTAAGGAAGATAAACAAGACTTTGATGCGCTGGAAGTAGTTCAAGCAATCAATGCCTATGATTTTGCGTGGAAGGGAACGGATCAAAGAGAGTTTGGCTTCATGGCACATGAGATCCAGTCGGTGTTACCGTATACAGTTACTGGTCAGAAGGATCAGGTGGATGCAAACGGTCAGCCGGTTATCCAGCGGGTGAACTATGCGAAACTTACGCCGATACTTCTAAAAGCCATCCAGCAGCAGCAAGAGATGATTCAAAAACTGCAAGAGCAAATTGCGCAAATTAATTCAGCACTTATTGAGGTCTCTAGTAAAGATTGAGGAGATGTTCTTCATTTCACTAATATAGAAAGGCCCCTCACATTCATGAAGGGCCTTCTATATTATTTTCAAAAATAACAGTACCGGGGATTGGACAATTATCTAACTTCCGCATGGATCATTTACTGGATTTTACAAATTGATATTTAACATTTTACGAGTGTAAAAGAGTGGGTGTTGACTGCTGCGGCCATATTTATTATCTTTGATAGCAATGAAAGATTTGGCAACCATAAAATCCAAGCTCGCCATGCTCAAGCCTGAGCTTGAAAGGTCGTATCATGTCAAATCCATTGGCATTTTTGGATCTGCCGTCAGGGCTGATTTTACTTCGAAAAGTGATATCGATTTAATTGTAGATTTCAACCAACCAATTGGCGTTTCTTTTATCGATTTGGCAGATTTTTTAGAACAGAAAATGCAAACTAAAGTTGACCTAGTATCTCGAAACGGGATCAAGCCTCAATACTATACGGCAATCGAAAAAGAGATTGTTTATGTCTAAAAGGGACCCCGCGCTCCTTATCAACGACATTTTAGAAAGTTGCAATAAAATCTTGCAGTACACAAGCTCCATGAATTTTGAAGAGTTTTTGAAAGACTCAAAAACCATCGATGCAGTCATTCGAAATTTTGAGATAATTGGCGAAGCGGCTAATCGCCTCCCAGAAGAGTTCAAGGAGCAACACCCCTCGATTGACTGGCACAAGATCCGAGGATTCAGAAACAGAATTGTTCACGACTACATGGGCATTGATTTTGGAATCGTTTGGGATATCCGAAGCAATTATCTGCCCTCCCTTATTGATTCCTTACAAAATATTTAGTCCTACTAGTTTTAAATATACCAAGGATCAAGATCCAAGGTGATTTCATTAAATTCATATAGTGAAAAAGTTGAGATGCCGCCTCCCCTTGTGCTTGCTTCTTTTAGACTGTAAAACAATCTATCACGGATGGGATATGAAATAAATAAAAACCATTTTCTTTCAAGTCTTTTGACGATTTGTATAGCCAGCAGTTGCTTTTCCCAACCGCTTGTACAAAAACAAGCTGACGCCAGATTAATCATCGAACAAAAAGAACGATTCATCAATAAACCTTTAAAAGACCTACTTAAAGAAATTAAACCAGAGATTAAAAACGCATTTGGCTATGATGCTGGCGCCAGTGGAAGGCCCGCATATTTCAGATTTAAGTTTGTCACAAAAGAACAATCCGATAGTCTTAGGGCAAAAAATCTGTCTCCTATTGTAATTTATGTTTACGTAAAAGAAAATGTTGACTGGTACGTACGCACCAAAAGAACTAAAGAAACAAGTCAAACTTGGACTGAGGATGACTTTCGTAATTATAAAGACTTTATCGTTATAGACATAGAAGTTTACGATAGTGCCACTACGGATAAATAGAATGAAGGGTAATTCCTTTCTTGTATGTCAAACATGCCAATAATTACTTAAGAGGTTTCAGTTTTACTTTTTTTGATATGATCCTATCTTTTTCCAAAAATTATCAAGAAGGTACTACAAGATTAGCAAGGTCAAAAACCCCGGATCAAGATCCAGGGCCTTTGATATTATTTTCAAAAATAAAAGTACCGGGGATAGGACGATTATCTAACTTCCTTATTGATGATTTTCTCGATTTTACTGACTGATATTTAGCTCTTTAAGACGAACATATGATAGGTATTGACAGCTCAGCCCACAATTATTATCTTTGACATGAATGAAAGACCTAACCACTATAAAATCTGTTTTGACCACGCTCAAGCCTGAGCTTGAAAAGGCCTTTCATGTCAAATCCATTGGCATTTTTGGGTCTGCTGTCAGAACCGATTTCTCACCAGAAAGTGACATTGATTTAATTGTTGATTTCGACCAACCCATTGGCATTTCCTTCATAGATCTGGCCGATTTTTTGGAGCAAAAGATGCAATCGAAAGTCGATTTAGTATCCAAAAAAGGAATCAAGCCTCAATACTATGCAGCAATCGAAAAAGAGATTGTTTATGTCTAAAAGGGACTCAAGATCACAATAGCCTCCATGAAATATTTCGTCTACTTACTCGTATTATTTACTTTTTTTTCATGCCAACATTACAAAATTGATGGCGAGAAATATACAATATTAGAAAAAGTAAAACTTCGTGAGGGTCCTTTTATTACCTATTTTAAAGATAAAGTATTTGCAAAGTGCATAGAAAAAATCTATCAAGAGGATAGTTTTGCTATAAGGAGCCAAATTTTTAAAACATGGATGAGCTATGAGGCCCACGGAGGAATGGTCTTTGATGAGCAAGATTACAAAGCTCTTGAGAGCTCAATCGATAGCACAGCCTCAGCGTTTGTAACAAAACACTTTTCGGATTGGGACTATAGATCTGAAACAGATGTATTGAGCACCTGCTTGAATTTCAGAAATAGCAAGAAATTAGACTCCATGGCAATGTCTCTGTATAGGAAGTATAAGATACGCTATAGACAAAAGCACCAATTTGATTGACTTAAAAATAATTAAATGCAAGTGCTGATTTTATTGAAATATGAAAGGCCCCGGATCAACATCCAGGGCCTTCAAATATTATTTTCAAAAATAACAGTACCGGGGATTGGACAATTATCTAACTTCCGCATGGATCATTTACTGGATTTTACAAATTGATATTTAACATTTTACGAGTGTAAAAGAGTGGGTGTTGACTGCTGCGGCCATATTTATTATCTTTGATAGCAATGAAAGATTTGGCAACCATAAAATCCAAGCTCGCCATGCTCAAGCCTGAGCTTGAAAGGTCGTATCATGTCAAATCCATTGGCATTTTTGGATCTGCCGTCAGGGCTGATTTTACTTCGAAAAGTGATATCGATTTAATTGTAGATTTCAACCAACCAATTGGCGTTTCTTTTATCGATTTGGCAGATTTTTTAGAACAGAAAATGCAAACTAAAGTTGACCTAGTATCTCGAAACGGGATCAAGCCTCAATACTATACGGCAATCGAAAAAGAGATTGTTTATGTCTAAAAGGGACCCCGCGCTCCTTATCAACGACATTTTAGAAAGTTGCAATAAAATCTTGCAGTACACAAGCTCCATGAATTTTGAAGAGTTTTTGAAAGACTCAAAAACCATCGATGCAGTCATTCGAAATTTTGAGATAATTGGCGAAGCGGCTAATCGCCTCCCAGAAGAGTTCAAGGAGCAACACCCCTCGATTGACTGGCACAAGATCCGAGGATTCAGAAACAGAATTGTTCACGACTACATGGGCATTGATTTTGGAATCGTTTGGGATATCCGAAGCAATTATCTGCCCTCCCTTATTGATTCCTTACAAAATATTTAGTCCTACTAGTTTTAAATATACCAAGGATCAAGATCCAAGGTGATTTCATTAAATTCATATAGTGAAAAAGTTGAGATGCCGCCTCCCCTTGTGCTTGCTTCTTTTAGACTGTAAAACAATCTATCACGGATGGGATATGAAATAAATAAAAACCATTTTCTTTCAAGTCTTTTGACGATTTGTATAGCCAGCAGTTGCTTTTCCCAACCGCTTGTACAAAAACAAGCTGACGCCAGATTAATCATCGAACAAAAAGAACGATTCATCAATAAACCTTTAAAAGACCTACTTAAAGAAATTAAACCAGAGATTAAAAACGCATTTGGCTATGATGCTGGCGCCAGTGGAAGGCCCGCATATTTCAGATTTAAGTTTGTCACAAAAGAACAATCCGATAGTCTTAGGGCAAAAAATCTGTCTCCTATTGTAATTTATGTTTACGTAAAAGAAAATGTTGACTGGTACGTACGCACCAAAAGAACTAAAGAAACAAGTCAAACTTGGACTGAGGATGACTTTCGTAATTATAAAGACTTTATCGTTATAGACATAGAAGTTTACGATAGTGCCACTACGGATAAATAGAATGAAGGGTAATTCCTTTCTTGTATGTCAAACATGCCAATAATTACTTAAGAGGTTTCAGTTTTACTTTTTTTGATATGATCCTATCTTTTTCCAAAAATTATCAAGAAGGTACTACAAGATTAGCAAGGTCAAAAACCCCGGATCAAGATCCAGGGCCTTTGATATTATTTTCAAAAATAATAGTACCGGAGAGCAGACTTGAACTGCCGACCTTCGGGTTATGAATCCGATGCTCTAACCAGCTGAGCTACCCCGGCGTTCCCCTTTAGGGGGGCGTAAAGGTAAGAAATTTTACGCACTCAGGATAGTAGCGCACGGAGTCTTTCCAAGTGTTCGGGGTTGATATGGTACTCAAAAAAACGTTTGTCAGTTTTACTGCGAATATTCTGCACAAGTGAAACTTTTTCCTGACTCAAAAAACTGTATTTCTCATTAATTCGATTAATGATATCACTGCGCACTTTTTTCTGCATTCCCTGGTTCTTATCCTTCAAACCCAACACATAATTAATCTCAGGAATCGTAACAGTTAGACCTTGAAGTTGTTTGGCCATCAATAGTTCCAGCAGTGAAATTTCAGTTGCAACAAACGGGTGCTTTGAATCCTCGGTATCAGGCATGGAACTATTCAACAATAATTTCCTTTTCTTTTTATACTGGATATACGCCACGACAAAAAGGACAGCAAGAAGTGGTAACATCCATATGTAGTCACTAAATGCTGCTTCCTTACGCCAAATTTCATAGGTATGAGTGGAGAAACGAGTTGTATCAATATAAATAGAGTCATAGCGTCCAGTGGAGGAATTAATTCGGAAAAGATGCTGCCGGTCCCAATATAATAACATGTAAGGCTGTATGCGATAGAGCGTTTGAGTTAATGAGGGGTCGACTAATACTTTAATGGAGTTAGACTCAAAATCCACCCAATAAATTCTACTCATGTATACTGCAAATAGGCCCTTATCAATAGAAAATACCTTAGCCGGGGATTGCAGTATGTTTAGCGCATCCTGGTTAGTTCGCCCCAAATATTCCCAATGAAATGTTTTCAAATTGAGACGATAGCTTGTTGACAAATTAGACAACTCATCCTTCTCCCTTGCTACCCCATCATTAATTATCCGCTGGTAGGGAACATATAAAAAGTTTTGACTGGAATCTACCCAAATACAATGCCCTGAAGTGACAGAAGCAGGCATAAAAACCTCCCGATTAAGCACCACTACATCCCACTCCCTATCTCTGAAATTATACTTACGAAGTATCCCGTTGGATTTCCAAAAGCCGTACCCGCCGAATTCATAAATATTACCCCCTACTGGAAAAATATATGACCCCGTATTATAATTTGCATTTACTGTAGCATCTAACCTCTCAAACTTCAATGAGTCTGGTTTAGAGCTTTCGGGCCTATACTTATAAATTTTGCCAGTATTGTGAAGGTGAAAAAAAAGACTCCGATCAATTTTAATAAACTCCCCGCTATTCATTTTGAAAATGGCGGGATCAAATGAAGAAATTTGGTTAAAAGACCCAACCTCAATAGAAAGGGATCTTGTAGGCTTGGACAATAAATCCGTAAAAAAAGGACTCGACCTTATATAGAAAACAGAATCAGGTCCTATTTGCAACTGACTATAACTTGGGCTGGAAGCAAAAAATGACAAGAAGAACAATATAAATGATATGTAATTGATTTTCATCATTTTAATTAGTTAGTAACCTGTTTTTATAATGACCCCTCCCAACCTAAATATAGGAAATAACCTGTAACTTAACCAGTTCCATTACTTAATTCAATTAAAAAGAAGAGACCAGCAGATAAATTTGTACTTGTCCAATTATCGGGACCCACCCATTAGCGATTACCCTTATCATTTATGAAATTCAACCCCTCTGATTAGCAAGGAGGGGTTTCTTTTTTTCTATCCCAACCCGTGACTAGTATGCATTTCCGGTATTTCAACAAATGGAAAGCCCTTCTTGAGCAACCGCTCCCTAAAGTCTACCTGGACTGAATACTCCCCATGCACTAAAAATAAGTGCCTTACCTCCCCGGGAACTTGATCTGAAAGCCACTGACAAAGATCCTCGTAATCTCCATGGGCACTCATGCTGGGAATAAGACCAACTGAAGCATGCACCTCATGCGCCACACCAAAAATGCTTACCTCAGACATTCCAGACAATAAACGCCCCCCAAGTGAACGAGGCTCACAATAGCCTGTAAACAATATCCCATTGCGCGAGTTTTCTATATTATTACTAATATGATGTTTGACTCTGCCGGCATCGGCCATGCCACTTGCTGAAATGATCACCATAGGACCATCTATAAAATTCAACTGTTTCGATTCCTCCACTGTTTTGATGTATCGCAATGAAGAAAAGTCAAAAGGGTCCAAGTCACTTTCCATTATTTTTTGAATACTCTTATTAAAGTAGTTTGGATATTTTTTAACCAATTCAGTCGCCTCCACACTTAATGGACTATCCACATAAATGGGGACAGATGGGAGGCGGTTCTCAAGATCTAGCTGATTTAACTGAAATAGTAGTTCCTGGGTTCGTCCTACACTAAAAGCGGCAAGGATCAACTTTCCTTTTTTACGGATACAAATCTTATCAATCCACTCCAATAATAAATCAGGGGTTGACTGATTCAGCGGATGAAGCCTGTTGCCGTAGGTAGACTCCAACAAAATAATCTCGGCCTGCGAGAATGAAGCAGGGGATCGCAAAATGGCATCTCGATAACGACCAATATCCCCGCTAAAAGTTAAACGCCGGGTTTCCCCTTTCTCGTGGATCTTTAAGTGGACTGCGGCACTCCCAATAATGTGGCCAGCATCGGTGAATTGCAGCTCCACTCCTTCCATAATGGAAGTCCAACTGCCATATTCGGCTGTTTCAAAACAACTAAATGAAGCCTGTGCTTGCTCTTTGGTATAGAGAGGATACAACAAGGGTTGATTTTGCTGCTTCCTTCTTTTATTAATGTAACGAATATCATCCTCCTGAATTTGTGCTGAATCTTCAAGTAGTACCATCGACAGTTCTTTCGTAGCAGGTGTGCACCAAATTTTTCCCTGAAAACCCTCCTCCACCAGCTTTGGGATTAAGCCGGCATGATCAATATGTGCATGACTAAGAACCATTACATCAATGGTCGATGGATCAAAACCAAAATGACGATTGAGTGCATTTGTTTCTTTTCCCATTCCCTGAAAAAGACCACAATCCAGTAAGATTTTTTTTCCAGATGAAAGTTCAAGCAAATGCTTTGACCCGGTTACGGTTCTTGCCGCACCATGAAAGGAGATTTTCATACACAACTAATATGGCTGGTAATTTAGTCTTTTCTCTTAAAGGACCAGGTGATCAAAAAACGAGCCACCTCAATACCTTGTTCGTTATACCCCGATGAAACCACGGGAAGTTCAACTGATTCACCTGTTTCGTACGCTTTTTGTATGGCCTCCTGCAATTCTTTTCCTTGCTCACAAGTGAAACGGGTTACACCGATTGCCTTTTTGAAAAATTGACTCTCGATCCGAATTACCAACATGGAAATTGCGGGCTTGCGTTGATACAAATGAGCCATAGCCAATAGACCCGTACTCATTTCTGCAGCCATCCCTAGGCAAGCAAAATAGGTGGAACGAAAAGGATTTTTTGTCAAGAACTGGTATCGCAGTTTTACAACTGCACGAGCAGGAGTGATTAGTTCCAAACGTAGGCCTGCTAAAAAAGCAGCGGGTAAACGGGTTAACAGGAAGAACCGAAATAAAAAAGGGTTGCGAATTAATTTAAAAAAAGCTTCCATACTATTCAGATAACCCTTCCTGTGTTCGTAATAAATCCTCTAATGTTTCTCGCCGGCGAATCAATTGCAACATACCTTCTTTATAAAACACCTCTGCAGGTCTATACCTTGCATTGTATTGAGAAGCCATTTCAAAACCATAAGCCCCGGCATTTTGAATAGACAATAAATCTCCCTCGCGTACTGCAGGCAGATCACGATCAGCACCCAATGTATCAGTTTCGCAAATATTTCCAACAACTTGATAGGTTTTATCAGGGGCTGTAGGATTGGTCAAGTTTTCTATATGGTGATAGGCGTCATAAAACATTGGACGAATCAACTGGTTCAATCCGCTATCAACGCCTGCAAAAGTTAATGTTCCATTTTCCTTGATCACATTCACCGTAGTAAGTAAATAACCTGCTTCACAAACCATGTATTTTCCAGGCTCAAACCATACTTGTAGCGATCGTCCTGTTTTTTGCTGATAGGCTGAGAAAAGTTCAGCAACTGCATTACCGACTGCATGAATATCGGTTCCTTTTTCACCGGGATGATAAGGAACTTTAAATCCACCCCCTAGATCAATGACGCGCACATCCGGAAAGTCCGCTACGATGTCTAATAAAAGACGAACACCTTGTACAAAGATATCAGCATCTTTGATTTCACTGCCGGTGTGGATATGTAATGTATGAACCTGAATTTTATAGGCTGAGACTAGCGCATGCACTTGATTCAGCTGTTCAACCGGTATACCAAATTTACTACCCGCATGACCCGTTGAAATTTTTAGGTTACCGCCAGCCATGATGTTGGGGCGAAGTCGAATCCCCACTGGATATGAACTACCGAATCGCTTTCCAAATTTTTCAAGCGCAGATAAGCTGTCTACATTCACAAAAGCCCCCAATGAAACAGCTTCTTCAATTTCGGTGAAATGAATACTGTTTGAAGTATACAATATTTTATCGTTAGAGAACCCGGCCTTTAGGGCTAATTTAATTTCATTAATGGAACTGCAATCAATACAGCAACCCAGGGAATTAACATAACGTAATACTTGTTGATTCGTAAGTGCTTTGGCCGCATAAAAAAAACGCACATCCCAATTCGAGAAAGCTTGTTTTAAATTTTCGTACTGAAACCGGATACGCTCAGCATGATACACATAGAGGGGTGTGCCGTATTGACGAGCAGCCTCAATTAGTATTTCAGGAGCCAAGTGGGAGGACATGGAGCGAAGATAACAAGATCAGTCTTCTTGACTTTCGTTGGCAGGAGATTCAGTAATCACTTCGTCCTGCACGATTGTTGGTGCAACTAATTGCTCAGCCAACACTTCGCGAATTTTAGGAAGATCATCCGAAGAGTTGATACCAAAATAGTCCATAAAGCTTCGTGAGGTTGCATAGACAAGTGGGTGCCCAGGCAATTTCTCGTTACGTCCAGCTATAACAATCAATTCTTTTTCCAATAATTTTTGTACAGCGTAGTCGGAGCTTACCCCGCGAATGGCTTCAATTTCGCCCTTCGTAACGGGTTGCTTGTAGGCAATAATTGCCAGCGTTTCCAATGAAGCAGTAGTGAGTCTTTTCAAAAACTTATCACCATAAATCTGTGCAATGGTACGGTGGTAGTCCTTCTTGGAAAGGAACTGCCAACCTCCACCACTCTGCACTACTTCAAATGGGTAAAAGTCAGATGCATACTTTTCGGTAATTCCGTTCAAAGCAGCTTCGATCTGGTCTAGGGTTGCCCGGTCCTCCAAAAAACCTAGCGCGTTGTTAACGTAATCCGTTAATTCTAGGGTAGTCAATGGCCGATCACTGGCAAATATCAGGGCCTCGACGTGAGGCAATAAGGTTGAAATTTCAGGCATGGTTGGAAACTTGAAAATACAAAGAAGCGGAATAGGGCTAACAGAAAATTGTACACAGTCCTATTAACCCTGCAAAGCAGCGGCCCCACTAACGATTTCAGTCAATTCGGTAGTGATGGCAGCCTGACGTGCACGGTTATAAGAAATTTTCAGTGAACGCAACATTTCGTTAGCGTTCTCACTAGCCTTATCCATGGCGGTCATCCTGGCTCCATGCTCAGAAGCATTGGAGTCAAGTACAGCCTTGTACAGCTGGGTATTAAGAATACGAGGCATCAACTCCGCAACGAGGGTATTTTTTTCAGGATCAAAAATAAAATCAGCTTGAGTGCTACCTTCCTTTTTCTCAGCACGGGGAATAGGCAAATAACGCTCCGCTACAAATCGTTGTGTAGCCGCGTTTTTAAACTGACTATAAATAATTTCAACTGCATCAAACTCCTTATTCAAAAAAGCCTGGCGAGCCGCAGCTGCAGCCTCCTGCACCTTTTCAAAGCTCAACTGTAGAAAAATATCCTTGAAAGTTGCGTCTGTTTTGAAATTTAACTTGGTTAGATTTTCGTAGGCCTTTTTACCAATATTCCAAATAGTAACATTTCCGTTTTTGGCCTGGTCGGCATACTTTTCAGCAATAGTGCTCTTGGTCAATTTTACCACATTAGCATTAAACGCACCTGCAAGACCACGATCGCTGCTGATTACAATCAGTAACACTTTTTCAACTGGACGCTCCGCCGCTAGTGCCATCTCGGAACCCGCCTCACTGGCACTTACAATGTTAGACAACATGTCCTGCAGCTTCTGGGCATAGGGACGCATTTGAATAATAGCATCCTGAGCACGGCGAAGTTTAGCCGCACTTACCATTTTCATTGCCTTGGTAATTTGCTGGGTACTTTGTACTGATTTTATTCGATTTCTGACTTCTTTGAGCTGGCCTGCCATGTACGCTTGTTTGGGGTGCAAATTTAGGGTTTTTTTTGGCTTATATTTGCCGCCTTATGCTTGGATATATCTCCAAAATATTTGGCGGCAGCAAGTCGGAAAAAGACGTCAAAAAAGTACAACCGCAGGTAGGCGCCATTAATGGCTTCTTTGCGCAATATCAACAGCTCAGTAACGACCAATTACGTGGCAAGACTGCGGAATTTAGATCTCGTATCAAAACACATCTGCTTGCTATTGATGAACAGATTGCTGCACAAAACCAAGCTGCAGAAAGCCTACCCCCTGAAGACCTCAGCGGAAAGGATGCCATTTATCAAGAGGTTGATCGTCTTCGCAAAGAACGAAACAAGGAAATTGAAGTTATCCTGGAACAACTATTACCGGAGGCGTTTGCCGTAATTAAAGAAACCGCCCGTCGTTTTAAAGAAAATAAAGAGATCGTAGCCACTGCCACTTCACTAGACAAAGACCTGAGTGTAAAAAGCGACTATGTAAGAATTGAAGGAGATCAGTCGATTTTTAAGAATAGCTGGACCGCGGCCGGTGCCACTATCACCTGGAACATGCTACATTATGATGTGCAATTGATAGGTGGTATAGTCCTGCACCAGGGAAAAATTTCAGAAATGGCCACCGGTGAGGGAAAAACACTCGTTTCTACCCTTCCTGCCTATTTAAATGCATTGCCTGGAGAAGGCGTTCATCTAGTAACCGTTAACGACTATTTGGCTAAGCGAGATCAGGAATGGAATGGCCCTCTTTTTGAGTGGCTGGGAATTACAGTTGACTGCATTGACAAACACCAACCCAACTCGGAGGAAAGAAGAAAAGCGTACACGGCTGATATAACTTACGGAACTAATAACGAGTTTGGTTTTGACTACTTGCGTGATAACATGGTCCATAGCCCGGAGGAAATGGTACAGCGTAAACACCATTACGCCATGGTGGATGAAGTAGACTCCGTATTAATCGACGATGCCCGTACACCGCTGATCATATCAGGACCTGTAGCAAAGGGCGACGATCAACAATATCATATCCACAAACCTCGTATCCAGCAATTAGTAGTTGAACAGGAGAAAATTGTTCGTAATTGCCTCAACGAAGCTAAACGTCTAATTA
>ENA-OUVC01001788-OUVC01001788.1-marine-metagenome-genome-assembly--contig:-NODE-1788-length-12453-cov-4.839447_pt1 | contig 12453 bp, 12 predicted proteins | sample MGYA00248622_ERZ508571 | MGnify/ENA primary metagenome ERZ508571 (study PRJEB26236, sample SAMN06267175) | marine metagenome | isolation source: Columbia River Estuary | place: USA:Columbia River... | reverse complement strand
TGCCGATTATCCATTCGCTCCAAATTATGTGGAGATCAACGATCTTGATGGCGGAAAGCTCCGTGTTCATTACCTTGATGAAGGCCCACGCGATGGCGACATCGTGCTGCTTATGCACGGCGAACCGTCGTGGTCCTACTTGTACCGCAAAATGATTCCCATACTGGTTGCAGCAGGCCACCGCGTGATTGCACCTGACCTCGTCGGTTTCGGAAAATCAGATAAACCAACCGAAATGACCGACTATTCCTATTCGCGTCACGTGCAATGGATGGCCGAGTTGCTCTTTGATCACCTGTCCATTCGCAAGGCCACGTTCTTCGGCCAAGACTGGGGCGGGCTTGTTGGGCTTCGCCTCGTTGCCGCAGAACCCGAGCGTTTTTCACGCATTGTGGTGAGCAACACCGGTCTTCCTACTGGCGAACATCCACCAACCGATGCATTTATTGCCTGGCGCGACTTCTCGCAGAATTCAAAAGTGTTCCCAATAGGCATGATCGTCAATGGTGGAAGCGCAACAGACTTAAGCGAAGCCACTATTGCCGCATACGACGCACCATTCCCTGACGACTCGTTTAAGGCTGGCGCGCGAATTTTCCCTTCGTTCGTTCCAACATCGGTTGCCGACCCTGCATCCAACGACAACATTGCAGCATGGGAGATTCTGAAGAAATTTGAGCGTCCAGTGTTGTGTTGCTTTGGCGACAAAGACCCAGTCACCAAGGGTGGAGCAAAACCATTCATGACGTTGATCCCTGGAGCGCAAGGTCAGCCACACGTCACCATTGAAGGTGGTGGACATTTCGTTCAAGAAGACAAGGGCGAGGAAGTCGCCGCACTCATCAACTCATTCATCGCATCAACACCTCTGTAAAGGAAACAAACATGGAAATCACACTGCTTGGAACTGGAAGCCCACTACCCGACCCACGTCGAGGCGGACCAGCAACATTGGTTCGCGCAGGTGGACAAACCATCCTCGTGGACGCTGGTCGCGCAGTCGTCATGCGCCTCGCGGGAGCAGGCACATTGCCCGTGTTGCTGAACGCAGTGCTCATTACCCACCTGCATAGCGATCACATCACCGATCTCAATGACGTCATCACTTCACATTGGGTAATGACGGGTCAAGAAACTCCACTTGTGGTGTACGGCCCTCCGGGAACGCAAACCGTCGTTGATGGAATTTTGATGATGCTTGCACCAGACATTTCATACCGTCTTGCCCACCACACCGACACGCTTACCTATAAGCCAAAAGTTGTGGTTACCGAAGTGCAACCAGGTGCAACGTTTGCAATTGGCGATGTGCAGGTAAAAGTCGCACGCACGCACCACCAACCAGTTGAGCCAACGGTTGCATTCCGCTTGGAACACGACGGCAAGTCAGTAGTGCTTGGTGGCGATGGCATTCCTTGCGACACGCTGGACGAAATTTGTGCAGGTGCCGATGCCTACGTGCAGACCGTGATCCGCGAAGACTTGGTGAAGCTCGTTCCTAACAAGCGATTCCTCGACATTTTGGACTACCACTCAACGGTTGAGCAGGCTGCACAAACAGCAACTAAAGCTGGCATTAAGAAATTAATCCTTACGCATTACGTTCCATCGATGCAGCCAGGTCAAGAAGAGGAATGGCGCGCATTTGCTGCGAAGTATTTCGATGGTGAAATCGTGCTGGGCGACGACCTCACCACCACCACCATCTAACCCTCGGTTGGGTCTGTAACTGCAATTCCACTTTCAGACGCTGCGGCACACAGTTTTTTGTCCGAACTAGAGAAGAGATCGGCGCGCACCATAAGTGCGGTTGCTAAATGAATTGCATCTGCGCTCTTCAATGGCAATTCCTTCACCAGCTCACACGAGGCGTCAATTACCTCAGAAGTGATGTCCACGAGAACCACATCTGCAAATAATTTGTCCATTGCATTCAGACGCGCCCGCATAGCACTCGCCGAAACACTTCCCTCGCGCACTTTTCTCATGAGTGCAGAATGCATTTCAGTACGTGTCAACTGAGAGCACACCTTTTCATCACTGAAATTCCAGATGTTTAAGTTTTCTTCAGAACCGATTTCTTTGATGATGAATTTGAGGAGAGATGACGTGTCGAAATAGGTGATCATTAATTGCGATCTTCAATAACTACTTCAGAGAGACTGAAGCCAAGATCTATTGGCGGCGGAAGCTTTTTACGTCTCGTAAGAGCTGGTCGCGCCTTACCTTCGGCAATTAAACGTTCGAGTATGAGTTTTGATTCACTGACTGGGCTAATGCGCGCAACCGGTTTTCCGTGTTCTGTCACGATGATTTCGTCTCCCTTTTGGACACGATCGATGTACTTGCTGAATTGGCTCTTCAAGTCACGAATTCCGACTTCAACCTGACGGGTTTGAGCGATTTTCTTCATTCTTCAATTGTAGTCACATCTGTCTTTGATAATGACCACAATTTTCCTACACCCTCACGGGTGAAGTTATGTGTGGGCCTAACCCTCTTGGCGGAAGCCCCATTCAACACCCTGCGGAGTGTCTCGTACCTCAACGTTGATTTCGGCGAAACGATCGCGAATCATGTCGGAAAGATCGAAGCGCTTATCGGCACGAACCTGTGCGCGCAGATCGAGCAGTAACTGCACGAATGGCCCAACTACTTCGCGCGGGTCACGTAACCCACCTGTGGCCGCACCTGCAAGACGCGTCACCATGCTGCGCAGCACACTGCGCGCATAATCAGCGTCCGAGCTCTGCAGAGTGTCAATAGACCATCCAGCAATCGCGTCATCAAGCTCGAGCGCGGCTCGCGCAGCAGCGTCCGCATCGGCATTATCAATTGCCGTTTGAAACGCAATATTCAATCGATCGGTTGCCTGTCGCAAATTGCTATCTGCGGTTTCAACGACTGCCGATGCGATTGGTTCAACTACAGCCGCTACAGATGTCGCAGCATCCGACCACGGGTTGCGTAAACGATCAATAGAGAACACTTCACCGCTAGCGATTTCAGTTGTCGCTCCACGTAAGCGCAAACTGATCACTCCCTTACCCACCACCGTTGCAGTATTTGCATCGAGGTCGAGCATGAGGCCGGTGTGTTCATCTACACCCAATACGTATACGTCGTCGGGCAACTCTGTCTCCATTACTGAAAGGCGACGTTCGCCCATGTAACAAAAACGAGTGTCGTGATGCCCGCCTTCAGCATTGTTGTAATGCGGAATGACAACAGCATTCACGCCAATTTCACCAAGAATATTTAGACCCTCTAGCCAATACGGGTTTGCACCTGCCTTGTAAATTTCATACACAGGAAGTGTGAATCTGCCAAGCGTTAACGCTGCAGCAGATGCGAATGTGACTACTCCGCCATCGCGCAGCTTCTTCGCAAGCAAACCAGCAAGTGGACTTCCGCTCCATTGACGCAATGCATACGTTGGCGAACCCGGGCCCGCAAATACATAGTGTGCATCGGCAACGAGTTGCAGGCCGCGCTCAACCGTCAATGCATCTGCGTCAATCAGCTGAGTAAGCCCCGCAACGTCCAACTTCATATTGATGCTGGTGTTGAAATACTCCACCGCTTTTGACGCTAACTCTGGAGCGTTTTCTTGAAACCCGTATGGCGTGTCGAGCAATGTTGCGCGCGCAGGGCTTGGCAACATACGAGAAATTAAACGGTGTGTTGGCACCATGGTTGGCGCGGTTTCACCAGAACCCATAATGACCAACATGCGTGGAAGCGTCATGAAAAGAACCCATCTGTTGTTGCTGTATGCACTACTTGAGCAAAACGCACGGGGTGTTGTGCATGCAAGTCGTGATCTGCAGGACTAAACCATTCAACCCGCACTTTTGGCACACTATGCAATGCGCGTTCAACTGCCTGGCGTTTGGTATCTGAAAACACTCCGCCTGGTCCTTCTGCGGGAACGAACATTACTGGCACCGTAATGTCCTTATATATATGAGTGGGTTTGTGTTCCCACAAGCCACGCAACACCATCAGGTGACGCTCCAACGTAAGCCACGGCCGAATAGTTCCGTCGGGAAGTAGTTCGAAGTTTGCCATCGAGCCGTCGATACCCGTCTTTGGCCAATCGGGATGAGCGCCTTCCATGTATCCGCGCATACGCGCCACAGGAGTACCCAACAAATTTGGCGGGCGAAGTGCCACTGAGCATTCTTCCCACTGCGGAAAATGTTCTTGCAGTTCCAAAAATCCACCATCAACAGCAACTACCCCGCGCACAAGTTCGGGATATTTGTGAGCAAGTTCGACAACCACGTTGCCGCCCCACGACTGACCAGCAACTACGGGCCGAACAAACCCCTGTGTTGCAAGCACTCGCAACAAACCAGCTACATCGTTCGTCACCGTCTGCATGTCGTAGCCGTCAATGGGTTTTTCACTCAAGCCATGCCCACGCAAGTCGACTGCCACCACCGCATGACCAAGGGCAGCGAACTCAAGCGCCGCGCCTTCCCACAACATTGCATTTGAAGCCAGCCCGTGAATGAGCACCAACGGAGCAAGCGTTGCGTCTGGAGCATTTCCCCAGCGCACCGTTCGCAGCATCACACCGGTGCCCGGATCCACCATCACCGTGGTGCACTCAGCAGAATTCATAGCAATCACACTACGCTTCACATTCAATGAAGCCGAATGTCCTGCTCATAACTTTGGATCAATTCCGTGCAGATTGCTTGTCCATTGCTGGCCATCCACTCGTTCGAACGCCAAACCTTGATCGACTTGCACAACAAGGCGTGCGCCTCACCAAGCACTACAGCCAATGTGCTCCGTGCAGCCCCGGCCGCGCAAGTTTGTATACGGGCATGTACCAAATGAATCATCGCGTAGTTGCCAATGGCACACCACTCGACAGGCGATTCGACAATGTTGCACTGCTTGCACAACGTGCGGGATATTCACCGGTGTTGTTTGGCTACACCGACCAAGCATTTGACCCACGCGACATTGCAGACCCAAACGATTCACGGCTGAACTCTTACGAAGAAGTGCTTCCAGGTTTTGATTGCAAACTGTTTATTCCCGAACCGCACACGTTGTGGATCGAACACTTGCGTGCCAATGGCTTTGATGTGCCAATGAATGCACAGCAGGCACTGCTGAGCGAGCCATCGCGACCTGCAGAGTTTGGAATGTCGGCGTTTCTTACCGATCACTTTCTTGCATGGTTGCGCGAGCAAGACGGCTCGTGGTTTGCACATGCCAGTTACCTTCGCCCGCATCCTCCGTATTCGGCTGCAGGTAAATGGTCAACTGCATACGACCCAGCAGATGTTCCGATGCCATTAAGCCCATCAGATGAGCGTCACCCTTTCCACGATTTCGCCTTGCAAATTCCAGGCGCAGCAGCGCCAACCGACGAGTCGAAAGTTCGTCACATGATTGCCCAGTATTACGGCATGATTGGCGATGTTGACGAGCAACTCGGTCGCGTGTGGGACACCTTGGTTGAACTTGGAATGTGGGAAAACACCGTCATCATCGTGACTGCAGATCATGGTGAACAATTAGGCGATCATGGTCTGAAAGAAAAACTTGGATTCTTTGATCAGAGCTATCACATTCTTGGAATTGTTCGCGATCCTCTCCATGCTTCACAACACGGAACCGAAGTCACAGAATTCACTGAAAATGTTGACATCGTGCCAACCATTGCCGAAGCACTTGGTCAACCCGTGCCGAAACAATGCGATGGTTTACCGCTCACACCATTTCTTCGGGGTGAACCACTTCCGCAATGGCGAGATGCAGCATCCTATGAATACGACTGGCGTCACTATTTCATTCGCATGGGCGAACGGAATTGGCCATGGGATCAACGCTTAGAAAAACAGAATCTCGCCGTGCGCCGCTACGACGACAAGGCATATGTGCAATTTGGTGATGGAACGTGGTTGGCATTTGACCTTGCTGCAGACCCAACATGGCGCACCACGTTTACCGATCCATCACGAGTACTCACCATGGCACAAGACATGTTGGTGTGGCGCTCTCGTCATACCAATCGTGATCTCACCGGCATGCTCGTGGAAGACGGTGGCATTGGCGAATGGCCAACAGGCGTTGCGTGGCGTAACTGAATTCACGCTGTCAATCCGACTTCACCCAATTAGCACCAATTACTATTTAATAGTCCCTTGAGCCGACCCCCTGTTGGCCTTGCACAGAAAGACCTCCCCCACATGCTTGCTGCACTCGCTCGTTTTAGCGTTCGTCACCGCCGAATCATGGTGTTCGGAATTTGGATTCCACTGCTTGTAATCGGTGTCGTTCTGTCAGGAAAGATGGGAAGCAACTTCAGCACCGAGTTTGAATTGCCACAGAGCGAAGCAAACGATGTGCAGAAGCTGCTCGAAGCGAACAGTCCAAACAAGGCCGGGCTTTCTGGTGAGATCGTATTCTCGTCGCCAAACGGTGTGAACTCCGACGATGTGGTTGCCGCACTCACACCATTTTTTGACAACGTTGAATCGCTACCTGGCGTAACGGTTACTTCGCCATTTAGCGAAACGTCACAGGGCCAAATCAACCAAGCAGGTACCACAGGTTTTGCTTCGCTTGATGTTTCACTTCGTTCGCAATCAGAAGCAATAGCGCTCTCCACCCAAATTCAGGACATGGGTAAAGCCGTAAACATCACTGATCTGAAAATGGAATACGGTGGAAACATTTTCGCTGGTTTTGAATTGCCTGCTTCCGAGTTATACGGCTTGCTTGCCGCAATGGTCATTTTGGTTCTTGCTTTTGGTTCTGTACTTGCCATGGGTTTGCCAATTGGAACAGCGCTTATCGGTCTTGGTGTGGGATCGTCGCTTGCCATCATTTTGAGCCACGTTGTTCCAATGCCCGACTTCACTACGTCTCTTGTTGCGATGATTGGCCTTGGCGTGGGCATTGACTACGCGCTGTTTATCGTCACTCGCTATCGCGAAGGATTAGCCGAAGGACTCACTGTTGAAGAAGCAGTTGTTGATGCAGTCGACACTTCAGGGCGGGCAGTTATTTTCGCAGGAATCACCGTCATCATTTCTTTGCTCGGATTGTTCGTCATGGGCCTTGCGTTTGCTCGTGGTCTTGCAATTGGAGCAGTGGTTGGCGTGCTCATCATGATGATTGCTTCAATCACATTGCTTCCATCGCTACTTGCAATGGTGAAGCATCGCATTGGAGTAACCACCTGGTCAGCACTCATTTCACTCGTTGTCTTCATTGTCAGTTCTTTGATTGCTGTCATTACCGAAACTCCTGTAATTGCACTCATTGGAGTCATTGCGGTTGTTGTCGTAACCGCGATGAGTTTCGCAATCAAACCATTGCGCCGTCATATTCCACACCGCACACCAAAGGCAAAAGAGCTCTCATTTTGGTATCGCTGGAGTCGTTTCATTCAGCGTCGTCCGTGGACTGCCGCACTCAGTGCAACAGCAATTTTGTTGGTGCTTGCTGCACCACTGGCCTCTATTCGCTTGGGTTTTGGAGACAACGGCAACGCACCAGAATCGACCACCGTTCGTCGCGCATACGACATGTTGGCCGAAGGGTTCGGACCAGGATTTAACGGACCACTCTTCATCACCGTGCAAGGAGATACAGCAAAGTCACCTGAGGCATTGCAAAGTTTTGTTGCAACGTTGAACGGCACCGAAGGCATTGCATTTGCTCAAGGTATTCCAGCTTCGCAAGACGGAAGCCTTTCACTCGTCATGGCATACCCAACCACTTCGCCACAAGATGCACAAACCGAAGCGCTCATTCGCAACTTGCGCACGAACGTCATTCCGCAAACTGGTGTTGAAGCAAAAGTTGGTGGCTTCACCGCAGCAGGCGTTGACTTTGCCGAATCAATTGGCGGTCGCATGCCGTACTTGTTCCTTGGCGTTCTTTCGCTTTCATTCCTTCTGTTGATGGCTGTGTTCCGCAGCTTGCTCGTTCCACTGAAGGCAGTAATCATGAACCTGTTGTCCATTGGCGCCGCATACGGCGTGCTTGTCGCAGTCTTCCAATGGGGCTGGGGAATGAGCCTGATTGGTGTTGGTAAGGCTGGCCCAATTGAGAGCTGGGCTCCAATGATGTTGTTCGCCATCGTGTTCGGATTGTCGATGGACTACGAAGTGTTCTTGCTGTCGCGAGTGAAGGAAGAATACGACCGCACCGGCGACAATGCCTCAGCAGTAGCCGACGGACTTACTGCAACCGCACGAGTCATCACTGCAGCAGCGCTCATCATGGTGTGCGTATTCGCTGCATTCGTGCTTGGACATGACCGTCAGTTAAAACTGTTTGGTCTTGGCCTTGCTCTTGCGGTGTTCATTGATGCAACGCTCGTGCGCATGGTGCTCGTGCCAGCAACCATGGAACTATTGGGAAATAGAAACTGGTGGCTTCCAGCGTGGATCAACCGAATTCTGCCGAAGATTGATGTTGAAGGCCACCATGTGGTGCACTCCGAAGAGGCAACAAACTAAATCGTTGTCGGTAAGTTAAAACTTGACCATGCAACTGCGTGGGCCGTGCACTTGACCGCCGGCCCATGTAACAGTTGTTGGGTCTACTAGTTCAAACTCAGGAATGCGCTCAAGCCACGTTTGCAGTGCAATGCGCACTTCCAAACGCGCAAGGTTGCTGCCTGCACAACGGTGAATTCCTGAACCAAAGGCCACATGGCGATTGTGTTCGCGATCGAGAATCACTTCGTCTGGGTTCTCGAACTGACGCGGGTCGCGGTTTGCTGCTGGGAATGCCATCAGCACCCTGTCGCCTGCCTTCATTGGGCAACCCTGAAACTCAATGTCGCGATCAACAATGCGGGCCATCGTTACCGGTGCATACACACGCAGCAATTCTTCAATTGCTGTTGGCCATAGGTCATCATTTTCGCGCAATTGCTTGCGGTGTTCTGGGTGTTGGGCCATGTGCCACATCACTGAACCAATCGCCGACCAGGTGGTGTCAATTCCTGCAACGAGCATCAAGTTGCACACGCCAAGCACGTACTCAATAGGAACTTTCTTGCCTTCAACTTCAGTGTTCAATAATTCGGTAATCAAATCATTTTCGCGTGGGTTCTTCCTACGGTCTTCAACTTGAGCCAAAAAGAATTCAATAATTGATTGTCGACTGCGCTTGCGTCGTTCCAAATCGTGCATATTTTCTAATACACCACGCACCCAATCGGTGAACTCTTCCTCCATGTCAAATGGAACTCCGAGCATCGTGGAAATGACGCGCACGGGAATGTGCTGTGCGTAGTCGGCAGCAGCGTCGGCTGTTCCTTTGTCAATGAACTCATCAATTAATGCATTGCACAAGTCTTTAGTTCCTTGTTCGTATTTCGCCACTGCTTGCGGAGCGAACACAGGAAGAATTAAGCGTCGATGCCAATGGTGATCTGGTGGGTCTGAGGTAATTGGTGGTGCAGCAACACCGCCGTACGCACCTTCGGCTTGACCAGGAGGTGGAGGCATGACCAAAATGCCACGAGAAGTGAACACTTCATACTCTTGGGCTAACGCAACAACATCTTCGTAGCGTGTTGGCAACCACGAGCCCTGGTATCGATCGGTATGCGCAATCGGACATTCCGATTCGCGAATCTCGCTGTATCCCGGATACGGGTTGGCGACAAAACTCGGCTCAAAGATGTCGTAATCGGTGAGCAAACTTTCAACTGGCTTGCGTGTGTCGGTCATAACGAACCCCCCAGGTTCACTACTCGCTAATAATGATTGCTCGCTCCGGGCAATTTGCCTCGGCGCGACGTGCTTTTCCTTCAAGCTCTGCAGGGATATCGCCAGTAATCAACACTGTTGCGTTACCCAACTCGTCGCTACCAAATACTTCTGGCGCGGCAATGGCACACATTTGATGACCGTGGCATGAACCCATATCTACAGAAACTTTCATACCCACAGACTAATGATCGCGCCAAAGGCGCGCAGTGTTGGAGACCGTCTGACGCTCTGCGATTAGCCTTACACAGTGCCCAGTTTTGACTCCATGATCGCCTTCGCGATCGCTTCGCTGGCGCTTTTAGTTATCCCTGGCCCTGCGGTGTTGTACGTCATTAACCGCAGTATCTCCGATGGCAGAAGCACAGCACTCGCGGCGGTAGCCGGTCTAGAAATTGGCAACTTCATGCATGTAATTGCCGCAACAGTGGGGTTATCTGCAGTAATTGCCGCATCAGCAACAGCATTCGGTGTGGTGAAATGGATTGGTGCTGGCTATTTGATCTACATCGGACTTCGTACAGTCTCTCGCAAACCTGCGTCATTTAACCAAGAGCAGAAATCTCTACCGCGAAGAAAAAGTTTTACTCAAGGAATTGTCGTCAACACATTCAACCCAAAGGTTGCACTGTTCTTTCTGTCGTTTCTTCCACAGTTCATCGACACCGAAAAAGGATCCGCAGCGCTGCAATCACTCATCCTTGGATCACTATTTGTGGCGATCGGCCTGTGCACCGATGGGCTGTATGCATTTCTAGCTAGTGCGCTTCGCTCAACGCTGCTGCGTGGTAAATCGCTGCCATTTGTGCAACGCTATGTGGCCGGCAGCGTGTTCGTTCTACTTGGTGTTATCGCCGCTTCTACAAAAAGGACATAAACGATGAGTTACAACATAATGAAACAGCGTCTAGACGCTGGCGAAGTAATTGTTCTCGATGGAGGCACAGGCACCGAGCTCGAGCGCCGTGGTATCGCAATGAGTCCTGAAGCATGGTGTGGTCCTGCAACCCTCGGCAACGCTGAGTTGCTCACTCAAATTCATCTTGACTACATCAATGCTGGAAGCGATGTGATCACGGCAAATACCTATGCAGCAAACTCAATGATGCTGAACCCAGCGGGTTACGGCGACAAGATCGAAGAGATTGTTAAGACAGCAGTTGATGCCGCATTGCGTGCGCGTGACAAAGCCCCTGCTGGTCGCAATATTGTGGTTGGTGGATCGCTGTCGCACATGGTCCCCCTCAACCCGGGCACCGACACCGTCGACCTTGTACGCACACCTCCACCCGCTCAAATTGCAGAATCATTTCATCAGTTGGCACAACTGCTGAAAGCAGGCGGAGTAGATCACATCATGCTTGAAATGATGTACGAAGAAAATCGCGCGCAAATGGCTCTCCAGGCCGCACTTGCAACAGGTCTGCCTGTGTGGTTTGGCGTCTCGGCACGTCGCAATGACGCCGGCAAGATCATCAGTTTCAATCTGGCTCAAGAATCTCCACTTGAAGCTGTCCTCGACCTCATTCCCGATCATGGTGTTGATGTAGTCAGCGTGATGCACACACAACCTCAAGCAGTCAGTGACACCGTCTCAATGGTTCGTAAGAAGTTTGCAGGACCAATTGGTGTGTACCCAGACAGTGGATATTTTGAGATGCCGAATTGGAATTTCACCGAAGTGATTCCTGCAGAAAAGCTTGAAGGCTTTTACGCTGAATGGCTAGATATGGGAGTGCAACTCATTGGTGGATGTTGTGGCCTTACCATCGACCACATTCACGCCGCACAACGAGTTAAGACTGCTGCGAAGTAACGACTCGTCGAAACGTCAAGTTGATGCGAGGGCCAACCTTGGCTTTCGTCTTTGCAATCTGATGCACCCAGCAGTGTTGCGATAGCCCTGACATCACTAGTAGCGAGCCATCTTCTAGGTCAACACGCACGGTTTCACCAGACTCTTTGTGCCGTAAATCAAAGCGCCTAGTTGCGCCAAGGCTGACCGATGCAATGGTCGGTTCACTGCCATTGATTTCCTCATTGTCTGAATGCCAACTGACACTGTCGTTGCCATCGCGATACAAGTTGACAAGTACCGAGTTGTATTCCGCCCCAGACGCCAACGCGCATTGACTCATCACGTCATGAAGCACTGGCGTCATGGCATGTGGCGTGCGAGTGATTCCTGAATACACATAACTCACGTTGGTATCGGTGAACCACGTAGAAAATCCGGCTTGAGGGTATTTCTTCCCAAACATCACCATCTCTGGCATTTCCCATGGAGTTTCTTCATTGAGTTGTGTGAAAAGTTTTGCGGATTCAACAGAAGAAATGAAGTGCGGAATCAGTAAGGCGCTTCCGTCAAATGGCAGCAACTCACGCTTGTCGCTAAACAGACTGGGAGTGCTCATAGTTCGCTCATATTGTTGCACTATTGCTACGGTTCATTCATGACCGATTGGCGAACGCTCTCCGCTAGAGCATCGCTTGCCTCGCACCGACTAGTCGGCTGGATTTATTGGGACCCAACGGGAATTCGACTGTTTACCGAACTGGGTGTTCCCAATGGTCTTGGCTTTTACATCACGACGCGCTCTGCCCCACTGGCACATGCAGGAAACGATGTGGTGACCGCAGCGTTTTATTCCATTCGTGAAGAGTTCATCAGCCTGTGCCTCGATGTTGCACG